>Ga0116144_10004227_pt1 | contig 13734 bp, 17 predicted proteins | sample AD_UKC035_MetaG_FD_89746 | JGI IMG/M metagenome (GOLD analysis project Ga0116144, IMG submission 89746) | Active sludge microbial communities of municipal wastewater-treating anaerobic digesters from USA - AD_UKC035_MetaG | ecosystem: Engineered > Bioreactor > Anaerobic > Digestate | place: USA... | reverse complement strand
TGCCTTACCAGTTATTGGCCTGTTCAGTATTTAATCTTTCTGACACATCTTCCGGCTTATTATTCCGCCAATCGGGATCATATTTTACAAACCAGGATATCCAAAGACTGCGGCTGAGTCGCATAATCCAGGGTTGCAGCAGTATAAGTAGAACGGCATTGGAGACCATCCAATAAAAAAAACGGCTGTCTTCAGTAGAAAAACCGATCAATACCCACCATGCTATCAGGCTTGCTATACTAATGGCAACTGTCAAAGCATAACTAACATAACCTGTACCATAATAAAAACCAACTTCTATTTCAGTAGGCTGTCCGCATACGGGACAATCCTTATACATCTCTGTATTTTTTTTAAAACTGATCGTCATTGAATTTTTAAAGAGCCTTCCTTCACGACAACGGGGGCAGTGGCAGCCTAAGGAAGAAGCAATGTATCCACGATTTGCTTTTGTATCAGACATTTTTAATTGCTGGTTATTTGTTGTTCAATAATTTTCTGTAATTGTGTTGCCTGCAAAACACCGGATTTACGCCAAACAGGTTTCCCCTTTTGAAATAACATCAGTGTAGGAACACTTTGTATATGCAAGGCATTGGCCGCAGCGGGGCTTTTGTCAATATCGATCTTCAGTATCCTGACCTTATTGCCCATTTTGGCATGAAGCTCTTCGAGCACTGGTTTCATCAGCTTACAGGGGCCGCACCATTCTGCAAAAAAATCAACCAGCACAGGAGTATCGCCATTAATGATTTCTCCAAAGCTTTCTCTTTTATTACTTGTTGTCTGCATTTTTATCCTTTTTAAACATACTAAACAGTAATCCTCCCATCAAAGCGCCATAGGCAGTGCTGTTATGCCATTTGGAAGTAATGGCACAGGTACCACTGCTGCATCCGATTTGTTGCCAGTAAAGGTACCCGCCAATGGCACCAAGAATGATTCCAGCAATCAATAATTTATTATTTAGCACCCAACTCTTCATAGTCTATGTTTTCAGGTTTGGAAGGATTAGTTTTTTTGATTGGTGTATAACAACCACCTCCTGCACAACATACTCCATCGGTGAGCAGTGAGAATATTGTAAACAGACCACCTACTATAATTCCCGATGCCTGCCCTGATTCAACAGAGGAGTACAAAATTAAGCTACCCAGCCCAACTCTGATGAACTTTAAAACTGTCCAACCGCTTTTGAGTTTTGAGACGATATTCACCTTAATATGTTTATGTATGGCAAATTTCTGTCAGTAGAATGAAGATGGAGGTGACAATTGTTACAGTATAAGAAACCGGGATCTGTCAGTAACTCATTTCATCCAGTTTTACCTTTCCTTTGAAAGTCCAGAAAACGAAGCTGGTATAAACACCTACCAGGGGTGTTCCGATTAAGGCTATGATTAAGAGTGTTTTCATTGTTTTTGGAGATGAGGCGGCATTCTGAATTGTAATGCTATAAGCAGCATTATTACTTGCATATAACAAATTAGGAAATACTTCAATTGCGACTGCAATTAATAATGAAGCGATAGTAATGGAAGAGCTGATAAAGGCAAAACGATAATTACCTATTTTCAGCTGCCGTGGAATATTTGCAATAGCCAAAAGCATAATAGCAGGGAAAATAAAATATAGGGGATTACTTTTTATCCTGTCGCTAAGGTGAGGAATATATAGTAAAGTATAGAGCGTTGTTAGCCCAAAAGCTAGAAGGAAAAAGACATTAAAGTTTTTAGCCAGTATCGTTAGTTTCGTATAAAGCCGGTTCTCGGTTTTCACGGCCAAGTAAATAGCTCCATGTGTCATAAATAAAGCTAAAGTGGTAACAGCTACCATAATGGAGAAGGGATTGAAAAAAGATAGAATACTGCCGGTAAATTCTTTTTGTTCATTCAATGGCATCCCCTTCGCAATATTGCCTAACATCAATCCTAATGAAAGTGTAACAATGATACAGGCAAATGAATATACCACATCCCAGGTCAGCCGCCAGATTTTACCTGGCTCTTTACTTCTGAACTCAATGGCTACAGCCCGCCATATCAATCCAATTAAGAAAATAAAAGCAGGCAAATAAAAAGCGGAGAATACTGCTGCATATGCTACAGGGAAACCAGCAAACAATGCACCACCTGCAATCACCAGCCATACTTCATTACCATCCCAGACAGGGCCAATTGCATTTAGTGCAATTCGGCGGCTCGTTTCTTTTTTAAGGAACAAATGTAAAGCACCTGCACCTAAGTCAAATCCGTCTAAAATAGCATAGCCGGTGATGACCCCGCCAAATACCAGAAACCACCAGGTGTTGTAATCAATTCCTAAGAACATAAACATTATTTTGTCATTAATGGATTCTCTCTCTTGCTGGACATTTCTATTTCATTTCCGTTATCTGCCTTGTGCATTACGGGTCCGAGTTTAATTTTTTTATTCAGCAGGTATAAGAACAAAATAAAAAGAATGAGATAAACTAACATAAACATGATAAGGGAAACCAACACTTGTTCCGCTTTTACTGCTTTGGATAAAGCATCAGATGTCCGGAGTAAATTATATACAACCCAGGGCTGTCTTCCCATTTCAGCAGCAAACCATCCTGCCTGGTTAGCAATCTGTGGAAGTAATACTGCCCATACAAATACAACCATCAGCCATTTTCTATTAAACAAGTTCCCCCTTTTCCATTGCCAGCTTGCGTAAAGCGTTAATCCGATTAATGCCATACCAATAGCGACCATGATATGGTAGAACTGGAAGACCGCATTTATCTGCGATGGCCTGTCTTCGGGTCTAAAGGTGTTTAACCCAGTAACTGGTGTTTTAAAATCCTGGTGGAGTAGAAATGATAACCCTCCGGGTATTTTAATGCCGCTTGTAGTTTGCTTTTTCTTGTTGACCCATCCAAGAATATACATATCGGCAACCCCGCTACTGTCGAAATGACCTTCCATAGCAGCTAACTTAGCTGGTTGATTTCTGGCGACTCCTTCTGCGCTTTTATGCCCGGTGAGTAATTGGGCTAATGAAAAGATAGTGGCAATTACTAAAGCTATTTTAAAAGAGGGTTTTGCAATTTCAAGATGTTTGTTTTTCAAAAAATGTAATAAGCATTCACACTCATTACTAAAAAAGCACCTGCTAAAAAAGCGCCAACCCATACATGCAGCAATCTTTCCACACTGGAAGGATTAAAAACCATTGCCCAGAAATCAGTTATTTCAGCTCTTGCATTCAATCCTTCGCCCACAATATGATAACCCGATGGAGTTTGCTGCCAGCTATTAGCTACTACTATCCAGACAGCACTAAACAATGAACCAAGAAATACCATTAGCGCAGAAAAAAAATGAACTTTTGGGCTTACTCTCTTCCAGCCAAATAGAAGAATACTCAGAAAACCGCTTTCCAGTGCGAAGGCAAAAATTCCTTCTGCTGCCAAGGCACTACCGAATATATCACCAACATATTTTGAATAAGTAGCCCAATTGGTACCAAATTCAAACTCCATAATGATACCGGTAGCTACACCCAAACCGAAAATCAAGGCAAAGATCTTTATCCAGAAACGGGTCATGTCTTCATAAATCTTCTTACCTGTTTTCAGGTACATGCCTTCCATGATGACAAGGATAAGACCCAGGCCAATACTTAAAGGAGGATATATATAATGAAAGGCGATAGTGAAAGCAAACTGTATCCGGGAAAGAATTTCGGTATCCATAGTTTTTGTTTCTTCGGAATTCTATTGCAAAGGTATTCTCAAAAGTTGATGATAAGGGTGATAGTTGTTACAAATTAAAACGGTTGCTTTTTGCAACCGTTTTAATAGTTTTAAGCAAGGATGTGAACTTACATTTTTCCTTTCAGTATCTTATGCCAGTATAACCAGGGGAGCACTACTTTTTTCATCTGGTACATACTCCACCTTTCTTTGCTTTGATCAAAGGGAAAGGTCTCCTGTGGTATATTGTCATAATCAAATTCTGCCAGAACAAGTTTCCCATAGCCCGTAACTAATGGACAGCTGGTATACCCATTGTACTTGCCGGCCAGCACCTGTTTGTTTATTGCAGCAAGTAAATTTTCTACTAATACAGGAGCTTGCTTACGAATGGCAGCCCCGGTTTTACTGATCGGTAAACCGGCTGAATCTCCCAGCGAAAATATATTTGAATACTTTACATGTTGTAGTGTATGCTTATCAACATCCACCCAGCCGGCGGCATTCGCCAATGTACTTGTTCTGATAAAATCAGGGGCACTTTGAGGCGGAGTGACATGAATCATATCAAACTCAACCCAGAATTCTTTGTCTTTGTTATCTTCTCCAATACCCACAAATTTTGCTTTTTTACCCAGCCCGTCTATTTCTACCATTTTCACCATAAGGTTGAGCTTGATATTGGCTCTTTCACAAACCTTCAGTAAGGTCTTTTCATATTTGGGCACAGCAAATAGTTTAGCTGCGCCACTCCAGTATTGTATGTCAGCTTTATCAAGAACATTATGTTTCCTGAAATAATCTGCGGCCATGTACATGATCTTATGAGGGGCGCCGCCACATTTTACCGGTGTTTGCGGATTATGAAAGATTGCTTTGCCACCTTTAAAATTCTTTATGCATTCAAAGGTGTAAGGAGCATAATCAAAACTATAATTGGAGCATACATTGTTCTTGCCCAACGTTTCTTTCAGACCTTTTATTTCATCCCAGTTTAACTGAATTCCTGCTGCAATGACCAGGTACTGGTAAACTACCTGCTGGCCATTATCAAGTTCTACAGAATTAGTTTCCGGGAGCATGGCCGTTACTTTTTGTTTTATCCATTTAACTCCTTTGGGCATTACATCTGCTTCATTACGTTCTGTTTTTCGGATATCAAATACCCCACTTCCCACCAGAGTCCAGGCAGGTTGGTAGTAATGTTTACTGGCAGGGTCAATAATGGCAATATCCAATTGTTTGTTCCTGAGTAGGAGTTTGGCGGCAACAGAAATACCTGCATTTCCACCGCCAATAATTACGATCTGGTGATTAACCGGCATATGACAAGTGTTTTAGAAATGCACAGGTACATCTATTTCCGGAGGCCTTTGGTGACAAAAATCACTCAAGCCTTTGTAATGAGGAGAATCAATTAAGATTGACAAATGGGCGGCAAAGGTATTTCGTTAAAGTAATGCTGGTTATGATTTGAATCAGTATTCAGAATGATAAAATTCATCTGTAATTGTAACAGATAACACAAATGAGAGCAGGATAGAAAAGCAATTTTGGTTCATTATAAAGTTATTTTTAAACCTGATTCAATAAAGTAAAAAATCATCAATTATGAAAGTGGAACAAATTTACACTGGTTGCCTGGCCGAGGCTGCTTATTACATTGAAAGCAATGGTGAAGCGGCTATTATTGATCCCCTGAGGGAAACAAAACCATATATTGATAAAGCAGAGCGCAATGGTGCGAGGATAAAGTATATCCTTGAAACGCACTTTCATGCTGATTTTGTAAGTGGTCATATTGATCTGGCAAAAAAGACAGGGGCCACTATCGTTTTTGGTCCTACCGCAGCACCTGCTTACGATGTGCATGTGGCAAAAGATGGCGAAGAACTACAGTTGGGAAATGTAAAACTAAAGGTATTGCATACGCCCGGCCATACGATGGAGTCAACTACATATCTGCTGATAGATGAAAATGGGAAGGCGAATGCTATATTCACCGGTGATACATTATTTATAGGTGACGTAGGAAGACCGGATCTTGTACAAAAGGTTAAAGCAGAAATTACCCCCCAGATACTGGCAGGTCATTTATTCGATTCCCTCCGAAATAAGATAATGACTTTGCCTGATGAAGTGATTGTATATCCCGGGCACGGCGCCGGCAGTGCATGCGGAAAGAACATGAGCAAAGAAACAACTGATACATTGGGCCACCAGAAACAGGTAAACTATGCTTTAAGGGCCGACATGAGCAAAGAAGAATTCATTAAAGCTGTTACGGATGGACTCGTTGAACCACCTCAGTATTTCCCAATGAACGTATTGATGAATCTTAAGGGAGGAATTGCCAGCATTGATGATATAATTTCTAAAGGTAAACGTCCGCTTACAGCAAAGGAATTTCAAACTGCATGGGAAAGTATGGAGGCATTAGTGCTGGACACCCGTAGCAAAGATTCATTCGCAAACGAGCATATCCCCGGATCTATTTCTATAGGCATTGATGATAATTTTGCCCCCTGGGTAGGTACATTGATCACAGATCTGAAGCAACCTATTTTGTTCCTGGCAGATGAAGGAAGGGAAGAAGAAGTGGTGATCCGTTTGTCAAGAGTTGGGTATGACAATACCATTGGATACTTAAAAGGAGGTGTGGCAGTATGGAAGGAGGCAGGATTTGACACCGATATCATTAAGGAAATTAATGCAGAAGATTTTGCTTCATTGTACGAAATGGACAGTAAACATATTAACCTGCTGGATGCGAGACGGAAGAGTGAATATGATTCTGAACATCTTGTAGGGGCCGAAAACTTTCCACTGGATTTTATAAATCACAACATGGCGCAGCTGGATAAGAATAAGAAATATTATATCCATTGTGCAGGTGGTTATCGTTCGGTGATTATGGCCTCTATTCTAAAAGCAAGGGGATATGATAAAATTGTTAATATCCGGGGAGGATACAAGGCGTTAAGCCAGACCGGATTAAAGAAGACAAAGTATGTGGAGCCAACCACAATGCTGTAATGATTCTTTATCTCTTGAAAGCAACCGGCCTTAACGGGCCGGTTTTATTTTATATGCAGTTTCATGTTTTATTTCTGTCATTACAAAACTGCTTTGCACAGTACCAATATCAGTGAGCTTTGCCAGCTTGTTCATAATGAAATCCTGGTATGCGGCCATGTCAGTAACTACGATCTTTAACAAATAGTCGTATACTCCTGTCATGTGATAGCATTCCATTACCTCTTCAAATTTTACAATCGCTTTTTCAAAGTTTAGTAAAATGGTTTGAGCATGTTGTTTCAGTTGCACATTTGTAAATGCAACAAGGCTTTTACCAATTTTGTTCTTATCTACGATAGCGCAATACCGGGTGATATATCCTTCATTTTCTAACCGTCTTATTCTTTCATATATAGGAGTTACCGTTTTACCAAGCTTATCTGCCAGTTCTTTGTTGGTCAGTAAAGCGTCAGCTTGTAGTAGCTCGAGGATTTGGGTGTCTGTTTTATCTAAAACCATAAAAGATGATTTTTCTAAATTTATGTAAAATAATAGATATTTAATCTTTTTTATATTCTATTCTTTGGAAAAATAGATTTGTTTTCTGATGTAACCAAAGTCATTGTGTGGGCTGCTATTTTTAGCCAACTTAGCTTCAAATTCAAGTATATGAGTCATTCAAATTTTTCACCAGAAACACAAATGCTAGGCTTTGGTTATAAACCTGAGCTAAGTGAAGGGTCGGTAAAGTGTCCCATTTTTCAAACATCCACTTTTGTTTTCAGGAGTGCGGAAGAAGGGAAAGCCTTTTTTGAAATGGCGCATGGCAAGGCCGGACATGAAGGACAGGAAATGGGTTTGATTTACAGCCGTATCAACAACCCGGATATGGAGATACTGGAGGAGAGATTGAAGCTGTGGGATGGGGGAGAAATGGCTGCTGCGTTTTCCAGCGGTATGAGTGCTATCGCCACCACACTAATGACATTTCTTACTCCCGGAGATGTTTTGCTATATAGCAATCCCTTGTACGGTGGTACACATAAGTTTGTCCACCATATTCTCACTCATTTTGGAGTAGAGGTGATTGGCTTCAGAGCGGGGCAGGATATGAAAGAAGTAGAAAAGGCCCTAATTGAAAGCGGGCATGCTCAAAAGTTAAAAATGATTTACGTAGAAACCCCGGCCAATCCAACAAATGATCTTATTGATATTGAAATGTGCAGCGCTATTGCCAAAAAGTATTCAACTAACGATAAAAAAATATTAGTTACAGTTGATAATACATACATGGGTCCTTTGTGGCAGCACCCGTTGAAGCATGGGGCAGATATAGTTTTATACTCAGCAACAAAATATATCGGAGGCCATAGTGATGTGATTGCTGGTGCTGCAGTAGGAAGTAAGGAGGTGATTGGAAAGATCAAAAAGACCCGTACTTTTTTTGGAACAATGATCGACCCGCATACAAGCTGGCTTTTGATGCGTAGCCTGGAGACATTGAAGATCAGGATGGAAGCAGCAGCAATTAATGCGGCAAAAGTGGCTGAATATTTATCCCGTCATCCTAAAGTGGAAAAAGTCTATTACCTGGGTTACACAGCTAAAAACAATCCGGAGCAGGCGGAAATTTTTACAAAACAATATATGAGTAATGGTGCAATGCTAAGCTTTGATGTGGCGGGTGGTGAGCATGAAGCATTTACTTTTTTAAACAACCTTAAGCATATCAAACTGGCAGTGAGTCTTGGTGGAACAGAAAGCCTTGCGGAACATCCGGCCAGTATGACGCATGCTGATGTGCCGTACGAAGAGAAGCAGGAATTGCATATTACAGATAAAATGGTTCGGTTAAGTATTGGGATTGAGAATTATAAGGATATTATCTGGGATATTGAACAAGCATTTGAAAAAGTTAAGATGCGGGTACCGGAGGCCGTATTGTGATTTACATCACGAAGCAGCTTAGAAGGATGCTCTATTTTTGTTCAAATTAATCATCATGGCGACAGTACAAATGACAACACAGGATTTCAAGGATAAAGTATTTAACTACGAAACAGAACAGGATTGGAAATATCTTGGGCAATTACCCGCAATCATTGATTTTTACGCAGACTGGTGTGGCCCCTGCAAAATGGTGGCTCCGGTTTTGGAAGAACTATCAAAAGAGTATGAAGGGAAACTAGTTATTTACAAGGTGAATACAGATATTGAGCAGGAATTATCAGCTGTGTTTGGGATTCAAAGTATACCCACATTGCTTTTCATTGATTCAGCGGGTGAACCGATGATGCAGCCAGGAGCATATCCAAAACATATTTTAAAGAAAATAATTGAAGAAAAATTGCTGGTACCGGTGAAACGGAAGAATAAAAATTGTAGTAGCATAAATGCCCCGGCTTGCCGGGGCATTTTCATTTTTAACCTGCGGCTCTTATTTATTCAGCATATTAAGAAACTCTTTAGTATCGTAATTGGCACTACCTACCTGCTGATAGATGACATCTCCTTTTTCGTTGAAGATATAACTAACAGGTATTCCTTCCACATTAAATAGTTGAGGAAGACTCCCTGCTGGATAATAAACCGGAAGCTTCATGCCATTTCGGGCTGCGTACGATTTTGCTTTTTCAAAATTGTCATCCAGTGAAAGCAGAACAAATTCCACTTTGTTTTTGTCCGTTTTAGCACCCAGGCTTTCAATTGATGGTATTTCTGCACGGCAAGGCGGACACCAGGTAGCCCAGAGATTCACAAATACTTTTTTCCCTCCGAATTGGGAAAGGTCAACTACCTGGTTGCTTGTATTGATCATTTTAAGTGAGGGTAATGCAGATGCCGCCACCTTGCTTATAGGTGCTGGTTCCGTTACGGCAGGAGCAACAGTAGTAACTGGCTCAGTAACGGCAGGTACAGGTTCTTCTGCTGTTGAATTACTGCAGGCGGAAAATACAATCAATAACACAATTGATGATACGATATACTTCATTTCCTGAGATTTTATGCAATATGCAATTGAATCTTGGAAATTCCAGTGATATATATCACCCGGCAGGTAGTCTGCTTTGCTCAATTTTGCCAAAAGATTGATAAAATGCCGCAATTCTGGGATCAGCGATATGCAGAAAATGAAACAGTATATGGAAATGAACCTAACAAGTTCTTCAAACTGTTTATTGACCTTCATAAACCAGGCTCCCTATTGTTGCCCGCAGAAGGTGAAGGCCGGAATGCAGTTTACGCTGCTTCAAAAGGCTGGCAGGTTGATGCTTTTGATTTTAGCCTGGTAGCAAAGGAAAAAGCATTGGATTTTGCAAAAGGAGAAAGAGTATCTGTAAATTATGAAGTAAGGAATATAACTGATTTCAGGGCTGATAAGCAGTATGATGCAGTTGCCCTGATATATGTTCATCTTCCGGAGGTATTACGAAATAAATTTCACCAGGAGATTTACAATTCCATCAAACAAGCAGGTTTCCTGGTACTGGAAGCATTTGCAAAAGAGCAGGTGCAATTCGAAAGCGGGGGACCAGGGGATGAGAAACTTTTATATGATGCGCCATCACTTTGCAATGATTTCCCTTTCCTCCACATGATGAGTTGTGAACAAAAAGAAATTATCCTTAACGAAGGCGATTATCATAAAGGGAAGGCTGCTGTATTAAGGATGATAGGCCAGCGATTATAGGTATTATTCAATATCATCTTCCCATTCCAGCTTATAATCACCAATATGCTTTTCATTGTTCTTTAGCTTTTTCTTCTGCTGCCGGTATTTTAACAAACCGATAATAAGAACAACTATACCCAAAAACCAGAAAAGAATCTCTACCCACCACCCATAGCTAACTTTTAGCAGGCTGTTTACTGTCATTCCCGCAATAACAAAGTATAATGAAGTCCTGATAAAGGATAATAAGGTTCGGTCAATAGCCATATCGGTTCGTTCTATGGCCAACTTTTCACGGAGAATAAGGTCTTTGTTTATTCTTTTTTCAGTTTGATTCATTGATTTTTATTTTTCAGAAAAGTCAGATGCCATATCCCTCTAAGATCGCCTTCTTTATAATTAAACGCTGCATCGGCAGGGTATTTTTGAAGGATCGCTTCCCAGGTATCCGGCTTTATCCGGGTGGTTTTATCACCGTGACAGTTAAGGCACATAGCTTGTAAGAGGATTGGTTTGAAATAATGATTAGAGCCTGCATCATCTTTTTTAAGAATTGCTTTTAGTTCACCATTATCTTTTATTAGTTGCAGATAGGCTGAAATAACCTCCTGCTCCATACTATTTGGTGCATTTGCAGGATTCCGGAGTTTATCAGAAGTTCGTTTTATTGTAATCTCTTCTGAGGCATAAGTGTTGGTTAAAGACATGGCTTCTGTATTGCAAAAACTAATGGCACCTGGAAACCCCTTTTCCCCTATCGCTTTCAATAGTGTATTTCTGAGGGTATCAAATGTTTGGTTAATTAATGAATCTCCTTTCGATTTCAATGCAACATCGTCTTCAGGTTTCTTTTTTTCAGTACAGGAGATAATAGATACTAACAGCAGGCTGATAATAAAATTGCTTTTATTCATGTTGTAAAACTACTGATTAATATAAAGAGGGCCTGATGCAGTCATCAGAAGAATACAATTTTTTTAATGTACAGCACATCCTGAAATGTGCAACGACACCTGCTGTGGCAGTGATACCAGCAATGATGATAATAGCTGTGCTCATTCCAACCAAATCTGCCAGCAGGCCTGCCAGCAGGGCGCCTGTCACATAACCGCTATCTCTCCAGAACCGGAAAATACTCAGGGTTTCTGCCCGTTGTGATGGATGAGTATTTTCAGCTACTACTGTAAGAAAGTTTGGATATACCAATGCAGTACCGAGTCCCAGCAATACAGCGGCTGCAATAAGTATTGTTAATTGAGATGAGATAGCTAATAATACGATCGCAACTGCCTGGGTTAGCATGCCTACGGTGATGATTTGTTTTTTGCAATACACATCTCCCATTTTGCCAGTGAATAACTGCATCACTCCCCAAACAGCGGGGTATACTCCTGCTATAATCCCTATTTCTTGTATCGAGAAATCTTTTTGTAATAATAAAACAGGTAAAAGTCCCCATACAACCGCATCATTCATATTATTCACCAGGCCATTTAATGTGACCGTGCCTATATTCTTATGTTTCCATGTAGTTTCCTTCCATACATTTTTTAATAAGGCAATTTTACTGATTGCACTTTCAGCATGAACAAAATGTGAGGTATCCTTTACCAGGAAAGCTGAAACCAATAGCCCTGCTGCAGCAAAAAATATCCCGGGAATGAAAGGATAGTAAGCATAACCATAACTGGAAGCAAGAGAACTGGCAAGATAGGATGCCAATCCTACCGATAAATATCCTGCAAATTCATTAATGCCCATCGCCAATCCACGGTTCTTTTGCCCGACTATATCCACTTTCATTATAACCGTTGAGGACCATGCCAATCCCTGGTTAATACCTAATAAAATATTTGCTATTATTACCCATGACCAGGAGTCTGCATACATTAGCAAAAAAGGAACAGGTAATGCTGCAAACCAGCCTGCCATTAATATTTGTTTCCTGTTGAATCGTTTGCTGAGTTTGGCTACGCTATAATTACTGACAGCTTTTGTAATACCAAATGCCATGATAAAACTTAAGATAGCTGTATTGGCATCCAATTCGAAAACACTTTTTCCTAATCCGGGGAGTACGGCTCTTTCCAACCCGATCATGGCTCCTACAAAAGCATTGACAAGTACAAGAAGTGAGAACTGCTGCCAGTTTTCTTTCAAGCCTGGGACTACTCTGCTCATATTACATTTTTTGTGAGCGGATAACAACAAAGCTTCCGTTGCCAAATCCTGGTTGTGGTTCAGTTAATTCTTCTTTATTTCCGAATAATGTTTGCCAGTACTCAAATTCAGTGAAGCCTGATACCTGCATCAGTTCCGTTATTTCTTTTACGGAATGAAAATGGGCATCTTTATACCAGGGATTTGATTCCTTTTTTGCAGCATATTGTTTGCCTAACTCACTATCACTGTCTATCAGCCCGATAATAAAAGAACCATTCTTTTTGATTATACGATGCGCTTCTGCAAACGCCTTTGGTATATCATCAAGAAAGCAAACGGTGGTAACCATAACGGCATAATCAAAGGATTGACTGTGTAATGGCAATGACTCTGCTTTGGCACTAATTACAACGACGCCTCTTGCGATAGCCATTTGTGCCATTGCATGGGCTGGCTCTGCCCCTGCAGCGATTTTCAGTGCTTCGGCAAAGCGACCGCTGCCAACACCAATTTCGATACCCATCCCTTGTTGAGGAATAGCTTTTCTTAATGCGTTTAGCTCATTTTTAAATAATACCGGATGGTTCTCAAACCAGCTGTCATAATCTTGTGCATTATTGTCAAAAACAGAAATTTTTGTATTAACTGATTTTACAGCAGAATATTTATTCCACCCTTCAAGGCCGCCATCAAGCGAATAAGCATTATATCCATTATTGGCCAGCATTTCTGCGGCTGCAATACTTGCTTTGCCGCCTGCGCAAAAAGTAACAACAGGTATTGATTTATCAAGGTGCAAGCCGTCAAAAGCTGAACGATCATTTAGCCTCACCTTGTTATATGCATCAACATGGATACTCCCGGGAATGGAAGTCTCTGATCTTTGGCTAGCCGGACGTATGTCAACAATGGATACTTTCTTACCTGTATCCAGCCAGTTTTTAAGAATTTCAGCATCTACCAGTTTTACAGTTTCCATTTATGAAATTTTGCTTCATAAAGGTCATTACTATAAATGTCTATTCATTTATCATATGATAAATAATCACATTAACCCCCTGATACTGCTCAGGCTGACCTGAGTGATACCGAGGTAAGAAGCAACATATTTCAGGGGCACCCTTTTGAGTATATCCGGTGCTTCCAGTAGTAAGGC
>Ga0116144_10004223_pt1 | contig 13743 bp, 12 predicted proteins | sample AD_UKC035_MetaG_FD_89746 | JGI IMG/M metagenome (GOLD analysis project Ga0116144, IMG submission 89746) | Active sludge microbial communities of municipal wastewater-treating anaerobic digesters from USA - AD_UKC035_MetaG | ecosystem: Engineered > Bioreactor > Anaerobic > Digestate | place: USA... | reverse complement strand
CCTGCTGCAATCTGATGCACTTCCTGAGGCTTGACCCTGTGGCTGGAAAGAATCCATACTTCCTTAGGGTTCCCTTTGAAGTTGCTAAGCAGCAAATGTGTAAACTGATGGTTAAGGGTATAGCTGGTTTTTAGAGAGGTTTTCTCACTCAGCATGGTTTTGTAGGATACCCGAGGATCTAGTTTTATGTATTCGTTTCCCTGATCCATAAAAGTACTAGCCCTTAATCCAATGTTAATTGATGTTTTAACGAATGGCTTATACTCACACTCAACATAGGATGAGATATGGATTGCACGAAAAATAAAATTTTGCCCGTAAGTGGTATCCCTTAAAGTACCCGATGCACTTTTTGCAATCTCCTGTGCGATGTTAGGGGTTGCAGCATAAGCAGAAACATCAACTCCAAACTTGTAGTGCATTTTGGATGAAAAGTAGTAATCTGCACTGCTCTTGACCGATAGGTAGGATATTTTTGCTTGGTCAGACGATTTATTGTGCTCGTCTCTTTCATCCTTATAGATTAATTCGTTGAAAAAAGTGTTACTATACAATGAGTATGCAGCGGATGTGGAGACGAACAAGCTGGATGAATAGTTCCTCCTGCTACCCGCAGAAACAAGAAGGTTATGGTGGTTAAACCCCGAGTTGTTATCTGAACCTTGACTCTTGTTATATGCTGAGTAAAAATCATTTGAGGAGAAGACGTTGAGATACTGCTTCGAATTTTGGGTACGTTGGTGGCTCAACTTCGTATTGATATCGAATGCATTGAGGCTAATCATGCTGATCCCATCGTTTTGGAGCGCTAATTGGTATTCGAGGTCATCAAGGTACTTGATTCGCTTGGGGATGTTAATGACATCGAAGTATGTTGTGCGTGCTGCTACCATGTAAGAGGTTTTGCCTTTGACAATTGGCCCTCCAATGGTGGCACCAGCGGTTAGGGTTCCAATTTCCACTTTATACTCATGTTCCGAACGGCTGCCCTCTCTCATACGTATATCGAGAATAGAGGAAGAGCAGTTACCGTAGCGGGCAGGAAATCCGCCTTTATAGAGGTCGATGTTGCCAATGGCCTCGGTGTTGATGCTCGAAACCAAGCCCAGCGCATGGTTGGTGGTGAATAGCGGTGCATCATCAATTAGGAAGAGGTTCTGTCCCGATGTTCCTCCCCTCACGTAAAGGTGCGAAAAGCCCTCTTTCCCATTGGTAATACCAGGCAGATAGGTAAGGCTTTTAAGTATGTCGGGTACACCAGCAAAGGTGGGGGAAGATTCAATTTTGCTAACCGGGACAGCAATTTTCCCCAGAATGGTTTGCATGTGCAGCTTCTCACGGTATGCAACAACCACCTCCTCCAGCTCATGGGGGTTAAGGTAAATCGTTAGCAGGGTGTCTTTTAAGCTTGATATAGTAACCGTATCGGGCTGGCAACCAACAAAGCCAAATATCAGGGTGGTAGGGCCATTGCTTTTCAGGCTAAAGAACCCCTCGTGGTTGGTATAAGTAATACCCCGATTGTTAAGGTTGATGCAGTAAGCGTATGGGATACCCTCTTCGGAGCCCTTGTATTTCACATACCCATACACATTATGGCTTTGCGCCTGTAAGCTGCCACCGTGTGCCGGAAAGCTGCTAAGAATAGAAATAAAAACTAATCGCTTTAACCTATTCATCACGTTTTGAAAGCCTTATTTTAAAAGAAGCGTACACGTACCATACGTTGTACTTGAAGAATGTATCCGGCTCAATACCTTGTTGCTGAGCCAACCAATATGAATAATCAGCAAATTTTGACAGGTAAATGTGCTTTACATAACCCAGCTCAAGCATATCGAAGAAGGTATAGCTGAGCCCCCAATAAGGGATGAATGTGTACTCTTTAATGTTGTAGAAATATTGTATTTCTTTGTAGGTGTGTTTCAAAAAGAAATTATTAACAGCTCCTGCCTCTAACCCTATCCCCCATTTAGGATTGTACTTCATACCTATGGGAATAGACAAGTAGTAGAACCTGTGTGATTTTTCAACCCACCCTTCCGGAGGATCATCAATAAAAGATTCGTGCAAACCTTTCTTGCAGGAGTATGCTGCAAAACCACTACCTGCTTTAAGGGAGAATTTGCTTGTAATATTCTGGTTTACACCTATCTCATAGATTTGGTAAAAATTGGGAATAAAAGGAACTGCCAATCCTCCATGATGAAGTTTTAATACCTTGACCTCACTTTTCCCTATACCTGCTGTTACGTAAATGGATGTTTGAGGATATGCCTCAGAAATAAGCAGAATAGAAAAAAACACAATTAAAATTTTACGTAATCTTGCCATAGATTTCTTTATTAATAAGATAATAACTTCTAGTAAATTGCTTCCCGAGCAAGGGTTGGTGCAGCCATACGACTTGCAAAAAACCAATCCAACCTGTTGCTCGGAAAGGCAATTGGGTTAGCTAAAACGGACAGTGAACATAGTTGCAGCATATAGCGGCATAAACATTAGATCCTGTCCCTCGTGTCCATGCCTTAAGCCTAGCCTTATGGAACTTGGTGGTTTGGCTTATCGGGTCGTTGTGAACTCGAGGACCAGTGTGTAGCCTTAAGTCGAATATTCTCATCTCTGGGGAGTGCCCATCGGGGACTGTTATGGTATATCCTCTCAAGAATATTGCTAGATCGCAGGTTGGACTGGTACAGCCATGAATGTTAGTACACTGGTAAGTACCCGATTTGCTTAGGCGATCAAAATCAACCTCAAGGTACTGCCAGTAGTGCACCGTTTCATATGTGTACATCTGTCCCCACATATTCAACTTTTTGCCATATATCTGCATGTTTACATGTTGTTGATAGACAACACAACAGGGATCATCATGAACAATCTCAATTTCAATTTTTAACCAAGCCACCACCTTTCGATAGTTCAAATAGTTTTGCCCATTATCTTTCTCATCTGTAATGTAGTGTGTTCCGCATCCTTGGGCTTTCAAGTCAATAGTTTCCACCTGAATTTGGTGACTGACAACGTCTTTATTCGTATTAAAATTGAGTAGGGCAGATTTTAAATCCTCTGCTTGGGTCACCTCAAGTACTTGTGGAAATGCCCTGTGGTACATGTCGTTAATGCAAAAAATTCCATCTATGTTGCCTACCAGCCTATAGTTAGAGCCAATATCAACTAATTCCATCTCGTTATCTCTAATGTAAACCAAATTTGGATTTTCAGCTGCAATCCAATAGTAATCATCTTCTTTCGAAATCTTTTCGACTCTTTCAAGAATTGCATGTTGTTCTGACCAAAATGAAGAAAACCCTATGGACTTTTCCCATTGCCTAAACTCTTTGTAATCTAATTGGATAAGGGAGTCGACCAAATTGAAGTAGGAATCAGCACTTGAAAAGTGTAACACCCCTTCGCAAACCCAGTAAGGAGCATTAAGGACTGCTTGCTCTTCGTTTTCAGTATTCACCATAATATCCTTTTTGCATGCATAGTTAAATACAGCCAATAATATTGTTAAAAGGATAATACTAGATGTTAAAAGTAATGTTTTTCGTTTCATTATTGTATTTTTGTAAGGTTAAACTTAGGTTTAGCCGCCTCACCCCTAAAGTTGATTTTACCATCGTCACTCAACGGGGTGGGGTTTTCTTGTGATTTCTGTTAATTGATGAAACCACACAGGTTCTAGTTAAACAGAACCCAAATCCCCATGCCACTCGAACCCTAGGCTCTTATGGCAATTATTCTTATTTCATAGGCTTTCGTTTTTTTTGTTCTGGTTGATTTATATGCCTTCGCTATTTACACTAAAATGCTAAACAATACGCTAAATCACAACTATTAATTGTTTTGTTATCCTTAAGTTGTTCGTTTGTTTGCACTGTACCCTCAATTGTATGAGTAAAGAACTTATTCAAATTTTTTTCTTTATCGTATTGTTTTCTTTTAGCCATTCAAATTTAGAAACTTGACAAAAACAAGAAAATGAAGTAATGTTGTCCTGATAGATGTGTATTTTTTTACTTGTTGTCAACTCGCTATATGAATACAAAAAACTATACTTATCCAACAACCCTTTGTCGTATATGTATAACTTGTGTGTGATTCATAAGCAAATGTAATAATAGTTTGCTAATAATCAAATAATGACTCATTTTTTTTCACACTCTGTTTAGAAGTATTGGCATATATTGCTGTGGCTTTTGTCGCAGATTGGGTGGAACAGGATCATAATGGTGATCATCTCACTATCAGAGACCGCATACGCACGGTTTCACCACCTTGTGGAAGTATTCTCAGAAAGTATGCGCCCCTCATGGAATTATTTTAAATTATCTATTTATGTATTAGTGCATTAAAGATGCTTAGTCTCCTGTGATTTTCCAAATAAATCTCCTGATTTCTTATGTCGAACGCACGTTAAATAGCTTTCTCTATTTCTCCAATAAAATTTGTCAAATCCACAAAATCAGCAACGCTAAGCTGCTCTGGTCTTTTGTCAAAAAGCGAATGCCCTTGGCTTGGCTTGGAAAGCAGGGACTTAAGTGAATTTCTGAGCGTTTTTCTGCGCTGGTTAAACCCTGCCTTAACAACCTTAACAAACAGTTTCTCATTGCATTCGAGTTTGCTTATGCTGTTTCTGGTCAATCGTATCACTGCCGATTTAACTTTTGGGGGCGGGTGAAATACACCCTCGTTCACTGTGAAAAGGTAGCTGATATGGAAATAGGCTTGTAGCAAAACGCTGAGAATGCCATAGGTTCTCGACCCCGGAGGCTCGCAAATCCTTTGGGCCACCTCGCGTTGAACCATGCACACAACCTCATTGACCAAATGCCTGTTGTCAAAAATTTTGAAAAATATTTGCGAGGAGATGTTGTAGGGGAAATTTCCAACCACAACCATGTTGTTGCTGGCAATTTCAGATAAATTGAGGTTGATAAAATCGGCAAAAAAAAGGTTTTTACCAAGTTCAGGGAAGTTCTCTTTTAAGTACTCAACCGATTCGGCATCTATTTCGACACCATAAAACTTGTCGCCATACCGCTCCAGCAGCAGACCCGTCAGGATACCCGTGCCGGGACCAACTTCAACAATGGCATTGGCATTGCTTGCGGCAATGCTGTTCACTATTTTTAGTGCCACGCCCTTGTCCTTTAGGAAATGCTGACCAAGCCTTTTCTTGGGAGTCACCCTTTTCATACTATTGATTTAACGCTTAGATTACTATGCAAAAGAGCCTTGGAAAGTGGTTAAGCACATCATAAGTACACTTTGATGTTAAAATTTCAAACGCATTTGAATCCTTGCATCGCTGCGAGTTGGCCCATTAATCCTGTCAAGACCGGAACCCAACACATCCTGATTGGCAAAATAGGTTTGGGATATTTTAAACCAAATGTCCACATTTCTTCCCACGGAATACTTAACCAGCAGGTATGCGCTTGTACCCCTCGAGTAGTAAGCGGGAATGGAAAAGTAGTATAGCAAATCGCTCTCGTAAGCGTATATGCGGGTATTCCAAGTGTCAGTTTCGTAAATGGCAAAACGACCCGTAAGTGTAAGTGGACTCTTTTCGGGGCGATAGGAAATATCCTGATAGAACATCAGACCCTTTTCCATGCTCAAATTTTCCTCCTGGTACCACGAAAATTCAATGCGGCTTTTCAGCTGCACTGTTCGCGAGGGGTTGTATGCCATGTGGAAACGTAACCCTTGCGTGGAGTAGGGTACCACCCAATGCACTTGAGCCGAATCTATGGCCTGATTCTTCTCCTTTTGTTTCATGCGGTACCTAATCTGGAAGTTAAAATTTTGGCGTGGGCTATAGGTTGTCTGGATCAGAAAATCCCTGCCCCTTGATGGGGCATTAACGCCAAATCGCAGCCACGACGATGCAAAAAAATCGGCATAGCCGCTCACGTGCCAATGCTTAACTGGCAGCAGGTCGAACCCCGTGTAAATCCCATTTTCGTTGGCAGGACCGGTTGATTCGGACAATGCACCGGTGTAGTACGTGCTGAAATCTTTCTGGTAGCGCCTTCCCAAAATGGAAACCTTCAGCTGCTGATGTACTCTGAACATACCTCCGCCTACAACGCCTGCACCATGGTTGAGCGTACCAGAGGCCTCGCCGAAGAGCATATGATTGCCCAGCGCATAGGTGAAGTCAGCACCAATGTTGGTCCTGTTGTTTAGCGAGGGCTCAAAGTAGCGATAGGGTTGGTTGGGCATGTTGTAAAAGCCATCGAGGTTGACAAACGAGGCGGTGGCACCGACCTTAAGATTTTTCCAGCCGAAAATGATATTCCCTCCGGCAACTAATTCGCTCAGGGTCTTTTTGTTGTTTATTTCGCTGGGCGTACGATGAAGCCCGCTAATGGGTAGAGATGAAAATACCACGCTATCTTCAACTGATGAATCGGAGATGTTGGCATCGATTTTTTTGTACGAGCCGAAGGCTGATATGTCGAAACGGCCAACTTTTACCATTGTGCCAATGCCACGCAAAAACTGATTCTCGTTGGTTGAACTGGATCGGTATAATCCCTTGGCGCGTTTTCTTACCCCCATTGGGTCGGGCGATTTGCCAAACGAGGTGCTGGTCCACAGGGTTAGCCCCTGACCAAAATCGGCATTGAAATCGCCAACTACCAGCGTTCGTATCATGCCGATATCTTTAACCTGTAGGTGAGCAGAGTAGTGATCGAATCCATAGGGATTTGATCCCCTGAAGAACTCCTCGCCGGGATCTTTTTCGCCCACAAAACCGGCCTGAAAACCGCTGCGTGTTTGATATGTATAGCGTGTGTAAAGTCCCAATTTATTGCCTGCATATCGGGTGGCATCGGGATTGCTTGCAGGCGGGGGTTTATACCCTTCAGGAGTTTCGATAAGCGATTTGGCCCTGAAAAATAAATCGTGTTTGCCACGTTTAAATTGGGGCAATGACGTGTCTTTTTTCGCCTTGTCTTCAAGGGTAATGAATGGTATAAGCCTGACAATATCGCTGTAATCAAAGCCAATTACAAGTTGCAACTCGTAAATGGTTACAATCTTCCCGTTCTGCTTAATATAGTCGAGCAGGGATTGAATCTGAAAACTGGTTAAAAATATTAGCTTGTCCAGCTCTTCGCTCGTTGCACTATTGATATTGATGGGGTTCTCGCTCAGGTAAATTAAATCCTCTGCCAGAGCGTCGGGGTCAACTCCCTCTTCGCCTGAAGCAACCATATCTTCCAGAATGTCGGCTATAACGCTTTGGGGATCAACCTCGGGTATTTGCCCAAGGGAAGTGTTTGCCAAAAGGCAAATAATGGAAAGGGTTAATATTAACCTTATCAACTTCATTGATCTGCAGAATCATCGGGTAAACCTTTTTTCTTCCCGCCAAATTGGTAAGCAGCCGTGAAGTGGGGTGTATAGCCCATGTATTCGTGACGCGTAAAGGCTGCACTAATTTGAATCGGCCCTTTGCTATAGCCTATCCCAAAGCACATAAGCGAAGGATTTGTGGCCATCCCGATCCTAAAGGCAAGGTTAGGCAAAGGAGTGTACTCTACACCACCCTTAAATGATTGCTTTTCATCAATGTTTTTCTCAACCCCGACTGTCAATAGCACCCTTTCCCCCAGAGTGTAGGCCAAACCAAAATCTACGATCGTTGGGATTCTCTCGTCCCGTAGGATTTTACTTCGCGTTGGGTTCAGGATATGAAGGCCTACGGTTAGATCGGGAAAAGGAATGTAAAGAATCCCCCCTTCGGCCGTAAAGGCTGCGGTACTGCCATATTCACCGGCAATGTAAACATGATGAACATTCAGCTGCACTCCTGCGCTAAGGGTAGGCATCAGCTTCATGCCATAGGCCAATCCCAGTTTGGTTTGGCTAAACTGGGAAAAACCCAAACGCTTAATCGAAATTCCGAGAGAGCCCGGGCGAACGGGAATAATCGATCCTAAGGCGGAGAAGCTTAGCTCGGGTGTGATAAACCGATTCTCGTGATGAACTCCAATCCACGCATACTCTTGATACCCTAAACCTGCCTGATTGTAGAACAGCGACCAGGCGTCGGGGATACTCACCCCGGAATATCCCAATGCTATAGCCCTGCTTCCCGGTTGCTCCACGGGAAATCCGGCCGAAACCCTTTTGCAAGGTGTGAATACACAGGCTAACAGAACGGCCAGGAGTATTACCCTATGCAGTTTCGATGGTTCAAATCGGGTATATGGATGTTTCCCTGTCATTATTGGTTTGTTCTATACTCAAAATGTATTTTCGACAGCTCCTCATTGGCAGCAACAACCTTTTTGGCCAAATCGTTTTTGAAGTTAACAACCCTTTCCATGACATCGTTTTCTCCCGTTCCAATAATCTGTGCAGCCAGAATGGCTGCATTGCGCGAGCCATTTAGGGCAACGGTGGCCACGGGAATTCCGGCAGGCATTTGCAGAATGGAGAGGATAGAATCCCATCCGTCGATTGAATTGGATGACTTAATGGGTACCCCAATCACCGGAAGCGGAGTGAAAGCAGCGATAACCCCGGGCAGATGAGCTGCCCCGCCGGCTCCTGCAATAATGACCTTAATTCCTTTCCCTAAGGCATTGCGTGCAAATTCAGCCATCCGGTCGGGTGTTCTGTGAGCAGAAAGCGCATTGAGTTCGAAGGGTATTTTAAGGTCGTTGAGCAGCTTGCATGCGTCTTCCATAATCGGCATGTCCGAAGAACTGCCCATGATAATGCTAACTTTAGGATTCATTGCGGTTCCGTTTTTTTATTTTTCGTCTAAAATAACTCTTTTCAAGTTTTCTTTCAAAGATAGCTTTTGCAAGGCATGTGAAAAACTTCTTTTCCGCCTATTGGTTGGGTCAAGTGTCAACTTTCTTTACAAGGCAAACCCTAATCATAGTACTGAGGGGCAATCTGTTTGTGAGTATTGACACACAGAGTATGCACCTCTTCAATGAAATGGCCAATTTCCTTTTCCCTGTATTCATCGGGTAGGATTGCAGGCAGAATTCGCATTTTGAGAACCTGTTTGCCCTTAATAGTGTAGCCATTTTTTGGGATTACTTCCATCGATCCATCAATGATTACGGGCAGAACAGGGTATTCGGTTTTTTTTGCCAAAACGAAAGCTCCATCCTTAAAACGTTTTATTTGTCCATCGGTAGAGCGGGTCCCCTCTGGAAAAATAAGTACAGATGTATTTCTGTTTAGGTGATATTGGGCTTCCTTAACCATTTTTAAGGCTCCCTTTAAGCGTGTCCGATCGATGGTAATGTGGCGGTTTAGCCAAAGGTTCCAGCCTATCACAGGGATATTGAATATTTCGCGCTTTGCTACCCACTTGAAATGCATACGGAGCCGGTAAAGCAGCACTATGTCCATTGCACTTTGGTGGTTTGAAATGATGATGTAGGGCTGTCCTTTGCGGATATGCTCCTCTCCCTGAATATCAATTTTCCAAAAAGGATTTATTCGAATATAGAACATGGCCCAAAAGATGGAATACCTATGGAGCAATCTCAACTCCTTATCCCACCAGGCTGTAAAAAGCCACACAAGAATATTGAATGCAAAAAATATAATGCTTGACAAACCGATTAGGGTCCAAACAAGGGGGGTTGTAAAGTACTTAACCAAAAATCTGTACATGTACTCGGTACTTTTAATAGTGTACGCTTCAATTGTAAAGCATGAAAAGCAATGACAAAGTTAGACATTTCATTCGTTTATAAGGCTTCATCCATTTTTTATAATTTGTGCTATATCCTAACCTTTCCTTATTCCAATCCGTTATTTTACCCGGATACTTATTTTGCAGTGGGTTAAAGAGGTACATCCCCATAATGAAGAAAATTTTTAATAAAACTTTTTGATTATTTTTTTTGGCACTACCTTTGCAATCATTAAGACATTTTTACAAAGGGTTAGTTTTATCCCATATGTATATGTTGGTTAACAGAAACAAATTATTTAGACTGAAATTTATTATCAGCTTATTTCTGCTGATTTTATTCTATCTTCCGCTTTTTGCACAGGCCCCTACTTCAGCAGAAAAGGAACCCACCGATACCATTGTGCTCATTAGCGGTAGGAAAATGGCAGCTTTTGTTCAGAATGTATCCCCCAGCAAAATATCATACTTCCCCATAGGTTCAAAGGAATTAAAGGATATGGACCGCAAGCAGGTGCATAAAATAATGTACCGTAATGGCAGGGTTGAAACATTCAATACGATGGCAGTGCAGGTTGTATCCGAAGGTGATTGGCAAACCGTCATCCTTACTGATAACATGGATGATGTGGAGGGTTTTTTCGCTTTGGGTGAGGTACAGGCTCAGTCGTCGCCAAAAAGCCGCAATGCCCGTTCGGCACGTCAAAGTGCCGATATCCGCCTAAAGAAAAGGGCGGTGAACATGGGCGGATTAGTGGTATTCATTACCAAGCGTGAATCGAAAGGTGGCTACGGCGAAACCCCTACCCACTACGTTGAAGGCATCGTTTACGGATTTGAACCGCCTGCCGAATAGCCTAAATCATTTTTTTATTCAAATATAAAAACCACAGGAAAAGTAAGATTAACCCTTACGGGTCTTCCTCTTTGTTTTCCCGGTTGCCACTTGGGACTCGATTCAATAACACGAACCGCCTCCTGGTCAAGTGCCGGGTCAATGCCCCTAACAACCTTCACATTGGTAACTTTTCCGTCGGGCTCCACAATGAAGCTGACAATAACTTTACCCTGAATGCCGTTTTCGGCTGCGCTCTCCGGATACTTTATGCTCTTAGCAATATAATTGCTGAATGCATTGATATCGCCACCTTCAAATACAGGCATTTCCTCAACCACAATAAATATTTCTTCCTCCTCTACGTCCTCCTCCTTTTCGGCAAACGTCACTATTTTTACCATGGTTTCGTCATTGTCTTCAGTAGCAAGAGGATGTCCAACATCATCTAAGTCAATATTCCCGGCTGCCTTATGGCGCAACGCTTGCTTGGGCCTTCTTTTGCTACTTGCCTGTCCCGCCGAAGGTATGGGCTTGGGCGGAGGAGGTACGGCAGCAAGTTCCGCAATTGGAATAATTTCTTCTTTGCCTGTGCTCACCTCCACAGCATGGGGCCGGGCGATACCGGAGTCGGCAGCCTGTCCATACTGAAACAGTTCCGCTTCTACAGAGATATCTACCATATCATCTATGACAATCACCTCATCGGCGTTCACATTTGTTGACTCAACTATGGTTAGTGGGGGGGCAAGAATTTTTTGGGTTGCTTCGGCTGCGGGTTCATTGGTGGTTCTCTCACGGGTTTCTGTAATCATAGTTCTTTCCTGTGAAGGAGACGGCTCCGGGGCAGCAGCGTGGGGTTCATGTTCGATTTTTTTCTCTTTTTCCATGGGAAGTTGTTCCGCAATTTCAAGCGGTTGAGAGATGCGGCTTAGCGAGTGGTAAACAAGTGCCGATATGGAGATAAGAACAAGCAGGGCAGCGGCAATTTTTAAATAGAAGGGCACACCTATTCGTCTTGGCGTGGTGCCGACTTTTTCATCAATAGCCCTGTGTATCCTCTCGGCCATTGCAACCATGCTTTGGGGAGAATCCATCAGACTCAAGCCTTCCAGCTCATCAGCACACATGGGGCACACAGCCAGGTGTCGTTCCACTCTGTTCATCTCAACACCCGTGAGCCGGCCCTGCAGGTATGCAATCAGCACCTCCTGTGCAATACACTGTGAGCTGTTGTTGGGTATATCGATTTTAGGTTCCATATCCTGATAAGCTGATTTTTAGATTTCGTTTGCCGTTTTGTATATAGCTCTTCACCTGATTCAGGGTGTAGCCCGTGATATCGGCCACCTCCTGGTAGCTCTTGTCCTTAAGGTAGAATAGCTCAATACAAATACGCTGCTCTTCCGATAGGCTCCCCAGCTCGCGCTGCATTTTCCCAATTTGCTCCTCCATGCCATCGTCACTTCCATGATACAAATCCTGGTGAAATTCCATAAGGGGATTCTGAAAATTTATGAAATCCTGTTGATGGGCTGTTTCATACTTCTTGTCCCTAATCTCATGCAGGCAGTAATTTTTGGTTACCATGTAAAGCCACGATTTGAAGTTGGAAACCGAATGTTTTTTCAAATCCTCGAAAAGCTTCTCAAATATTCCCATGGCGGCGTCCTCGCACTCATCCCTCCTGCGCAGATATTTCATGCATACGGCCAGCACAAACCGTGTGTATCGTTTGTAAAGAATGCCCACCAACTCCTTGTCGCCTTTCAGGCGATAGGCATCGATAAGCTCATTATCGGACAGGTTCTCTATACCTTTTTTTAAAGCCAATGTATTGACCCTGAGTTAAATTTTTTAAAAGTATAAAAAATAATTGATACTGATTATGGAAATCTGCCTACGCTTGTATCCCTATTGTAAACGAACCCAAGTTTAATTTTAATACTTTGAAATCATGAAAAGACTATTAGCAGTAGCATCAATAATTTTATTGGGCTCATTTACAGGCGTCAGTAAGTACACTGGCACTATTTCGGGGTTGGTTTCCGATGCAGAGAACGGAACCCCTGTTGCTTCGGCCATCATTGAGGTAATGCAAGGCAAAACAATTATCAAAAAACAAATTGCCTCCAATGACGGTAAGTTCACATTACAGGTTAATGAGGGAAGCTATAATGTAAGGGTAGCGGCAAAAGGTTATTCACAACGCACTGTAGCGGTTTACGTTAAACGCGACGAGGTGTCTGTTGTGAATGTTGTTTTACAAAAGGAATATGTTGCAGAGGAACTTAATGTGGAGGCCATCCCAGCCAAACCGGGTAAAAGGTTTCTGAAAAGCCGTACGGACGAATTGGGTATGATGGCCGTGGGCATGCCCTCGGCGTATGGAGGCGGTTTTTATACTGCTGATTATGATGGGTCATTCATTGACCACAATACGGAGGAGTATGATTTCATCAATGAGAACGGATTTAAGGATGCCCTTAAGGATCCGCTTTCCACATTCTCGGTTGATGTTGACAGGGCCTCCTATTCAAATGTTCGCCGCTTCCTGACGCAAAACCAGAAACCCTACAGGGATGCCGTTCGAATTGAGGAGATGATAAACTACTTCGATTACGACTATCCGCAGCCCACCGACGGGCATCCCTTTTCTATCACCATCGAGGGGGACAAGTGCCCCTGGAACCCCGACAGGCAGCTGGTGATGATAGGCCTTAAGGGCGAAAACCTGAACGAAAAGGATATTCCACCAAGTAACTTAGTGTTTCTTATAGATGTTTCGGGGTCGATGTATCCCGAAAATAGGCTGCCCCTTTTGAAACAGGCTTTTAAGTATTTGGTTGATCAACTTCGCCCAGAGGACAGGGTATCCATAGTTGTGTATGCCGATGCCACCGGGTTGGTGCTCGAATCCACTCCCGGAACCGATAAGCCTAAGATTAAAGCAGCCCTCGATATGTTGCAGGCAGGTGGTTCTACGGCTGGGGGACAGGGTATTCAGTTGGCCTACAAAGTGGCCAGGGAGAATTACATCCCTGGCGGGAACAACCGCGTAATCCTTGCCACCGATGGCGATTTCAACGTGGGTGTTAGCAGCACTTCGGAGCTGGTGAAGTTCATTGAGAAGAAACGTGACGATGGGATCTTTCTCACAATCCTTGGCTTCGGAATGGGTAACTACAAGGACGGGCGCATGGAGCAGCTCTCCAAT
>Ga0116144_10004217_pt1 | contig 13766 bp, 10 predicted proteins | sample AD_UKC035_MetaG_FD_89746 | JGI IMG/M metagenome (GOLD analysis project Ga0116144, IMG submission 89746) | Active sludge microbial communities of municipal wastewater-treating anaerobic digesters from USA - AD_UKC035_MetaG | ecosystem: Engineered > Bioreactor > Anaerobic > Digestate | place: USA... | reverse complement strand
TACTGCCCTTTCGTTTCATCTTTCATAAAACCGCCCGTATCCAGCACCTGCCTGGCTTGCTCTAAATATTCACGGGCTACCCGAAACGAACCATTCATGTTGTGAAGTTCTGCGGCTCCGATTAATATCAACGCGTACGACTGACTGTTTTCAAGGTTAATGGCTTTGCTGCTCGAAACTGCCTGTTGCACAGCCGTTTCAAATTCCTGTATATACCCGGAGGCCAGATTATATTTAGCCAGGCGCAGAAAGTAGGTGGGCGTGTAAACGTTTTGCTGTCCTAATTTTTTAAATGCCTTTCTCTTAAATTTACTCAAGCCGGAAAGTGCCTTGCTGTAATTACCTGTTACGTAAGGAGCTTCGGCTTTCCTCAACAGTTTATCATATTTAGCTTGCGCTACAACCAGTGCAGGACTAATCCACAAAAGCAAAACCAACACTTTTCCCGTTAATTGTTTCATGTGTTTATGTTTTAGATTAAGATCACAAGAAATAGCCCATAAACCTTTTTGCTTGTTCCATTTCTTTTGTCTGAGCATTTCATGTTTTTTCATTACTAAATTTCAACCGGTATGCACAACTTAAAATCAAGTTTATTGCTACTTACCGGAAAAGAAATTTTCAGAAAATAAAATTACAAATTCTTTTGGCTGATGCCAGACAAAATAACCCCATAATCGTGTAGTTATTTTTTTATTTCATTCAATAATGTATTGAGGATTTGCCTTGCGGATTCCGCCACGGGTGTACCCGGCCCAAAAATTCCTGATACTCCGGCATTTTTCAGAAATTCATAGTCGCCAGGCGGAATCACACCACCTGCTACCACTTTAATATCGGGTCGTCCTAATTTTTTCAAAGCCTCAATAAGTTGCGGAATTAATGTTTTATGCCCGGCTGCCAGGCTGCTGGCACCAATAATATGCACATCATTCTCAGTAGCTTGTTTCGCTACCTCCTGGGGTGTTTGAAACAGCGGCCCAATGTCCACATCAAAACCCAGGTCGGCAAAACCGGTTGCAATTACTTTAGCCCCGCGGTCGTGCCCATCCTGACCCATTTTAGCAATCAGAATGCGGGGCCTTCGTCCGTCCTGTTCGGCAAACCGGTCAGACAATTTTCGAACTTCGGTAATTATTTTTTGATCTTTCATGGCACCAGAATAAACACCTGACACAGTTTGTACATGAGCCGTATAACGACCAAAGGTCTTTTCCAAAGCAAGTGAGATTTCTCCCAAGGTAGCTCTTTGCCTGGCTGCAACAATTGCAAGTTCCAACAAATTACCGTGGCCGGATGCAGCCGCCTGTTGCAACTCGCTCAGGGCTATGTTTACAGCCTCTGTGTTACGCTCAGCCTTTAACGCTTTTAATTTTTCAATTTGTTCCTGGCGCACCGCGGTGTTATCCACTTCCAGAATTTCAAAATCGGGTAATGCACTGGTTTGGTAGCGGTTTACCCCAACAATAATTTCTTCACCCGAATCAATGCGGGCCTGGCGCGCAGCCGCAGCTTCTTCAATACGCAATTTTGGAATACCGCTTTCGATGGCGCGCGTCATGCCACCTAATGTTTCTACTTCATCCATCAACACCTGTGCCCTTTGTATTAGTTGGTCGGTAAGGTATTCTACATAATACGATCCGCCCAGCGGATCTACTACTTGGGTTATGCCCGTTTCATTTTGCAGGAATAGTTGTGTGTTGCGGGCAATGCGTGCCGAAAAATCGGTTGGTAAGGCAATGGCCTCATCCAGCGAATTAGTATGCAAAGATTGTGTTCCGCCTAAAACGGATGCCAGTGCTTCAATTGTTGTTCGGGTTACATTATTGTAGGGATCCTGCGCTGTTAAACTCCAACCCGAAGTCTGGCAGTGTGTGCGCAAAGCCATCGACTTTGGGTTTTGAGGATTAAACTGCTTTACAATTTTTGTCCACAACACACGGGCAGCACGCATCTTGGCAATCTCCATGAAGAAATTCATTCCAATACCCCAGAAAAAAGAAAGGCGTGGTGCAAAATCATCAATGGCAATACCTGCCTTTAATCCCGCCCGGATGTATTCCAAACCATCGGCTAAGGTATAGGCTAATTCCAGGTGTGCAGGTGCCCCGGCTTCGTGCATGTGATAGCCGCTGATGCTGATACTATTAAACTTCGGCATGTTACGTGCGCAATACGAAAAAATATCAGCTACTATACGCATAGATGCTGCCGGTGGATAAATGTAGGTGTTGCGCACCATAAACTCTTTCAGAATGTCGTTCTGAATGGTTCCGGTTAGTTGCGATGGCTTTACCCCTTGTTCTTCTGCAGCCACAATGTAAAAAGCCATAATGGGAATTACCGCCCCGTTCATGGTCATACTCACCGACATTTTATCGAGTGGGATCTGATCGAAAAGTGTTTTCATATCCCATACCGAATCTATTGCCACACCAGCCTTGCCCACATCGCCCGCTACCCGCGGATGATCGGAATCGTATCCACGGTGTGTGGCCAGATCGAATGCAACGGATAATCCTTTTTGTCCTGCTGCCAGGTTGCGCCTGTAAAAAGCATTTGATTCCTGCGCAGTAGAAAATCCGGCATATTGCCGGATGGTCCAGGGCCGCACAGTGTACATGGTGGCGTAAGGGCCTCGTAAAAACGGAGGCACCCCAGCATCAAATTCAAGCCATGCATTTGAAGTTAAATCTGATGCCTGGTAGCCAGGCTTGATATTAATATTTTCAGGTGAAGTCCAGCCTGCCGATTTAGTGTTACTATCTGCCTGGGGAATACCCAATTTTATTTTTGATAAATCGGGTATCATGCGTAAAGGTTAGTTAAAAATTGTTGCCACGATTTATCTACGAGCTGTTCAATGAGAGAAGCAAGGTAGTAGGAGCCCGCGGTGGGATCGGCTACTTTTGAAAGATGCGATTCTTCCCGAAGCACAGCCGATACCAGGCGAGCGGCCCGGTTACCCGGTTCATTTTCTGATTCGGGCTGTACGGTTAAGTAATTACAACCACCCACAATAGCGGCCAGGGCCGCGGTAGTGGATTTAATCAGGTTACCATGTGGCTGAAATGAATCTTTCGTCCAGGAAGTAGAAATTGCATGAATTTGAACGGCACCTGAAACACCATAGGCAGTAAGTACGGTGTTCCAAAGAATTCGTAATGCCTTCAGTTTTGCAATGGAAACAAAAAAATCAGAATCAATTGAAACGCAGAAACCAACCTGAGCAGCAATAGCCTGTGCCGAAAGGCCCTGATTGGTTAATTTATCCATCAGGGCAACCCCCGCGCCCAACGCCTGCACCAATTCGTTTACCGGATTTTTATCTGGGTTGATATAAATTCCGCAGGTAACAAAGTTTGCCGATAAAGATTTGTGATAAATAACCTGGGTGGATTGTCTGTAAAAAATACAGCCGGTTAAATTTTTATTTTTTGTAAAATCAAGGTAACGGCCAGCTTCGGATTCGCAACCCGCATCGAGCAGCAAGGAAACAGCACAATCTTCTACGGCTATTCCAGCCAAAAGGGCAGGCAGATTTAGCCCGATTTGATTAACGACAAATAAAATTCCATCGGCCCCGGTGCTCAAATAATGCAAAGCCCTGGTATTTGCTGTTTTTTCATCCGTTACTAATACCTCCGCAATATTTTGCCAGGCCCGTGCCCCATAAATTTTAGAATCGGAAGCTGGAAGTATAAAGTCAACCTGATTTTTATCAGTTTTTTTATAATAAGGTTGAATGATCAAGTCTTCTTTGCGAATCGATAGTTTTTCGAATGGATTGGCGCCATTCAACTCTTGCGTGGCCGCTTCAGTCCACGTTTGCAGCGGGTTATTTGGGTGTGGAGGCGGCTGTTTAGACTTAATCATTGAATCTGATTAAAAATTCAAGGATTCAAGTTGATGTATAGTTGTGATTAAAACAAAATTTTTATGAATTTCAAAGCAACCAACATCAAAAATTTAATTACAGGAAAGCCAGGCGCAAATTTGTTTTTTGTTCTTTAATTTTTTTACACCTTTGTCTCCCTTCCCTAAAAAAATTTAGGGAAAATTCATCAAACCGCTTGCTAATAAATGGTAGTTGATTCTGCAACCGTATGGGGCGATTGTCTCGAAATAATTCGTCAGGAAGTGGACGAACAAAATTTCAACACCTGGTTTAAACCAATCAATCCTGTAAGAACAACTGACGATGTATTAACCATACAGGTGCCATCGCAGTTTTTTTATGAATGGCTGGAAGAACATTATGTACCTGTATTGAAGAAGGCGATTCATCAGGTGCTGGGCCCCAATGGACGGTTAGAGTATTCGGTTGTTGTAGATAGCGGCAATCAACAAAATCCACCCGTATTTGTTAATTATCCCAATGGCAACGGGGTAAAGCGCAACGGAATGCAGATGGCCAATGGTATGCACGAAGATTATTCGCCTTTCTCATTTAAAGCGCTTAATCCGCAAACTGTTAATTCGCGGTTAAATCCCTCCTACTCATTCCTGAATTTTGTAGAGGGCGATTGTAACCGGCTGGCGCGGTCTGCCGGAGTTGCCGTAGCAAAAAAACCTGGTACTACTTCTTTTAATCCGTTGATGTTATACGGTGGCGTAGGTGTAGGTAAAACGCACCTGGTACAGGCTATCGGCAATGAAATTAAAAAGAACCTGCCCGATAAAATTGTGTTGTATGTAGATCAAAACGATTTCACCAACCAGTTTTTGAATGCCCTCCAAAATCATAAAATTCAGGAATTCCAAAACTATTACCTGCAAGTAGATTTATTGATTCTGGATGATGTGCAGTTTTTAGCTGGCCGCGAAAAAACACAGGAGATGTTCTTTCACATCTTCAATCAATTGCATCAATCCGGCAAGCAGATTATTATGACGAGCGATTGCCCGCCACGCGATCTGAAAGGATTTCAGGAACGGTTGCTTTCGCGATTTAAGTGGGGCTTAACAGCCGATTTGCAAGAACCCGATTTTGAAACCAAGCTGGCCATCATTCATAACAAAATGCAGTCGGATGGAATTGAAATTCCTACCGAGGTGGCCGAATATCTTGCGTATAGTGTAGATACGAACCTGCGCGATATGGAAGGGGTGCTCAATTCATTGTTGTTTCATGCTACCCTTCTCAAAAAAGAAATCGATCTTGAACTGGCCAAAGAAGTACTGAAAAACATTGTTAAAGAAATTCAGTCGGATGTAAGTGTGGACTACATTCAGAAAACCGTGGCCGATTATTTCAAAGTGGGCCTGGATCAGATGAAGAGCAAGGTGAAGAAGCGCGAAATCGTAATTCCACGCCAGGTAGCCATGTACTTTTGCAAGCGGTACACACAATTAACCCTTGCGCTGATTGGCGAAAACTTTGGCGGACGGGATCACAGCACGGTTATTCATGCCCTCGAATCGGTAGAAGACATGATGAAAATCGATGTAAACTTTAAAAACAGTGTGGAGGATCTTACCAAGAAGTTTAAGCAGCGCATGACTGCTTAATACTACTGGAGGTAAAACGACAACGGCATTTCCTGCTTCGATCCATTTATTCCATAAAGGTAAACACGCCCTTTGTAACTATTAAAGAACTCAATCACATCACTTGGGTTTTTAACCTGCCTGCGGTTAATCTGAATAATGGTATAGTTTTCGGGTAGTCCTATTCTTTTGAACAGGCCATCCTTAATATTAAAAATCTTCACACCATAATCCACTGCTTCCAGGCTTACACCCAGGGTGGCATCGTTGTAAATAGTGCGCTTGATCACACTTGTATCGCCATTTTTATTCAATAACGTAAGGCTAACCGAAGCAAGTTTGTTACCACGCAGGTACGAAACAGTAATCTTATCGCCCGGATAATGATATGCCAGTTCCTCCTCAAAGGCGCTTTCACTATTTATTTCCGTGTTATTGATCTTAGTAATAATGTCACCTTCCTGTAATCCCGCAATAGCGGCTGCACCATTTCGCTCAATCTTGCCCACAATTACGCCCTTAAATACTTTTACATTTTCATCTAACCCATACTTACGGGCATTGGCAAAATCATGTTCTACTACTTTGCCGCCAAAGATTGCCTTTTGCGGAGTGCCGTATTTAATCAGATCCTCCACAGCCTTCTTTACAATATCGATAGGCACAGCAAACGCATAACCGGTGTATGAACCTGTGCGCGAAAGAATGGCGGTGTTAATACCCACCAGTTCTCCATTTTTATTTACTAAAGCACCACCACTATTACCCGGATTAATGGCGGCATCGGTTTGAATAAATGACTCGATTGGAAAACGATCATCCACAATATTAATCTTACGGCCTTTGGCGCTTACTACCCCTACGGTAACTGTAGAAGAAAGCGAAAATGGATTGCCCACCGCAATTACCCATTCGCCTACGGCAAGATTTTTGGAATTACCCAATGTTATGGCAGGCAGATTACTTTCTTTAATCTTTAGTACTGCAAGATCGGTGGAAGGATCCGTCCCAATCAGTTCTGCATCGTATTGTTTTTTGTTATACAACACCTGTATTTTTTCGGCCGTCTCGATTACGTGGTTATTGGTAACAATGTAACCATCGGCCGAAAAAATTACACCCGATCCGCTGCTTACCTGAGTTTGCGATCCGGTACTGCCAAAAAACCAATCCCATGAATTATAGGATCGTCCTTGCGAAATACTGTTAATGTACACCACACTGGGTGTTGCTTTGGTAGCTGCAAAACTAAAATCAACCGATTCGCCCGCGCTGGATGCTTCGGATGGTTGAATGATGGTAGGCTGGTACGGTGTTATGGGTGTATAATTCGCTGCCTCATACTGTGCTTGTTGCTGGCGTGCGGTTTTTTCCTGCTGGTATGAATAGAATACAAAAGCTCCTGCAAGACCCGAGATAAACCCTACAACAATAATCTTAAATGTATTCATAAAGTAAGTTTTAGTATTTCGAACGGATTGGAAACCCGGTTGTTTATAAAATTCGGTAAAGTTCGGAAATGTGGATGCAAAAATTGCCCCAAACCCATAAACCGGAAGGTTTGTCAGTTGTTTGAAGCTGCTGAGGATAAAGCTTATTTTTGCAGTCTATGGGTATTCGTGCTGTGCTCGCCAGGCCTTTTGCAAATTACATTGCCGGCCAGACCAAAAAGTGGTCGTTACGACCAGGTTTTTATCAAACACAAACACTTGAACAACTGGTATTTGCCGCCCGCCCTACGCGGTTTGGGCGCGACCATGGTTTTGATGGAATCAACTCATACGATGACTTTAAGAAACAAGTACCCATTCGCGATTACGAAGACCTAAAACCTTATATCGAAAAAGTATTGAAAGGTGAACCGGATGTGCTTTGGCCCGGAAAGCCCGCCTACTTTGCCAAAACTTCGGGTACCACCTCAGGCACCAAATACATTCCGATATCAAAAGAATCGGCTCCCGGTCATTTTATCAGCGCACGCAATGCCACGTTAAGTTATGTGCATGAAACCGGCAACGCTGCCTTTCTGGATGGCAATCTCATTTTTCTTTCCGGCAGCCCGGAGTTAGATGAAATAGCAGGCATTAAAACAGGACGACTTTCAGGAATCAGCAACCACATGGTGCCCGGGTTTTTGAGAACCAATCAAAAGCCCAGTTATTCCACCAATTGTATTGAAGACTGGGAAGAAAAACTTGAGAAAATAATTGACGAAACGCTTCATGCAAACATGACGTTGATTTCAGGCATACCCCCATGGGTTCAAATGTATTTCGATCGCATTGCAACCCGCACAGGCAAAAAAATAAAAGATGTGTTTCCCAACTTTTCAGTTTTTGTATATGGAGGTGTAAACTTTGAACCCTACCGGGCCAAGTTGTTCGATTCGATTGGAAAAAAAATTGATTCGATTGAAACGTACCCGGCATCGGAAGGCTTTATTGCCTATCAGGATTCGCAAAATGCTGAAGGAATGTTAATGCTGCTGAACAATGGCATTTTCTATGAGTTTATTCCGGCCGAGGAGTATTTTAATGACAACCCGCGCAGACTTTCGATAGAAGAAGTTGAACCAGGGAAAAACTACGCGTTAATCATAAACAGCAATGCCGGCTTGTGGGGCTACTCCATTGGCGATATGGTAAAATTTGTTTCGAAGGATCCCTATCGGCTGGTTGTATCCGGAAGAATCAAGCACTTTATATCTGCTTTTGGTGAACATGTGATTGGCGAAGAAGTGGAAAAGGCCATGAAGTTTACTATGGAAAAATTTCCGGAAGTAGAACTGGTTGAGTTTACGGTAGCGCCCCAGGTAACCCCGGTTAACGGGCTGCCGCACCACGAGTGGTTGATTGAGTTTGCCAATCCACCAAAAGACATAGAAGCATTTGCCCTGGAATTGGATAACCAATTGCGCGGGTTGAATGTTTATTACGATGATCTGATAGCGGGCACCATTCTGCGCACGCTTAAAATTACTTCGCTTAACCGAAATGCTTTTATTGAATACATGAAATCGCAAGGCAAACTAGGAGGACAAAATAAAGTGCCCAGGCTAAGCAATGATAGAAAGATTGCGGATGAGATTAGTAAATTTGCAAAATGATCACAAATCAACAGCAACAGGTAATAATAGATCACTTGCGCCCCCTGCGACCCTACCGCATAGGTGTATTTGGATCATTTGCCCGTGGAGACAATAAACAGGATAGTGATCTCGATATACTCGTTGCGTTGGATTATTCCCTTAAACCATCTTTACTTGATCTTGTTGCCATTGAACAAGCGTTGACCAGTGCCCTTGGAATTCAAGTGGACCTGGTAACTGAAAAATCTTTGCACCCTTATATTAAACCTTATGTAGAACGGGATCTTAAAATAATTTTTGAATGAAAGATCCGGTTATTCTGATCAGACACATACTGGATGCTGTGGTGAGAATAGAACAATACACAACAGAACTCACTCAGGCTGATTTTGAAAATAACTTTATGGTTCAGGATGCAGTACTCAGAAATCTTATCCTGGTTGGTGAAGCCGCAAAAAACATCCCCGAAGAATTCAAACAGAAGTTTACGCATATTGAATGGAAGAAAATTGTGGGTATGCGCAATAAAGTAGTTCATGAGTATTTCATTATTGATATTGAAACCGTATGGAATGTAATACAGCGTGATTTACCCCTGCTTAAACATTCATTTTCTGCCTTACTAAAATCGTAACAGTCTTGACGAGAAAGAAAATAGCCATCCTCGGTTCCACCGGCTCTATCGGTACGCAAGCGCTTGACGTAATTGCTGCACACCCCGATGTGTTTGAAGTAGAAGTGCTGACTGCACAACGCAATGCCGATTTGTTGATTGAGCAGGCTAAACAGTTTAATCCGAATGCCGTTGTTATTGGCGATGATGCACAATACGAAAAAGTAAAAGCAGCCTTATTACCGCTGCACATAAAAGTATTCGCAGGCGAAAATGCACTGGCATCGGTGGTGCAGATGGATTCTATCAACCTGGTGCTTACAGCCCTGGTAGGGTATTCGGGTTTAAAACCAACTATAAAAGCCATTGAGGCTGGGAAGAACATTGCATTGGCCAACAAAGAAACCCTGGTGGTAGCGGGCGAGTTAATTACCACGCTGGCGCGCGAAAAAGGAGTGAATATTTATCCGGTTGATTCAGAACATTCTGCTATTTTTCAATGCCTGGTGGGTGAATTTCACAACCCTATTGAAAAAATAATTCTAACTGCTTCGGGTGGTCCGTTTAGAGGTAAAAAGAAGAATGAATTAGTGCACGTAACCAAAACACAAGCACTAAAGCATCCCAACTGGACCATGGGCGCTAAAGTAACCATCGACTCAGCTTCGCTCATGAATAAAGGGCTGGAAGTAATTGAGGCAAAGTGGCTTTTTGGGTTAAATCCAGCGCAAGTGGAGGTGGTGGTGCACCCGCAGTCCATAATCCATTCGATGGTCCAGTTCGAAGATGGCTCTATGAAAGCACAACTGGGCCTGCCCGATATGCGTTTACCTATTCAATTTGCATTGGGTTACCCCAATCGGATTAAAAGCGATTTTCCAAGATTTGATTTTGCGCAGTATCCGGCCCTTACATTCGAAAAGCCAGATACAGAAACTTTTCGTAATCTTGCACTCGCATTTGAGGCGTTAGGTCGCGGTGGCAACATGCCCTGTGTATTGAATGCAGCCAACGAGGTTGCTGTGCAGGAGTTTTTGCACGATCGGATTGGGTTTTTACAAATGTCGGACATTGTGGAACAATGTTTGAGCAAAATAAATTATGTAGCCAATCCTGCCCTTGAGGATTACGTAAATACAGATAAAGAAACCAGAATTATAGCTAAAGAACTGATTAACTGATGGAAGGAGCAATTATGACAGCCCAGCTACTGCTGAGCCTTTCAATATTAATAGCCGTACACGAGTGGGGTCATTACATTACTGCCCGCATATTCAACATTCGGGTGGAGAAATTTTACCTCTTCTTCGATTTTCTATTCCCCATGGCCAACGTGCTTAACTTCTCGTTGCTGAAGTACAAAAAAGGCGATACTGAATTTGGTATTGGTTGGTTTCCGTTGGGTGGATATGTAAAAATTGCCGGCATGGTGGACGAAAGCATGGACAAGGAACAGTTAAAAGCTGAACCTCAACCGTGGGAATTTAGAGCCAAACCGGCCTGGCAACGCCTGATCGTAATGATGGGTGGAATTATCGTAAACGTAATTGTGGGCATACTCATCTTTATCGGATTAACGTATGCCTATGGCGACCGGTATATTCTGAATGATTATGTAAACGCACACGGTGGTGTGCAGGCCCTGGAACTGGCCGAGCAAATTGGTATTAAAACCGGTGATAAGATTATTAAAATCAACGGCAAGCCGTTCGAGTATTTCGATGACACATCTAAACCAAGTGTACTGCTATCAGAAAACTCATCCTACACCATATTGCGTGGCGATCAGGAAATAGAAATTCCAATTCCGGAAGACTTTATTGAGCAGTTTGACAGAAAGGAAGCATTGGCGATGTTTATTCTTCCAAGAAGATTGCCCATTGTGGACGATGTTGCCGATACTTCCATCGCTAAAAAAGTGGGTCTTACCAGGGGCGATCAGATTGTTTCCGTTCAGGAACAACCAGTACAGTATTTTGACGAGGTTAAATCGATCCTTGAAAACCATAAAGGCGACTCGCTAAAATTTGCAGTTAAACGTGGCGACCAAATACTTTCGTTCCACGAGTCGTTTAAGGGCAGAACCGGAATTGGTTTTTATGTAGCCCGTGAAATTGTGCCTGCAGAAGGCGAAAAGCAAGTTACTTATTCGCTGGCCGAATCAATCGCGCAAGGTCCTGGCAAGGCATTTGGTGTGATTGCGGTTCAGCTAAAGGCATTTAAGAAAATATTTACCGGACAAATTTCCTTACGTAAATCATTATCCGGTCCGGTGGGAATGGCCAAGGCTTATGGCGGTACCTGGGATTGGTATAACTTCTGGCGCATGACGGGCTTGCTCTCGATGGTACTTGCCTTTATGAATTTCTTACCCATACCGGCATTGGATGGCGGCTATGTTATGTTTTTGTTATACGAGATGATAAGCGGCCGCGAGCCATCAGAAAAGTTTTTTGAGAATGCAATTAAAGTTGGTATGGCCATTCTGCTTTTGCTGATGGTGTTTGTATTCTACAATGATATAGCGAAGCTGATCACAGGTAGGTGATGATCTTCCAGTGTAAACCTTAACAAAAAAAGCTCAGTATATACTGAGCTTTTTTATTGCAATAGATCGTGTTCCTATTGTTTCCCGCTTCTGAAATCCAGGGGTGGTTTGCGATCGCCAATCATGGACTTATACTTAAAATCAGGGCCTGTATAATTATCCAATTCCTTTTTTGCTTTTACTAACACCGATGGGTTATTGAAAATATCAATGCCTGTCATTGTAATAATTTTGGCTGCGTTGTTCATGGCTTTGTAGCCAATACTCATACCACCGGAGGCTACGGCTTGCCATGAGTGTGCAGGCACACCCGGAACCCAGGTAGCGGTTCCCAATCCTGCCGTGGGTACTACCCAGGTAATATCTCCAACATCAGTAGAAGCGGGAAAAAAGCCTCCTGTTTTAAAAGGCTGCACTTGCGCTGCCGTTTCCAGTGGTGGATACTTGGTTGTTAACGTGCTTTGAATTTGTTTGCCGAAGGCCACTTCTTCGGGTGTGTACATTACGCCACCCACAATTCTAAGGTTGTTGTACATGAGTTGGGCAAGCGTTTCATTGGGAACAAGGTTATAGGAGCCAGAGATTACTTCATACTTCATGGTGGTTTCGGTTCCGCTTGCTGCGCCTTCTGCGGCCTTAACAATGCGGTTCCAGATTTCCTCCACCATGCGTGCATCAGGATGGCGCACCATGTATTCGGCTTCGGCATAGTCAGGAACTACGTTGGCAGCCAAGCCACCTTTATTAATTACATAGTGAATACGGGCTTCCTGTGGTACATGCTCGCGCATCAGGTTAACCATGTAGTTCATCGCTTCGAGGCCGTCTAATGCCGACCGGCCGGCATAAGGGGCAGCAGCTGCATGAGCGGAACGGCCGTAAAATTTGAAAATGGTTTGCTTGATGGAGAGGCATGACGATGGACTGGCATCGTTTGCGCTTGACGGGTGCCAGTGCAATACCGCATCCACATCATCAAACAATCCATCGCGTACCATATAAACTTTGGCTGCGCCACCTTCTTCAGCTGGTGTTCCAAATAATTTGATTGTGCCTGGCTTTTTACTTTTAATTAGCCATTCTTTTAACGTAACTGCAGCAGCCACTGAAGCTGTACCAAACAAGTGGTGCCCGCATGCATGACCCGGATCGCCTTCATCGAGAATTTTCCGGTTAGGTACAGAATCTTGAGAAAGGCCGGGCAAGGCATCAAACTCGGCCAGTATGCCAATTACCGGGCCACCACTTCCATAGGTGGCTACAAAGGCTGTTGGCATTTCACTTACTCCAGTTTTTACCGTAAAGCCTGCTTCACGTAAAACACCTTGTAATCGTTCTGTGCTTTGAGTTTCTAAAAATCCGAGTTCAGCATACGACCAGATGTCGCGCGCAACTTTTTTATAAATGGGAAATTTCTTGTTTAGCTCGGTAGTAACAAACTCTTTGTCCTTGTCGGGCTTGACTTTTGGATTGATTTCGGTTTGGGCCAACAGCATGGATGGCAACCATAGAAGTAAAAGAAAGATGCGTTTCATAACAGAAAGTTTAGGTTCCTGAAATAAACTCAAAAAAATTCAAAAGAAAAATTGATCTTATTCCTGTTTCGAAATCTCAAACTCAACCCTTCGGTTTAGTTGCTTGTCATCATCGGTTATTTCCTTTACTATTGGGCGTGAGCTGCCATAGCCAATGGCTTCAATGCGCGGAGCATCGATTTTGAATTGCGTTATCAGATAATTTTTAATGGCATCGGCACGGGCCTGCGAAAGTTTCAGGTTTGCTTCTTCTTTACCGGCCGAATCGGTATGGCCCGATATTTTCAGGTTCAGGTTAGGGTGGTCGATCAGAAAGTTGGCAATCTTATTCAGGTCGGTATGCATTTCGGGTAAAATGTTGGCTTTGCCATTTTCAAACTCTAACGATTGAAACGCAATCTTACTTTCAATCGGTTCGGCAATTTTGTTAATCTCCATTTCACCGTCCATAAAGAAGATTTCTTCAATTCTGAAAAAATCATCGCCCTG
>Ga0116144_10004214_pt1 | contig 13768 bp, 7 predicted proteins | sample AD_UKC035_MetaG_FD_89746 | JGI IMG/M metagenome (GOLD analysis project Ga0116144, IMG submission 89746) | Active sludge microbial communities of municipal wastewater-treating anaerobic digesters from USA - AD_UKC035_MetaG | ecosystem: Engineered > Bioreactor > Anaerobic > Digestate | place: USA... | reverse complement strand
CTTCGACCTCCGCGTCCAATCCGGCGACGATGGGGAACAACGCCTCCGCCAGCACGGGGACATTCTCTGATTCGTTATAACAAGGAATAATGAGGGATATGTGTGTCAACCGTATGACCTCTAAAGTGTGTAGACTCAAATGGCAAATTTTACTCTTGATCGCGGCTTTTGTCCAGGTTTAACCCGTGCTATACTCGACAGGAGTAGTTTTAGGGATTGGGGATTAGGGATTGGGACAGCCCAATCCCTAATCCCTATTTTCAAGGGAATTCAACATTGCCCTGCGGTTCACCAGCGGTTGGATGAAAATTTTTTACCAAAAAGGACACAAAGGGCACAAGGGTTTGGTATTTTCTCTGTGAACTCTGTGATCTCTGTGGCTATTTTCAGAGGAATTGAGGCGCAAGTGTATCCGAAAAACATAGCTATCTCGAAATCCTGGGCATTGGGCTTGATGGCGGCGATTTTGCTGCTCGGCGGCGCGCTGCGAATGATCGCGCTGGACCGCACGCCGCCCGGCTTTTACGTGGACGAAGCCATCGAAAGTTACGACGCCTATTCCCTCTGGCGCACCGGGCGGGATCACCACGGCGTTTTTCTGCCCATCGCGCCCGGCGGCACCAACGATTACCGGATGCCCTTGTTCATCTACTCGTTAGCGCCGCTGGTGGGACTGACCGGGTTGACGGTGACGACGGCCCGGTTGGGCGCGGCGTTCTGGAGCCTGCTGGGGATCGCTGGCGTCTACGCGCTTGGCGCGCGGATGCTCAACCGGCCGGCAGGGATGATTGCCGCGTTCCTCCTGGCGATTTCGCCCTGGCAAGTCCCGTTTGGACGCTTCACGCACGAGGGCAGCGCGGCGGTGACGACTGCCGTTCTCGCGCTGGCGCTGCTGTGGGAGTGGCGCGCGCGTCGCCGCCCTGTCTGGCTCGTCGGCGCGGCGGCGATGTCTGCTGCCGGTCTGTATACCTACTCCACGATGAAGTTTTTCCTGCCCCTGATGCTGCTGGGCGTCGTCGTGGTCTGGCGGCGGACGATGTGGGCGCATTGGCGACAAGTCGTGGCTGCGGCAGCCGTGGGCCTGCTCCTCGTTGCGCCGCTGCTCTACGTGACGCTGCGCGACTACGACGCGATGCAGGCCCGCTACCGCGCCGTGGCCGTGTTCCAGCCGGAACGTCCCCTGGGCGAGGCGTCCGCCGAGGTGTTGCGCAATGCCTGGTACAACCTCTCGCCGGATTTCCTGTTTGGGCGCGGCGACCAGGACGAAATTTATCACCCCAAGGGGAACGGGCAACTTTATCTGGCGCAGGCCGTCTTGATTGCGCTCGGTGTGGGGTGGGGGCTGTCCCGCCGGGAGAGGCGTGCAACCACGTTGTTGCTGGGGGTGTGGATTGTGTTAGGCGTTCTCCCTGCCGCCCTGACTATCCACCGGCCCGGCTCTGGCTCTGGGAATGCCAGCCGTTCGTTGCTTGCTGTAATTCCCTGGCAGCTTCTCTCTGGAATGGGCGTAGCGGCGCTGCTTGAAAATAGCCGCAGAGGACACAGAGGTCACAGAGAAAAAGAAAACCTCAGCGTGCCCCGGTTGCTTCGCAATGACGAATCTCATGAAACCCCTCAACCAGTTGAGGATTCCGGAGTCCCGAACTTGTTCGGGTTTTCGTTTGTGCCGTGGGTTTTAGTGGGGTTGGGCTTAACGCTCAGCCTGTGGGTGGGCTACGACGCCTGGACGTATTTCGGTTACTACTTTGGGGATTACGCGGCGGATGCGTATACCTACTTCGACGGCGAGATGGGCGCGATACTGGCGCAGGTCGCGCCGCTGGCCGACGACTACGACGCGATCTACCTCACCTGCCGGGCCGGCGATTTCCCCTACACGCAAATCCTGTTTTACACCCGCTACGATCCGCTCCAGTTGCAGGCGGATTTGCCGGAGCGCGGCGCGGGGCTGTTCGCGCCCGTGTGGCGCGTGGGGAAGTATCACATCACTTGCGAGACGACCGACTTGTGGGATCAGGGCTTGCCCGGACTGTACATCGTGCCGGAAGACGACCTGCCTGACGTGACGCCGCTGGCCGTCATCCCCACACCGCCGGGCGCGCGCGCCTACAAGTTGCTCTCCCGCCCTACATTTGAGTACGATTTTGCCGCGTTAGACTGGCTTGGGCAATGCGTCCAACCGGTGGCGCCGCTGAACGCGAGCTTGCTGGCCCGCAACGCGCCCGCCGCGCGCCGCTTTGAATTTGACTGCACCTCGGCGTGGGTTTACCCAGCGGATGGCTCCGGCGCGCTGCTTCTTTCCGCCGGCCTGCTCTCCGGCGGGCCTCTCGATCCTTTTGCGCAACGCCATCTGGGTGATGCGGAGGTTGCCTTCACCATGCCCGCCGCCACCCGGAACTTTTCGCCCTTCGTGATTTACGAAAACGTCGCGGCTCCGACGCGGCCGTTGCCTGCGCGTGGGTCGGTGGGGCCGGCCGCGTCCCCGCCGGAAAACGCGCCCGCGACGTTGCTCCCCGCTGCCCTCGCGCTGGACGGCCCGTTGACCTTCCTGGGCATTGCCGTCCACCCGGCTGCGGCGGGCGTGGATGTGGAAACCTGGTGGGAAGTCGCGTCCGCGCCGATCACGCGCCCGCTGTCGCTGATGGCGCACCGGCTGGACGCCGCGGGCGAGGCGTTGGAAGTGGCCGACGGCTTTGGGGTGTCCCCGGCTGCCTTGCGTCCGGGCGACGTGGTGGTGCAGCGGCATCGCTTTGCCGACCTGCCCGCCGGGAGCTGCCTCCGCCTCGGCGCCTACTGGCTAGACACCATGGCCCGCTGGCCCATCGCCGAAACAGAAGCAGCCGATGCGATTTTTGTCTACGTGGAGTAATTCGTAATCCGTAATCCGTAATTCGTAATTCGTAATCCGTAATCCGCTGATCCGCTCATTCGCCATTCGCTATTCGCCATTCGTCATTCGCAACGCATTATCCGCCATGCCAACCCCCTCCGCATCCACCAACGGCAGCCGCGCCACGTCGGGCAGGGTGTACAGCCCCAACGTGAGCGTGACCGGCGTGTCGGCGGGGATGGGGAGCGTGAGGACGTCGGTGACGACGACGCCCGGGTACCAGTAGGAGGTCGGGTAGCGGCCATCCAACGGCTGGCGATCCGCTTGTGCGAGCGTCTCCCCCTGCGCGTTCTGCGCGTGGACGAACAGGACGGCGTCGTAGGCCGGGTTGGTGCTCGCCGTCCACGTGGTGGTGAGGATGAGGTTGTCCCCGACCCGGCCCTGTGTCAGGTTGTGCAGCCGGATTTGTCCATCGAAGACGTACTGCGCACTCCGCGCTTCCGGCGGGCGCTGCGCGGCTTCGTCCACGATGGCGATCCCCTTGAAGACCACCCAATCCACCGCGCGGCCCTCCGGCGTGACGTAGCGCAGCCGCTCGCCGGTCTCCGTATCCCACAATCCGATCTCCAGCGCGGCGCCCAACGGGGTGGGGACGTCCTCGGCGATCTGCACCAGCACGCGGTCACAGAAGCGCTTCCCCAGAGGCCAGCGCGTCGTGGGTAGATTCCCCAGGCCGGGATACGTGTTCCGCCCGCCGACCACCGCCGGTTGGCTGCCGGTTCGGGTGGGCGTCAAATCGAGCCATTGCACGAATACCGTGAGGGGTTGGGCGCTGCGATGCAGCGTCTCCCAGCAGACTTCGACCGGCGCGTAGTCGCCGGGGATAGCGGTTGGCTGAGCTAAGGAGTAGCCCAGGAATTTCGCAATGGAGGCGCCCTCCGCGTCTTGTAGGATCAAATTTGAGGGATACTCGATGGCTTTGGGGGGGGCGTAGGGGTGGTACAGCGGGAGGATGCTTACCCACGGCGCCAGCATCCCGATGATCACGACGACGCCCGCCGCGCCCGCCGCGCCCCACGTCCGCCAACGAGCGGGCAGCAGCGCGTACCAGCCGAGCAGCAGCAGGAGCATCAGCGGCCCCAGGCCCGGCAGGAGGAAGCGCCCCCAGGCCCAGTTCGCCTGCCGCGCCCAGAAGCCCAGCAGCAGCACGCCAAACGTCGCGGGCCAGAGCGCCAGCAGGGCGATGTCCCCCGCGCGCCGCGCCAACAGTCGCCGCTGCCGCCACGCGGCGATGAGCATGACGCCGCCGCTGATCCGCCCCCACCACAGCCCCACTTGATCCAGCCACGTCTGGCTGACGAACACGCGGGCCAGATTCCCCCAGAAGGTGCGCTCGATGTCGCGGAGGTCTTGCCAGAGATAGTCGGCCAGCGGGCGCGATTGCGCCGTGCGCGCGAGGTGCGCGTTCAGCGTGAAGGGGTCGTGGTACACCAGCGCGTTGCGCCCGTACCACCACCCGCCCACCGCCAGCGTCACCAGGCCGATGAGCGCCAGTTCTTTGAGCAGACCCGCATCTATCCGCCGCCGGATGATCAGCAGGCTGAGGGCCACCAGCGGACAGAAGACGAGCGCGCTGACTTTGGTGAGCGCGCTCAGACCCAGCACCAGGCCTATGAGCAGGGAATTCAGCATCAACCAGCGTGCGCCAGCGGTTGGATGAAAATCACGTTGGAGCGTTTGAACGTTCCAACGTTCCAACGCTTTATTTTCAAAGGAGAAGTGATGGGATGCGCGCCGCTGCCGGTAGACCAGCAACGTGATCGTGAGGGTTGCAAAGAAGGCGGTGGGCGCGTCGTTGCTCAGGGATGTGGCGATGAAGAGGGCCATCGGCTGAAATCCGACCGCGGCGGCCCCGGCGAGCGCGAACAGCGGCGCGTGGGGCAGGAGCAGCCGGGCGAGCGCGTAGACGCTCAAGACCATCCCCGCGCCAAACAGCAGGGAGATGCAGCGCGCGCCAAAAATCACGGGCGTCATCGTGGGCGGGTGCAGGTAGGCGTTGCGGTTATCCTCCCGGTACCCCGGCACGGATAAATCCATGTAGGGATTTTGGACGATCAGCGCATCAGGATCGGCCACATCCCGGAGCGGGGCCGTGGCAAGGGCCGCCAGCACATAATAGAGTGGGGGCTGCTTGGACTCAAAGAGCCATTTTTCTTGGGGAGCCAGCGGGGGCAGGCGGCGATGTTCGCGCACGTAGCGCAGATACCCGTAGTGATCCTCCTCGTCAGGCTTTTCCATACAGGGCGTCGCCCAGATGTAACTCAGGCCGGTGAGCAGGTAGACGACCAGCAATATCCCTAAAAGGCAGGTATCACGTTTCATAAGAGGCTAATTCGTAATTCGTAATTCGTAATTCCTCACTCCTCACTCCTCACTCCTCACTCCTAACTCCTAACTCGCCCCTCTGCCATCTTCACACACATTGCCAGCGGCGCAAACCGCGCCTTGACCCCTGCCAGGTTCCGCAGGTAATACGCGCCTTTGGCCGACGGCGTCGCCACGGCGTGGAAGCCCAGGTCGCGCACGGGCGCGATGGCGAGGCAGGCATCGGCGAAGACGCGCCCGCCGGCGGCTTCGATGCGGGCCGTCAGTCCTTGCGCGGCGGCAGCTTCCAGAATGGGGCGCGCGCAGGTGATCCACAGCGGGACACGCAGCCGCCGCCCGTCCAACATGTCGGCCACCCCCTTGATTTCCGCCAGCGAAGCCTGCGGGCAGCCGATCCACACCAGGTCTACGGCGTCCACGGGGTCGCTTACCAGCGCGTAGCCGGGCGCGAGGTCGCGGATGACGAGGGGAGAGGCGTCCGGGGCGTTGTTCGGCGCGTTGAAACGCGCCGCTGTTACGCCAAACCCGTTAAAACGGGTTTCCGAGTGCGTTTCAACGCACTTCGGGTAACAGCCTGCGATTTCAATCGCAGGTGCCTCCGGCGTGACGTCCTCAACGTGATAGAGCGCCACCGCGCCCGTCGCCGCCATCGCCGCGCCCAACGCCTTTAGCTTTTCTTGCCAAAGCGGCGCGCCGGATTCCAGGGGCAGGCCAGTGAAATACGGCACGCCGTTGGCCGCCGCCTTCCCCACGAGCGCGCCGAGCGCGCTGTAATCGCTGATCGCGTCGAGCGGCGTTTCCACGATGACGTGGAGCGTGGCGCGGCGCTGCTCCGGGCGATGCAGCCCGTAGGCGGCGGTGCGCCCGGTGAGCGCGGCCGCAATCGCGCCGGGGCCGCCCTCGCGGTTGGTGCGCGCGCCCAGCACGCTGTTGGCATACGAGACGGCGGACGACTCCGCCCAGGCGATGGACGCGCCCGGCGGCGGGCAGTTGCCGATGAGGTACGGTGTGCAGGTGGGGATGGGATGACCCTCGCCGACGCCCATCTGCGCGAAGGCATCCACCACCGCCTGCTGTTTGGCGGCGAAATCGGGCGAGAAGCCCTGATCGCGCCACGCCTGCATATCCATCGCGGTGGGGTTGAGCGTGGTGGGAACGCGGACGCGCGCGCCCTCATCGGCCCAGCGGCGCAGGAAGTCCAGCCCCGCCGCGCCGAGGTTGCGGTACGAGACGCCCGAAATTTGCACGCTCTCCACCGGGATGAGGCGTTCCGCGCCGTAGATGTTGCCGAGCGCGACGACAATTTCCATCGCGCGGCGTAGGGCGGGGCCGGCGTCTCCGGCAAGCCAGGATTTTTCTTCGTCGGTTAGGTTCATAGGCATCAGCGAAAAAGCGAGTGAGCGAGAAAGCGGATCAGCGGATCAGCGAAAAAGCGAGTTGACGTTCAATCTTCATAGCCTTGAGGATTTTCTTCATTGGCCAGGATGGCTCTGAAATCGGTCAGTGACTCTTCAAAAGCGGTCGGGTCGAATAGATCAAAGCTCTGCTCGCGGGGAATGATGATGTGGAGACAGTGCATTGCCATCCGAATGTGCATACGGAATTGAAAGGCGTCGTCGTTGGCATACCCGGCCATTTCCAGAAACCGTTGCCTCAGCGCCGGGGGATAGTACCACCACAGCGTTGCCCCAATATCAAGCGCCGGGTCATCCAGGCTCATCGAGTCTAAATCTATCAGATACAGTCGCCCGTCGGGCGTGAGAAGCCAGTTGGCATTACAAATATCGTTATGCGACGCGACCAGCCCTGTTCCCTGAAAAGACTGGACTTGTTGGGCCAGATAAGCGAGGCTTTCATCCACAAAGTCGGCGGCTTCAGGAACCTGGACGCGATACCGTTCCCATCTTTGCTGAATGTGGGTTAACACCTCTAATCCGGCCATGCTGTAAAAGTCGGATGTGGCGGCTGGGAGAACCCGCTTGACCTCGGCGCTGTGATGGGTGGTGTGGAGGATGGCAGCGATTTGCTCAAGGTGGGTGCGATAGTCTTTTCGGGAAGGACTCCTACCGACAATGTAAGGCTGCGCAATGATGGAAGTCCCATCGCTCAAGTATCCCGCCGCCAACACCGGGGGCGTCAACCCCAGCGCCGCCATCGCCTGATACCGGGCGATTTGCACGCCTAATTTCACGAAGTAAGTGCGCCCGTCGTCGTGGGCGAAGTAGGATTCATTCCCCCAACCATGAGGAAGCGTGAAACTCCAACGGGGTTGCCCCAAATGCTGTTGGAGAAACGCTTGAACTTCGGGTTGATGGGTTTGTCGGTTTTGCATCGTGTTCTTCGATAGAATCAGCGAGAAAGCGAGCGAGAAAGCAGATCAGCGAGTCAGCGGATCAGCGGATCGGAAGTTTTGCAAATACGCTTTGAACGTATAGTTTTCTTCTTTGGCCTATGGAATGAAAAACTCTGTACGGAAAACCTCTTTTTCGCCATCCGTCAGGACTAGAAACAAGTTCCCTGTTAGCTGAGATTCTTTTTTAATTCGTAATATATAGTAAGGAGAAGTCGTTACATTCTCTAACCAATTTTGATCGGGTTGTAAAAACCTCGTGTTAACAATAATTTCTTGTCCATGGAACTGGACGTTGTCAATGTCAATACTATACCCCAAAGTAGCTTTTTGTCCTTGATATATCACAATAGCTATATCCTCTCCAAAATTAATCCCTTTTAGAGTTTGTGAGTGTATGGGTTGGAGTTCATAAGTTAAGGCATCGGCAGATTTCGCATCGGTTATCCCTACCATTTTTGGTTCTAAACCCTGATAGGAATAATTATTGCCAACTTCTTCGCTAGCGACTAACATTTCCCATTCTAAATCGACACTGGAAGAACTTTCTGGTGTTGAAAGAAAAGTGCAACCTGCTAGCATTACAAGAATACTTAGTAGCGTAATACCGTTCAAACAGCCCTTCAATTCATGGTTACCGCTCTCTTCCATTGTTCACCAGCGACTCGACAGGTTGGCTTTCAGTTTCCTACAATTTCTAGTTCCTCACTCCTAATTCGCAACCACGCTTTCACCACCTGTGCCTCCGTCTCTTCCATCGTCCCTTCCGTATTGATGACCACATCGGCGCGGGCGAGTTTGGCGGATTGGGGCGGCTGGGCGTGGATGCGGCGCAGACTCTCGGCGCGGTCGAAGTTGCGCGTAGTCATCAAGCGTGCGACTTGCGTTTCTTCTGAACACGTTGTCACCCAGATGGCGTCATACGTTTCGGCCATGCCGCTTTCCAGCAGCTTGATGGCTTCGACGACGACCACAGGGGCGGCGCTGGCGGCAATGCGCCGGTTGGTCTCGGCGATGACGGGCGGGTGGACGAGGCGCTCCAACTGCGCCAGGGCGGCGGCGTCGGCAAAGACGCGGTCGCCCAGCTTGCGGCGGTCAATCGCGCCGTCCGGCGTGAGAATGTCCGCGCCGAAGGCCGCGACTACGTCTGGATAGGCAGCCCCGCCAGGTGCGAGGACGGTGTGGACGAGGGCGTCGGCGTCAATGTGCTCCGCGCCAAGCTCGGCCAGCATCTGCCCGACGACGGATTTGCCGGTGGCAATGTTGCCGGTCAGTCCGATGACGAAAGGGGCGTTTCGGCGACTTTGGCCCATTGTTCCAGGAGCTTGTTCAGCTCGCCTTCAATCTGGTGATATTCCGCGCCGAGTTTGGCGACGCGCGCGACGTCCTGGCTGCGCCCGGCCAGGTCCAACGCGGTGGTCAACTCGCGCATCCGCGTTTCGTGGGCGTGAATTTGCGCTTCAAGTTCTTGAAGCTGCTGCTGCTGGCGCGCCAGGGCGCGTTCCTGCTCGCGTTGAAGACGGCGCTGCGTTTCACGCTCCGTGCGGGCTGTCTCCTCTTGCTTTTGCACTTCCGGCGGCCCTTCGCGGCGGGACTTGTGCCAGGCGGCGTATTGATCGTAACCTTCCTCAAAGAAATAGATCGTCTTGTCCTCAACCGCCCACACCTGCGTGGCGACTTCGCGGATGAGATACCGGTCGTGGCTGATCATCAGGACGGTGCCGTTGAAAGCGCTGATCACCTCTTGCAGCGTCTCCTGCGAGGCGATGTCCAGGTGGTTGGTCGGCTCGTCCAGGAGCAGGACGTTGGCTTTTTGCAGAGTCAGCAGGGCCAGCGCCACGCGAGTGCGCTCCCCGCCGGAGAGCACGCCGACGATCTTGAACACGTCGTCGCCCCGGAAGCCGTAGCGCGCCAGGAACGAACGCGTCTCCGCCACGGAGGGTACGCCTGCGTCCATAATGGTGTCGAGGATGGTTTTGTCGGCCTGCAAGTAGTCCTGGATTTGGGCGAAGTAGCCGATGCGGACGGCGGAACCGATGCGCACGCGCCCGGCCAGCGGCGGGATGAGCCGCAGGATGGTGCGTAACAGCGTGGTCTTGCCGCAGCCGTTCGGCCCGATCAATGCGACGCAGTGGCCGCGCTTGATCTCCAACTCCTCGACCGTCACCAGGGGATCGGCCAGGGTGTATCCGGCTTTGAGGTCGTACAGCCCCACCACCAGGTCGCCGCTGCGCATGGTCGTCTGTAAGTCAATGTGGATGCTGATCTGCGATTGCGGGCGCGTGATCCGTTCCAGTCGTTGCAGCCGCTTGAGCCGCCCTTTGGCCTCGGCGGTGCGCTGCCCGGCCATGTACCGCTGGATGTAGGCTTCCGTCTCGGCGATGTGTTCCTGCTGCGCCTTGTAGGCGGCATATTGGCGCGCGCGCCGGTCTTCCCGCTGGAGTTGGTACGCGCTGTAGTTGCCCCGGTAGCTTTCCAGCGCGCCGTTCTCCATCTCCAACACGCGGGTGGCGATGGCGTCCAGGAACGCGCGGTCGTGGGCGACCACCAAAATCGCGCCCGGCCAGCTCTTCAGCCGATCTTCCAGCCACTCGATGCCGGCCAGATCGAGGTGGTTGGTTGGCTCGTCGAGCAGGAGCAGGTCGGGTTCTTCGAGGAGGAGGCGGGCCAGCAGGGCGCGGGTGCGCTCGCCGCCGCTGAGGCGGGCCACCGGCGCGTCAAATTCGTCCTTGCGGAAGCCCAAGCCGCCGAGCACCTGCCCGATGCGCGTCTCGTAGGTGAAGCCGCCGGCGTGTTCAAACTGGTCGAGCAGCACGCCGTAGCGTTCGAGGGCGGCGGCGCGCTCGGCTTCGTCTTCCGCGCCCATCTGCGCTTCCAACCGGTGGAGTTCCGCCTGCCGCGCCAGCAAGTCCGTGAAGACGGCTTCCATCGCCTGCCACAACGTGCCCTCGCCGCCGAAGTCGGGGTGCTGCGGCAGATAGCCCACGCGCGCGTTGCGGGCACTGGTGACGGTGCCGCCGTCGGATTCCAGGCGGCCGGCGACGATGTCGAGCAGCGTGCTTTTGCCGCAGCCATTCCGCCCGACGAGGGCCACGCGCTCGCCGGCGTGGACTTCCAGCGAGAGGTCGGCGAAGATGTCCTGCGCGCCAAAGTATTTGCTCAAGTGTGCGACAGAGAGTACAGCCATCGTGTAAGGATTATACCAGGAAATACGCGCTGCGTGATATACCCAAAGCACGCTTGAGTGAACCATAGGCTCGTTCCAGTTCGCGTCTTTGCGTCTTTGCGTGAGATTTTAAGCGCTTCAGCGAAGTCAATTTCTATGAACAAAAAGAGGGCCGGGATTCCCGGCCCTCTGAGAGCGTGATGTCAGTGCATCACAAGGGGGAGGAAGATTTTGTAGGTGGACGGCGTCACCGTCACGACGAGGGTTTCCATGTCCGCGCCGCAGGCGTTGTTCACGGTGAGCGTCACGGTATACTCACCCGCCGCCGCGTAGAGGAAGGTCGGATTGGCATCCGTCCCGCCGCGTGTCCCCGCGCCGCCGAAGTCCCAGGTATAGACGAACGGCGCGGTGCCGGCGACCGTCGTCGTGAAGTGCAGCGTCTCCCCTAGCATCACGGGGCTGTCGCTGATCAGGGATGTGATGGCTGCCGCCTCGCACGGCTCCGCAACCACCGTCACCACGAGGGTTTCCATGTCCGTGCCGCAGTCATTCTCTGCAATGAGCGTCACGGTGTACGTTCCCGCCGCCGCGTAGAGGAAGGTCGGATTGGCATCCGTCCCGCCCAGCGTCCCTGCGCCGCCGAAGTCCCAGATATAATCGAGCGGCGCAGTGCCGGTGGCCGTCGCCGTGAAGTGCAGCGTCTCGCCCAGCATCACCGGACTGTCGCTCGTCAGGGATGTGATGGCCGGCACATCGCAGGGTTCCTCTTCCACCGTCACGACGAGGGTTTCCGTGTCCGCGCCGCAGGCGTTGTTCACGGTGAGCGTCACGGTGTACATCCCTGCCGCCGTGTAGGCGAAGGTCGGATGGGTGTCCGTTCCGCCGCGCGTCCCGGCGCCGCCGAAGTCCCAGGTATAGACGAACGGCGCGGTGCCGGTAGCCGTCGCCGTGAAGTGCAGCGTCTCCCCTAGCATCACGGGGCTGTCGCTCGTCAGGGATGTGATGGCTGCCGCCTCGCACGGCTCTGCAACCACCGTCACGACGAGGGTTTCCATGTCCGTGCCGCAGTCATTCTCTACAATGAGCGTCACGGTGTACGTTCCCGCCGCCGCGTAGAGGAAGGTCGGGTTGGCATCCGTCCCGCCTTGCGTCCCCGCGCCGTCGAAATCCCAGGTATAGGTGATGGGCGTGCTGCCGGAGACCGTCGCCGTGAAGTGCAACGTCTCATCCAGCATCACCGGGCTGTCGCTCGTCAGGGATGTGATAGCCGCTGCTTCGCAGGGCACGGTCAGCGTTACGGGGATACTGATGGCCGGTTCGTCGGGGTCGTTGCTGGAAACGGTCAAGGTGGTGGTGTAGACGCCGGGGAGCAAGCCGGCCGCATCGAACAGCGCCAGCGCCGTGTCCACCTCGCCAGGGGGCGTACGGACCGGCAGGCCGACGACGGTTTCCCAATCCACCGTCAACCAGGGAACATCAGGCGATTCAAGCAGTTGCCAGACGAGATTCACGCCGCCGAGGTTGCTCACCGTGAGGACTTGCGAGGTGGTCATCCCGGTATCCAGGGTTACGGAAAGGGCGAGCGGCGTCACAACAATGTCTTGCGCTGCCAGCACAAAGACTGCCGTGGTGCGCGCAGGCACGGAGAACGCGCCGGTCGCCGGGTTGAAGGTTGCCGTTTTGACCACCGGATCGTAGCCGTTTACCTGCACCGGGTGTAGTTCCAGATCCGCGCCGATGAGCGCCGCCTCGGTAAAGGTCTGCGCCTCATCGTTGGCGTTGAAGAGGACGACCACCAGGCTGTACGGCGAGTCCAGCGCGCCATCCATGTCGGAGAGGCTCATCACGATCAAGCCCGGAATCTGGGCAGGGCCGGTGTTGTGGAAAGCCAGGCGCTGCTGGATTTCAGCCTGCGTTTCCAGGCGGAAGAGCGGCGTGCTCTTGCGGATCGCCAGCATGTCCTGGAGGTAGTGGGCGCTGCTGAGGATGTCGGTGCTGGTGGGCTTGAGATCAGGATTGCCGAGCAATGGCGCCATAATCGGCCAGTTGTCCGATTGCCCGCTGACAGCCGCCGGCGGCAGGCCAACGCCCCAATTGTTGTCCTGATAGGTGAAGTCGAGCCGGTTGAACCAGTCGCCGGAGTTGTAGCTGTCGCGGTCGAGGGACTTGGAGCGCAGCAGGTCGCTGCCGGCCTGCATGAAGGGCACGCCCTGCGCTAGGCTGACGATACTCAGGCCGACGTTCTGCGCGCGGACGCGCTCGTCCATCGTGGCGTCATCCGGCAGTTTGTACTGGTTGTTGTCGTAGAGCGTCTGGTTGTCGTGTTTGGAGATGTAGATAATGTTTTCCTGCGGGTCGGCGGTGTAGCCGGCCGGCGAGCTGTTGTACAGCACCTCGTCGCCGCTGACTTCCGCGCCGGCCGCCCCGATGAAGGTGTAATCGGCCAGGTTGCCGGCCAGCCCCACGCGGATGAGATCGGCGGCGTTGAGCAGACGCCCCAGTTCCGCCGGCGCGCCGCTGTTCCAGGCGTTGGGATCGTAGTACAGGCCGTTGATGAAGCCCTGGTTGCGCCGCATATCCTCGCCGCTGTCAAAGGGGCCGCCGCCGCGCACGCCGTCGCGCGCCCGGTCGTTGAACGTGCCGATGCCCGTCCCGGCCATGTTCGCCTGCGTCGCATTGACGCCGCGCGCGTTGTCCTGCACCTCGCCGAAGTTCCAGCCCTCGCCGTACACGTAGATGGCAGACCCATCCACGCCATCTTCCGCCAGGGTCAGGTCATCCAACGCGGCGCGCACGTTGAGCATGTTGGATTTCATGTGGTGCCCCATCAGGTCGAAGCGGAACCCATCCACTTTGTAGTCCCGCGCCCAGATGAGGAGCGTGTCTACCATGAGCTTCTCCATCATCGCGTGCTCGCTGGCGGTGTTGGCGCAGCACGTGCTGTTCTCCACCTGCCCGCTGGCGTTGAGGCGGTGATAGTAGCCCGGCACGATGCGATCCAGCACGGCGTTGGGCGATTGTCCGCTGGCGTTGGTGT
>Ga0116144_10004212_pt1 | contig 13772 bp, 10 predicted proteins | sample AD_UKC035_MetaG_FD_89746 | JGI IMG/M metagenome (GOLD analysis project Ga0116144, IMG submission 89746) | Active sludge microbial communities of municipal wastewater-treating anaerobic digesters from USA - AD_UKC035_MetaG | ecosystem: Engineered > Bioreactor > Anaerobic > Digestate | place: USA... | reverse complement strand
TGCAGGTGACCGGGTACCGGCTTGAACTTCCGGCGGATAATTCCATAGCATTGCCGATATCCGATACGGGGTATCTCCTGGTCAGCCTCGCAAATTCGGTTATCCGTTTTGACATGCATGGCGGGTCACAGAAACGAATGATGAAAGCCGGGCATTATATATGGATCCCGGCGGGAGGGGCCTCCACATTAACCAACCTGGATCAAAGCAAGGCGGAACTGGTATTGCTGCATTTGAAATAGAAAGCGATTTAGGAAAATCCATTTGGTAAAATAATACCGATGCGCGGAGGGTGAAAAATCAAACGGAAGCTTTTATCCGCTCAAGCCTGTTCGACCGGGATCAACAATTTATACCCTTTCCCATGCACCCCTATCAGTTTCACCTCAGGATCTACGGACAATTTTTTTCTCAGGCGGGAAACAAAGACGTCCAGGCTGCGGCCGACTATGATGCCCTGATCCTCCCAGATGGTTTTCATCAACTGGTCTCTGGGGATCAGTTGATTGGGAGCCTGGGCAAACTGGGCCAGCAATTCCGATTCTTTCGCGGATAGCGGAATCCCGTCCTCTTCAAAAAACAAGGTCTGATCCGATGGATTAAAACGGAAACGGCCCAGAAAAACGACTGGGGAAGACCGGGTATGCTGCTCTTCAGCGGGTTTGTGGGCGGCAGGACCGGATGGCTTGTTTGTCCTCTTTTGCAAAAAATAACCTGCGCTGATAAAAAGGGGGAACAGGAGGAAACCATACCATTTAAAGGCTGCCGGAGGCTCTTTAAAAACCACTCTCATTTGGTAACAAGCTTCAGGAGCGGCCCGGCCTTCACAGGGAATGACCGGCTGATGGTCTCTGGGATCGACAGAAAAGCTGTAAACGATGTCGCTGGTCCCGCAATCCAGGACCTGGAATAAATAAGCCCTCGAAAAGGAAACGCCTTCCAGATGTTGGCGTACGACCCGGACTATGGAATCGGGTACGAATGAAAATACCCGTTCAAAACCAAGGATGTATTCCGTTCCCTTCAGCCGCCGGAGCGGCAATATCCTTGAACTGTCATCCCCTATGACCTTCAATATTTCATGTCCCATCAGCCGGAGCCTCACTTCATCCTGATCCGGGTCGACGTCCGCAAGCGCATACCGGTTGCCTGCCCAGGAAAGCAGGAGGAAGGCGGCCAGGCTAAGCGCCAGGGCATAATAAATCCACCGGGGTTTCATGTTTTTGCAAAGCTAAGGCCGGGAGGAGCAGGACGAGGGGATTTTTACTCTTTTTTACAATCATTTTACATCCGCTTTACCATGGGGAGTCCGTCCAACCGGAATCTTGTCCCCATTAAAAAATCAGAATTATGATAAAATCGTTTACGACCGGGTCTTTTCCTGCCGGACTGGTCCTGGTAAGGGTGATTACAGGATTTTTACTCATCAGGGTGGGTTGGGAAATTACTTCCGTGGATAAAATGTCCGGTTATTTTCAATGGCTTACCGACATCCGGTTTCCCCTGCCGGTCCCCATGGCCTATGCCGGAAAAATTGCCGAATTGGCTGGGGGCGTGAGTTTTATTACCGGGTTTCTGGTGCGCTGGACCAGCATACCGGTAATGATCACCATGGCGGTCATCACCTTCATCATGGGGGAAGGAAATCTGATGAGCGATTCCTTTTTATTGCTGCTGCTGGCCTGGGTATTTTTCTGCACCGGCGCGGGAAAATGGAGCCTCGATGGATTCCTGCCTGGCCTCCGGCCCGGCAAACCAATCATGGCCAAAAGCCAAATCCTGTTTTTTCCTGCCTTGTTTTTCTCTTTAAATGCCATCACGGGGCAGCCGGTGGAGCCCTGGATCCACAAACCCTTTGACCAATGGCCGGAGATCGCCCTGGTCAACCGGTTTTCTTTGAAGGACGGAAGCGGATACGACGATCCCTCCTTGTCCTATGCCGGCACGGCCTTCCTGGTGCGTAAGGACGATGCCGTTTTTGCCGTCACCGTCAAACACATCTTGTTCCTCGCGTGGAGAAAATTCAATAACCGCGTTTTTATTTCAGATAAAATCGGTCGATGGACCATGCACTTAAAAAATAATCCCGGACTCCGTTTGGCTGCGGGGCCGCTCCTGAATGAGGACCCGGACGAAAAAATACAGGACGGATTTGAAAACGGGGTTCTTCAAAGGGATTGGTTGATTTTTAAGACGGATTCCATCCCTGAAAAAATTCATCCGCTTACCATTGGTTCTCATCTTCCTTCCTTAGGCGACAAGGTTTACCTCACCGGCAATCCCTACCGGATCGACCATACGGTCCATTTCCGGGGAAAGGTGGTCAAACAGGAAGGTCCTGTTTTTCTGGTTCAATTTGAAATGCCCGATACGGTATTTCTTGGCGGGGCCAGCGGATCCCCTGTTTTGGATGAAAACGGGCACCTGGTGGGTATCTTTTCGACATCCAGGCGAGATCCGGCGAGCGGTCGGATTCAGTATATCATGAATACCACCCATTATCTCCATGCCGTTTTGGAGAACAATAAACCTTTGAACCTGAACCGAAGGCCCCTGGCCACATTGGTTGACTCCCTGGTAAGGAAGCATTCGGTAAAAACCGCCATGGATCAGGTTAAAAAAATGTATCGGGATCCCGATGCTTATTTCCGTTATAACCTGAGTTGGCCGGATTATAAAGCTCTGGATCAAACCGGCCGTAGATTGATTCTTTCAGGAAGGACCCGGGAAGCCAACCGCTATTACCGGGGACTGCTTGATCAGTATCCTGGTATGCATTTTTTTGTGTTATCGATGCTGGATATTCTTGTACATGCCGGTAAGAAGGAGAAGGCCCTGAGGTTTTTAGAACAAGCCATTCAAAAAGCCGATCCGGAAACCAGAACCATCCTGGAGAAAAAACGAAATGAACTTACCTGTTAGTTCGAAGCTGAGTTCCGGTTTTTTGTACTCCTCAAAATGCATTACGTTGGGTCGAAGCCTGGCTTCGGCCAGCCTTTAATATGAAAACCACCCGGTCGGAGTCGTCTAAGTGAAGGGTTAAATCAAATTCACCCCTTCACTTAGACGAAAAAGGCCATCCTTATTCAGAATGGCCTCATAACCATGAAAAGCTATACAATGATGTATTATGCTTTTTTCTTTTTTTCGGCTTTTGGCGCGGCCGCCTTTGGCGCTTTCGCAACCGGAGCCGGTTTGACTACAGCAGCAGCAACAGGGCTGGCCGCGGTCTTTACCTTGTGCGGACGGGTTTTACCGTAGGATCCGATTGTTATTTTTCCGCGTTTTGATCTCTTGTCACCTTTTCCCATATAAAATTTTGATTATGAATCGGCAAAGATAGGAAGATTATTTCAGTAATCAGCTTTCAGCTTTACTGACCATTGACTGTTAACTGTTGACTATTGATTTATCACTATTGACAAAATGAACACTGTTCATTATATTTGCATCATTAATTTAATTTTATGAGTATAGCCGACCGAAAAGACCGGGAAAAAAAGGAACTCACCGAACTGATCCTGAAGGAAGCCAGGGCCTTGTTTCTGGAGGAAGGTTTTGAAAAAACATCGATCCGCCGGATTGCCGACCGGATTGAATACAGCCCCGCCACGATCTACCTCTATTTTAAGGACAAGAATGACCTGTTGCTGGCCCTTCACCAGGAATCGTTCACCCATCTCTTTGAAGCCCTTTCGTCGGTGGCTTCGGTGCCGGACGCGTTTGAAAGACTGGTGGCTCTGGGAAAGGCATATATCGAGTATGGCCTGAAAAACCCGGAAGAATACGAACTGATGTTCATGTTGTCCGCCCCCCTCGAAGCCCTGGAATGCAGGCATGAACTCTGGTGCGACGGCCAAAAAGCTATTGACCTTGTAAAAATGATGGTGGATGATTGCAAAGCACACGGCTATTTCAGAAAAGACCTGGATCCGGATACCACCGCGATCATGTTGTGGGCGCAGGTACACGGACTGGTATCCCTGTACCTGAAACAGCGCTTCAAAATGTTCCAGGACCAGGACCAGAAAAAACTCATTGATAAAACCTTCGGGCTTTTTATAAAAACCCTGCAGTGTTTCCGCTAAACCACCCTCCTCTTTCCCCATTAAGCTCAATTCAACTCTATGACTTTTCGAAATTCGGCTTGGATCCTTGCCCTGATCTTCCTCTATCCCGGGCTTTCGGCCCAGGCCCAGCAAAATGCCCTGGATGATTACATCCGGCAGGCCCTGGAAAAACACGGCCTGATTAAAGAGCAGGATGCCCTGATCGACGAGAAAAAAGCCGGCTTCATGCTGGCAAACCGCCAATCCGGGCCGGAACTCACCCTGTCCACTTCGTATACCCTTGCCGCCGGAGGACGGGATATTTCTTTTCCACTGGGCGACCTGCTCAATCCCGTGAGCAATGCCCTGAACGACCTTACCCGGACCCAGGACTTCCCCCAGTATGAAAACCAGAATATTTTATTCTTACCTAACAATTTCTATGATCTCAGGACCCGGATCAGCCAACCCATTCTCAGGCCTGAGATAAAAATCAACCGGCTGATCAAACAGGAACAGATCGGACTCCAGGAACTGGAAAAGGAAATGGTTGAAAGGAATATCATACGGGACGTAAAAAAAGCTTACTATCAATATATCCAGGCCGGGGACATGATATCCATCCTCCGCCAGGCGCTCACCGTACTGGATGAAGGAGAGCGGGTGACCCAGAGCCTGATTCGAAACGGCATCGCTCTGCCTTCGGCCATCCTGCGAATCCAGGCGGAACAGTCCAAGCTGGCCACCCAGGTCTATGCTGCGGAAAATCAGCGCCTCAACGCCAGGGCTTTTTTCAACTACCTGACCGGGAGGCCTGACTCGGATAGCATCCGGGCCATTTCTCTGATGGCCCTGCCCGACCCTGCTTCCTTTACGGATTCAATCCGGACCGAAGAGATCAACAGCCTGGAAAAAGGCCTCGCCATTCAGCGGCTGGCCCTTGATCTTGAAAATAAATTTCATGCCCCGAAACTTGGAGCCCAGGTGGATCTTGGATCCCAAAACTTCAATTTTAAATGGGGGGGATACCTCCTTGCAGGTTTGCAGCTTGACGTCCCCCTGTATGACAATAAAAAAAATAAATACCGCAAAGAGGAGATCCTGGCCGGCATGAAAGCCGCCTCAGAAAAAAAAGACTGGGCGGCCAAAAGCCTGGGACTGCAATTGCAGCAGGCCAAAAGGCAAATGGCTTCCGCCGTGGATCAATACCATTCCTACAGCCCAATATTAAATATGTCCCAGCGCTATTACTGGGAAATCCTGCGCAGATACAAAGAAGGCCAGGCCACCCCTGCCGAACTCGTGGAAGCACAGGCCCAGATCACATCGGCCCAGCTCCAGCAAAACATCGCACTTTATGAATCCTGGATCCGCGCCGCGGAAATCGAAAGCCTGATTAAAACCCAATAAACCCAAACCCCATGGTTTCATACCACTTCAATTCCCCAAAAATGAAAATCCATTCTTTCCTCCTGGTCCTGCCTCTTTTTTTTGTTTTTTGCGGCAGGGAAAAAACAGAACAGGCGGTTCAAATTCATCCGGACTCCCTGGAAATCCATAAAGTAAAAGTAGCCCCCGTCACCGGGACGGAAACCAATGGCATCATCCGGGCAACCGGTCTTCTCGTCTCGGACCTCGAGTCCAGGCCGGCCTTTAAAATAGGCGGGGTGATCGAAAAAACTTATTTCGGAGAAGGAGACAAAGTCTCCAAAGGCGCCCTGCTGGCCAGGCTGAATCAATCTGAAATTTCAGCCCAGGTCAGGCAGGCCAGGATGGCCGTGGAAAAGACCAGCAGGGATTTTGACCGGGTCAACAACCTCCATGCAGACAGTGTGGCCACCCTGGAACAATTGCAAAATGCCGGGACGGCCCTGGATATGGCCAAAGAGTCCCTGCGTATAGCCGAATTCAACCAGCAATTTGCCGAAGTCCGTTCCCCCGTGAGCGGCACGATTGTCAAACAATTGCTTCGCCAGGGAGAGATTGCCGGACCCGGAATGCCTGTCTACGCCATCATGGGCACAGGCCGGCAGGATTGGAAAATAAAATCCGCGGTATCAGACAAGGAATGGGCCCGGATAAAAAAAGGTGACCCTGCAGAAGTATGGTTTGAAGCCTATCCCGGCCTGAAATTGCAGGGCGTGGTCGACCAGGTAGCGGAGATGAGCAATCCGGGCACGGCCACCCTCGATATTGAAATCCGCCTGCCGGGACAAAATCAGAAACTCGCGGCCGGATTGTTGTGCAAGGTTGAAATCCGGGCGGCAGCCAGGATGGGTTCTTTAAAAACCATACCGATCGAGGCCCTCGTCTCTTCAAACCAGGGATTGGGGATCATCTATGTCATCGAGGATGGAAAAGCGGTCCGTAAAACGGTCCGCATTGATAAAATACTGGGTGACCAGGTAGCGGTCAGCAGCGGCCTGGAAAAAGTCGGAGAGGTGATCACCGCCGGCGCTTTCTACCTGGAGGAAGGTCATAAAGTCCAGATCATTCAATAAGCCGGTTTTTTATCCTTCAAAATTCTAAAAATGAACCTGACTTCATTCTCGGTCAAAAACTACCAGTTTACCATCATTATATTCATTCTTGCCCTGGCCCTCGGGCTGAATTCATTGCTCAACATGCCCCGGGGGGAGGACCCGCCATTCGGTGCTCCCATTTTTGTCGTCCTTGCCGTCTACCCGGGAACCAACCCGGCGGATATGGAACAATTGGTGGCCGACCCGATCGAAGAGGCGCTTTACAATCTGGGGGATGTCAAACGGATCGTTTCCACCTGTTCCGACGGATTGATGCTCTGCCAGATTGATTTTAATTACGGGGTGAATGTCGATACCAAGAACAACGACGTCAACCGTGAAATGAATAAAATCCGTGCCAACCTTCCGGAAGGACTGCTGGAATTGCGCGTGGAAAGAGCCTCCTCCTCGGATGTGGTGATCCTTCAAAGCGCTTTGGTTTCCGAGACGGCCACCCCCCGCGAATTGAACGACCTGGCCGATGAATTGAAACGCGAGCTTGAAAGGGTCAAGGACCTGAAATGGGTAAAAATCCAGGGCGAACCGGTTGAAAGAATTGATATCCAGCTCAAGCTCGACCGCATGGCCACCATGGGCATCGGGATCAACCAGGTGATCCAGGCCGTGAATTACAACAATATCAATATCCCGGGAGGCACCATCGACCTGGGCACCAAACGGTTCAATATCAAAACCAACAGCGATTTTAAGACCGTGGACGACATCCGCAACCTCATCGTGCACGCCGGCCACGAAGGCCAGCTGGTCAGGCTGCACGAGGTGGCTGATGTATATCCCATCCTTGCCGAACAAAATCATATAGCCCGCCAAAACGGGAAGCCGGCCATCTGGATTCTATCGGCCCTGAAAGACAAAAAAAACATCATCAACGCGAGGGAACAGATGGAAGGCATCCTGAAAGCCTATGAGGCGCGCCTGCCGGAACAGGTGCAGCTGGTGCACGCTTTTGACCAGTCGGTCAGTGTACAGCGCAGGCTCGGAGGCCTGACCCGTGATTTTTCCATAGCGATTTGCCTGGTCTTGCTGACCCTGCTACCACTGGGCATGAGGGCTTCTTTTGTCGTACTGATCAGCATTCCGCTCTCCCTGGCTATTGGCCTGGCCTTGTTGCACCTCACCGGATTTACCCTCAACCAGCTGAGCATCGTAGGAATGGTCATCGCCCTGGGCCTGCTGGTGGATGATTCGATCGTAGTGGTGGAAAATATCGAACGGTTTATGAGGCAAGGCTATTCCAGGAAAGAAGCCGCGATCGTAGCCACCAAACAAATATTCATCGCGGTATTGGGCTGTACCGCCACCCTGATCTTTGCTTTCCTTCCGCTCGCCTTTTTACCTGAAGGGGCTGGTGAATTTATCCGGAGCATGCCCATGGCGGTGTTGTTGACCATCCTGGCTTCCCTTTTTGTAGCCCTGACCATTATTCCATTTTTATCCAGCCTTTTATTGCAAAAACACGAACGCCCCGAAGGAAATATTTTTATGAGGGCTTTCAAAAGATACGTCAACGATCCTTATGCCGGCTTGCTTCGCTGGGCATTCAGACACCCGGTACTTACCCTCCTGGGGACCGTTGTGATTTTTGCAGGAAGCCTGATGCTGGTTCCGAAAATCGGTTTCAGCCTCTTCCCCAAATCGGAAAAACCGATGTTTACCATCGACATCAAAGCCGCCTCGGGATCAAGCCTCAAGGAAACCAACCGGATCGCGCGCCGGATTGAGCAGGACCTCATTGGCACCCCGGGGGTCGTCTCGGTAAGCACCAATGTGGGTAAAGGAAATCCAAGAGTGTACTATAATGTGTTCCAGCAAAACTATACCCCGACTTATGCCCAGTTGCTGGTCCAGGTGCCGTCTTCCATGGATGTGCCCGCCATTACCGCGTTTACGGATTCTCTCCGCCGGAACTACGAGGGGGTACCGGATGCGGAGGTGGAAGTCAAAATGTTCCAGCAGGGCACTCCCGTTCCGGCACCCATCGAATTCAGGCTGATCGGCAACAACCTCGATACCCTGAAACATTATTCCTCCATCCTGGAAGAGGTGATTGCCAATACCAAAGGCACCATAGCCATACGCAACGATATCCGGACGCCCAAGACCGACCTGAGGGTAAATATCGATAAGGCGAAAGCAGGCATGCTGGGGGTATTGCCCGGTGCAGTCGCCCAGACCGTAAGACTGGGCCTCGCGGGCCTGGAGACGGGATCCCTGATTGAAGAAGACGGTAAAGAAAAAGTCATCCAGATCAGCCTGGGCAAACCGGATGCCCGGCAGGCGCTTGAAGTGTTTGACCAGTTGTATGTGCAGTCGGTCAGCGGCGCCCAGGTGCCCCTCAAACAGGTGGCCAGTTTCAGCCTGGAGGATTCCCCCCTGCTGATCCAGCATATCAACAAGGAAAGATATACCGCGGTGACCAGTTTTGTGGAAACCGGATACAATACTATCCAGCTGATCAACGACATCTCCCAAAAAACGGACCAGCTTCCATTGCCCGCGGGATATCGGATCGTTGCGGCCGGGGAAAAGGAAAGCCGGGAAGAATCTTTCGGGGGTATGGGTACCATCGTGCTGATCTCCGTATTTTTCCTCTTCGCGATCCTGGTCCTCGAATTCAGGACCTTTAAAAGCACCCTGATCGTACTATCCGTCGTTCCGCTTGGCATCGTGGGCGCCCTGGCCGCTTTGTATATTGGGAATGAAACCCTTTCATTCGTAGCCACCATCGGCATTATTGCCCTGATGGGCATTGAGATCAAGAACTCCATCTTGCTGGTGGATTATACCAATCATTTGCGCGAGCAGGGCATGGAACTCCGCGAAGCCATCATGAATGGGGCGGAGACCCGGTTTCTGCCCATCCTGCTCACTTCGATGACAGCCATCGGGGGCATGATCCCCCTGGTGCTTGAAAATTCACCCCTGATCTCTCCCCTTGCCATGGTCCTGATTGGCGGTCTGATCAGTTCGACCCTGCTGAGCCGGATAGTGACGCCGCTATTGTATTACCTGATCCCACCGGCGATTGTGGTGAAGGAGGAGGGATGACTCGAAGACAGGGGGTGTCTCCAAAATACCCTCTGTCTTAATCACTTAATCAAAAAAATCTCATGTCTTCCCATTCCTATTTCGATCTCGTCTATGAAGTCACCCGACATATCCCGCCGGGCCGGGTTTCGACCTATGGCGCCATCGCTGATTTTTTATCCCTGGGTTCCGCCCGCATGGTCGGTTGGGCATTGAACCACTGTCATGGACTGAAAGACGTTCCGGCGCACCGGGTGGTCAACAGCAAGGGTGAGCTAAGCGGTAGGATGCATTTCAAACCGCCTTCGTCCATGGCGGCCAGGCTGAAGAAAGAAGGGGTGAAAGTAAAAGATGACCGGGTAGTCGACTTTGAACGCTTATTCTGGCATCCCCGGGAACTGGCAGTGGATTAGGCCCCCTCCCATCCTCAAGCTTATATTTTTTTTAACACTTTTTCCGTGCAACACCGGCCCCCGGAAACTGTCTTTTCATAAAGTATCCTGCGTCTTAACTATAAAATGATTTCTATGAAAAAACTATTACTATTTGTGATGTTCCTGTTTTGCATGGCCGGCCTGCAGGCCCAGCGGGAAGAAACGCTCCTGCGAAACATGAGTTTTTCCGGGGCCTGGGGAGCCTGGAACAGTTCCATTGGCAAGGTTGCGGATGAGAATGTATACTTCCGCGGAGGTTACGGGGGAGTGGAATTCGGAGGCGATTTATTCCTGGGCTGGGGAGGATACCGTTCCTCGGACCGGTTTTACGCGGAAGGCGAACGGATGCGCATGAAATGGAATGGCCCGATGGTCAGTTACGCCCCTCATTCGTACCGGGCGGTGCATCCGGTATTCACCCTGATGCTGGCCAATGGCAAACTGGACCCCGACAACGGCCCTTTTGATCGCATTTTCGTAGTCCAGCCTTCGCTGGGCGCCGAGCTTAATTTATTGAGATGGTGTCATGTGGGCGCTCACGGCGGTTATCGCTTTGTCAACAACGTCAACCTAAACCAATTCAATGATGCGGATTTTTCCGGGCTATATGGGGAACTGACTTTGAAGTTTGGGTTTAGCTGGGGTCGCTGGTGATCCCCCAGCCCCTCGCATCTCGTATCTGGTTTCTCGCTTCTCGATTGATTACCTTTGTCTGCTATGGCGGACATCATCAAACTCCTACCTGATTCTATCGCCAACCAGATCGCCGCCGGTGAGGTGATTCAGCGCCCCGCTTCCGTGGTCAAGGAGATCTTGGAAAACGCCATCGATGCGGGGGCCACCCGGTTGCACCTGCTGATCCGGGAAGCCGGCAAAACCCTGATCCAGCTCATCGACAACGGCAGCGGGATGTCTGAAACCGATGCCCGGATGGCCTTTGAAAGGCATGCCACTTCTAAAATCAGAAAAGCCGAAGACCTGCAATTCATCCGCACCATGGGTTTTCGCGGCGAAGCCCTGGCCTCCATGGCTGCGGTCGCCAGGGTAGAACTGAAAACGCGGCTCCAGGACCGGGAGCTTGGTACCAGGCTTCAGATCGCCGCTTCGGTGGTGGAAAACCAGCAGCCGGTCCAGGCGCCGGTGGGCACCAGCCTTGCGATTTCCAATTTATTCTACAATGTTCCCGCCCGGCGCAAGTTTTTGAAATCGGATGCCGTGGAGTTCCGTAATATCCTGGACGAATTCGAACGAATCGCCCTGGCTTACCCCGAAATCGAACTGAGCCTCCACCACAACGATCAGGAATTGTATGCTTTGCCCAGGACCCAGCTCAAACAAAGGATCATCGGGGTTTTTGGGAAAAACATCAGCGACAAACTATTGCCCATCGAAGAAAACACCGACCTGGTCAATATAGGAGGATATATCGGCACCGTGGATGCCTGCCGGAAAAAAAGAGGCGAGCAATACCTGTTTGTCAACCGGAGGTTCATCCGAAGTTCTTATCTGCATCACGCCGTCCGCGCTGCTTACGAATCCCTGATCCGCGAAGAGGACCATCCCTTTTATGTTTTATTTCTGGATATCGACCCGGCCAGGATTGATGTGAACGTCCACCCCAGTAAACATGAGATCAAATTCCTGGATGAACGCATCATATACCAATACCTGCGCGTCGCCTGCCGGCATGCACTCGGACAATACTCCGAGCCCGTGCTGGACTTTGAACAGCCGGACCGCGGGATGGTGCATACCTTATCCACCTCGGCACCCCCTCCCGGTCTGAAAGCAACCATCAACCAAGCCCACTACAGCGAATCGGCCATCCAGCAGGACTGGCGTAAAATATATGAAGGGATAAAACCGGAGCAAAGCGGTCAAGCTCTGGTACTTGGGAGCAATATGTCCCAGGCGCCGGCCGCGCCGGAAGAGGGTGCTGATGAAACGTTCAGCCCAGCCCCCGAGAAAACGCCCTACCAGATCCATCAGTCCTTTATCATCAGTCCCATTGCTTCGGGTTTCCTGCTGATCGACCAGGAAGCGGCCCATCAGCGGATCCTTTTTGATCAATGCCTGAAAAAGCTGGAAAGCCAGAAAGGAGACAGTCAGCAGATACTTTTCCCCACCACCCTGCAGTTTTCCGGTTCCGACAAAGCCCTCTTGCTGGAGCTGATGCCCGGCCTGAAAGCCCTGGGCTTTGACCTGGAGGAATTTGGGCAAAACGCCTTCATTGTGCATGGCTTGCCCGTGGATTGGAAGGAAACGGAATCCATTCAGGCATTTATTGAATCCCTGTTAAGGCAAACCCTGGAAGAATCAGACCGGAAAACCAATCACCGGGAGAGACTGGCCCGGCATTATGCCCGCTACCAGTCGATCCGGGCCGGCCAGCGGCTCGGCGCGGAGGAGATGCAGCACCTCATCGACCGTTTGTTTGCCTGTGAGGATTCGGCCTGGAGTCCTTTTGGAGGGCGGTGCTATACGACCTTTGACTTAGGTGAGATTAGAAAGAAGCTGAAATAGGGAATCTGTTGCATCATTCTTCGTTTATATTTTTTTACCTGTTTTTCTTACCTGCCCCTGTTTTTTATTAGAAAAAAAGTCAAATGAGTATGCTTTTCTTAATTCCACCTTGTTCCGTTCTTTCCTATCATACTAATGCCCTGTTCTGTCCTTTCCTTTCACAGAGCGCAATATTCTCCTTATATGTTCAGATAGAAGAATAAGCATAAGAAATAATACCAAGAGGGCAACTACCATCAATATTATTATTTGGAAGGCACTCATTTTTAATTAAAATTAATTGGTTTATCAATTTCTTCACAATAATAACAAGTAGCCCCTAAGTACTTAGGTGAAAGTCTGAGGTTTTGTTTTTAAGGTGGCCCTTTGGAGAATGGAGAAGATTGGTATTCTCAATAATTTTTAACCCAAAACACAGTTGTGGATACTCCATGGTAGTTTGGTTGGGTCAAAGGGGTGCCTTAACGTATGTCATGATCATGGACGCATTGGTAAAATCACATTGTATTTTCTATTGAATCTCACCAGGCGTCATTTAACTTGTAAGGATACCGCGAGAGCGGATGGAATTGGATGCCAAACTTGATTGTAGTCAACAAATGCCAACATACTGATTTGACATAAATACGAAACCCTTTCCTATCAGAACATTAAGAATCTACTTCTCATTCCCTCCCCCCAAAATACCTCCTGCATTCCGTCACCTTATCCGTATTGATGATGTCCATCCCAAGGGTTTTAAGGCGGTCCCAGGATGGCGCTTCATCCGGCGCACCCCAGAGACGAAGCAATTTACCCTGCTCATGGACCCGGTTGGCAACAGTAAAGATCTCACCGGGAGCCTCTTTATATTTTGAATAGGAATCGCTGATCAGACCGACCCTTTGAAGCACTTCCAGGGTATAAAATTCATTGGGCCGGCCATCAAAAAACAACCATTCCGGCCACTGAAGCCAGCTCTCCGGTGAGCCCCGGTTGCCGCTGATGATGATTTGAACTCCGTTTTTTCTTTTCACGGGGTGGATCATTTTTAAGTAAGGTTCGATCAACCGCACCAAGGCTGGCAGGGTGGCGCCGGCCTCGGACTTGATATCGATCATCAGTACGGGAGCGTAATCCTTGACCTTGCTGATGCGGCCCCGGTTTTGTTTGAATAGTTTTTGTATGGGCTTGAGGTATAAATCCTCGAGGCCCGG
>Ga0116144_10004206_pt1 | contig 13780 bp, 13 predicted proteins | sample AD_UKC035_MetaG_FD_89746 | JGI IMG/M metagenome (GOLD analysis project Ga0116144, IMG submission 89746) | Active sludge microbial communities of municipal wastewater-treating anaerobic digesters from USA - AD_UKC035_MetaG | ecosystem: Engineered > Bioreactor > Anaerobic > Digestate | place: USA... | reverse complement strand
TGCCTACAACGAAATTCGTGAGATAAAAATGAAGAATCCAAAGGTCGGTGATTTGAGAACTGCAGCTTTTGTTAGTGGTATCCGTAAATTGGGCGTGAGCTATCAGGCACTGGGAATCTTCCCTTAAGACGAGTATAATTTTAGCATAAAAAAACCGGCAAATTTTATTGCCGGTTTTTTTATTAATGTTTGTCTGGATCAAATGATGAGCAACGCATCTCCATAACTGTAAAAATGATATTTCTCTTTTACAGCTACCTTGTATGCATGCATGATATTTTCATAGCCTCCAAAAGCTGCAACCATCATCAGAAGTGTCGATTCGGGCATGTGAAAATTTGTGATCATGGCATTTGCTACACTGAAATCATAAGGTGGAAAAATAAATTTGTTTGTCCAACCATCAAAAGGTTTCAATTCGCCCTGCGTTGAAACGGATGATTCTATTCCACGCATTACTGTAGTTCCAATTGCACAAATTCTTTTCTTATTAGCCTTGGCCTTATTCACAATATCACAGCATTCTTTGGTGATTATTACCTGCTCCGAATCCATCTTGTGTTTTGTAAGATCTTCAACTTCCACAGGACGAAAAGTACCTAAGCCTACATGCAAGGTTAGCTCAGCAAACCGAATTCCTTTCAATTCAAGACGCTTAACTAATGGTAAACTAAAGTGGAGCCCGGCTGTTGGTGCTGCCACTGCACCTTCATGTCGTGCAAATACTGTTTGATATCTTTCTACATCTTCCGGCTCAGCTTTACGCTTTATGTATTTTGGAAGTGGTGTATTTCCTAAAGCAGTAATAGTCTTTTTAAATTCTTCATAAGGTCCGTCAAATAAGAAACGAAGTGTCCGACCTCTTGAGGTGGTATTGTCAATCACCTCAGCTACTAAGAGATCATCTTCACCAAAATATAATTTGTTACCTATCCTGATCTTTCTTGCGGGATCTACAAGAACATCCCATAATCTGCTTTCTCTGTTAAGCTCTCGCAATAAAAAGACTTCTATTTTTGCTCCGGTCTTCTCTTTATTGCCATATAAACGCGCCGGGAAAACTCTGGTGTTATTTACAGCCATTACATCATCCTCATTGAAATAACTCAGGATGTCCTTGAAATGCTTATGCTCAATCTTTCCGGTTTTACGATCCATGACCATAAGACGAGCATCTTCACGATGCTTTGCAGGATGCGTAGCGATCAATGCTTCCGGAACACTTATTTTAAACTGTGATAATTTCATAATTTTTGGTGCTGGTTGATCCTTCAATAGAAATGAAGGGCGGCAAAGATAACATCATGCACCCCCCCTTGTAAAGTCTTTTTGAATATAAATTGTAAGAAAATGAAAGAAATTTTAATCTCTCTGTTTATCAGATAGTTGTGTGCAAAATTCTACCGGGTCTTTTGCGTCCGAAAGCAGATAGTTGCCGATTCTTGTTCTGCAAAGCGATGAGAGATAAGCACCGGTGCCCAATTTTTCGCCGAAATCATGAGCTAATACCCTGATATAGCTTCCTTTACTACACACTACCCTAAAATGAAGCTCAGGAAGATCAATTTTCGTGATCTCGAAGGCTTTGATCTCAATTTCTTTAGAATTGATTATAGGTTTTTTACCTTCTCTTGCCAGGCTATAAGCCCGACGGCCATCAACTTTCACCGCAGAAAATGCAGGTGGGGTCTGATTTTGCTTTCCAATAAAACTCTGAACAACTTGTTTTAACAGATCCGGATCTATGGTTTTGACTTTTTCCTGCTCGAACACCTCAGATTCCAGGTCATGGCTCGCTGTTCTGGCACCAAGAAAAAACGTTCCCTTATATTCCTTCTCAGCATCCTGAATTTCTTGGATCTTTTTAGTGTTAGCACCGGTACACACAATTAGCAAACCGGTAGCTAATGGATCTAAAGTTCCTGCGTGACCAACTTTTAATTTAATTCGCAGATCAGGATTTGTGGCATTTCTTTTTAAAGATGCTATAATTGCACCTTTGACTTTAGCCACAACATCAAACGATGTCCATTTGTATGGTTTATTGAAAAGAAAAATATGTTGGGCAAAGTTCATTCTGTATTAAGTTGTTCCGCTCTCAGAACATTTGCAAATCAACACCCAGCAAATGCAGGATAATGATAAGGCTGCCAACCAGTATTCTGTAATAGCCAAACAATTTAAATCCGTGTTTAGTCAGGTATGTAATGAAACTTTTAATCGCTAGCATGGCAACAATGAATGCAACCACATTTCCAAAAATGAGTAACTGGATTTCTTGCTCCTGAAAGCCTGCTCCCTTGTGATAAAAGTCCCAAAGATCTTTTACTGTTGCTCCAAACATCGTTGGCACGGCAAGGAAAAAAGAAAATTCTGCGGCGGCTTTTTTATTCAGCCCTTGTGTCAATCCACCAATGATGGTAGCAGCCGAGCGTGAAACGCCCGGAACCATAGCTAAAACCTGAAATAATCCGATCCTGAATGCTTTTTTATCTGATCTCAATTCATCGCTACCTCTTTCTTCAGCATCAGCAAACCATTTATCGAGCATAAGGAAGATCACTCCTCCTACAAGTAATGCTATCGCTACTACGAATACATTTTCAAGTAACATGTCGATGTACTTTTTGAAGAGGAGGCCGAAAATTACAGCAGGAATGAATGCAATCAATAACTTCTTGTAAAAATCAATAGTCGCTGCAAGTTCTCCTTTCTTCGGGAGAAATTTTTTCCAGTACAAAACAATCACCGATAATATAGCCCCCAGTTGTATCGTAACAGTAAATGTTTTAGTAAAATCATCGGAAGCTATTCCCATTATGGAAGAACCTATGATCATGTGCCCGGTAGAAGATACAGGTAGAAATTCGGTAATACCTTCTATGATCCCCAACACAAGGGCTTGCCATGTTGTCATAATGAAAAATTGTTCTTGAAAGATAATTGTCAGAAAGAAATTCTAAATGAGAATGGTTACTCCTTCGATTTCTTTAGAATTGCATACACTTCAATAACAAAACCGGATATAACAAGAATCGGAGCTAGTGTGATTCTTCTGAAACTAAAAATTGACGGATCCCAAACTTTTGGATCTTCAGAGCCTCCGCCTGCCATCAATGCAAAACCAACAAAAATCACCGCAATACCAATAAGCATGATGATGTAATTCTCTTTTCCAAAGGGAAAATCTTCAACTGATTTTATGTCTTTTTTTGCCATGATCGTGGAAATAGTGTATTAGATGCATTCTCGGCATCTCAATTTTATAAGTGCAAATATAGTTTTTTTGACAATTAATTATCCGAAAAAGGGATGCATTGACTTAAAAGAAATCAAGATTTAGGACGATTCCGGCCTAATAAAGCTCATCAGTCTTTAGCCTCAGGTATCTGTTCACTGCAAAGTAGGTGGAGATGAAGGACAATAAAAAACCTAAAACCAGGATCGATCCAATCAGAATGCCTAGCATACGCATGTCCGATAATTGTCCGAGTTCAGGAAAGTGAGTATGGATGAGGTATATAATGCCAATTAATAAAATGCTGGCTATGATTCCGGCAATTATGCCCTGACCGATGCCTTTTTTCAAAAAGGGCCATCGAATAAATGCTTTTGTAGCACCTACAAGCTGCATACTCTTTATAAGAAATCTCCGGCTATACATTGCAATTCTGATTGTATTATTGATCAAGGCCACTGCAATAAAAAATAAAAGACCACAAAATACTATGATCACCATGGCAATAGCGCGAAAATTATCATTCATCTTATCGACTTCTGTATGCTGGTAACTCACTTCACGAGCAAGATTGCTGCTTGAAAGTTCATGGTGTATTTTCTCCAGACTATCAGGATTAGAGTACTCTGCGTTTACACGAATATCGAGCGTTGCCGGTAGTGGGTTTGACTCAAGCATTCCAAGTGCATCTTCTCCAAGCTCTATGATCAGACTGTCTAAGGCCTGCTGCTTAGAAATATATACTACCGATTTTGTGTAAGGCTTATTTACGATCTCTTGGTGAAACTTTTTAATGTCAGAATTCGAAATTCCGTCATTCAGGAAAATATTCAACTCAACGTGTTCCTTTACATAGTCTGAAATCTTTTTTGCGTCCAGTATCAACAAACCTAATAGTCCCAACATCAGCAATACCAATGAAATACTTAGTATCGCACTGATGTATGATGAACGTAATCTCCTGTTGCTGTTTTTGGGTGCTTCTGTCTGCATAATTTCCGTTACGAAAGTAGAAAAAGAAAAATGGTCAGAGCTCCAATTTCACACTGTTTTGAGCTTTTTTTCTACATTCGCATGTTCAGAAGCTTCACAAATATTTTAAGAGTCTAAAAGACTGTTAATCGGCTTGTATGGCTTCATGATGGAATTCCTCAACTAATTTTATCTCACGGGCCTGCAGGTCATTATAACATGGAGTACAATTTCAGAGAAATAGAAAAAAAGTGGCAGAAACACTGGAAAGAGACAGAAACTTTCAAAACCGAAGAAGACTCTTCACGTCCGAAATACTATGTGCTCGATATGTTCCCATATCCCTCAGGTGCCGGTTTGCACGTTGGCCATTCTTTGGGTTATATAGCTTCAGATATCTATACGCGATACAAACGCTTGAAAGGATTTAATCTGTTGCATCCGATGGGTTATGATGCATTCGGACTTCCGGCAGAGCAGTATGCAATCCAAACAGGACAAGCACCTGCGATCACAACAGAACAGAATATCAAAAGGTATAGGGAGCAACTTGATAATATAGGTCTTTCATTCGACTGGAGTCGTGAAGTCAGAACTTCTGATCCTGCTTATTATAAATGGACTCAGTGGATTTTCCTCAAACTTTTTAATTGCTGGTACAACAATAGATCGAACAAAGCGGAGGATATAAATTTACTCATCAGTGAATTTGAAAAAAGCGGAAACATAAATGTCAATGCATGCACCTCCCAGGAAACAATATTTACAGATGTTCAATGGCTTGGATTTTCTGAAAGGGAAAAATCGGACATTCTTTTGAACTACAGATTGGCATATATTTCCGAAGCTACTGTAAACTGGTGTCCGGCTCTCGGTACAGTACTTGCCAATGAAGAAGTAAAAGAAGGATTAAGTGAACGCGGTGGGCACCCTGTCGAACGGAAATTAATGAAACAATGGAGCCTTCGTATTACTGCTTATGCAGATCGTCTTCTTCAGGGTCTTGAAAATATTGACTGGACGGAATCAATCAAAGAACAACAGAGAAATTGGATTGGAAAAAGTGAGGGAGCTCAACTTGAATTCAAAGTGCAGAATTCTGAGTTGAAAATTGAAGTGTTCACCACAAGACCTGACACCATCTTTGGTGCAACATTCATGACACTAGCTCCCGAACATGAGTTAGTAGAAAAAATAACGAGCAATGAGCAAAAAAAATCTGTCTATGCTTATATCGACGAAGTAAAAAAGCGTTCTGAACGCGAACGGATGGCAGAAGTAAAACGAATTACAGGTGTATTCACCGGTGCATATGCCATTAATCCATTCACGGGAAATCCAATCCCGGTTTGGATAGGCGACTATGTACTTGCAGGTTATGGTACGGGTGCTGTCATGTCTGTCCCGGCTCATGATGAACGCGACCATGCTTTTGCAAAACATTTTTCATTGCCAATCGTCGAAGTGATAAAAGGTGCTGAAGAAATAGACATACAGGAAAAGTCCTTCGATGCAAAAGAGGGTACATGCATTAATTCCGATTTTCTGAACGGGTTAAATGTTAAGGATGCAATGCGAAGGATTATTGATGAAATCTCAAAGAGAGGTTTTGGTACCGGGAAAATCAATTTTCGATTGAGGGATGCAATCTTTGGAAGACAACGTTATTGGGGAGAACCCATTCCAATTTATTATATGGATGGAATTCCTCAGGCATTGTCAGAGTCAGAATTACCTTTGATTTTACCTGAAGTGGATAAATACCTTCCTACTGAAGAAGGAGAACCTCCACTTGCACGAGCGAAAGACTGGAAATATAAGGGTATATACGAATATGAAACTACCACCATGCCCGGATGGGCAGGCTCCTCATGGTATTTTCTTCGCTACATGGATGCAGGAAATCCGGAGACATTTGCCTCTGAGAAAGCTCTCAAATATTGGGAACAGGTAGATCTTTACATTGGCGGAGCTGAACATGCTACAGGTCACTTACTATATGTTCGTTTTTGGACCAAGTTTTTATATGATCTGGACTTAATCCCACTTGATGAACCGGCAAAGAAACTCATCAACCAGGGAATGATTCAGGGCCGGTCGAATTTTGTTTATCGTATTAAAGATTCAAATAAATACGTTTCATATAATCTCAAAGATAAATATGATACTATAGCGCTTCATGTTGATGTAAATTTTGTTGAAAATGATATTATGGATATCGAAGCATTCAAGATCTGGAGATCTGATTATGCCGATGCAACTTTTATTCTTGAAGACAAAAACACTAAAATGGAATCTTCAAGTCCTGATGCAGTTTATGTTTGCGGTGCCGAGGTAGAAAAAATGTCTAAATCAAAATGGAATGTTGTCAGCCCTGATGCCATGATCGATAAATACGGTGCTGATTGTCTGCGCTTGTATGAAATGTTCCTGGGACCACTTGAACTATCTAAACCATGGAACACTAATGGAATCAGCGGTACCTCAAACTTCATTCGTAAACTTTGGAGATTGTATCATGTACCTGAGAACAACTCAAAGGATCTTAGTTGGTGCGTAACGGATGAAGAACCATCAAAGGCGGAGTATAAAATTTTGCATAAAACAATACGTAAAATAATGGAGGATATTGAACGTTATTCGTTTAATACCTCCGTTAGTAATTTTATGATTTGCGTGAATGAATTAACAGATCTGAAATGTCATAAAAGAGCTATACTGGAACCATTGGCAATTCTGGTCTCTCCCTATGCACCTCACATTGCAGAAGAGCTTTGGGAAAAATTAGGAAACAAGAGAAGTATCAGTCATGCATCTTTTCCTGAATTCAAAGAAGAGTACCTTGTCGAAGAACAATTTGCATATCCTATTTCCATTAACGGAAAGACAAAGTTTAACCTCGAACTTTCTCTGGCATTGAATAAAGAGGAGATTGAAGCAGAGGTTTTAAGTGCTGATGAAGTAAAGAAACTTCTTGCAGGTAACTCACCTAAAAAGGTTGTAATTGTGCCGGGTCGGATTGTAAATATTGTCCTGTAATATTCATTTGAGGAATAAGAATCAGAAAAACGCAGATTCTGTCTCAAATACTGTATAATTTATTGTCTTTGTAAACAGGTAATTAGTTTAAAATTTTTCATTCTGCTTGGTATAATTGTTTAAAATAGTCTAATTTGCCATCTGAAATTAACAATTACGAATCCCTGAAAATGAATCAGTTAAATCAACATATAGAAGCCCTTATCTTTTGTTCCGAACAAAGTATTTCAATCGACGAAATCGCCGGTTCTCTGAAAATATCTTTTGACTGGGACCTTGATGAGGAAACGATCCTTAAGTCGCTTGAAGAGATTAAATTAAAATACGCATCTGAAGACTATCCCTTTGGTTTGGAAGAAATATCAGAGGGTTATCAGTTTCTTTCCAAAAAAGAATACCATGCAACAATTTCTGCTTTGATCCAGCATAAGTCAAAGAAGAAACTTTCTGTTGCACAAATGGAGACTCTTTCGATCATTGCATACAAACAACCTATAACTAAAAGTGAAGTAGAACATATTCGTGGTGTCAACTGCGATTATGCGATTCATAAGTTACTCGAGAAAGAAATGGTAAGTATTTCCGGGAAGAGCGAAGGCCCGGGGCGACCTGTACTTTATTCTACGAGTAAAAACTTCATGGATTATTTTGGGATACAAAATCCGAAAGATCTTCCTCAATTGAAGGATCTTCATATGGAGCAAAATGAAATTGGTATCTCTTCTGAGTTTGGAAGTGAAGAAACATCTACACAAACTGAAGAGATACAAGCCGAAAATTCCGAACTTGAAAATCCTGTTCAATTGGTGGAGGACCCGGCATCAGAACTTTCCGAAAGTGAAAGCATCCTTGCTCAGTCAGATGAACGTGAAATACTTACAGCAGATACGGATCTAAATGTTCAAATGGAGTCATCAGATGATATGCATTCTGTGACAGAAGAAGAAGGAATCGTGTTGCCTGATCGTAAAGCAATTTTTATTGAGAGCCAGACTATCGTTTCTGACAACGAACTAGAAGAAGAGAGTTCTGATGATTTTACTGCTTCCGATGATTCGGAAATTGCTTGAGCATCAGCCTGACGAATTCTGATTAGTGTCCGGCTTTTTCAATATTTTTTCCATAGTTTAGTTATTAAACTTCAAAAGCCGGCCTCTAAAGTGCTGACTGTTAACCTGCATTTAGGCCTTGCTGAAAATTGGAACAATCTTTGCAAACTTGCCGGTATGAAAGTTAAAATTCTCCTTTTTACACTTATTATTCTGTTTAGCTCAAGCCGGGTTGTAGCCGGACAAAAGACATTGCGTACGGTGAAGAATGAGGCATTTAACCGTGGCGAAGTATTAAAATTCAGGATTCACTATGGATTCCTTGATGCCGGTGAAGCCATCCTTGAAGTGAAAAAAGAAGTGAGGACCTTTGCCGGAAGAGATTGTTATCATGTTATTGGTACCGGACGAACACTCGGAGCATTCGATTGGTTTTTCAAAGTGAGAGACCGTTATGAAAGTGTGATTGATCAACAAGGAATGATGCCATGGCTTTTCATCCGTAGAGTGAATGAGGGTGGATACAAGATCAATCAAAATGTGAGCTTCAATCATTATAAAGATTAAGCAACCAGCGAGAAAGCAACGATTGCTATTCCTGAATATACCCAGGATTTGGTTTCAGCATTTTATTATGCGCGAACACTTAATTTTACGAATGCCAAAGAAGGAGACCAATTTGAGATCACCGGTTATCTGGATGATGCGATCATTCCACTTAATCTTAAATTTCTTGGAAGAGAAGAAGTGAAAACTAAGAAAGGAACTTTTCGATGTATCAAATTACGACCAATGTTGCAGGAAGGTCGCGTTTTTAAAGAGCAGGAAGATATGACCGTTTGGGTCAGCGACGATAAAAACAGAATTCCTATCCGCGTTCAAACCAATATTCTCATTGGGTCAATCAAAATGGACCTGACCGATTATGAGAATCTGGCAAATACACCTGCAATTGTAAATAATTGATTTATTCAATTTAGTCAAAACGACAAATTCATTTTTGTATTCTACCTTTGTCGTCTCATAGAACTTTCCGAAATTACCCTCATGGAAATGAAGCCTGAAATTAAAGAGCGCATCGACGCATTGGAGAAGAAATATCTGGCCATGGGTCAGGACCTCACATCGTATTTGGATGGATTGCTTTATGCAGATTATCTGACTTACTGGGACTATATTCATGTTGACACTTTGTTGTCTTTACAAAATCCGAAAACGAGTTTTCCTGATGAAGAAATTTTTATAATGTATCATCAAATAACAGAACTCTATTTTAAATTATGTCTGCATGAATATGATCAGATAGCAAAAAAAGAGAATATCAAGGCAGAGTTTTTCTTAGCTCGCTTAAACCGGATCAACTGTTATTTCGCAAATCTTATCAGTTCGTTTGAAGTGATGGTCGCCGGTATGGAGCCGTACCAATTCCTGAAATTCCGGATGAGTTTGCTGCCTGCCAGTGGTTTTCAAAGTGCACAGTATCGTATGATCGAAATTTGTTCCACAGATTTCATTCGATTGGTGGATAAAGATGTGAGAGAGGAGATGGAAAAGAAGCAAGCATCCATTGAAGAAATGTTCAGTCATATTTATTGGAAAGCCGGAGCAACAGAATTGGCAACCGGGAAAAAGACTTTAACATTAAAACAATTTGAGGAGAAATACTCAGCTAAATTAATCCGGCTTGCAAATGATTACAGCACAGTTAATTTGTGGAAGATCTATAAGAGACTCACACAAGCAGAACAAAAGAATGAGCAGATTATAGCCGCATTAAAATTGTTGGATGTAAGTGTGAATATCAACTGGCCCCTGAGTCATTACAAATCTGCTGTGCGTTATTTGCAAAAAGATCCTGAAGATATTAAGGCGACAGGTGGTACGAATTGGCAGAAATATTTACCTCCACGTTTTCAAAAGAGAATTTTTTATCCTTCACTGCATAGCGAAACTGAAATGAACGAGTGGGGGAAGGGCTGGGTTTCGAAAACAGTTTTCGGTTTAGACTAGAACTTTTTCGCACAAGTTACACCCTATCATGCAGGTTAATGTTTGCCTGTATTGTCAATTTTCGTCCTATGAACTTGAGTCCTGCAATTACTTTTAAATGATATGTAGCTGATAATCAGCAATAAAGAAAGAAATTAATGTGGATAATTAGGTTTATATAATAAACTACTTTATATTTGTAGCATCATTTTAACCTACAATCATGAACTACTCAGAACAAGCACCACGCGAACAGGAAAGTTTAGAGCTCATTCACAAAATGATCACAGCAGCCAAACGGGATATTGAGAACGATAGTTTTCACTATTTGCTTTGGGGCTGGTTGGTCTTTATTGCCTGCGTTCTCCAATTCAGTCTAATGAAAATGAACTTGTCTCTTAATTACATAGGCTGGATGATACTGATGCCGGCAGGCTCAATAGCATCCATGATCTATGGTTACAAACAAGGAAAACGTCGCCGCATTAAAACATATACTGATGAAGTTATAAAGTATGTTTTGATATCATTTCTGGTAACATTATTTACTGTGTTAATTTTTATGCCACGCCTTGGCCTCATGACATATCCGCTCATCATGATGATATACGGGCTATGGCTCTTTACTTCCGGCGGTATCATTCAATTCCGACCATTGATAATCGGTGGAGTATTGAATTGGGTACTTGGAATTACTTCGGTATTTCTCCACTTTGAGTTTCAATTGATCATGCTGGCTCTTGCAGTGCTTCTTGGTTACATTGTTCCCGGGTATATGCTCAGGAATAAATTCAAGGCATACAGAGTTTCTTGATCGATATGTTCATAGTAACAACATACAATTAGGCTCTAATCATTCTTTACTTACTTTAGCTTGTTATATATTGTACGAACAAAATATGTTCAAAGACCTTGATCCATTATTACATAGTCAGCTCAGGCTGGCCATTATGTCACTTCTCATTTCTGTGAAGGCAGCTGAATTTGCATACCTGAAAGAGAAGACCGGTGCTACTCCCGGAAATCTAAGTGTGCAGATCAGCAAACTAACCGAAGCCGGATATATAATTGTAAAAAAATCTTTTCGTGATAATTATCCTTTGACAACATGTTCGATCACTCCTAAAGGAGTTAAAGCTTTTGAAAAATATGTCGCTGATATTAGCACATACTTACCAATAAAATAGTTGTAAATTCTTCGTACTTTTGTTTCATAAAATATCCGGAAATGAAAAAGATCTTGTTGATTCTTGTCGTTTTTTCTTGCAACCACATTCAAACCTACGGCCAGCAAGGCTCCAGTCCTGACAGCTTAGCTCTCCGTGCAATGCAAAAATTGAATTGGTTAAAGGGTAACTGGTCAGGTGATGGTTGGGTTGATTCAAAAGGCGAAAGAATGTTATTCAATCAATCCCAGAGTGTAATATCAAAAGTAAAAGGCACGGTGCTCCTCATTGAAGGTACAGGACTAAATAAGTCAGGTGCAAATTCTACCAACGAATCATTTTCTGTTATCTCCTACGATATTCATGCACATAAATATCTTATGCGCACTTTTAAATCTGATGGAAGATATGTTGATGCAAATGTTGAAGTAAAGCAAGACGGAACATTCATTTGGAGTTTTCAAGTGGCTGAGTTAAGTCCGGTTTTACGTTATACAATCAAACTCATCGATAAAAAGTGGCATGAAGTAGGGGAGTTCAGCATCAATGGAACTCAGTGGACGAAGTTCTATGAAATGACACTCTCAAAGATCTAATCATTCGAAAACTTCGCTGGGACTTTTTAATTCTACCCAGTCTCCGTTTTCACGGATGAGTTCAATTAATGCATCAACGGCCCTTTCTTCAGGTACATTTCTTTTGACCACAGTTTGTCCTTTGTATAGAGTAATTTTCCCCGGACCCGTTCCTACATAACCATAATCTGCATCGGCCATCTCACCGGGGCCATTAACGATGCAACCCATGATTCCTATTTTTATACCCTTTAAATGATCAGTACGTGAACGGATCTTTGCAGTTGTATCCTGCAGATCAAACAGTGTTCGGCCGCAACTTGGACAACTGATATATTCAGTTTTCGAAATTCGAGTCCGGCTGGCTTGAAGAATCCCGAAACACAACGCATTAATAGTGTTCTCCGAATTCTTTCCATCAGTGTTTATCCAAACGCCATCTCCGAAACCATCCAGGAGTAAGGCCCCTGCATCTGTACTTGCATGAATTTGTAATTCCTGGTTAGAGAGTGAAGTATAATTTCTCTTTATAATTACAGGAACATCACTTGCATTTTTATCATACATCAACTCAATGAACATCCTGCGAATTTCTACCATGCCGTGAACATTGTCAGACTCAAATACAAAAACCACATTCTTGAGGTCATCTCTTGAAAAGGAATTTTTGATACTAAGGAGTTCTTCTATATCAAGACGAATGAAATTAATCTCTTTTGAAAAATTTGATTGGAGAAATTGTTCATAAGAATTGAAGAAAGGGTAGTGTCTTTCCCTGACATTATTTTCTTGCAGGAAGTTTGCATCAACAATAATTCCAAGTGTTCCCGGTATTTCAAAATCGAGGATTTTATTTTTGGTATAGATATAGTCACATGCCTGGTCACTCAGGTTCCATTTATCCAGTTTGACGGAATAGTTATATCCAACAGGAAAAAGCGTACTGGCTGTGATATTTTCCTTGTGACTAAAATCCGCCACAACACGCGGCACTTGATGTTCTCCAATATTTTCTACCACCTTTACCTTTCTTCGGTGATATTCAAAAGGAGAATAGGGGAGAGCTGCAATTGAATCAACAGGCGGGATTGGTTTTTGATCAGTGTTTCTGTGAGTATACCTGTCAACCAGCATTTTTGCTACAGGAATTTCAAATTCAGGATCTTCAGTAAGTGAAACGCGGATAGTATCACCGATCCCATCCTCTAAAAGTGTTCCTATGCCGGTAGCAGATTTTATACGCCCATCTTCTCCCTCACCGGCCTCGGTAACTCCAAGATGAAGCGGGTAATTCATTTTTTCTTCCCGCATCTTCGAGATCAACAAACGATAAGCCTGAACCATCACTTGCGGATTACTCGATTTCATCGAAAGTACAATATTGAAATAATTATTGTCCTCACATATCCTTAAAAATTCAAGAGCCGATTCCACCATTCCCAGAGGGGTATCACCATATCGACTTAGAATTCGGTCACTAAGCGAACCATGATTGGTTCCTATACGCATTGCAGTTCCATACTCTTTGCAAATTTTTACAAGAGGTGTAAAACGATCACGAATGCGATCAAGTTCCGCTTGATAACCCGCATCGGAATAATCTATGTTCTCAAACTTTTTCTTGTCAGCATAATTTCCGGGGTTCACGCGCACCTTCTCTACAATCCTTGCTGCCCATTCAGCAGCATTAGGGGTGAAGTGAATATCTGCAACCAAGGGGGTAAAATATCCGCGGGCATGCAATTCTTTACG
>Ga0116144_10004205_pt1 | contig 13787 bp, 14 predicted proteins | sample AD_UKC035_MetaG_FD_89746 | JGI IMG/M metagenome (GOLD analysis project Ga0116144, IMG submission 89746) | Active sludge microbial communities of municipal wastewater-treating anaerobic digesters from USA - AD_UKC035_MetaG | ecosystem: Engineered > Bioreactor > Anaerobic > Digestate | place: USA... | reverse complement strand
CTTCCACCGAGACCTGCTCCTCGAAATCGCAATACCTGGAAAGGCCGGCCACTTCCACCACCCGCTTCAGGGTTATTTCGCCCCAGCGTCCCCTGACCTGGGGCCGCTTGAGGGCCGAGACCAGCTGGCCGGTCTCCTTCTGGAGCCCATCATTGGCCTTCTTCAGTTCCTCCAGGTGCTTGTTGAGATTTCCGTAGGCCTCGGCGCGGCGGCTCTCCATTTCCCGGAGCTGGACCTCGTACTTCTTGAGCGTCTCCTGGAGCGGCTTGACCACCGCCTCCACTCCCTCCTGCCGCTTGCTCAGGTCGCCCCGGGCTTCGGTGATCAGGTTTTCCAGGGTTTTTTTGGCCAGGTCCAGGAAGGCCTGGTTGTTGCTCTTGAGCGATTCGCCGGCCAGGGCGTTGAAGGTATCGCTGAAACGCTGTTCGGCCCCGGCCAGGAATTTTTTCTGTTCCTCAATGTAAAGTTGCGCCTCGGCCAGCCGTGTCTCGGCGGTCACCCGGCCGGCCTGCTGTTCGGAGAGCGTCTCCTGGACAATTTTCAGGTCCGTCTCCCGCTGCTGCACCTGGCCGCGCAGTTCGGCCAGGGCGCTCTCGGCCGTTACCGCCCGGTTATCCAGTTTCATCCGCTGCGCCTGGGCCCGGAGCTGCCCGATCAGCCAGCCGGCGACCAGGCCGGCCAGCAATCCCGCCAGTGGAAACCAGAGGTTCGGCATCAGCCCTTCCGGTTCTTCTTCACCGTTTTTGGTCTTTCGTTAATGAAGGCGGCCTGGACCAGTTGCCCGGCCCGGGCCAGCGATATCTTTTCGGCCTCGGCCAGCCCCTTCAGGTCCTCGTACTCCGGGTTGGCCTGGACCTCCCGGCCCAGGTAGCGGCCGACCTTCACCCGCACCTTCCGGCCGGCCACGTCCACCTCGCGCCACTCCCGTTCCAGGACCACCCGTTCGCTCCGGCGCAGCCGGGTTCCGAAGGCGCTGGTATGGGTGAAGAGGGCTTCCAGCACCCCTTCCAGCCGTTCCGGGGGCAGAATGAGCTCGAGTTTCTGTCCCGGCCGGCCCTTCTTCATCAGGCCCGGCAGCAGGATGAAATCGAGGATGCCGGCCGCCTGGAGGGCCTGGATGGCCGGTTCATAGGCGTTGGGAGGCAGGTCGTCGAGGTTGGTCTCCAGGACCAGCACCTCGTCCCGGGCCGGGTTCGTCTCCGCTTCGCCCAGGTAGAAGGAAAGGATGTTCGGTTCCGGCTCGATCCGGCTGCCGGCCCCGTAGCCGACCGCCTCCAGCCGCATCGGCGGCGGCGCCTCGAAGCGGGCCAGTTCGGCCAGGATGGCCGCGGCCGTAGGCGTGGTCTGTTCCGGCTGGTCGCCGTTGACGCGGGCCGGCAGGCCGCGTGCCAGCAGGGCGGTGGCCGGCGCCGGCCGGCCCAGGTTGAGGGCCGAGGCGTAGAGGCGTTCCACCTTCAGGGCCCGGAGGCCGATCACCGCGCTGGCGATGTCCACGATGCTGTCGGTCTCGCCGATCTGGTGGAAATGGTCGGGCAGGCCGTTGTGGACAACGCTTTCGGCCTCGGCCAGCCGGCGATATATCGCCAGCACCAGGCGGCGCGTCTCGGCCTCGAGCCGGCTCTTCTCCATCAGCCGGACGATCTCCTGGTAGGAGCGGCCGTGTTCGTGCTTCCCGACCCGGACCAGGAAACGGCGGGCCGGCACCGGATGGCCGATGCGCGGATCGTCGCGTTCCTCCCGGCGGACCTCCAGGCGGTAGCCGGTCAGCGGTATCTTGCCGAGCTCCGTCTCGAGTCGTTTGAGCGGCAGGCCGGCGTCGATCAGGCTGGCGGCGATCATGTCGCCGGCCGCGCCGGCGGCGGCGTTAAAATACCCGATTCTCATCTTTCGAGACCCGTTTCGGCCCGGGGCCGTTTCAGGCCTTGCCGGCGATGGCGCTGCGGTTGACCCGGATCGGGAGGCGGTTGCTGGTGCCCACTTCCAGGATCACCACGTCCACCTTGACCTCCACGATCTTTCCGTGCAGGCCGCCGATGGTCACCACCTGGTCGCCGGCCTTGAGGGCGTCCAGCATCTCCTGGTGCTTCCTCTGCTTCTTCTGCTGGGGCATGATGATCATGAAGTAGAAGATGAAGAGGATGATGATCAGCGGCAGAAAGCTGAGCAGCGGATTCGGCGCGGCCGCCGGGGCTTGCGCATTCGGTGTGACCGCCGGGACTTGCAGCAGCATGGTGCCTCCTTGTGCAGGGTTGGTCGGTGACGGCCGGAGTAGGACCGGCCGCCGGAAAACCGCGCCGGAAAAAGGGCGGCGGCCCCTTTAAATTATAGCCCAGTCCTCAGCTCAGGCGCAAGAAACAATCATCCGGGATACCCAGCCGTTTGCGGGTCCCGGCGGTCGCGGCCACGAAGCGGCGGGTCAGGCCGTCCCGGTATCCGCTGGCCGGCGGCAGCGGCTCCGGGCTGCGGGCGGCGAAGAACCGGAGGACCTTCCTCCAGAAGATTTCCCGGCTGTACTTGCCGAAGAGCGAGGCGGCCGCGACCAGGAAGTCCCGGCTTTCGCCGTCGGCCAGGTAGGTGAACCGGTGGAGCCGTTCCCCGTCCCGGAGCTGGTAGGCCGAGATGCCCGGTTCCTCCTGGAGCGTCTCCACCCGGCAGCCCGGAAAGTTTTCGGAGAGGTGGCGGGCATAGTAATGGCGGCCGCCCACCTTGCCCAGCACCGCGGCCAGCTCCGTCTCCCGGCCGCGGCCGGAGAGGGACAGGCCGGTCCGGATCACCAGTTCCGATTTGTTCGATTTGGCCGCCGGCCCGCAGCGTTCATTGAAGAGGCGCGGGCAGAAGAGGGCCGCCCGGGGTATCTCCAGCTCCAGGCCCGCCGCCCGGCCGGACGCCTCGAAGCGGCGGGCCAGCTGCTCGATCCGCCGCCGCCGGTCCCCGGCCAGTTCCAGCTTGAAATTCTCTTCCCAGCAGACCGGCCGCAGTCCGCCGGCCCGGCAGGGAAATTCCAGGTCCAGTTCGGCGTTGGCCAGCACCAGCTCCAGGAAGCGGTCGGCCGAGTCCGCCAGTTCGCCGGTCCGGGCCAGCAGGAGGGCCAGCACCATCTCCTCGCCCCTCTCCGCCCGGCTTGTCCCGGCCCCGAAGACCAGCTTGCTGTCGCAGATGAAGGGCCCCGGTCCGGGCCGGCGCCCGATCTCCAGCGCCTCCCAGAGGTCGGGCGCCGGGCGGTGCCGGTCCGTCCGGGCCCGGGCGGCGGTCACCAGCAGCGGCCCCAGCAGCGGTCCGTAACCGTTTTCGTCAACGCCGATCAGCCGCATCGGGTCAGCGCGGGCAGTAAAGGCAGCGCAGGAAGATATACAGGGAGGAGATCAGCAGCGAGAGGAGCATCACCGGGAAGCCCCACCGGAAGAAATTCAGGTAACTGATCGGCCGGTCATTCTTGCGGGCGATGTCGGCCACCACCATGTTGGCGGCCGCGCCGGTCAGCGTCCCGTTGCCGCCCAGGCAGGCGCCCAGCGAAAGGGCCCACCAGAGGATGATCGCGTGGGACGGCATCTGGGCGGTGACCGCCTTCAGCAGCGGGATCATCGAAGCCACGAAGGGTACCGCGCCCACGAAGGCGGCCGCGAAGGCCGAGATCCAGAGGACCAGCAGGGCGGTAAGCAGGAGGTGCCCCTCGGTCAGTCCCAGTATCGAGTGGCCCAGGAAGGCGAAGACCCCCTGCTTGTCCACCGCGGCCACCACGATGAAGAGGCCGATGAAGAAGAAGATGGTCGTCCACTCCACCTCCTGGAATATCTCCAGGCTCGGCACCTGGCTGAGGAAGAGCAGCAGGGTGGCGCCGGCCAGGGCGATGGTGGCCGGTTCCAGGCCCAGCTGCTGGTGGCAGACGAAGCCGATCAGGATCAGGCCCAGGATGGTCAGGGAGACCCTGGTCAGGTGCGGATCGGTGATGGCCCGGTTCTCATCCATCTCCATGATGCCGGCCTTCAATTCCGGGTTGACGTGGAAGCGCCGCCGGAAGAGCAGGTAAAGCAACAGGGAAAAGGCCAGCTGGATGACCAGGATGACCGGAGTCAGGTTGAGGATGAAGGCGTTGAAGCCCAGGCCGGCGGCGCTGCCGATCATGATGTTGGGCGGGTCGCCGATCAGGGTGGCGGTGCCGCCGATGTTGGAGGCGATCGCCTCGGCGATCAGGAACGGGACCGGGTCCAGTTCCAGCGAGTCGGCGATCAGGATGGTCACCGGCGCGATCAGCAGCACCGTGGTGACGTTGTCCAGGAAGGCCGAGATCAGGGCGGTGATGGCCGGGAAGAAGAGCAGGATCAGCAGCGGGTTGCCCCGGGCCGCCTTGGCCGACCTGATGGCCAGGTACTGGAAGAGGCCGGTCTTCTTGGCCACCGCCACCACCATCATCATCCCCACCAGCAGGAAGATGGTGTTCCAGTCGATCGCGGCGAAGGCCTCGGCCTGGCCGAGCACCCCGGTCGCCAGGACCACCACCGCCGCCAGCAGCGAGATGACGGCCGCCTCGATCTTGCCCATGGCGACCACCACGAAGACGGTGGCCAGCAAAATGACGCTTCCCCAGACGGTCAACATTTTTTGGCGCGGCCGCCCCCCGGCGGAAACCTCCGCGGGGATCAGGCCGCCTGGTTTAAAAAAGAAAGGATGATGCGGTTCTGGTCCACCATGCCCAGGAAGCCGCCCTGCCGGTCGGTCACCGGGAGGTGGTGGTAATTGTGCTGTATCATCAGGGCCATCGCCTTGAAGGTCGAGTCGGTCTCCAGCACCGAGACCGGCTTCTTGACCATCACGTCGTGCACCAGGAAGAGGAGCGCGAAGGCCGGGTCCAGTATCTGGCCCAGCATCTTCTTCTCGAGCGTCTTCGATTCGCCCAGGAACTGGAGCGAGGGCAGCAGGTCCATGTACCGGGGCAGGAAATGCCGGATAAGGTCGTGCAGGGAGACGATGCCGACCAGGCGTCCCTGGCTGTCGACCACCGGCAGGGTGGAACGCGGGACGCGCCGGAAGCAGTCGATCAGCTCCTTGATGCTCGCCTGTTCGGAGACCGAGACGCAGCCGGCGTCCATTATGTTTTTTACCTGCATTTGGTGTTCCCGTCGCTATTATACCACAAAATAATCCGGGGCCGCGGCTGTGCTATAATATCCGCATGTCACTGCGATTCTGGAACACCATGACCAGGCGGCTGGACGAGTTCCAGCCGCTCGAGCCGGGCCGGGTCGGTCTCTACACCTGCGGCCCGACCGTCTACGATTTCGCCCACCTGGGCAACTTCCGGGCCTACATCTTCGAGGACCTCCTGCGCCGCTACCTGGAGTACTCGGGCTTCCAGGTCACCCAGGTGATGAACATCACCGACATCGACGACAAGACCATCCGCCGCAGCCGCGAGGAGGGTCTTTCGCTTACCGACTACACCCGCCGCTACGAAAAGGCCTTCTACGAGGACCGCGACGCCCTCCGCATCAAGCCGGCCGCCTTTTATCCCCGGGCCACCGACCACATCCCGGAGATGGTCGAGCTGGTCCGGCGCCTGGAGGCCGGCGGCTTCGCCTACCGGAAGGACGGCTCCATCTATTTTTCCATCGAGAAGTTCCCCGGTTACGGCCGGCTGGCCGGGATCGAGGCCGGCGCCCTCAAGGCCGGGGTGCGCGTCGACAGCGACGAGTACGAGAAGGAGGACGTGCGCGATTTCGTGCTCTGGAAGGAGAGCAAGCCGGGTGAGCCGGTCTACGAAACGACGCTGGGTCCGGGTCGGCCGGGCTGGCACCTGGAATGCTCGGCCATGAGCATGAAGTACCTGGGCGAGACCTTCGACATCCATACCGGCGGCGTCGACAACATCTTCCCCCACCACGAGAACGAGATCGCCCAGAGCGAGGCGGCCACCGGCCGTCCCTTCGCCCGTTACTTCCTGCACTGCGCCCACCTGATGGTCGAGGGCGAGAAGATGGCCAAGAGCAAGGGGAACTTCTACACCCTGCGCGACCTGCTGGCCCGCGGCCACGACCCGGTCGCGGTGCGGGCCCTGCTGTTGGCGGTCCACTACCGCAGCCCGCTCAACTTCACCTTCGACGGCCTGGCCGCCGCCGGCCGTTCCGTGGAGCGCATCCAGGGCTTCTACCGCCGGCTCGATTCCGGTCCGGCCGGCCCGGGTGCCGGCGCCGCCGGCCGCCTGGAGGCCGCCGGGAAGGAGTTCCGGGCCGCCCTCGACGATGACCTGAACATCTCGGCCGCCCTGGCCGCCGTCCACAACCTGGTCAGCGCCCTCAATCCGGACCTGGAAGCCGGCCGGCTGAGCGCCGATGAACGGGCCGCGGTCCGGCGCGGCCTGGAGGATTTCGACCGGGTGCTGGCCTTGCTGCCGGGTGATTCCGGCCCGGGCCTCACCGAGGCTGAGTCGGCCCTGGTGGCCGAGCGGCAGGCGGCCCGCGGCCGCCGGGACTTCGCCCGCGCCGACCAGCTCCGCGATGAATTGCTCCGCCTGGGCATCGTCATCGAGGACACTCCGGCCGGTCCCCGGGCGGTCCGCCGGGAGCGGCCGTCCGGTTCGTGAAGCCGGCCGGGTCCGGCCATGAAAACCGATACCCAATGCGAATCAGACCGTTGATCCCCCGGGGCGCCGGCCTGGCCCGGGAACTGAAGCGGATCGGGGTTGATCCGGCCGGGGTCCGCATCATGGCCCCCAAGTCCGACCTCCTGGTGCTGGAGGTGGACGACCTCGACTACCGGGCCGCGCTCATCCTCAAGCAGGAACTCCTTTCCCGGGGCGCCGAGGCGGCCATCAGCCGCCGCGCCTACCGGCTGGGCGGCGGTTCCGGCCCAGCCATCCTCATCGGCCGCCGCGCCGAATTCGAACAGCTGACCGTCCGGCTGGCCCGCCAGCCCTTCGGCCTCAAGGAACTGGCCGGCCGCCTCCGCTCCTTTCTGGAATCGGTGGCGCCCCTTTCCTGGCAGCTGGCCGGCCGCCGCCTCTACCTCGACCGGCCGCTGGTCATGGGCATCCTTAACATCACGCCCGACTCCTTCTCCGACGGCGGCCGCTACCAGGACCCGGCGGCCGCGCTCGAGCAGGCGCTCCGCCTCGAGGCGGAAGGGGCCGATATTCTCGACGTCGGCGCCGAGTCCACCCGGCCCGGCAGCAGGCCGATCAGCGCCGAGGAGGAGCGGCGGCGCCTGGACCCGGTCCTCAAGCTGCTGCTTCCGCGCCTGCGCCTGCCGGTCTCGGTCGACACCTCCAAGCCCGAGGTCGCCCGGGCCGCCCTCGACGCCGGCGCGGCCGTCATCAACGACGTCACCGCCGGAGCCGCGGCCGGCATGTTCAAACTGGCCGCCCGGAGCGGCGCCGGCCTGGTCCTGATGCACATGCAGGGGCGGCCGGAGACCATGCAGGTCAACCCTTCCTACCGGGATGCCCCGGCCGAGATCTACGCCTTCCTGGCCGAACGCCTCGAGGCGGCCGCCGCCGCCGGCGTCGGCCAGGAACAGCTGGTGGTCGATCCCGGCATCGGCTTCGGCAAGAGCCTGGAGCACAACCTGCTCCTGCTCCGGCGGCTCGGCGAGTTCACCGGCCTGGGCCGGCCGGTCCTGGTCGGCCCCTCGCGCAAGGGCTTCATCGGCGCCCTGACCGGCCTGCCGATGGAGGCGCGGGTTGAGGGGACCCTGGCGGCGGTGCTGGCCGCCTTTCAGGCCGGCGCCTCCATCTTTCGGGTGCATGATGTTCAGCCGGTCAAGCGGGCCCTGGCCGTGGCCGGGGCGATCAGAAATGAGAATACTGGGAATTGATTACGGCAGCAAGCTGATCGGGGTCGCCGTCTCCAACGAGGAACGCACCCTGGCCCGGAGCATCGGCACCGTTCCGCACGGCCGCTGGGAATCGGAGCTGCCCGAGCTGGTCCGCCGTTACGAGGTCAACCTGGTGGTGGTCGGCATCCCCCTCTCCATGGATAACACCGAGAATCCCCAGGTGCGGCGGACCCTGACCTTCATGGAACGCCTCAAGGAGCTGACCGGCTGCGCCGTCACCCGCTGGGACGAGCGGCTCAGCAGCCAGCAGGCCGAGCGCTACCTGCTGGAGGCCGACCTCTCCCGGGCCAAGCGGCGCAAGGTCATCGACCGCCTGGCCGCCCAGATCATCCTTCAGGATTACCTGGACCGTCAGAATCCCAATCTCGCCTCCCCCTTTACTGCCGAGGAGTGCTGAGCATGCCCGAACTGCCCGAGGTCGAGACCATCCGGCGCGGCCTGGCCGGTCCCATCGTCGGCCGCACCATCCGGCGGGTCCGGATCATCGATCCCCGGGTCGTCAAGGCGCCCGCCCCGGCCGAATTCGTCCGGCTGGTGACCGGCCGACGCATCGCCGGCCTCCGGCGCCGCGGCAAGTATCTCTGCCTCGACCTGGAACCGGCCGGCCACCTGCTGGTCCACCTCAAGATGTCCGGCCGCCTGCTGCACCGCCGCCTCTCCGTTAAGCCGGGCGCCCGGGTCCCGGCCGGCCTGGGCCACCTGCTCCTCTTCCTCGACGACGGGTCCCTGCTCTACTACCACGACACCCGTCGTTTCGGCGGCTTCCGTTACCAGGCCGGCGATCCCTTTCCGGCCCTGGCCCTTGGGCCGGAACCGCTGGACCCGGACTTTTCGCCGGCCCGCTGGCGCCGCATCCTGGCCGGCCGCAAGGCCCGCATCAAGTCCCTGCTGCTCGACCAGCAGGCGGTGGCCGGCCTGGGCAACATCTACGCGGCCGAGGCCCTCTTCCGGGCCGCCATCCGGCCCGACCGACCGGCCGGCTCCCTCTCCGGCGCCGAGGCCGGCCGCCTTTACCGTTCCATGCGCGCGGTGCTCAAGGAGGCCCTGGCCGCCGGCGGCACCTCGATCCAGGATTACCGGCAGGCCGACGGCCGCAGCGGCCTCTTCCAGGTCTCCCTGCGCGTCTATGGCCGCCGCGGCGAAGCCTGTCCCTGCTGTGGCGCTCCCATCGAGGCCTGCCGGGAGGGCAGCCGGACCACCTACTTCTGCCCCGGCTGCCAGCATTGAAATTGCTTTCCGGCCATGAAGATTGAAGCGCGGGTATACGGGTTCATCCGGGAACACGGCCTGGTCGGCCGCGGCGACCGCCTCCTGATCGCGGTCTCCGGCGGTCCCGATTCGGCCGCCCTCTTCCACCTGCTGCGGACCCTGCGTCCCCGCCTCCAGTGCTCCCTCTTCATGGCCCATTTTGACCACGGCCTGCGTCCCGGCTCGGCGGCCGACCTCGAATTCTGCGCCGCCCTGGCCCGGAAGCACCGGGTCCCCTTCGTTTCCGAACGGGCCCGGCTCAAGGCCGGCGCCGGCGAGGATGCCGCCCGCCGGGCCCGGTACGATTTCCTGGCCCGGGCCGCCGGGAGTCTCTCCTGCCACGCGGTCGCCGTCGGCCACCAGCTCGACGACCAGGCCGAGACGCTTCTCCTGCACCTCCTGCGCGGCAGCGGCCTCCAGGGCCTGGCCGCCATGCGCCCCTCCCGGCCGCTGCTTCCCGGCTCGCCGGTCCGGCTGGTCCGCCCCCTGCTGGCCGAGTCCCGCGCCGATCTCCTGGCTTACCTGGCCGCGGGCCGGCACCAATGGCGGCTCGACGAGAGCAACCTCGAGGCGAAGTACCGCCGCAACCGCCTGCGCCTCGAGGTGATGCCGCTGCTCGAATCATTCAACCCGCGCCTCAAGGAGGCCCTCGGCCGGCTGGCCGAAACCGCCGCCGCCGATCACGATTTCCTGGCCGGGGCGGCGGCCGGTTTCCTGGCCGGCCGGGAACGGGAAAAGGATTACTTCTCCCTTGACGCCGCCGCCTTCAACAAGCTTCACCCGGCCCTCCAGCGCGAGGCGCTCCGCCGGCTGGTCTCTGAGCTGCTCGGCTCCCAACACCGGGCCGATTATGCCGGGATCGAGGCGGCCCGCCGTTTCTGCCTGGCCGCTTCGGGCCGGGAGAAGACCGTCGCCGGCCGGGTCCGGGTTTCGCGCCGGGACGGCCGGCTGCTCTTCAAAGCCGCGGGTGAGAGATGAAAACGGAGAAACTGAAGCGCCTCCGCCGCTTTTTCACGGCCCTGACCGCCCTGCTCCTCGGCGTCTCCTGCCTGGCCGCCGCCCCGGAGTACCCCTCCCCGTCCGGCGCTGTCAATGATTTCGCCTGGACCCTCCAGGAGGGTGAGCGCCAGGAACTGGAGGCGCTGGCCGGCCGGATCGAATCGGAGACAGGCGCCGAGATCGGCGTGGCCATAATCCCCAGCCTCGAGGGGGCCGACCTGGAGGGCTACGCCAACGAGCTCTTCAATCGCTGGGGTATCGGCAAGAAGGAGAAGAACAACGGCATCCTCATCCTGGTGGCCATGGCCGAGCACAAGATCCGGATCGAGGTCGGCTATGGCCTGGAAGGAAGCGTCACCGACGGCCGGGCCGGCGCGGTCATCCGCCAGATCATGCAGCCGGCCTTCCGCAAGGGCGAATACGGCCCCGGCCTGAAGGCCGCCCTGGAGGAGCTGGGCCGCATCATCCGGGGCGAATCGACCGGCCCGGTCGAAACGAAGAGCGGCACGCAGAAGGCGCCCCCCTGGCCCTTCGTGCTCTTCTGGCTCTGCTTCTGCCTCTTTTTCAGCTTCATGATCACCGGCTTCGCCGGCCTGCTCTTCCAGCTGGCCGTGTTTGGCGTCCTCAACCTGTTGACCGAAATTCCACGGACGGCGGCCACCCCGATCGGCCAGGCCATCGCCCAGGCCCGGGTTCCGATCACCATGATGCTGGTTCCCTTCTTTATCGCCTGGGGCAGTGGCTTCACCGCGCCCATCTGGGGTTCCCTGCTCCAGCGCCGCCTTAAGAACCAGTACCGGAATGATTGGCGCCGGCACTGGCCCTGGTGGCTGGGGATGATTCCGACTGGCACTTCCGGCCGCGGCGGCCGCGGCGGCGGCAGTTCCGGCGGTTTCGGCGGTTTCTCCGGCGGCGGCGGTTTCGGCGGCGGTTCCTCGGGCGGCGGCGGAGCCAGCGGCGGCTGGTGACGGCGGATCAAAGGAGAAAACATGGCTGACCTGGAAAGAGTTCTGGAAACCTTCAAATCGAAACTGCTCGAAATCTGGGGGGACGATCTGCAGAGCCTGCTCCTCTACGGCAGCTACCTGGGGCCGGACTTCCAGCCCGGCCATTCCGACCTCAACCTGATGGCGGTGGTGCGCCGCGACGATCCGGAGAAACTCTTCCGCTCGAGGCGGCTGGTCGCCTCCTTTCACCGGCGCCGCCGGCTGGTGCCGCTCTTCTTTACGGCCGAATTTCTCAAGGAGTCCCTGGATACTTTCCCGGTCGAGTTTGAGGCCATCCGGCGCCGTTACCGGGTGCTCCACGGCTCCGACCCGGTGGCCGGCCTGGACCTGTCGAAGGCCGACCTCCGCTTGCAGCTGGAACGGGAAATAAAGGAGAATATCATCAGGTTCCGCCAGGGGATCCTCTTTGGCTGGGAGATCCCGTCCCTGCTGGGGAGCTCGGTGAAATCAATGCGCATCCTGCTGGAGGCGGCCCGGCTCGCCTTTCCCGGCCGTTTCGAAGACCTGGAGACCGGCCACTTCGAGCCGGCCGCGGCGGCGGCCGGACGCCGGCGCCGCTCCGGCCTCGAAGCCCTGGCCGGCCGCCACCTGAAATTCATGGCCGATTTCGGCCGACGCCTGGAAGAGGAGGAGAAATGAAGAAGGTATTTGCTGCCATACTCGTGGCCGTCGGGTTACTGCTGCTGATTTTCCTGGTCATCCAGGCCCAGTACAACCGCCTGGTCAGCCTCGACCAGAAGGTGGCCGAGAGCTGGTCCCAGGTGCAGAACGTCCTCCAGCGGCGGGCCGACCTCATTCCCAACCTGGTCTCGACCGTCAAGGGATACGCCCGCCACGAGAAGGAACTCTTCATCCAGGTCACCGAGGCCCGGAGCCGCCTCATGTCCGCCGGCGGCGTGGCCGAGACCTCGGCCGCCGACCGGGAGCTCTCCAGCGCGCTCAGCCGCCTCCTGGTGGTGGTCGAGAACTACCCGCAGCTCAAGGCCAACGAGAACTTCCTGCGCCTCCAGGACGAGCTGGCCGGCACCGAAAACCGCATCTCGGTTGAGCGGCGCAATTACAACCTGGCGGTCCGCGACTACAACCGCACCGTCAAGAGCATCCCGATCGTCTTCTTCATCCGGATGCTTCCCTTCGACGCCGAAAAGGAGTACTTCGAGGCCGCGCCCGGCGCCGAGAGCGTGCCGAAAGTCGAATTCTGAGCTTAAGCTGATATCAATAAAAAAAGGGGGACGCCTTCCGGGCGCCCCCCTTCTTTTTTGCCGGGTCAGCCGGCCTACTTTTTCGGAGACATCTTCTTCCGCCAGGCCTCTTTCATCCGCTTCATCTCGCCGTTCAGCTTGACCACGAAGGGCGTGATTGTGCCGCCCGGCCGCTGGACCCAGCGGTTGGTGAACTGCTCCCGGCCGACCGGCAGGCGCCTGGCCACCGCCGGCGGCCTGGCCGCCGCGGCCGGTTTCTCCGCGTACCAGTAGGCCACGCTGCTCATCTCGTTGGCCAGGTGGTTGCCGTGGCCGTGCTCGATGCTCACCCGGATCTCCTTCTCGAAGCGGACCGGGTTCTCGGGATAGAAGATGTAGCTGGTCTGGTAGCCGCCGGTCTTCAGCTCGTGGATCGAGGAGCCGTTGCGCAGGAAGGCATTCTCCTGCATGCCCCAGGCCTGGTTCAGGAAGTCCTCGCTCCCGGTCCCGTGCAGGTCGGGCGGCCACTTGTAGCCGTCCACCCAGATCATGTCGTCGCCCTCGCCCCACCAGGTCCCCTGGAAGTTGCTCACGCTCAGGTTGCAGCCGATGAAGTGGCCGCGCCCCTTCGTCTCCAGGATCAGGTAATTATTCTCCCAGGCCATCCGCTCCTTGTTGACGATGTCGGCCTCCGGGCTGTTCACCCGGACCTCGTGGCCCCAGCCGCCGAAGGGGTTGGTCCGCCGGAACTCGGCATGCAGGTAGCCGGCCGTCTCCGGGACCTCCTCCAGCTCCTCGTAATCGACGTAGAAGTACTGCAGGTGCTCCTCTTCGCTCTCGTTTACCAGCTCCACCACCGCCCGCTTCCGGAAGAACATCGGCAGGTAGCAGTTCAGGGCGCAGCCGATGTTGAAGCGGTTGTTGTTGCGGGTCGAGGCGGTGAAGTAAAGCGACTGGAAGGAGTTGACGATCCCATGGCCCAGGCAGAAGAAGTCGCCCAGCGGGACCAGGATGCTGGGGTTCCTGGACTCCTCGAAGGTGATCCGGATCAGGCACTCCCGGTAATGGTTGGCCTGGGTCATCCAAAGGTGGGTGATGCGGGCCGGCCCCTTGATGTCGGCCAGCACCCGCGACTGGCCGGCCGGTATCCTCCAGCAGTCGGCATTCCGGCCGGTCACGTCGTAAGAAGAAATCCGCTTCGTCCGCCGCCCGCTCTTCAGCCGGGCGATATCGCTGATCTTGTACATGTTTTCTCCTTGTGCTATTTTTCCGCTTGTCCTTATTGTTTTTTTTACCTGTCATTCCCTAACGCTTTTTTCTCTTGCCCGTCATTCTCGCGGACCTGTCCGCCGAAGCTGGTGTTAAGCGTAGGAGGATTGTTGGCGGGAATCCAGTCTTTGTTTTTTCTTTTCTCCTCTCGGGTCTGACGGATTTTTATGGATACCCGCCTACTACTTGCGGGTATGACAGACCTTGTATGCTCCTCCGCCTCCCACTTGCTATCATCAAGGCGAGACACGCAGTT
>Ga0116144_10004201_pt1 | contig 13795 bp, 15 predicted proteins | sample AD_UKC035_MetaG_FD_89746 | JGI IMG/M metagenome (GOLD analysis project Ga0116144, IMG submission 89746) | Active sludge microbial communities of municipal wastewater-treating anaerobic digesters from USA - AD_UKC035_MetaG | ecosystem: Engineered > Bioreactor > Anaerobic > Digestate | place: USA... | reverse complement strand
GGTGTTGCCGAAGCGGTTTTATCTTCTGCGGGCTTGGCAGATTTATCAGGAGTCTGTTCGACAAGAGTCTTGTAAAGCCAGCCTTCAAGGCCGTCAGGGAAAGAGACCTTGAGCCAGTTTTTTTCTTCAAAAAGAATCTTGTAGCTGTCACCGCGCATTTTTTTGCCAATGATCGGCGAATTGAACTTGTTTTCCTTGCGCAGATTAATGTAGCTGCCCTTTACGACGCCTTCACGGGCCGGGGCTGCAAAAAGCGGCGTGGCTACGGTCAGAGCACCGGCAACCAGCAGAATCTTTAGTGAATTTCTGATCATTCTTGCCTCCAGTAGTATCAAGGGTGACAATATACCTTTATGAGCTGCGGCTGTCAATTGAGCTTGTCAGGCAACATTTACCCTGAGAGTAATGGTGGTCGGGCCTGAAATCGTCACCTCCAGCCGGTCGCCATGTGTGACCGGACCGATTCCCTCGGGGGTGCCGGTCAGAATCAGGTCACCGGGCTCGAGAGTCATGCACGCCGAAATGTCGGCAATCAACTCGGCAAAGCCAAAAACCATGGCCTTCAAGCTGCTCTGCTGCACGATCAGGTCGTTTTTGCGCGTTTCGATCGCTCCTTCTGACCAGGCAGGGGAAAAGGGCGCAACCAGCCCGGCAAGCGGCAGAAAGGTGTCAAAGCCTTTTGCCCGTGTCCATTGCCCGTCGGATTTCTGCAATTCTCTTGCAGTCATGTCGAGACAGGCGGTAACGCCACCGATACAGCTGAGGGCCTCTGCTGTCGAAACCCTGCGGGCTCGACGGCATATGACCAGTGCCAGTTCGCCTTCGTAGTCGATGCGGCCGGCATTTTCGGGCAGAATGACACTGCCGCCTTCGCCGATTATCGAACTTGGCGGTTTGCTGAACCACAGCGGTCGGTCAGGGACATCGTTGCCCATTTCCTGAGCATGTTTGCGGTAATTTCTGCCGACACAGAGAATTTTGCTGCCGCTGAAAGGCGGCAGAGCGTCATCGGGAAGCGCTGGAAATGAACCTGGCGCTGAGTTGCCATTTTCATTTCTGAGCGTTCTGCAGACATCTTCGTTGAAATACTTTGAATGACAGGGCTGCCACTTTTTTGCCGATATCGAATAATGGTTCCAGCCGTCGGAATTCAGGTAAAACATTTTTGCTCCTGCTTCAGATAAGGCAAAAGCAGCCGCACGGCGGCTGCTTTGCCTGGTTGATCAACTAAGGCGATCAGGCGAGAGCCTGTTGCTTGGCGTATGAGAGACGACCACCGGCCTTGAGAATTACCATGTCTTCGTCGCTCAGGGTGTGAACGATCGGCATTTTATGGCCTCTGGTGACGTTTTCGAGCACCAGTTCGCCGTTGAGGTTTTCAACGCTGATCTTCAGTTCATCGCCGACTTCGATCTTGTCGTAGTCGGCCGGGTTTTTGAAAGTGGCGGGCAGAATGCCGAAGTTAACGAGATTGGCGAGGTGAATGCGGGCGAAGCTTTTGCAGATGACCGCTTCGACACCGAGATACATCGGGCAGAGGGCGGCATGCTCGCGTGAGCTGCCCTGACCGTAGTTATCGCCACCGATGATTACACTGCGCTTCATTTCGACAGCGCGTTTGTAGAACTGTGTATCAACGCCTTCGAATACGTGTTTTGCGTATTCAGGCACGTTTGAGCGCAGCGGCAGATATTTGCCGGCCGGCATGATGTGGTCGGTTGTGATATTGTCGCCGACTTTGATAACCGCTTTGGCAGCAATCTCACGGCCCATTTTTTCTTTTATCGGCAGGGCGGCGATGTTCGGGCCTCTGACGATTTCGACCTTGCTGCCATCTTTGCCCGGAAAGATAAACATGCTGTCATCGATGGTGAATTTTTCGGGCATTTTGACTTCGGGATATTTGCTTTGCCATTTGCGCGGGTCGGTGAATCTGCCTTCGACCGCAGCGACGGCTGCCACTTCGGGGCTGACCAGATAAACCTGTGCAGAATCAGTGCCTGAGCGTTTTTCGAAGTTGCGATTCGAGGTTCTCAGAGCGACCGCGTCTGATTTCGGGGCGAAACCCATGCCGATGCAGGGGCCGCAGGCATTTTCGAGAAGACGGGCGCCGGCAGCGACCAGGTCAGAGAGCTTCCCTTCGTCGGCGAGCATGCGCAGAACCTGACGCGAGCCCGGAGCGATGCCAAGTGACAGGCGCGGGTGCACGGTTTTGCCTTTGAGAATCATGGCGGCACGGGTCAGGTCGGTATAGCTCGAGTTTGTGCAGCTGCCGATCATAACCTGGTCGACCATCAGGTGTTCGAGTTCAGAAACCGGTTTGACAATATCTGGCATATGCGGGCAGGCTGCGAGAGGCTCGATTTTGCTCAAATCGATGTCGATAACGCGGTCATAGGTGGCGTCTGGGTCGGCTTTGAGTTCGATCCAGTCTGCTTCGCGGCCCTGGGCCTTGAGAAATCTCTTCGTTTCGCCATCGCTGGGGAAAACCGAAGTGGTGGCACCGAGTTCGGCGCCCATGTTGGTTATGGTAGCGCGTTCAGGCACTGTAAGTGTGTCAATGCCGGGGCCGGCGTATTCATAAACGTAGCCCACCCCGCCCTTGACCGTTTCGCGGCGCAGAATTTCGAGAATGACGTCTTTGGCAGCAACCCAGGGCTGCAGTTTGCCGGTAAGATTGACTTTAACTACCATTGGCATTTTGAGATTGAAGGGCTGGCCGGCCATGGCCATTGCCACATCGAGGCCGCCGGCACCGATGGCCAGCATGCCGATACCGCCGCAGGTCGGGGTGTGGCTGTCTGAGCCAATCAGGGTTTTGCCTGGCTTACCGAAACGTTCGAGGTGAACCTGGTGGCAGATGCCGTTGCCGGGGCGAGAAAAAACGATGCCGAACTTGTCGGCAATGGTCTGAAGAAAAATGTGATCGTCCGGATTCTTGTAATCCATCTGAGAGGTGTTATGGTCAACATAGCTCACTGAAAGTTCGGTTCTGACGCGAGGCACGCCAAGAGCTTCGAACTGCAGGTAAGCCATGGTGCCGGTGGCATCCTGAGTCAGGGTTTGATCCATTTTGATGTTGATCGGGCTTTTGGCGGTCATTTCGCCACTGACAAGATGCTGTTTGATGATTTTCTGGGTAATATTCAGGGCCATTCTCTTCTCCTTGAACTCGCACATGCAGATGTATTTTGTTCCCCGGGGCACGGGGGTATTAACTGATGACAGCCTGAAACCTGGCGTAAAAAGCGAGGTCTATTTCAGTTCAGGCGTTTCACTGGCAACGGGCACAACCACATCTTTTCTGAATTGCAGGTCTTTGAGCGGAACATCAACGATCAGATCTTCGTTACCGTCGAGTTCTGCCGGCTCAAGCGGGTCGCGGCCGCGCGAAAGAACCTTGACCAGTTCTATGGTGTTGTGATCCGGGCAATTGCCGGGTTCATCCTGTTCATAACCACATTCAGGGCAGCGGAAGATGTCTGGCAGATAGGTCATCGACTTTTCTGCATCTTTGAGGAACATGCTGTCCTCGTTTTCCTGTTCCTGGACTTTTTTCTTGTCGGTCGTGGTCTTTTTTTTGCGGGAACCGCTCTTGCCACTTTCGCTGGCTTTGGGTGCCGCCTGTAGTCGGGTCGGGCCGCTCAATGGCAGGCCGTCAAAATAAGAAAACCCTGCGCCCATAAGGGCGAGCAGGGTTATAATTCTAAGTTTTCTGTCTTTAAGAGAAAACAAGTTGTTGTCTCTCAGTCGTTTTCTTTGATGATCTGCATAACTTCTGCCGCATCTTTGGCAGAAAGCAGGGAGTTTTTGAAATCATCGCTGCGCAGCAGACGGGAAATCTTGGCCAGAAGCTTCAGATAAGGGCCACCGGAAGAAATCGGCGCAAGCAGCATGAACACCAGATTTACCGGGGCGTTATCGATGGCCTTAAAATCAATACCGGCTTCAGATCTGAAAAAAGCGACGGTAAGATCTTTAATGGCGCTTGAACGAGCGTGCGGCATGGCAATGCCACCGCCAACGCCGGTCGTACCGAGTTTTTCTCTTTCAAAGAGAGCGTCTTTGAGGGCAGCGGGTTCTTTTATTGAACCGGTTTTCTGCAGTGATGAAATGAATTTTTCAATGGCCTGATCTTTGTTTTCTGCTTCGAAATTCAGGAAAACCTGGTTTTCCTTGAGCACATCTACCAATTGCATGACATTGCCCTCCGATGGGTGAGGTTATATAGCTAGATTATACGAACAGCATTTTCTGAATGCAATCTCTATTTTCGTAAATTATCAAATTTATTGAGCATTAACAAGCAGCAGGTTAACTGTTTGCCCGCGAATAATTCTCAGAACTGCGCGGCCCTCTTTCGCCATCTGGCTCATGGCTGTTTCAAAGGCCTTTTCGTCGAGAGTCAGGGTTCGATTGGCCTGATGAATTACATCGCCAGGGCGCAGGCCGGCACGTTCTGCCGCCGAACCAGGGGCAACCGAAGTAATAACGCAGCCCTCATCAACATAAAGGTCATATTTTCTTACCAGCTCGTCGGTGATTTTGCTGACAGTTACCCCGAGAGGGTTTTTGGCAGCGGGATTTTCGTTGAACTCAACCTCGGCAATGCCTTCTTTGCCCTTGCGAAAGATTTTGATACTGGCTTTGTCGCCGACGCGATGGTCATCAATTCCTTCCTGGAAATCACCGGGGTTGCGGATTTTTTTGCCATCTATCTCAAGAATCACATCGCCTGGTACCAGTTGAGCCTTTTCAGCCGATGAATTTCTGGCAACATCGGTGATCAGTACCCCCTCTTCGGGAATTTCGAAGTATTTGGCGAGATCGGGGGTGATGCGCTGAACCGTTACTCCCAGAAAAGCCTTTTTAACTTTTCCGTATGCCATCAGATCGCCAACGATTCGCTTGGCGCGATTAACCGGTATGGCAAAGCCAATGCCCTGGCCATAGGGAATAATCGCGGTATTGATGCCAATCAGCTCACCACGCGAATTGATGAGCGCGCCGCCTGAATTGCCGGGATTGATCGATGCGTCGGTCTGAATCAGATCTTTGTATGATCGGGTGCGGTCAACCGAAAGATCACGGTTAATGGCCGAGATGACGCCGGTGGTGACGGTCATGCCGAGGCCAAAAGGGTTACCGATAGCGATAACCCATTCGCCGACCCGCATTGTTGAAGAATCACCAATGGGTATATGAGGCAGTGAGGTATCTGTTTCAATTTTGAGGACTGCGAGGTCAGTGAGCGTATCTTTACCGATGATGGTTGCCTTGAAGCTTTTGCCACTGTTGAGTTTTACCTGAATTTCGTCGGCGTCGGCGATGACATGCTCGTTGGTGAGAAGATGCCCTTCTGGGCTTATCAGAACGCCTGAGCCATTACCGCGTTTCGGAATTACGTTGTTGTGCCCCATAAAGTCGTCATCGAAAAGATGCCCGAAAAATTGATCAAGAAAGGGGTCACCCGAACCGCCTCTGCGTCTTGCTCTTACATATTGCACTGATTCGATGGCTACTACCGCCGGGCTGACTTTTTCGGCAATGTCTGCAATGAGTGACGTGCCAAAAAGCTCTGATGGCGCAGCATTTGAGGCTGCTGAAATCATAGAGAAAATGACAGCGAAAAACAACGATACCGCACAAAAAGCATTTCTACGGTTCATGGTTCCCTCCAGAGATTGCTGTTGTCATTTACCAGCTCAATTGAAGGCGGCAGAATTTTTTCAGAGCCTGACTCCTGAGGGTGAGCGCGGTTGAATTCTTCAAGGCGAGCGAGAAACTCTTTTACTTCAGCACCGGAAACATGCTCAAGTGAATCTGGATCAGCCGGCGGCAGTTCGGCAACCCGAACTGCCTGGTTTTTTGACCTGGCCGCGTAGGCTTGAACGGCTGCGCTGCCCTTTTCCGGTTCGTGGTTGATCTGAACGAGAAAAACGAACATCAGCAGACATGCGGCTGGCACCGCAAGTTCAAGCGGCTGTAAAAAACGGTCTAACAGCCATGCCAGCAGGCCCTCGTCAGATGATTCGGAGACGTTATGATCGCCGTCTATGGCCTGCATAATGTTTTCATGCAGGCCGGCCGGGTAAGCCGGAGGAGGTGTTTCGGCAAGTTTTTCGAGCATTTCGGTATGAAATTTTATATCTGACGAACAGTCAGGGCATCTGCTGGCATGCATCAGTACATCCTGCCAGCGGGCTGAGTCTTCTGCAAGGTTCTGATCAAAAGCGTCAAGATAACGATTGCATTTTTTCATTCTAGTCTCCCGTACACATAAGCCTGAAGTGATTCCTGCAGCATCCGTCGGCCACGGTTTATGCGTGACTTAACCGTTCCGACGGGGATCTCAAGAACTTCTGAGATCTTTTCGAGAGGAAGCCCTTCAATATCTTTAAGTATTACCGGCATCCGGTAGGTTTCGGGCAGCCTGGCCACCTTTTCAGAAACGATCTGCTGATTGAGCTGGCGAATCTCATTGTCGACCACTTCATCTTCAGGTGATGAAGCGGTGAATGATTCCCACCAGTGCATCATTGTCTGCAGCAGGCCTTCCTTTTCGCGTTTGCGCTTTTCTGCAAGGCTTATACAGGTATTCGCGGCGATGCGGTATATCCAGGTTTTCAGTGAAGACCGCCCTTCAAACCTGCCTATTGCCCTGAAGATTTTGATAAATACCTCCTGAGCGGCGTCCATGGCCTCATTTTCGTCAGCAAAGAAACGGTAGCAGATACGATAGACAGTTTTCTCATAGGTAGACACCAGTTTTGCCGCAGCTTTCTGATCACCGCGTCTGATGTCTGCAAGCAACTGTTCATCGCCCGCTGTTTCAATAATTTTAGACTGGGGTGTTCCGTTCTGGGTTCCAGAATTTTTCATGATCTACCAATGAAAAAATGGCATTTTTTTATACACCCGGCTGGTTTTTTCGGGGTGTATGCCTACCTGAAAAGTCTGTTCGTGAGACTTTTGACGGCCATGCAGAGCTCCGGGAGAATATAATCTGACGGTGATAAAATAATAGCCGGCCGGCATTTCGATCTCGGGAAAATAGAAAATCCGGCGGTTTCTCTCGCTGACGACTTCGTCAAAATCATGGTTGAGAGATGCGAGGCGCCTGTCACCAAGCCAGAGTTCAACCCGGTCAGCAAGTTGTGAGATGCGTTTCGGATTTTCGCCGCCAAAAGATTCAATAGTTATCGAAAGGCGCCCGGCACCGGTCACCGGATCTGGAATGACAACCGGGTCTGCCTGAGGTGGCTCAGTTTCACGTAAAAATGCGGGCGTGAGCTCGCTTGGGGTTGCTATCTGGCCGGAAGCTGAGAAAGGCATCAGACACAGGCATAACAGAAGAAAAATTACGGGGTGGCGCGCTAACATTTTTCAGGCAGCTGTGCTGGCGGTTACGTTGAGCTTTGATGCATCGGCCGGACCCTTGATAAAAAGGTCTTTGTATTCGAGCAGGTTGACTTCCACCCTTTCCTTGATACGGCGGCCCGAAGAATCAGCCACAATTTTTATTACCGGCCTGATAACCGAAGTCGGATTGTTTTTGAGAACGAGGGCAATCGAGCCGTCGTTCAGGATGACAAGGCTTCCGGCCGGGTAGAGCGAAAATTTGCGGATGAAAGCGCCTAATACCGCCGGGTCAAAGTGGTTGTCCATGCCGGCGGTGAGAATCTTCATTGCTTCATAAGGTGTCATGGCGATGCGATAGGGACGATCGGTGGTCAGGGCATCATAAACGTCGGCAACCGCGCAGATACGGGCAAAAAGAGAAATTTCGGTGCCCTTGAGTTTTCGCGGATATCCCCCACCCTGGAATTTTTCGTGGTGCTGCAGAGCAACCATTCTAGCCCTCTCGCTGACACCTTTTGATTTCGCGAGAATTTCATAGCCGTAATTTGGGTGCGAACGCATTTCAGCGAATTCCTGGTCGGTCAGTTTGCCGTCTTTGTTAAGAATACTCAGCGGAATCTTGAGCTTGCCGACATCGTGCAGCATGCCACCGGTGCCAAGATCTTCAAGATCTGCTTTCTGCAGGCCGAGTGCCTGACCGATCATCAGAGAAATGGTCGCAACGTTGATATTGTGCGTAAAAGTATAGTCATCGAATGATTTGATATCCATCAGGTTCATGATGGCGTCTGGCTGTTGAAGGACCTCTTCTACAAGAGTATGTGAGACTTCCTGGGTTTGTTTGACATCTATGCCGTGACCGGCGCGAACCTGATGAATAACATCAGAAACCGCCTTGAATGCAACAACCTGTGTTTTTTTGCTGATGATGACCTTTTCACCGGTGGTGATGGTCTTCATTTCGGGGAACTTTTCGAAAAGCAGATCGAAGTTTCTTGCAACCCCTGCAACGCTCTCTGCATCTGAAATATCGGTAATCTGAAAGTCGTTGACGATGTATTCTTTACCGTCGGTGGTTCGCAGGTAGAGATCTTTTCTGATCATCAGCGCTTCTACATCATATTCACAGACCAGCCCCTTGAAAATGAAGCGCGATGGCAACTGTTTGTTACCGATCCGGTCACCTGGCAGCCAGACGAACTCCTTGCAGGAGCCGATATAGCTGTAGCCGGTGAAAATGGTGATATCTGTAAGTTTTTTGGTTTCGGCCATAAATAAAGAACCACCTTTGCAGGTGGTTCATTATAACACGTTAAAAGATTAAAACAACAGACTCATTTTTTTAACATCTGAACAAGTTCGGGTCTGATTGAGCCAGAATTGTGAGCATCTTCGAAAAGCACGCGGTTGCGGGCAAATGACATGGCCAATGAAGCCTGTGAAACGCTTTTTACTGCTTCAAGAGCATTGCTGTTACCGTTTTTCATATCTTCAATGACGAGAGATGCGGCACGCTGACTGACCTTTTCGAGCTGTTTGAGAGCTTCATTGCGCATGCCGATGTTGTTTTCGCTGCCGAAAAGGTCGACGATATCGGCAATGGCTTTGAGACTGCCGGGCAGATCGAGAGCGTTAACGATTTCTTCGCGACCATCCGGGTTAACCAGGCCATAGGTGCCGGCCTTGTCGATCAGGTAGAGACAAGCGGGAACATTGAGGCCGGTGAAGGTGGAAATCTGGCTGGCATTGGGAATGAAAGTCGTGCAGAGTTCGAAGGTGAACGACAGCATCTTCAGCTCGCCGTAGAAATAATCGTCGCTGTCGCCCATGGCCGGGTAGAGTTCGGCACTGTTTTTGGGATCGTAGCCATTGAATTTGGCCATTTCGCTGGCCATTTTCACGAAGATCTTTGAATCGGGGTTCGGGATGTTGTAGCCATAACCGAACGGATAAAGAATCAGTTCTGAATAGGTGTGGAAAGAAATACTGGCCTGAAATTTTTCGCGGATGCAGAAATCACGCATGGTGCATGATTCTGGTTCGCTGAACGGACCGGTGCCGTGATAGGTGTCTGAGCTGCCGGAGTTACTGGCGCCAACATTGCCCCACTGGTAGCCATAGTTGCGGTTCAGGTCAACGCCGTAGGAGCCATTGCCATTGTTACGGCGGTTTTTGCGCCACATGCGGCTCTTTTCCATGCTGTAGGTGACGCCATCGGGGTTAACCATCGGTACGATCCAGATTTCGCGGTTATCGACGAGACGTTTAATTTCTTCGTTGCCTTCGTATTCTTCGAGCAGCTGTTTAGCGGTAGCCATCGGCACTTCGACTGAGGGCCACTCTCTTGCGTGATGAGCGCCCATGAGCAGGGCTGCCGGTTCTGGTTCGTTGATTTCAGGGTTGTCGCTGATCTTGAGCGCCCAGATATCGCGGCCTTCATGGCTTTTGCCAATCGATTCAAGGCGGCAGATACCGGCAAATTTTTCTTTCCACTCGTTGAGCCTTTTAACCATGGTGTCATAGGTATAATAGGCATTGTTTTTGGTCTGGGTCTTCTTTACGTTTTTAACGTATTCGTCAAGATCTCTGACTAAGACTTTAACGGTATGACCTTTTTTAACAAAGGCACTGATCTGGGGGCCTTCGAGAACCATTTCGGCGTAACCACGGCCAACGCTGGGAATATCATATCCTTCAGCGGCCAACTGGCTTATCTGGGAAGGTTTTAAATTGGAAACCCGCACCAGACTCTTTGTGTTTGCCATGGCTGCTGAAGCAAAAAACAGGGAAATACCGCAGACAATAGAAAAAACCTTACGCCTCATACTGTGATTCTCCTTGTGAAGGCGACGACGAAAGATGAAAAAATACTGAATACTATAGGGGAAATTTTACTCCCGGGTTGTACATGTGTCAAGGAAACGGCAATAAAAAAAAGCTGTGCACAGAAAAAGTGCACAGCTTTTTTATACAGTCAGGGTACGTTAGTTTTAATCAGTTTTTCCGGTGCGACCTTGGGGCCCTTGAGAATATTTGAGAACGAGGTATCGTTGGGATCGACCTCTTCGCCACCCCTTGAAACAGCGTCAGGAGAAGTGGGCTTTTTATCATCTTTGGTGGCTGGGGTTTTTCCACCGCCACCACCACCGGCTCTGGTAATGAGAGCTTTCTTTTTGTCTGGATCATTTTCGTTGGCGATGGCCTTCATGTCATCCTTATCGGGAATGACAATCACTGTACCGTTGAGAATGGTTCGCGGGTTATCGATGTTATTCACTTCAAGAAGAATCGGGTAGAGTGTTGGGTCCCCGTAGTGTCTGGCGGCGAGTTCCCAGAGGGTGTCACCTGTACGGATGGTGTGAGTGGTGGCTGCCGCCACCGCAGAGGCCATCAGGCCGACCAAGGCAATTGTCAGAATTGCTGAACGTTTTTTCATGTGGTTCCTCCTGCGCCCTGGCGGGCTTTGTTCCAGAATTTTTCTTCGTCACTGAGAGATTCAGTAAAAAACCGCGGGTACATCACGGCCCGCAGTTCAATTTTATTGCCTTTGTCGTTCTGACTGCGGTTTTCCTGTTCAAGGTCGCTGTCGACGACAATTTTAACGGTAATCAGCCGACTTTTATCTTCACCGGCCTCTTCGACTTTAAAATCGCTGACGCTGGTCATGCTTATCACTCTGGTTTTACCACCGGCAACACTTCTTTCAACTGAATTGTCTTTGAAAGTATAGGTGACCATACGCCTTTCGCCTTCATCAGTAATGCAGAATGCCAGACTCTGCCCTTCTATCTTCGGCTTTTCTTCGTCTTTCTGCGGAATAAGCGCGAGTCTGACATCGGCTTTGAGGCGCTCAAGTATCAGGCTGGCGGCTCTGAGGTTGGTAAGTTTCGTCTGGCTTTTGAAAAACTGTGAGAAAGTGCCGGTCATGAGTTTGTAGGCAACAGTCGATACCATCGAGATGACGGCGAGCATGACCATTATTTCTATCAGGGTAAATGCTTTTCTTTTCATGCTACTCGACCACCATCGAAAAAAGAGTTACATCATCATTGCCGCCGCCGGTGGTTCGCGGAAAGGTAACTGTGACGGCAATCAGGTAATTCGGAACCGAACGACGCTGGTGAATCAGATCGCTGAGCCAGCCAACAACACCGAGAGGGCCGCGGGTATCGCGGCCCTTGAATCTGGTAAGTTCAAGTTTGCGTGCAAATGGCTTTTCGGTTGGCGGTGGCGCAGTAAGGCCGATTTTTTCAAAAAAGGCTTTTACTTCTGAGTCGTTGTTGAGCTTTATTTTATCCGATTTACCGCCTGCCTGTTCGATCTGGTAGAAGCGCAGATCGCGAACGAAATTAACCAGATCGGAAGCATAATTGGTGCCGGTAACTTCGTAAACATTGTTGACGGTACCCTGACTGCCGAAGCGGAAAAGATTGTAAATCGGCAGAAATGCAAAGCTGAGGAAAATCAGCGCAATCATTACTTCTACGAGTGAAAATGCCTTTTTCTGCATGCTTACCTGCCGTCGCCCAGAGGTTCTTCGGTGAAGGGATTGGTTATGTGGTCAACAGTATCTACCGGTTCTACGGCATCGGCAGCGGTCGCCGATGTGGCAGCAGCAGTTTCAGATGCTGAAGCTGGCATTTCGGCTGCAGTGGTGTCGATAACAACGGCTGTTGATGCAACCTGTTCTGAGACGGTGGCAGAGGCTGCAGCAATCGTGCGAACAGGTTCAATGGCAGCGGGTTCATTGCCGGCCGAAAACGTCTGGCTGGCAGGAACGGCTTTTGGTAGGCTGCGAAAATTCACCATTCCGGCTGTAAGCTCGACCTTTTCGCCATTAACAAGAATCTGCAGGCCATCGCCATTAACCAGATCGAGTTCAATATCAGCCTCTTCAAATGACGGAACAGCATTTTCGAGTTTTACAGTTGCAATGCCCTGCATGCGGAATTCGGCCGGGGACTTGCGGTCAGTCACGAAGAGAAAGTCGCCATTGAGCCGGTGAGCACAGCAGGCGCTGAGAGGAAATACCCGGTCAGTTGTAGCATTCATGCCATCAACGGTTGCCTCAGTGTTGAGGGCCTGGAAGCTTACACTGTCTGCGGTTCCGTGATATTTGCGTTCGGCCGGGATCATCATGACGGCAATAAGCAGAATCAGGCCAATGGCAAGGGCCGGCAGCATCATTCTCTGCCAGAACGTCTTCTTTGCAGGTGCAATCTCGACAACGGGATTGCTGCGAATCTGACTCATTATGCGCTCGTTAACCCGATGGCGGGTAAATACGGAATTCACGCCTTCGCGCAGCAGGTTGTCGTCTTCAGACATGTCGCTGACTTCACGGGCGCATGTCTGACAGGCTTTAAGATGGGCAGTGATTTCGGCGACCTCGGACTTATCGAGTTCACCGTCTGCAAACGCCATCAGTATTTCTTTTTCAGGACATTTCTTCATAGGTTTCTCTCTTCTCCCGGAGGACGCCGCGAGCTTTAAAAATTCTGTTTTTTACCGTCTGCAACGGTAGATTCAGAATTTCGGCGATCTCCTGGTATGGGAGCTCGTTTACAACCCTTAACAGAAAAGGAGTGCGCAGGTCTCCTGACAACTCCTGGATCATGTTCACGATCTGTCGAAATCTTTCACGCCTGATGATAATTTCGGGTGGATGGGCGTTTGTCTCCTTTAAGCTGTCAGAAAGCAGAACATCGGTAACCAGATCAGTCGAAGCAATGTTTCGGCCAGCTTTTCTTCGCGAATCGATGAGCAGATTGCGGGAAATCGTTACCAGCCAGCCGGCAAATTTTCTTTCGCAGTCATAAGAGGCAAGATGCCGGAAAGCCTTAACGAAGGTATCCTGAACAATGTCTTCGACCTCCTGAATATCGTTCAATCGTGACAACAGATAGCTGAAAACCAGTTTTTCGTAGCGTTCGACCAGCTCTGAGAAATATTCGATTTCGCCGGCCAGGACCTTCTTTACCAGCTCGATATCGCTCACTTCATGCTTGTTCATTCAATTAATACCGACATCTTTGCAAAAAGTTTTTATTCTTCTGTAATTATTTCAAGATCACGCGGGCCCATTGCCAGGCCGTAAAAGTCAGGTGTGGACATATCTCTGCCGCCCGAGATCTCTGCCGGGTCAAAGCCCCATTCGATTACACAGCCATTTTTAACCAGGTCTTCAATGTTGTCGCTGGCAATGCCGCCGACGATGTGCATGGGTTTGCCGATATTAACACGGCCATTCCCATTGTTGACGCTGACAAAGAAGCCATGCACCTGTGGCAGGGGCCCCGAACCGGATTTGCCTGCTGAAATTGTGATACCCTTGTCGGCAACTATGGTGAGGTATCCGAATGCATCAGGATTGTCAGGAGTAGTTGTGGCGTAGGGGTTGATGATCGGAGCCTGAATGTCAACCTTGCCTGAG
>Ga0116144_10004190_pt1 | contig 13824 bp, 10 predicted proteins | sample AD_UKC035_MetaG_FD_89746 | JGI IMG/M metagenome (GOLD analysis project Ga0116144, IMG submission 89746) | Active sludge microbial communities of municipal wastewater-treating anaerobic digesters from USA - AD_UKC035_MetaG | ecosystem: Engineered > Bioreactor > Anaerobic > Digestate | place: USA... | reverse complement strand
TATCTTTTAGTGGTAAAAATCCTGCAACTTCATACGACCGTTCTGTTATATCAAATGAGAACGGATATTACACTTTTAACAACTTGCCTGATGATAGCCTTCGGTTTTTTTCTCAAATCACAAGGGATGATATTGTTTTCAGTCTGGATGAGAGTTTAAGTGCCGCACAGACCAATAAAGATTTTTACCTGAAAGCAAATCCCGATTACCTGAAAGGCATTGTTATATCAGTTAATGATTCTTTGGGCGGGGGAATACCAAAAGTTAGGGTTGGAATTTATAGTAGCCGATTATTTGCTGAGAGAGATACAAGTTATCAGTATACAACACCTAAACCGGCAAATGATTTTGGCAAATTGTTTTTTCAAAACATTCCAGTTGGCATGCATTATTTTAAGGTAACTGACTCCCTGGGTACATATTGGTTTTACGGTTATGACTCATTGTTGATTTCAGGTGAACTTGACAATCTGACCTTAAAGGTAGATTTCTGATTAGTGTACTGACGTCCTCCCGAATCCGCCGGCTAGAGGATAGGATTCTCAAGGCGATTGAGAAGTAATTGATTCCCTCACCCACCCCTGCCCCTCCCTGTGAAACACTGCATCTTTGAGAAACGGCATCAAAGGGAGGGGGAATTTACTATAACCGGCCACGATTTCTACAAGACGGAAAACCCATGCGGGGTATAGATTTTTACGGACAGGTTTGTTTTGTTTTATTTGACTATTTCGGACTAAAGGAGGCCAGTCATTTCGGAGTAAAGGGAGCCACTTTTTTCAGAGTAAAGGCGGCCAGTGATTTCGAAGCAAAGCAGGCCAGTAAACTGGTAAAAGAATTACCATAATCGTGGATGATCTTGGCTCCGAGCCAGAAAAAATCGACCGACATTCCGGCATAAAGTATAAAGTAGTTGATCCTTCTCTGGCAAATGCGATTATGGACAGATTGTCAGGTTCAGCACACGGATTTGAAATTTAAGGAGAATCGTTAAGAAAATCATTCGAAAAAAATCAATACTAATACCCTCATGTTGCCCTTTGAAATAGTGGCTTACTTTCGTCCGAAATGACTGGACTTCTTTACGCCGAAATAGATGCCCCGTTTGCTATGAAATAATCAATTATCTTAGAAATTATCACCGCACTAATTTTGCGAGCCGTCACAAGTCAGGAAGGAATAATAACCATATGTGGTGACTATTAAATAAACCATCAAACGCTTCCAGGTTTAAGAGGAGGCTGACCTTTCAGCTTCGACGAAAGAGAACCTGGCAGGATCTAATGCTAAAATCCGATGATATTTTAGGATGTCATCCTCAAGATCCCAATATAAAGAGAAAGATGCTGACATCTTCCACAGAAAATTATTCCTGATGAAAGCTCCATGTATACTAAAACTTTAAGGAACTGCGGGGCAATTTTCTTTAAGTTTCAATTATGTCGGGAGGAACAGCAGGTTAAAATTTGCAAACCTGTAACGACTCGGTGTAAAAGCAATCAAGTTATTTAATAGATTTACAAAATAATAGTTATTCAAGAAACAACTATTACTTGAGAATGCACCAAAATAAAAGACATTACGGAGTTTTGAACCAAAGAACGCTTCTTTTCGGTTTCTTGCTTCTTATGTCAGGTTTAATTAATCCCGAAACCCCTGAAGTTAGATCCAATGGCTTTCCTGAAAGCCTAATTTTTAATATTTACCCTTTTAATTTTTTTAAAGCTAATGTTTCAGATTTCAGGAATTTTATTATAAAATGGGAGGATCCTGTTGTTGTCCTCACAAAAAAGCAATCTGCCAAAAATTCCAGGTCACAACAATCTTCGGACCTGTGCTACTCTAAAGAAGGACACAGATCAATTTTAAATAGAGAACCAGAATCCGCATTACTTGTCTTTTCCGGAATAATTATTAGCTGTCCGCATAGACCCTTATCTTTTTCCCCCTTTTTATCGTTCGTGAAATATTCCTCATGGATTGGTAATAGTACAAAAATCCGTCCCCCTCCTATGTCTTAACAGGTCACCAGGAATTCTCATTACTGGCATTAGCCACCATTTCCACAATATTGAAATGAGAATGTCATTTGCTCAGATTTAAGAAAAAATTAAAATATCAAGTACTGAGTCTGTTTTCGGCATTTTCATACTGGCAATAGTTCTGATTATTCATATCAAGATTCTGTTTCATAGAAAATTAATTTATTGATATTAACTAAAACTATAAAAGATGAATAAATCTACCTTTTTTACCATTATATGCCTGCTTAACAGTATGTTATTGTTATCGCAGGTAGCTGTTAATTCGGATGGAAGCGCTCCCGACAATTCTGCGATGCTCGATGTTCAATCATCAAACAGGGGTTTACTTCCACCCCGTATGACGTCTGAAGAATTAAGCGCTATTGTTAGTCCTGCAGACGGATTGCTCGTATTTTGCGTTGACTGTGGTTCAAATGGCACAGGATCTCTGACCATATTTATGGCTGGAGAATGGTACACTTTAAATGCATCTTCCATGGCCAATTCGGCCTGGGCTTGTGAAGATTCAATTACCGTTAATCACGTGGCAGGAAACGTTGCGCCGGTTAATAAAACAGTAACCTATGGCACAATTACTAATATCCCAGGAGAGCCAACAAAATGCTGGATTACCAGTAATCTTGGCGCTGACTACCAGGCCACCGCCGTTGACGATGCTACTGAAGCTTCTGCCGGCTGGTACTGGCAGTTTAACCGGATGCAGGGATATAAACATGACGGTACAACCAGAACCCCAAATACTACCTGGATAAGCAGTATCGATGAAGACTCAGATTGGCTTGCCGCCAATGATCCTTGTGCCCTTGAGCTCGGAGACGGATGGCGTCTCCCGGTTGCAAGCGAATGGACCAATGTGATTATTGCAAATGGAGGGTGGCCAAACTGGAATGCGGCATGGAATTCCGATTTAAGATTACATGCAGCCGGTTATCTCTGGAATTCGTTATATGAAAGAGGTTCCTTAGGCCAGTACTGGAGCGGTTCGCAGGGTAGCAATATAAATGGTCGGGGCATTTGGCTTGCAAGTGACGGTGGAGACATAGGTATTATGGACAAGACAAGTGGCAACACCATCCGTTGTGTACAGGATTCCGAAACACCTGCCTGTGGCGATCCAATTACTATTAATCACGTAACGGGAAATGTGGCTCCGGTTGACAAAACGGTAACCTATGGCACAATTACCAATATCCCAGGTGAACCAACAAAATGCTGGATTACCAGCAACCTGGGTGCCTCACAGCAGGCAACCGCTGTTGATGATGCCACGGAAGCCTCGGCGGGCTGGTACTGGCAGTTTAACCGGATGCAGGGATATAAACATGACGGTACAACCAGAACCCCAAATACTACCTGGATCAACAGTATTGATGAAGATTCTGACTGGCTGCCCGCAAATGATCCTTGTTCTATTGAACTTGGTGTTGGCTGGCGTTTACCGACTGAAACCGAATGGACCAATGTGGATGCAAGCGGAGGCTGGACGGACTGGAACGGCCCTTGGAACTCGGATCTGAAAATGCATGCAGCCGGCGGCCTGCTCTACAGCGATGGTTCGTTGATCTACAGGGGCATGTACGGCGTCTACTGGAGCAGTACGCAGCTCGAAAATACTTATGGCTGGTACCTGTTTTTCACCAGTGGCGATTGCTGCATGGATTACGGCCCCAAGGCATTCGGCTTTACGGTCCGCTGTATCAATGAAATGACAGCAGCTCCTCCGGAAGCCCCTTCCGAAGGAACCCATTTGCCTTCCCTGGACCAGATCATATGGAACTGGAATCTAGTGGAAGGTGCAACCGGTTACAAGTGGGGCGCTACTAATGATTACGAGAGCGCCGAGGACATGGGCGTTTCCGTTTCAAAGACCGAAACGGGTCTTACATGCGGCACGGCTTACACCCGGTATGCCTGGGCCTATAATGCCAGTGGAAATTCCGTACCGGTAACTTTAACAGCATCTACCCTGGGTTGTACCTTAGCTTGTGGAGATCCTTTTATCATTAATCACGTGGCAGGAAATGTAGCGCCGGTTAACAAAACGGTAACCTATGGCACGGTTACCAATATCCCAGGGGAGCCAACAAAATGCTGGATTACCAGTAACCTTGGCGCAGATCACCAGGCAACCGCCCTAGATGATGCCACGGAAGCCTCGGCAGGGTGGTACTGGCAGTTCAACCGGCAGCAGGGTTACAAGCATGATGGTATAACGAGAACGCCAAACACGACCTGGATCAGCACCATCAGTGAAAATTCCGATTGGTTAAGTGTGAACGATCCCTGCACGATCGAGCTGGGCTCAGGGTGGAGGCTGCCGACCAACACGGAATATGGAAACATTAAAAACGCGGGTAGCTGGACGAACTGGAACGGCCCATGGAACTCGGACCTGAAAATGCATGCAGCCGGTTACCTGACCAGCGGCACTGGTTCGCTGCTCAGCATAGGATCACACGGCCACTACTGGAGTAGTATGCAAAGCATCAGCAGCGACGGGATTTTACTGAACTTCTATAGTGGTGATTGCGGCATGCACTTGAACGTCAAGGCAGGCGGCATGACGGTGCGGTGCCTTGGAGACTGACAATTTGATTTATTTTTCAACTTGACTATTCAGGTGTTTACCGAAAAAACAAGAATAGCTTGAATGACCAATCATTGATATATATTAATCAAAAAAAACTAAAACATGCAAAAATCTGTTTTTATTATCATTATATGTATGCTTAACAGTGTTTTATTGTTTTCGCAGGTTGCTATAAACACCGATGGTAGCACCTCCGACAGCTCTGCAATGCTCGATGTAAAATCTTCAAACAGGGGATTACTTACGCCCCGAATGACTCATGCTGAACTTAATGCTATTTCTGACCCCGCAGAGGGACTTATGGTTTATTGCACCGACTGTGGATCAAACGGCCTGGGCTCCCTTTCTTTGTTTATAGCTGGAGTGTGGTATACACTGAACACCAACTGTCTGAATCCTTCACTACCTCTGGCAGGCAGCCATGTGCCATCACCGGACCAGATCATATGGAACTGGAATACCGTTGCTTTTGCAACCGGTTACAAGTGGAATACGAGCCCTGATTACGGTACTGCTCAAGACCTGTTCACTAACACCACAAAAACAGAAGAGGGGCTTACCTGCGGTAATTCTTATTCCCGTTATGCCTGGGCCTATAATGACTGTGGATATTCCACCCCGGTAACTTTAATAGCATCTACCCTGGGTTACACCTTAGCTTGTGGAGATCCGTTTACCATTAATCACGTGGCAGGAAATGTCGCGCCGGTTAATAAAACGGTAACCTATACCACGGTTACCAATATCCTAGGGGAGCCAACAAAATGCTGGATTACCAGTAACCTGGGCTCCGACCGCCAGGCCACCGCCGTTAACGATGCTACTGAAGAATCTGCCGGTTGGTACTGGCAGTTTAACCGGATGCAGGGATATAAACATGACGGTACTACCAGAATCCCAAATATAACCTGGATAAACAGTATCGATGAAAACTCAGATTGGCTTGCCGCCAACGACCCGTGCGCCCTTTTGTTAGGCAGCGGATGGCGCTTACCAACTTCTACCGAATGGATCAATGTTGATGCAAGTGGAAACTGGACAAACTGGAACGGTCCGTGGAACTCAGCCTTAAAAATGCATGCAGCCGGGGGGCTGCTCAGCAGCGGTGGTTCACTGTTCGACAGAGGCTCAAAAGGATACTACTGGAGCAGTTCAAAGTACAGTAACGCTTACGGATGGGAATTGTTCTTTTACAGCAGCAATAGTACTATGAACAGTCACCACAAGGTGTACGGTTTTAGCAGTCGGTGCTTGAGAGACTAACCATTTAACTCATTAGCTTGTTTGACAAATTTATTGTCGAATTAAAAGATTACGGATTAGCCGGTTTTCCATGGCAAAGGTTTGAGAAGATCAGAGGGCTGCATTATGCTTTTGCAAATCACCTGAATATTCCTGCCCAAACTGTACCACCCATTCCTGAGCATAACGTACCAGTAATTCCTGTCGAAAGTGTACCACCGATTCCTGGGCAAGGTGTACCACTTTTAGGATAAAATCCGGGAAGTTTTTCACCGGGAAGCCGGATGGAGAACTGACATTCCTGCAGAAAGTGTACCGCCCTTTTATGATGGATTTGTAAACGAGGACCGTGTTAACTTGGCCGAAAAACAAGTTGACATGGCGAACAAACGAAAAACGATGTTACAAATTCGTAAGATCATTCAACTACTGGCTAATGGCTGCTCTGAACAAAAAGTGGACTAACTGGCCGGCATACAACGGGATACGCTCAGGGATTATCATGCAAGAATCAAACAAAGCGGCTAGGAGCCGGTTGAGCTTTTAAAGATGAAAGATGCCGAGCTGGCGGAACTGGTTTATCCTCCTTGGTACTGTGCATTAACTTCCGGGTGTAGCGAGTTACTGGAGGATCCGATAGAGCATTTCCTGAAGAACTCAAGCGTCCGGGAGTAACACGCCAGCTTTTATGGCTTGAATACCTGTGTGATCATCGGGATGGATGCAGCTACTCTGGACAACCAGGTCAGAATAGCTTTTTTGCAAGTGCTGGAAGATCGTTACGGCAAACGGTCCACCATTATAAGCTACCAGTGACCGATAAACAAATGGCACTAAAAAATCAATGAACCTACCCTGGCCGATGCGATTATGGACAGATTGTCAGGTTCTGCACACCGATTTGAAATTAAAGGAGAATCGTTAAGAAGAAAATCAATGGAAATAAATTAATACTATTACCCTCATGTTGCCCTTTGAAATAGAGACTCACTTTCGTCCGAAATGAGTGGCTCAATTTACACCGAAACAGGTGGCCTTGTTTGTCCGAAATAATCACTTAAGAATCAATTCTATGAATCACCCTCCCCTCACCCTCCCTGTGAAACACTGCAACTTTGGGAAACGGCATCAAAGGGAGGGGAAATGGGAAATCCTGTCACCAACATTCTACCATAATGGCGTCCCTATGGGACTTGGAGGGGTTTTGAGTTAATAGTTGACTGACGACCGACGACTGAATCGGTATTTCATATAAACTCCACCTGGTTTAATTCCCGGCCAAACTCGTGCAATTTCTTTTCAATCTTTTCAATGGTTTTTTTTGACGGTTTTCGGCGGCCTGTTACGTAATGGCTTAACTGTCCCTGATTTACACCAGTTAACCGTTCCATGCCGGCTAAGGATAAGATACATCCATAATAAGCTAAAAATGAGGCCACATCAAATTGAAATTCAAATTCACATTCAGTAAACTCTTTATTTGTCTCCATGTAATATGCTTTCATCTCTTCATACGAATTTAAAAAATCCGTCTTTGCTTCCAGCGCAGTTTTTCCATCTCCTATGATTCCAAAAGGCGCATTGTCAGAACCAATATAGGCTCCGAAACTGCCGTCATTACCGCGTTCAATAATTACCTTCAACTTCATATCCTCAAATACTAAACTTCTACCAGAGATTATAAAGATATTAATATTAATATCAATTATTAAAATTCCATTATTTTTTCACCCTCCCCTGCCCCTCCCTGTGAAACACTGCAACTTTAGGAAACGGCATCAAAGGGAGGGGGAATTTACCATAACCGGCCACGATTTCTACAAGACGGAAAACCCCTACGGGGTAAAGATTTAACAAACAAATTAGTTTTGTTTTATGCGCTTTTCGGGCCGGAGCCCGGAGCTATTCCTTCACTTTCCGGTCAATACCAGACTTTGGGCCTCTGAAAATCGCCGAACCTCTTCGAGAAAAAATGGAAATTGGAAATTGGAAATTTGGCAACCAGGAACCAGGAACCAGGAACCTGGAACTCTTTCATCCGACCAACGACCAAAGAAAAATACTAATCCTCCCGGTTTCACCGTTATTCTCTCAAATATCGCTTATGACTATGGTGAACCGTCGTGCTCTGGTGCCTTTGTATGTGCTGGGTATTATGTTTTATGTGTTGATTATTAATGATGTAAAGGTAGTAGCACAGGATGGGGCGATACGGAACGAAATTCTAATGGAGGTCAATAAGCTGCGCAAAGAAGGATGCACTTGCGGAGAGGAAAAGATGCCGCCGGTCATGGAGGTTACCTGGAACGACAAGCTTGAAAAAGCTGCTGCAAAACATGCCGATGATCTTTTTAAAAATTCGCGGTTCAGCCATATGGGCAATGATGGCTCCGAAGCATCGGACCGCGTTGAGAAAGCAGGCTATAAATGGTCGGCTGTGGGAGAAAATATAGGGAAAGGATATGCAACCGCGGCCCAGGTGGTGAATGGATGGCGACAGAGCCCGGGGCACTGCCGGAATATGATGGATCCATCCTTCAGGGAGATCGGAGCGGCCCGGAAAGGAGAGATCTGGGTTTTAAACCTTGGCGCGTGGAGGGAATAACACAAAACGGAACATCAAGTAAAGCACAATTTTCACTCCTTCACCACTTTCCCCTGGTACCAGGTATTGCCAGTTCTCACCAGGATCACATAGATTCCATTCGATAATCCCGAGATATCAATTTCTCTTCCTGTCACCGGCTCGATTCGGTTAACCAGGACACCTTGCATATCAATTATATCCACGCTGTCGATATCCCGGGGAAAATCTGCAGGAAAAGATACCATGCCTGTGGCAGGATTGGGATATAGGCGGATTACCTCATAACGGACATGTTCGGTTATATCGTTGGCATAGGCCGCAAACAGCCAGAGGTAGGCTTCGCCGAAGTCGCCGCTCCAGAGGTTTTCGTTGTGCTGCCCGCCGGGGATGATCTTCACGCTCAGATCCTCTTCCTGGTATCCGCTTACCAGCAGGCTGTCCTGCATATCCATCACATCATTGATTGTATTCTGCCCCTCCATGCCGCCGCACATCAGGTAAAGGCGCATGGCGTCCTGCTTTCCCGCTTCACGGGTAAATGCCCACAGGCTGTCGGAGAACCAGTAAGAGGGAGAGAAGATGCCGGCTTTGCTGAAGATATCCTGGTTATCCAGCGCTCCAAAATGGGAGATCAGGCCGCCGAGAGAACTGCCCATGATGCCGGTATGCTCTCGGCCCGGCAAAGTGCGGTAGTGCCCGTCGATATAAGGTTTCAGCGTTTCCGTGATGAACTGCATGTAGAGTTCGCCATCGCCTCCTCCGTGCACAACATGCTTCCAGGGAGTGTACTCATTCAGCCGCTCTGCGCCGCCATTGTCGATACCTACCACGATCGGGACATTAATCCCCTGATCAAAAAGATCATTTAATGTTTCGTCGATATGCCATTCCCCGGCAAAGGAAGTGGCATCGTCGAAAAGGTTTTGGCCATCGTGCATATACAACACCGGGTAGTTGTTTTCCGAAGTCTCATAACCGGGAGGCAGGTAAAGCCAGATCCGGCGGGTGCGGCCCAGTTGCGGCATCTCAAAGGCATCATCCATGATGATCACATTTTCGGCAGCCGTACTGCCTCCACCACCTCCCTGCGCCCAGTTGTAAATGACGATATTCACCGTTGACCCATTGCCGTAGGTGAAGAGCCTGTTTCCGATCTCCTCCCCGCTTTGCCCTTTTTCAACCGTCTCCCAGCTCCCGCGGGTGAACTTGAATTGAATCTGGGTCCCCTGTGTTGCCGCCGCCAGCGTGATCGCCCATTTCTGCTGTTCGTTCTTCGCCAGCCGGAAGTTCGGATCACCGGGGGTCCATCCGTTAAAATCACCGGCGATATAAATGTAGTCGTCAGGAGGAGTATATTCCGGCAATGCATCGATTACAAAAGTCACCTGTGCCGCCAGGCCACCGACAGCAAACAAAAACAGTATCGCAAGCAGGTTTTTCATGGTATATGTTCTATTGTTCTATTGTTCTATTGTTCTATTGTTCTATTGTTCTATTGCTCTATTGTTCTATTGCTCTATTGTTCTATTGTTCTATTGTTCTATTGTTCTATTGTTAACCAATTCACTTTTCACTCTTCACTCTTCACTCTTCACTCTTCACTTTTCACTCTTCACTTTTCACTATTCGTTGAATAAAGACTTCCGGCAGTTTAACCACTTTTCGTGTTTCATAATCAAATGCCACCAGGCCGGTGCTGCCCAGGAATACGACCGCGCCGTCACTTTCCCGTTTTACGGTATAGGTCATATTGAATGAAGATGTGGTCACCTCATCAATACCGACATCCACCGTTAAAACATCGTGCAGGAACACCTCTTTACGGAAGTTCACATGGGCGTCGCGCATGATGATGGCCGGCCCGCCGATATTTTTCTCACTGAATCCCAGCGATTCCAGAAAGGCAATCCGGGCATCGTGGAAAACCAGCAATGCCCTGTCGTTTCCCATATGTCCGCCATAATTGACATCTCCGACCCTGACTTCAATCCTGGCAATATTCCTCAGGGTAATCCATTTATCCTCAACCATATTCTTTTCATCATATCATTATCATCAAAAATACAATATTTAAGACTTAAAACTATCTTTGCAGCCCTATTCAGGGAATCATGCCGGGAAGAAAAGCATTCATTATCGGGGCAACGGCCATTAGTTTTGCAGCCATCATGTGGGGCCTGGACGGTGTTGTGCTAACGCCCAGGCTGTACAACCTGGATGTCGGGCTTGTCGTTTTTATCCTGCACCTGATCCCGTTCCTGTTAATGCAGCTTTTTCTTTTCCGGGAATACCGTCACCTGAAAACATTCCGGCGAAATGATTATATTTTATTACTGCTGATAGCCTTATTCGGTGGTGCAATCGGTACTTTATCCATTGTAAAAGCCCTCTTTCTGATCAATTTCAAGGAGTTAAGCATCGTGGTCCTGCTACAGAAACTCCAGCCGGTGTTTGCCATACTGCTGGCCACGTTGTTATTGAAAGAGAGGATCAACCGATATTTTATCCTCTGGGCATCGGTTGCCTTGCTGGGTGGCTATTTCATGACATTCGGCTTCAAAATTCCGGATGTGCACACCGGGTCAAATACTGCATTATCAGCGTTGTTTGCCCTTCTGGCAGCCTTCTCGTTCGGCAGTTCCACCGTCTTCAGCAAAATGATCCTGAGGAGGTATTCATTCAGTACCGCCACTTTTTACCGGTACGGGTTTACCACTGTCATCATGCTGTTGTATGTGATCATTACCGGGCAACTGGCTTCATATCATGAAATAACCCGCTCCAACTGGCTCATATTCATCATCATTGCAGTGACGACCGGCAGCGGTGCCATCTTCCTTTATTATTACGGGCTGAACCGGGTCAAAGCCACTGTAGCCGTGATTTGCGAATTATTCTTCCCTATCTCGACCCTGGTCTTCGATTATTTTATCAATGGAACCAGGCTTTCAGCGGTTCAATGGGCCAGCGCCGCCCTGATGGTATTTGCCATCATCAACCTGAACCGTACACAACAGGCTGAAAATACACGTTCATGATTTTGCTTTTCTTTGCTTTTTCCTTATATTTGTCTAAGACTTAAAACTATGAGCTATGAGCGAACAGGAAAGTTTAAAGAATGTATTTACCGGTTCCGTATTGGAAGCTAATTATATTAAGAGTTTGCTGGAAGAGAGCGGTATCGGCGCGATGGTCCGCAATACCATGGGAGAAAGCCTTGTTGCCGGCTGGGTTTCGGGAGGCCCGGAAGATGCCGGCCTGGTTTATGTTATTGAAAGCCATGAGGAAGAAGCCAGGAAGATCGTCGAAGAATACCTGGCCGGAAAATAATTTATCGTTGATACGGAAGCTAACCACGACAGGTCTCGGGGCCTGTATATCTGTTTTCCTGTCGGCCCAGAATCTTCTTCCTGCCGACGGGTACCTGATCATCAATGCCGGTCCCGGCGATCCTGTTTATACTACATATACAGCGGCGCCGGCACGCTCATCTCTTTACGACGACAAGGGTTATACGATGATCTATGATGAATTCTCATCCCCTTTAACGTACGGCAGTGAACACGGCGGAAGGTTTTTCACTGTTTGGGAAATCAACAGCGTGGTAGTCAGCCGGGTCGGCGATTTTCATGTAAAACCGTTCATCAAAGCTACTTTTCCGGATATGGCGCTCATGGAATACGAGCCATGGCCCGGAATCAGCGCTGAAGAGATCTTTTTCGTATATAATTCGAATTGTGCTGTTGTGGATTGTCATCTGAAAAACAATACACCAAACACCCACGAGATCAATATTTACCCCGTACTGGAAGATGCCGATTCCCTTTATGTCATTGGATTTGACTCTACTTCAAATAGTTATTGTTTTAATCATTACGAAACAAAAAAAAGGCTGATCAGCAATCTATCCGATAAATATCCTTATCCCGACCATTTTTATAACCTTTTTTCAGCCGGGTTCCCAATATACTCTTACGGTGCGTATCAAGGTAACAGGGAGGATCTGTACAATGCCATCAAGACCGACTTTTACATTGAAAACAGGTCGGATTCCCTCAATATGGCAGACAGCAGTGATGCCGGTTTCATAGCCCTGCATGGAAAATACATCCTTCAACCGGGCGCTACAATCCATTACCGTTATTGCCGGTTGCGACAGAGCCGGGACAAGGAGCCCGAACGTCTTGGCAAAATCCTGGAAGATGCAAAGAGCCTTTCCATTCAGCCATTTATTGATGAAAATGTCAGATTGTTTTCCAATATTCCACTGATCGACTTCAGTGATCCTGCGGATAAGATGGTTTACCTTTCGGCTTTCAACCTGGCCAGGGGCTGCTTTTTGCCGGCCGAAGGACAGACTACCCATAATTATTATGTTTTCTCACGGGAACCGCTCTGGGGCTGGGGACACGGCCACCAGGTCCTGCATGAATCGCTCAGCATGCTGGCCTATGCCTACCTTGATCCTGTTTCGGCACAGAATTCACAACGGGTATATATGGAACAGCAAAGCGAAGACGGTTTGATTGCTTACCGCCACGGACCTCGGGGGCCGCAGACATATCCGCATAAAGAAATGCCCACCACATCGGCTCCGTTCTATTCGTGGATAAACCTGGAGATTTATAATGTGAGCCATGACAGGGAGTTTCTTGCTGACGCTTACGAGAGCGGCACCCGGTATGCGCGGTGGCTGATCAATAACCGGGACACGGATCATGACGGGACTTTCGAATGGGGCCCATATGGAATCATTGAAAATGTGAGGGATTGGTATAATGCCGTATTCCAGGTTTCGAAGGAGCGTTACCTGGATATCGACAAGGAGGATATTTCGGATGAGCTCGAATGCCTTGATCTCAGCCTGATGATGGTTAAGGAAATGCGGAGCCTGGCCGCGATGGCTACAGCGCTTGATTTACGAGAAGAGAGTGAGGAGTGGGAAAGTAAAGCAAACAAACTGGCCCGATTGATCAATGAAAGAATGTGGGATGATGCGTCGGGATTCTATTATTCGGTCGACAAGACTGACCACAGCTTCTATTTTATGACGAGGGACCTCAAACGGCAGGAGATCATCGGTTTTCTGCCGCTCTGGACACAAGTTGCCGACAGCACAAGAGCCGTCCGGCTGGTGCAAACATTGACCGATCCCGGCAAATTCTGGAGGAAATACGGCGTGCCTACGCTGGCTGCCGATGATGAATGGTACAGCCCTTATGTCGATTATTGCTGCAAGTGGAACGGGCCCGTCTGGCTGTTATGGGATTACATGGTTTATGAAGGGTTGAGGAATTACGGCTATGACAGCCTGGCGGAAGAACTGGCTGTGAATTTACTGGGTGCTGTTAAAGTGCAGC
>Ga0116144_10004167_pt1 | contig 13884 bp, 11 predicted proteins | sample AD_UKC035_MetaG_FD_89746 | JGI IMG/M metagenome (GOLD analysis project Ga0116144, IMG submission 89746) | Active sludge microbial communities of municipal wastewater-treating anaerobic digesters from USA - AD_UKC035_MetaG | ecosystem: Engineered > Bioreactor > Anaerobic > Digestate | place: USA... | reverse complement strand
TCCCCGGTTGCCTTTTCGTCTGCCGCCGAAGTAGGCCTCATCCAGCTCGATTTCTCCTCCCAGGAGGTCTTTGGCATCTTCAGCATGGCTCAAGATACACATGCGGATGGTGTTCACGGCGCCATATACGGCCTTATAAGACATTTTCATCTGCCTGGCCATCTTGTGGACCGATATTTCAAGCTCAAAGAGCTTGATGAGAGACAGCCATTGAATACAGCTCAGACGCCCATGGTTGATCCAGCGGCCGGAGAAGTCACGGAATGTGTAAAAGCATCTGGAGCAACGATATCTTCCGTCTTCTAACTTGTAAAGTTTTCTCATGCGACAACGAGGACAGAATCTCTGATGGTTATGGAAGCATTTTCCCAACAGATATCTTCTGGCCTTGCTCTCGCTTGAGATTAAGTCATAGTAAGTATTTAAGTCCATATGGCACCCTTATCACAGGTGCCAGAACGGTATCAATTACCAAAAATTTTCCTGTTGATTTTTCATTTGATCAAAATCATTGCCTAAGTCGGATAAATGATGAAGCATTGTGAAGCCTATCTGTCAAAATATGAAATCATGGAAAATCTCGGCATCTTCTGTGCCTTTATACTCGGAATTAAAACATAAAAGAAGCAGGGTGCAAAATGATACGCCTTGGCTGTTTTTGTCACAACAACAGATATCTTTGACGGATTCCATGAATTGACTATTTACAGGAGGGAATAATGGAATTAAAAGGGGTTATAGAAAAGTTTCGGTTTATTCTGGATCATTCCATCGACGAAATTTGCATTGTTGACGATAAGGGAATTATAATTTATATGAATGCTGCCTGTCTGAAACATTACGGCAAAGATCCTTCGTATTTTGTCGGCCATCCAGCAACGCGCGCCGAAGTAGAAGGAGTCGTTGATCATGCAATCACTCCCTTAGTCTTCAAAGAAAAGAAGAAAGTAACCATTATCCAGAAAACAGCCATCGGACGGGATTTGCTCATCACGGCTAATCCAGTCTTTGATGAGTCAGGGAATATTATCCTGATTATAGAAAATGTGCGAGATATTTCTGAAATAAGAGATCTTCAAAAAAAACTGGAGGAAACTGAAAACTTAGTTAAACGTTATTCGGAAAAACTGGAATCGCTGAAAAAAGAACAGCCCAAGTTTGAAGGGATGGTAATCAATAGTGCCAAGCTGAAAAATATCATAGAAATGATAGAAAGAATCGCAATAACCGATTCAACGGTCATGATCCTTGGAGAATCGGGAACCGGCAAAGATGAAATCGCTAAAATAATCCATTCATTGAGCAAAAGAAACGAAGAGTCTTTTGTCAAGGTGAACTGCGGTGCCATACCTTCAACCCTCATAGAGTCAGAATTATTCGGTTACGAGGGTGGCGCCTTTACGGGATCAAAAAGAACAGGGAAAAGGGGTCTAATGGAATCTGCCAGTGGGGGAACGTTATTCCTGGACGAAGTAACAGAACTTCCATTTGATACACAAGTTAAACTACTCCAAGCACTCCAGGACCGTCAATTCATTAAAGTGGGCGGAACCCATCCTGTTCTGGCGGATTTTCGATTAATTACAGCAACTAATAGAAATATTGATAAACTGGTAAAGGAAGGCAAATTTCGGGAAGATCTCTTCTATCGGTTATACGTAATCCCGATTGAAGTCCCTCCTCTGCGAGAACGAAAGGATGAAATTATACCCCTGTTACAGTACTATGTCGATTATTTTAATAAAAAGTACCATGTCGATAAAAGCTTTTCATTCCAGGCTGTATCGCTGCTCCGTCACTATGACTGGCCGGGCAATATCCGTCAGCTAAAGAATGTTGTGGAACGTCTCGTTGTCACAGAAACGGAGGACATAATCTCGTACAAATCGGTGCTGTCCGCAGTCGGGAATACAGAAGAGATCCTGCATATAAACAACAAAACAACCCTGAGAGATCTCATCGAGGATCTTGAGAAAGAAATGATCATCCAATGTTATAACGAACACAAATCAAGTTACAAAGTGGCGGCCCTATTGGGCCTTAGTCAGCGCACGGCCCTCAGAAGAATAAACAAATACATTGGCTCCATGCGCACCCAAAAATAGAACAAATATTAGCAGGAAAATACCTCCTGACTTTTGGAAGCAATCAAAAATACAAGAGGTCGATATGATCACCGACCAGGAGAAGCTTATAAGGTGTTTTTCGATTTCTACCCGTAAGATTTATTCTCGTTTGAGATTAAGTCATAATGAGATGTTAGAACCATTCTGGCATCACCATGGCAGGAGGTGCAAGAATGGTATCAATGAACCAGTTTAAATAATCCCTTTTTCCGTAAATTCCTCGATCTTTTTCTGATCAATTCCAATCGATCTTAGTATTTCCACATTGTGCTGACCTAAAAGTGGTGCTGATGATGTCACTCTGCCCGGCGTCCCGAACATCTTAATCGGAACGCCTGGTACTCTGATAATGCCAAGTAGAGGATCTTCAACATCAATGATCATTTCACGGGCTTTCGTATTAGGGTGGTTAACCACCTCTTCAATATTAAGGACGGGCGCGTGAGGTATTCCCGCTGGTTTAAGAATTTCCTCTAATTCTGCTATTGTATATCTTGCTGTCCACTCCACAAAAATTGGTTTAAGCTTAGTAAAATAGTTTTCCACTCGGAGACGCGTAGTACGGAGCTCAGAGTCATCTATCAGTTCCTCTTTACCCATGGTTCTGCACAGATTTTCCCAAAGCTTCTGGTTTGCTGCAGCGATTACGATATATCCATCTTTGCATTCGTACATATCGAATGGTGCGGTATAAGGATCAATATTACCAACGCGGCCGTTTATTTGGCCATTTAATGTATATTGGATAATGGCTGCTTCGAGAATCGATACAATCGTGTCGGTCATGGCCACTTCAAGTTGCTGACCATATCCAGTTTTTTCACGACGATATAGTGCCATGGAAATACCAAGGGCAAGATAGGTACCAGTGAAATTATCGCCAATGGCAGGGCCGACCTTAACAGGTGGGCTGTTCGGGGACCCCGTAATGCTCATTATTCCTCCTAATGCCTGAGCAATATTGTCATATGCCGGTCGATCACAAAGGGGGCCATAAGATCCGAAACCCGAACTAGAGGCATAGATGATTTTTGGATTGATATTTCTCAGTGTTTCGTATCCTATGCCAAGTTTTTCCATGGTTCCAGGCTTAAAATTGTTGACCACGGCGTCAGCCGTCTTGACCAACTCCTTAAAAATGAATTTTCCTTCTTCTGTTTTTAGATTAATAGTTATTCCTTTTTTATTACGATTCAGGAAAGCATGATACCCGCTTGCATCATTTTTAAAAGGAGGCCACTGCCGCACTTGATCACCCAATCCCGGATGTTCGATCTTGATTACTTCTGCACCATGATCTGCCAGGTTCATGGTGCAGAATGGACCATTATATGCGATGGTCAGATCAAGGACCCTGATCCCCTCAAGGGATCCGAAGGGTGTTTTATTTTCACGATCGCTTATTTTAATTTCTTCTTGACTCATCTACATTCCTCCCTTTTTCATGTAAAATAATAAAAGTTTGGTTGCTTGATTAGCAATCTATGTGCCACCTGATTAACTCACTGATTCCTTTATTAAGAGCGACTGTTTTTTAAAGACTTCAACTTTTAAATTCGATGTAATATCGGCTCATTCCATGAATATGTAAAAATAACGGAATTTGATGTTAAGTGGGGCAAAGAAATTGTGTTCAAGTTTTTTGAAAACAAAAGACTGGCGTATGGATTGTAAACAGGGAAAGCTGAGGAAGCACATCATAAATAAGCCATCATGGCTTATTTATTTTATAAGTAAGATTTAGATGACAGGAATACAATGTAAAATAGTAATTTACAGTTGAGCTTATTTGTACAAGCCATCATGGCTTATGCTTTTTGTAATCTTATTTCTAATTTTCATTATGACCCGCGAGTCACTGAATTTTAAACAAGCCATTATGGCTTGCTTAAATAAAGCTAATAATTTTTACATAAATTAACTTATGGATTAATCCTGCAATTCCTGCTTTGCATTTCCATTGAATAATCGAAGCGTTTCAGTGTTGCTTTGCCATTTAGACAGCTGCCCACCTTGAAAATCTTTTAAAAAATCTCTTTTTCGCATGTTGATCTTCGTTCTTTCATGACCTTGCCAGACTAAATAGCTTTTTCTTGTTATTTGTTAAACATATTCAACGTGTGTCCAATATAGTAGCGGGATCATAATATAATGGCACCTTAATTGCAGAAAGGTTGCTGAAAGACAATTGTATTCCCTGTACCAAGAGTTTTAAGTGTCGACTCGATTAAAATACTTTAAGGAGGAAATATGATTCAGGATTATGTAGAAGAAAACACAGGCTGGATAGTTCTCAATAATACGAGGAGAAAGAACGCCCTCAATAACAAAATGTATAAAAGCATTTTAGCGCTTACTGAAAAGTATGAACAGGATGAAACAATTCGAACCATTGTTTTGAAAGGAAATGGTGACAATTTTTCAGCTGGTTACGACCTCTCTCAAGGATTACCCGATCCATATCGAAATTTTGTGAAAAATATATCCGGTCCTACCTTATGGAAACTCTGGTATTGCAGAAAACCAACAATATCCATGATTGACGGATATTGCGTTGGTGGAGGATTCGAACTGGCTATGGCATCAGACCTGGTTTATGCATCAGATGATGCTTCTTTGGGAGAGCCTGAAATAGATTTCTTTTTCACTCCAGATTTTAACACGATTCCCTGTTTCATCCTTCCTCGAAAAGCCAAGGAAATGATTTTTTTGGGAACCGTTATATCGGGAACGGAAGCTGCAAAAATCGGATTAATAAACAATTCGTTTCCAAAAGATATTCTAGAAACAGAAGTAAAGAAGGTATGCAGCAGAATTGCCAGTTTACCTGCAGAAACCATTGAAGTGGCGAAAACAGGTTTAAACGGAGCTTTAGATTTATTAGGTTTTAGAAATGCTGTCATTTATGGAGAAGAAATGGCCATTTATAATGGCCTTCTGAGTAAAACAAATCCAAAATGTGCACCCTTTTATGAAACTGCAAAAGAGAAAGGAGTCAAAAGCGCAATAAACATGATGCGAGATTATAGTCAATCCGGGATTTCTGATCAAGACGGCTGGAAAAAAAGTTAAAATACGGGGATAGGAGGGCAAGATTATGATTTTAGGCGTTCCGACTTTGACATTTCTCTTTATGTTGGCATTTCCTGTTACCACAATCGTTTTATCACTGATCTACGTGTTTTGGTACTATGAGAAGATTGAGCGTCCTGATGAAGACATCAAATTCGATTAGAAAACACCAATGAACAAAATGCAGAATTTTAAGGAGGAAGGAGTATGGAAGGAGCGGGAGTTGAACTTGCAATGGCAAAAGGGTGGCAAACCGGTATGGTTGTCATTATTTATATATTGGTACTGCTGGCCATTGGAATATACGTTTCCCGAGGAATGAAAAGCGCAAAAGACTTTTTTATTGGTGGCGCTTCAATCGGACCATGGTTTGTAGCGTTTTCAGCTGCGGCAAGTTTTATGAGCGGCTGGGGATTCGTCGGAGGACCAGGGCAAATCTATCAAAATGGATACAGCCCTATGCTGGTATTGGAACTTTTTGCTCTTATCGGCATGGGACTCAGTTATTTCCTTGTTGCTGTACCGATACGAAAGATGGTGAACCAGTATAAGATCCTTACAATCCCAGACGCAATTCGGGCAAGATTCAGCAATGAAAGAGCCGCTAAAGTTATTGCCCTTGGTATTTTTATCGGTGTCTTCCCATATATGCTGGCCCAGTATCTCGCCATGGGATATATCGGTCAAACCGTCTTCGGGTTCGAATTCTGGCAGGGCTGCCTGATCGGTGTTGTCATTATGATCGCATATTCAACCCTGGGCGGCATCAAGGCATCAATATACAGTGAATTTTTACAAGCATCTCTTATGTGTGTAGGTGCTGTGGCCATGTTGATTATGGGACTTAAAGTCTGTGGGGGATGGACAAACTGTTTTTCCACTCTTTCGAGTATTCCAGAGTATATGGATATATTCAAGAGCAGCTTCCAAGGTGGTGGTAGTGCCTGGGGCATGCTGTCATGGGCGCTTATGTTCGGGCTTGGTGTTTCATCTGCCCCTCACGTTATCTCCCGCTTTTATGCGATTAAAAAAGCCAGCTATTTGAAACAGGCCTTGGTCGTCTCCCTCGTAGTTCTATTATTGTTTGATTTTGCTGAGTGGTCAGGGTTCTGGATGAGATATTTAGTTGAGGTCGGAACGGTGCCACCTTTATCAAAACCTGACCTCGCTGGGCCAACTTTTGTCATGTTTACATTCGGTTCAGTCGGGGCTGGATTAATGGTAGGTGCTATTTTATCAGGCATCATGTCAACGGTTAACTCCTTCATGGTGACTGCCACATCGACTGTAATCCGTGACTTTATCACCCCATATTTGAAAAAGCAGGGGAGAGTGTTGACAGCAAAACAGGAACTCTATATCTCACGGTATGGAATGGTTGTCGTGGCACTAATTCCCCTTCCCTTCATATTTAATCCGCCCCAGCTTCTCATGTGGATTGCCGCGGCGGCATGGGGAATCTGGGTGGCAACAATATTTCCGCCCCTGGTCTTTACCCTTCGGTGGAAGAGAACCACAAGCAACGGCGTTTTCTGGGGTGCGACTATGGGGCTTAGCTCGAGTCTCCTATTGAGCCTTCTGAAAGAATTCGCCAATATTCATACCGTAATCGAACCTGGAGCCTGGGGTATGATAATTGGCTGTACTTCACTGATCGTCGTTTCCCTTGTTGGGGTTAAGGAAAAAGAAACACATCAAATTATTGATACGATATCGGAGTCAGTCAGTGAGATTAGACCTTTGCCAATGAGACCAGAACCTGTTGCTGTCGTAGTTCCATATTCAGAAAAATAAAATATGCTCTAGAGGGTGTGAAGAACCGATACGTTGATTATAGTGTTCTCTAAATATCCGGAAGAACTCATGATAAAAAACTGTGAGGTCTTCCGGATATAATTGTGTAAGTGAAATAATACGATCAAGAAAGTGGTGTAAGAGGACGTTCACAATTTCAGGTATTGTAGGAGGCATCGATATCTCCTAAAATGGTGCTTGCTGAAACACTAAAAAAAGGAGACAGAGTGATAGCCAAAGCTGGATTACCGAATATAGTCTTCAATCCTCGCGAGAATTGCAGCCATGAGTATTACAGGAAGATAGACGTAACAAAAGCTGCCTTTACCCCCCCGCAGAACCGCCTCATTTGCCCTACAATCAATTCTCTCAATCACAGGGCATGAAGACCTTCACCCTGATGAACATTTTTGGAATTAGCTCCTATTTGATGAACAGTCCAACCGACTGACCATATCATACCGAAATATTTAATCAATTACGAATTATCCTCTTGACTTTCCGTAAAGACGGCATCAAAATAGGATCATCGACATTACGTTCATCATTGAGGTAACCAAGATGACCAACTCAATACAAAATACGCCTTTTCTTTTGAGTTCGGCCCATTTAAGTGCCCAAGATGACGGTTTTTCCGTCCCAAAGGATATCAGAAACTCAATAGAAAACTTTGTGAAAGAGAAAGGAGGTAGCGGATGAAGTCGAAAGGCTCAGAAAACATCGTGGCTTTTCCTTTTGCGGGAGAGCAGAAGAAGCAGAGGAAAAAGCGCACGAAAAAGACCGTTGACAGGATCAAGTATTTCAATGTCTCACAGATACGCCTTTTGAGAAGGGCTGCAAGGGAACAGGCGGAAATGGATTTCTCGAAAGGCCGCATTGCCGGTATTCGGGAATGGATGGTGATCGACCTCCTCACCTCGACGGGACTCAGGGTATCCGAAGCAGCCAACCTGAGATGTGGAGACTTAAAGATCGGATACGGGGAAAGCAGGCTCTTTGTCCGTGAAGGGAAAGGAGACATTTCCGGTCATATCGTGATCAACGAATCCCTGAAAAAGCATCTGAAGAGTTTTCTCCGGTGGAAGGAGGAGAGAAACGAGAAGACCGGGAATGACGATCCCCTCTTTGTCGGGCAGCGTGGCCCCTGGACAGCTCAGGCCATTCAGCAGATCGTGAAAAAATACCTGAAGGATCTCAACCTTTACGAAAAGGGGAAGTCCGTCCACGCCCTCAGGCACTCCTACGCCGTGGAGCTTTATTCCCGTGGGAAGGATCTCAGGACGGTTCAGAAACAGCTAAGACACGTTTCAATTCAATCCACCCTTGTCTACGCCGATGTTACCGACGAAACGATAGGGGAACAGATAAAGGGGCTGTGGAACTGATAGGAGGGGCATACAATGACGGATAAGAAGAAAAGAGACACTAGGGCAAGGGGTCCACAGAAAGAACAGGATCAGCTGAAGGGAAGCGAGAACAAACCGGACAGGCTGAACATCGGCATAAAGGTGGACAGATCCCTGTGGAGACGGTTCCGTGCCGTTGCGATCAGGAAAGACGTAAACGCCGGGGATCTCCTCGACAGGGTCATTGAAGACTACCTGAAGGAGCATGAATACGAAAAATAGGAGAAGAATGAATGGGAACACAGGAAGTGCTGTCAAACATTGAAACAGCCATCAACCGCGTCTGCAAGGACATCACCGGGAAGAAGGGAATGACGGGAGGGGATAAGCTCGACTCATTGTCGAAGCTCGTCAACTCATACAGCAGGCTCCTTGAAAGGGGCCAGAACGTCTCCCAGAGGAAGGACGAGGAGGAAGGCGATCCCGACTACTACAAAAACCAGAGCCAGCAAACAGTTGAGAGGAGAGGGCTGATCCGGTAAAGGGGTCTCCCCCTTTTGTAGCAAGCAGACTCTTCAAAAAAACGTCTTTTTAAACGACAAAACCCCGCCACCAACAAGCAGAAAAATCAAACATACTACATAATCCGTAGCACTCCCAATGACATGAGACGGTTTTGTCGAGTGACCTACCCCCCCCCCTCGACTAATCCGTCGCATTCAACGGTTTTTGTAGAGTGGATACTTGACCACAAATTTTTTCCCAAGATTTTCAAAGAGAAATATTTTATTGCAATTTCAAATAGCTTTTTTTAAACATAAGTCATCCATCGTTATTATATTTGTTTTCCAGTCAGTAGATAGAATACGACTTAGAGTCAAAGAGGATTTCAATATCAAAGAGGAAATATTTGTAAAAATTTTAAAAAATGCGCCTAAAGCCTTTCCCAAGTATTTTATAGTAAAAACGATTTTTTCAGGTGCAATGAGTTTATCCGTCAACAGGACAGGACAATGAAGAAATGATAACTCTCGGCATAGACTACGGAGCCTCCAATATAGGAATCGCCTTGGTCCTGACAACCGAGGCTGGTGAAAATATTCCTTTGTTTGCAGGGACTCTCAGAGTTGATGCGAGGCATCTGAAAGAGAAGGTCGAGACCCGGGCAGGTATCAGGCGGCTCCGAAGAACCAGAAAGACAAAAAAACGACGTCTCAGGAACCTTCAGCACGCCCTTGAATCCCTCGGATTATCTCCGGACCAAACCTCAAAAATAATCAGATTCAGCAAGAGAAGAGGGTATAAATCGCTTTTCGACAAGGACACCCCTGATGAAACGAAGGATGACAGCGAGTTAACCTACCGCTTCACCCGTGAGGAATTTTTTAAATCCCTTGAAAAAGAGTTATCCGAATGGATTTCAGATGAAGTAAAGCGAGCAAAGGCCCTCTCTATCTGTGAAAAAATACTTAACCGCCATGGCAACCGGGACCATGAGATCAGAAAACTCCGTATTGATAATCGGGGAGTGAGCCGGTGTGCCTGGGAAGGATGCAGGGCCGTAACACCTCGGTTGGAAAACGCACTCAAAGAAGCCCTGTCACAGCAGCTATATACGGTATTTCAAACGCTGGTCAGAGAAAATACAGCCATCAGGAACGAAATAGACGAAGCTGTAGCCAATCTGACAGAGCTGGCAAAGCGGCTCCGTAATGCCAGCGGTGATGACGCCAATTCAGAAAAAAAGATCCTTCGGAAAAAAGCTCGTTCCGTACTGAGGCATTTGCGAGACAGGTTCTTTGCGCTTGATGAACCCGGCCTTGAGAAAGATAAAGCATGGAAATATATTGAATCGTCGTTGATGAACACTCTGGAGAACAGGGGTGGAAGAAATCGATACTGCCGTTTTCATAGCAATGAATATATCAATACGATCCTCCAGGGAAAACCGGTCCCGTTCAAGAAAACAATAGCTGACTCGGATATCATCTCAAGACGGGAACAAATCGCTTACGCAAAGATTTGGCGTTATATAGAAGCCCGCCTTCTTCCTCTTGCACCTGAAGGGATTGATCGCATCGTTGTGGAGAGGACGGCTTTCGATCTCCTCGCCGGAAGTTGGAAAAGTATTGCGGATGCCACCGATGCCTTCAAGGAGGATATGTATCAGCAGGGACCGATGTACGGTTTCAGTTCCAGAGGAGAGATGCTCCGTGAGGAGTTCGGGGGACTTTGTGCTTACTGCGGATTGCCTTCATCGGTTCTCATGGACAGAGACCACATTCTTCCCCGGGCGGATTTCTTTTTTGACAGTTATCTTAATATCGTCCCGGCCTGTCCAAAATGTAATTCGGCGTTAAAAGGCAGACGACCGGCTTCTGAGATAGCATTGACAATTCATCCCGATGCCTACAATGCCTATGATCATTATCTCAGAAGTAAATTTAAAAAAAGGCCCATGCACTTCTTCCACACAATCAAAAAAGGCATCCTCAATCTCATGAAAGACCCTGACCGCCTTTGGGAGGCTGAACGTTACCTTTCTTTGATTACCAAACAGTTCAGCCAGATTGTCCAGACACAAAGAAGCCCCAGGCCATTCGCAAGATATTTGTCCTCAAAAATTGGGACGCTTCAAGGCAAAACCCCGGAGATCCGCTTCAGAAACGGCCGCCATACAGCACTCTATCGGAATGTTGCCTATCCTGAATTTGACAAATATCGAGAAAAAGCGGAAGGAAACGCAATCAATCACGCCCTGGATGCCATGTTGTTGGCTTCAGAACTGCCCGACCTTTATCCCGTGGAGTCATTGAATATACCGTTAAGCAGTTTGAAGGCATGGTCAGCGTCTGTGAAGAGAAAGGCCCCGAAGCCTTCAGCAGACGGCATTCCGAGCATCCAGAATCTTAATGATTTTGTTGATGGCTTTGAAGTAGTTCATGGAGACGGCTATGTCGATGTTGCATTGAGAACCATGGTCTGGAATCAAAGAGACACGATGACCCACAAACAGGATCCCTACGGATGGTCTGCAAAAGACAAAAGGCCCACCAAGAGGACTTCGGCACTTGACCTGTACACAGAACTCAAAAAAGAGAAGGCCGGCAAGGTAAAGAACAAAGTCGAATTGATTCATCACCCGTCATTGAGAAAAGCCGTTTCGGATGCCGTGACTCCCGAAAATCCGGGAGGAACGGCTGCAGAGGCGTTAAAATTATGGCTGTGTAACTCGGTCAGAAATACCTTAAAGACATCCCATTTTTCAAATCATCCAGGCGATCGGGCACGAAAAGAGGCCCTGGAAAAATTTGCGAGCAATGAAAACGAAACGATCCCAGCGGTCATCGGTGTCAAAATGTTTGACCTGGGTGTTCAGGGAAAGATCGATTTGGAGAGATTGGACAGGCAGACGGGCAACGTTGGCCACAGATACATGACACAACCACCCAATAGGGGGGTGATTGTAGCATATCCGAAAGCGAGTGATGGGCATCCGGATATGGCCCGTCCCTGCTGTCTTTACTTAAGACAGAACGGTGCGGTTATTCCGGAAGGACTCGCCATTTTCAAACCACTTCCCGACAAATTATCAAAAGGTCGGATCTTTGGTTCCCATAATAACGAGGTAAGCACTTTGTTTCGTGATGTCGAAGATTACCTGAAGGATTGCGGCTTTTTCGGCTACATTTTATTAACGCCGGGTTGCGTTGCCCATTACGCTGATGGCCATTCTTGGTTCGTCAGGAACTTTGATCAAAGTAAGGATTTCAAGAAATTCCGATTGAGAAATATTGTGGCTATAAGGAAAACACCCTTTTCCCAAAAGTTGATACCGCAAAAGGTATTGACCTGAAGAAAGGAGGGTGTTACACATTTTTCAGGTTGTTCTTTGACAATTCAGATTCTCAATTATCGGTCCGGTTGAAAAGAGCATCGGTCTGAAGGATGCACTCCGGGATAGGGCAGTCCCGGCTCTTGCTGTTTCCCCGGTAAGACCTCGGAAGCAAGTCCTTCAGCAAGTCGAAAGACACGATGTGAGCCTATTTTTTAAATGTGAATCAACCGATATCTTCACATTCATTGTGACACGGTGAGATGATGACCCGCCAGAAGGCCAAAATGTTTCAATCAACCGATATCTTCACATTCATTGTGACGGAATCCATCGGGCCCGGATCACATCCTTATATCCGTCCAGACCACCCAAATGTTCAAAGTTTCAATCAACCGATATCTTCACATTCATTGTGACGACGATCTGCCTGCTTAACTCCGATGTCATACTGGTTTCAATCAACCGATATCTTCACATTCATTGTGACTCCGTAATGGTATCAATGATTGTTGACGCTCTGGTTTCAATCAACCGATATCTTCACATTCATTGTGACACGGTGAGATGATGACCCGCCAGAAGGCCAAAATGTTTCAATCAACCGATATCTTCACATTCATTGTGACGGGCCGACACCCTGAAATACGCCCAGGAGAACTTTGTTTCAATCAACCGATATCTTCACATTCATTGTGACCTTGATGCCCTACGGACATCAGCAATTCGACCCTGTTTCAATCAACCGATATCTTCACATTCATTGTGACAGCGGATCTGAATTGTCAAAGAAAAACCTATCCTTAAGAGGCGTTTTCCGCGAACCTCTCTGGTAACTTCCAAAGTTTGATCATTTTTCCATTTTACAGACGCTTGGGTACGAATTAAGTATTCAATATTACATACAATATTGATTTCCGCGAACATCCAAGTAGCCAAAAAAGGAAAAACTTTGTATTCATTTCCTTTTCCTCCATTCCCACGACGGCATACCGTGAGAGTCACTCCGTAGTCACATTTTCCATTCCGAACTCATCTTCTTATTTGATCCAATGACTTTCTTTGGAATTATCGTAAAAGGGTAGCAATAGGGTAGCAGAAAATGATAAGGGGTTACGATACATGAGTCGTAACCCCTTGTTATTTCTGGTACGCCTGCTGTGATTCGAACACAGGACCCACGGATTAGAAGTCCGTTGCTCTATCCAGCTGAGCTACAGGCGCACGAGCTGTGTCACACGACTTTAAGGAGTTGAAATTAATAGCCCCTTTAAACTTCCTTGTCAAGGCAAAACAAATATTGGGAAAACATGTGCACTACAGGGCGGTGGGGTCAAGCCTGAAGGTCGCGGGTTGGCGAGAAATAATGACGAGAAATTCGAGAAATAATGATTGACGAACACGCCGAGCTTCCATAATATAAGGCGTGCATGGATATATAACGAATTGAAACGCTTGCGTTCTTCGTTTTCAGCGAAATTTTTTAATTAGCTTTTTCCCTGGGATATGTTCAAGGAGGTGGACCGTGCGCGTAAGAGTGGCGATCAATGGATTCGGTCGTGTGGGACGGTATCTTGTTCGGGCCTGCGTGGACAGGGAGGATATGGAGATCATGGCCATCAACTCCCGGGCCAACCCGGAAATTCTGGCCCATCTTCTCCGGTATGATTCGGTTCACGGCCCGTTTTCGGGAAAGGTGGAGGTAAAGGAT
>Ga0116144_10004166_pt1 | contig 13885 bp, 17 predicted proteins | sample AD_UKC035_MetaG_FD_89746 | JGI IMG/M metagenome (GOLD analysis project Ga0116144, IMG submission 89746) | Active sludge microbial communities of municipal wastewater-treating anaerobic digesters from USA - AD_UKC035_MetaG | ecosystem: Engineered > Bioreactor > Anaerobic > Digestate | place: USA... | reverse complement strand
GTGATGCTGCCGTTTCGGAGCATCAGCGCCAGCGTGTCCACGGTGCGGTAGTGGTCGACGGGCTTGCGGTCATCGTCCTCCTCCCGCACGTAGCGGATCACGCTGCCATCCGGGCGGATGTGCTCCTCGCCGATGTGCGGCTTCTTCTCGGCCTTGGCTCGGGCGCGTTGCGTCTTCTTGGTCATGGCCGTGCCTCCCCGAGTTGCCCGAGAGTCGCCAGCGCGCCGTCGCGGTCACGCTGCACCGTGATGGACTTGCCCGTGGTCGCCACCACCGTCCAGGTCTCACCATCGCCCCGGTCGACCACCTCGCCCTCGGACCAAGGTGTGCTCTTGCGGGAAGCAACGGTGTGCGCGCCGTAGAGCTTGGTGGCGATGCCGGACAGGAACGCCCGATCCCACTCATCAAAGATCTCGTCGAGCGGCACGACCACGATGCCTTGCTTGTGCCAGGCCGCCGCACGCATGGCCCGGAGCTCTTCGGCGTTGGCCGGTGACGCTGGCGCCAGACGCCCGAGGGCGCAGGGGATGGAAACGGACTGGGTTCTCATGCCGCACCTCCTTGGGCCATCGCCCAGTCCAGCAGCGCCAGTGCATCGGCGTGGTTGTCATCGACCGGTGTGATGCCGCGCGCCTTGGCGGCCGCGATCATCTCGGCCTTTCCGGCGTTGCCCTTGCCGGTGGCGTGCTTCTTGATCGAGCCCACCGGCACACCCTGGTACGGGATCTGGTGGTGTTCGCACCAGGCCGTCAGGTGCGCCATGAAGCCACCGTAGGCATGCGCCGCATCAACGCCCATGTGTCGACGTACTTCCTCAAACACCACCCAGTCGAGGCCGTCGGCGCACTGCTTGATGTCGGTGAGCCAACGCTTGAAGCGCAGGTAGCGAAGGCCGCCACCCTCGAAACGGGTGGTCTTGAAGGACTCGCTGCCGCCGTTGAGGAGTCCGTCGCGGCTGACCAAGGCCCAGCCGGTGGTCGTGCCCAGATCCAGGGCCAGAATGCTCGTGTTCATTTCCGACCTCCTCGCCACGCTTTACTGCCTTTGGCCACCGGCACACCCATCCGGTGATGCTGTTCGCAGCGGCGATTGATCGCACTGGCTTTCAGGCCAGTCTTGACGAGGAAGGTGGCACCGCAGTCTGGACAGTGGCTCTCCCAATGCAACAAGAACGTCGGCTGCCCGTTGGCCTTGGTATGGGGTGTGCAATCGACCAGCACATAGCGCTGGCCTTCAAGCATCAAGACGGTGCCAATTTCAGGGCAGCGGGCAAAGGCAATCCGATGCACAACCTGGAGCTTTGCAGGACCACGGTTTAACACCAGGGGGGATTTACTCCCCCCCTGGTGTAAACCAGGGGGGTGTTTGCAGTGGTGGTCCTTAAACGTCGTAAGCCCTTGTCGTTGTTGAGTTTTCATGGTTCTGCACATCCTCTGCAGGTCATGAGGACGGTTTCTGCACATCCTCTGCAAGCTGTTGATTTCATTGATATTTGCGTTTTGGAGGTTTGAAGGTTTGCAAAAAACCTCCGAGGTTTTGCAGCGTTTTGGGCCGTTTTTCAGAGGCGGATGGACGAGGTTTTTCATGGCTGGACGTCCTCCTGATAGACCCACACGTTCGGGTTCTCGACCGGCAGATGCACCCCAGTCTGCGGGCAGACGTAGTGGGTCGGCAGCACCAGGAGCTCCGCCTCGGTGACCTCGCCGCTGACCGGATCGGGCTCACCCAAGGCACGCTTGATACGCATGTCCTCCACACACAGGTAGCCGTGCTTGCTGCCCTTGGGCGGCGCCAGCCCATAGTCCTGGGCATTGCGGAAGAACTTGATGTAGCCCTGTGCCGCGAGCACGGCGATGCGCTCGCTGATGCTGCGCATGCCACCGAGCCCGCCCTTGTTCTCGAAGGTCTTGGCAAAGAGGCTGGAGAGGTAGCAGCGCCCGGCGGCCGCCTCATCGAAGATCATCTGCAGGATCACATCGCGCTTGCGCCGGCGCTCCGCATCGAGCTTGGCGCCATAGTCCTGCATCGCCAGCCGCACGCTGGGGTTGATCTCACGCCACTCGCCCTCGATCTTGTCGATGTGCTTTTGCGGGATGGCCGCACCGTTGCGAAGCTCGAAGATCAGCTCGCGTGGCGTGCGGGTCTCATCCGGGCGGAACAGCAACATCCCCGTCGAGTAGTAGCCACGCAGACTGCCAGCCCCGGCCAAAGCCTGGAACGGGTCTTCCTCGAACTGCTTCTTGCCGAGTTTTCGGGTGTGGTGCACCAGGATGATGCCGGCACTGGGATTGACCGCATCGCGCAGACGCTCGACCCGCTGCGACAGGAAGTAGAGCATCGCCGCGTTGTCGTTCTCGCTGGCCTGACCCTCGCCACCATCGAAGACGTTGCGGATCGGATCAATGGCAATCACATCCGGCGGCGAGCCGTTGAAGGCGCGCTCCATCGCCGGAATCACCTGCGCCAACCCCTCGTCGTTGAGGATCAGGCGCAGCTGCGGCGTGGCCACGAAGTGCGTGCGCGCATCCAGGACGCGGCTGGGCGGCAGCGCAATGCCCTTCACCCGCTCGCGCAGGTAGTGGTATTGCACCTCGGCCTGCAGGTAAAAGACGCGCAGCGGACGGCTCGGACGCATCCCGAGGAACGCCGCACCACCGGCCATGTGGGTCAGCCACGACAGCAGGAAGTCGCTCTTGCCCACCTTGGGTGCGCCGCCAAACACCAGCATCCCGCCCGGGGTGAGCACGCGCGGCTCGATCAGATCCGGTGGCAAGGGCGAGTCGTCATCGAGCAGATGCCCCAGGCTGTAGGTCGGCAGGAGGCTCGGTGCGGCCTTGACGATGCGCCGCTCGCCAGTGTCGAGAAAGGCCTGGACGTCGAACCCTTCCTCCACCGCATCAGCCACATCCCATCCGGTAGGCCGATCCGTGGGTGGCACCAGAATCGCGACCGACACGGCGCCGGCACTGACGCAGGCCCGCGCCGCCGCTTCGGCATAGTCCCAGCCGGGCGCATCGCGATCCGGCCAGATCAGCACGGCTTTGCCCGCCAGTGGGCTCCAGTCGGTCTTGTCGATGGGTGCCTTGGCGCCGTTCATCGCCGTGGTGGCGGTGATGCCCATGCGGATCAGGGCGTCGGCGCACTTCTCCCCTTCAACCAGAATCACGCTGTCGGCGCGCGAGACATCAGGCAGGTTGTAGAGTGGCCGAGGATCAGGGGCGCGGCACATGCGGGCGCGCACATCCCAGGGGCGGAACTCCTTCTTGCCCGGCTCGGGATCGTAGCGGTACACGCAGGCGATCAGCTCGCCCGTGGCGCTGAGGTAGTCCCACTTGGCGGTGTGGGGACCAAGTGCATCGATGGGCACTTCCGAGCGGGTGGGCATCGGCGTAGCCAGGGACCGTCCCACCAGCCGGGCGGCGGCTTCGAGTACGGCGGCAAAGTCGCGCTTGGTGTCCAGGCCCTGGTGGCCGGCAATCGCGGCGAAGACATCGCCGCCTTCACCGGTCGCGTGGTCGTGCCAGAGTCCAGCCTTGTCGCCATCGAGCGCAATCTCCAGGCTGTCGCCTGCCTCGCCCTGGATGTTGCCAATCAGGAACTTGTTGCCTCGGATCTTGCCGGCCGGAAACAGTGCCATCAGCACGGCTGGCAAGCGCGCCAGCAGTTCGCGTTTGAGCTCATCGCGCTGGGCGTTGAGGTCCACCGAACCGCCTGCGACGGGTGGAATGTCGTTGAAATCAAGCATGGGGAGTTTCTCCAGAAGTGTTCAAAGGGATGGCCGCGCAGGGACCAATGGCGCTGCTGCGCACGGTCTCGTGGCTCATGGCAATGCCGGGATCAGGGGGTTGGGGCAGAACAGGCACCTTGATGGGCTCCTTCTGCCAATGCGCCTTCTCATCAGCGAGGTAGCCGGCCTTCCTGGCGACGAAGCGCACGAAGTCCGGATGCAAGCCAACCAGGTCGCACCACAGGCCAAGGTCATCACCGAGCAGAAAGCGCCGGGCCTCGCGCCGCACGCCTCTGCCCAAGGACAGGCAGTCGCCGATGGCACGGGTGATCACGGCCACCACCAGGCGCGACTCGGGTGTCACCAGGAAGGTGTGGCGGTTGAGCACCTTCTCGATAGGCGTCAGGGTGACCAGCGGCTTGGGTGGGCACCAGCGCTCGACCCACTCGGTGCGGTAGGTCTGGCGGGGTTTGGAGGGTGTGCTCATGACGCACCTCCCGCCAAATCAGCGCCCTTGCAATAGGGAAACCATTGCACTACACTTTGAGGTATGCCAGTCTTGCAACGCTTCGATAACACCCGGGTGCTGATGTATCTCGACGACCACCCACCACCCCATGTCCACGTCAAACTGAAGGATGGGCGTGATTGCACCGTTGATCTTGAGGATTTCGCAATCAAGGGGCGTGTAGCAGAACGAGAAATACGCGAGGCTCTAACCTGGATCGAAACGAACCGAGATTTCCTGTTCAACGAATGGCGGAGGAACAACCCATGAGCGAGTACTTTTTCCCGAAGCTGGAGGCTGTGGAAGCCGTGGCGCCTTATCGTCTGCGCACCACCTGGAGCACAGGTGAAGTGCTCGAAGTCGATGTTGGCGACATCCTGCGCAAGATCCCGGCACTCGCGCCCATCCTGGATGCCGAGGTGTTTGCGCGCGCACACATTGCCGAATGGGGCGGCGGCATCGAATGGTTCGATACCGAATTTGGCGAGGACAACGTCTACGCATGGGCCAAGGAACAGGCCGGCGAAGTCAGTCACGAGATGTTTGGCGACTGGATGCACCGTAACGATCTGTCGCTGACCACAGCTGCCGAAGCGCTGGGCATCAGCCGTCGCATGGTGAGCTACTACCGCACTGCGCACAAAGCCATTCCACGTTCCATCTGGCTGGCCTGCTTGGGCTGGGAAGCTACGCGCCCGAAGGCCAAGACTCTGCCACGCACTTTGCCGACAGCCCGCGAATACGCTGCCGCGCACGCTTGATTGCTGAAGGATGGTGCTCATAGCGCACCTCCCCAGCAGCGCTGCGCATAGCTGCAAAAGCGGCACTCGAAGTGATCCGCCTGCGCAAAGCCGCGTGGCAGCAGATCGCCCGCTTCCGTCGCCTGGATCACCCGCACCGCGCGGTCGGACATCTTCTGGGCCAGCGCCGCATCGAAAGGCACCAGCTCGGTGTAGATCTCCATCGAGTCGGCATTCACCGCCGTGAAGATCGCCGGGTTGTCGAAGAGGCCCAAGTAGGTCTGGTAGATGGCGACCTGGGCGGCATAGACCGGTTTCGATGCGGCCAGCCCTTTCTTGGCCAGATCTGTCCAGGACTTACTGCCCAGCGCCTTGCATTCCCACAGCGCCGGGTAGGCAAAGCCCTCGGGGCCGCCGACGAACACGCCGTCGCAGTGGCCTTGCAACTTACCGTCGGCCACCGAGAAGCCGAACTGCTGCCCATTCTTGCCTTCGGTCTTGAGAATGAAACCGGCCGCGCGCAGCCAGCCGATCATGGCGTCTTCCATGCGATGGCCACGTTCGAAGATGCGCAAGATGCGACCCGAGAAACCCTTGTCCGGATCAACCGGTGCCTGGGCATACTCGTACTGCAGCTGGCGCTCGCAACTCACCCCAAGGCGCGAGGCCCCGAGGTACTGGCGCTTGCCCTGCTGTTGCTCGCGCGCCTGCAGCCCGGCATCGATCAAGGCCTCGAAGCGCTCGGAGAAGGTGGTGGTGGAATTGAAGTCCAGCATCACATCCTCCCTGCGGCAGGTGTCGCCGCTGTCGTCTCGTAGGGCGCAAGGCCGCGCACGGGAGGGTATTTGCTCGCCTCATGGTGCGCGACCATCGCTTCGGTCCAGGCCGTCACGATGGCCTCGATCACAGCCAAGGCTTCGGCCTCGCTGTACTGGCCCAACGGTTTGTCGAAGCCGATCTCGCTGGCCGCCTCGCCGAAGAAACGCAGGCACTGGTGCAGCGCTGCTTGCTCGAATTCGGTCGGATCAACCATGAGCACGTCCTCCAGCTGAGGGTCGGTCTTGAGCCAGGCGGTGTAGCGCGCGTGAAACGCGTTCTGGCATCGCCGACTGCAGAACGTCCAGTCCATGGGGTAGCGGCGTGGCTCGCCCAGCTTGAAGCGGTTGTCGCTGTGGCCGTAGCCACGCGCGTGTCGTGTGCAGATGAGGCATTTCAAGCGACCTCCTCGGCAAACAACTCGTGCTGGGCATGGGCAGCACCGGCCCCCATCACCAGACGCTGGATGGCGCGCTTGTTGAACTGGAAGGACATCAGCACCGAGGCCTGGTAGCGCGACAGACCAAAGTCCGTGCGCATCTCGGGCGGCAGGTACTGCAGCTGCTTGTCGGTGGCCGGCTGCTTGAGCCAGTGCCGGCTCTTGTGCGCGGAATCCTCAGACTCGTGTTCGTTGAGCCAGTCGTCGGCGCGGGCCAGGCAGACGGTGCGCTCGCCCACCGCCAGCAGGTGGGGCCGATAGCCTTTGGCCCCACCCACGGCGTACCACTGCCCCTCCAGGTAGAAAACGCCACCCCAGGCGTTGAAGCCCGTGGCCATCAGGGTGTCGTCCATGCCGAAGAGATCGCACCACAGGAAGTTCGAGCGACTGAGCAGATCGATCTCGCTCATCACGAACTCTTCCAGCGGTTCGCGCGTCTTCGCCAGCGGCGTGCGGGGAACATCCTCGGGCCATTCGTAGCCGCACAGCGCACAGCTATCGGCCGAGGCGGGTACCTCGGCACCGCATTCAGGACATTCCTTGAAGCGGGCTTCCCGGACGGGCTTGCCCTCGAGCTTGGCGGTCTGCTCCAGGCTGCCGTGCATCAAGGTGGCGGTGCCGAAATCCAGCACCACGCAGTCGGTCTTGACCACGCCGGGGAACTCCTCCGGATCGACCGTGCGCAGACCCCGGCCCACCATCTGGATCAGCGTGGACTTGTAGGAACTGGGGCGCAGCAGCACCACGCAGCTGGTGGGGGTGTAGTCGTAGCCCTCGGTGAGCACCGCGACGTTGACCAATACCTGCACATCGCCAGTTTCATAGGCCGCCAGGCAGGCTTTGCGCTCGGCATCGGGCAGCTCGCCATGGATCAACCCGGCTGGCACACCGGCGGCATTGAAGGCCACGCAGACATCCAGGGCGTGGGCGACGGTCGAACAGAACACAATGGTCTTGCGACCGGCGGCTTTCTCCTTCCACTGGGCGACCACGGCCTCGTTGATCACCGCCTTGTTGAGGATGCTCGCCACCTCGTTCATGTCGAAGTCGTCAGCGGTGCGACGCACCTTGCCCAAGGCTTCCTGGGCACCGACGTCCAGCACGAAGGTGCGCGGTGGCACCAGGTGCCCGGCGGCGATCATCTCGCCCAGGGTGATCTGGTCGGCGACGTTGCTGAAGACTTCGCGCAGGCCCGTGCCATCGCCCCGGTTGGGGGTGGCGGTCAGGCCCGCGAGCAGCAGTTTCGGGTTCTTCTGCTGGGCACGCTCGATCACGGCCCGGTAACTGGGCGATGTGGCGTGATGCGCCTCATCGATCACCAAGAGATCCAGGGTCGGGATCTGCTCGAGATTGGCCTTGCGCGACAGGGTCTGCACCATGGCGAAGGTGGCGTTGCCGGCCCAGGATTTATCGTTGGCATCGACCACCGAGGTGGTGAGCGTCGGATTGACACGCAGGAACTTGGCGCGGTTTTGCCCGGTGAGCTCGGTACGGTGCGCAAGAATGCAGGCCTTGGCATCGGGCTCGGTCAGCACCCGGCCGGTGACGGCCGAGAGCATGATGGTCTTGCCCGACCCGGTCGGGGCGACAGCCAGCGTGTTGCCGTGCTGACCGAGCGCCGCCAGCGTGCGCTCGACCAGTTGGGTTTGTCGGGGACGAAGCATCATGGCGATGGCCTCCCCTTACTGTGCCCAGGCGGGCTTGCCGCCGGGGACGCTCGAGGATGCGGGGCGCGCTGCGGGCGCTGCCGGGGTGTAGCCTGGTGCCCCGGACTGGCCACCGCCCGCATTGCCCACACCGCCCCTGGGTGCCACGCCCATGATCGCGGCGTAGTCCTTGTGATCGGGCTCGATCACCGACTTGATGGTGTTCTTATCCTCGCCCCGGCCGTCTTTCTCGATGTCGAAGCGGACCACGAACTCCAGGCCTTCGAGGTCACCGAAGCCGCTGATGCGACGCGCGGCCTGCGCTTGCGGGCTGTTGTCGCCGGGGTGGATGTTGCGGGCGCTGTTGAGCGCGGCGCGCACAAAAGTGCGGCCCATGTTTCCCCAGGTCGGGCCCTTGGCCGAATACAGGCCAATGTTCCACCACACCTTGCGGCGGGCAAACGGGCCTTCCATCACCACGCCTTCGCAGGCGAGATAGATAGCACCGGTGTCATGGGACTGGGTGGCCCAGCCTCCAGTCCAGCCCTGGGAGGCATCATCAAAGCCACCGGGCTTGATGCTCATGCGCACCCGGGCCAGCGTGCCCTTGGGGATCAGATCGAACGATTGCTGTTGGTCAGCGGTGTTGAAGTCGAAGAAACTCATGGCGGATTACTCCTGGGAAGCGTGGGATTCGTTGAGAGAAGGCAATGCGGTGGTCAGGGGCGCAGATACAGTTCGCGCCGCGCTTTGCGCCTGCGCGCACTTGGCGATCAACTGCCCGAGGTGCGGGGGCTCGACCAGATCGAGGCGGCCGGAGCGGTCCTTGGCGGGCAGACCCCAGGGATTGACCGTGTGGCAGACAAAGGCCCGGTAGGCCTCGCCCTCATCCGTCTTGAGCTCCGCGAGCGTGATGACCTCATCGACGATGCCGGGCAGCTGCAGGCTGGTCTTGGCGCCATCGATCTGCGGCGCGAAGACCTTGCGGTTGAAGTCGTCAGTGACTTCATCCAGGATCGCCACGAACACGACGTGCTTGCCCCGGGCGTGCTGCAGGTGGGTCAGTGCGCCGATCATTTCGCTGCCCAGGAGTCCGTAGGCACCGCGCAGATCCGCCTTGCCGGTGCGGTCCGAGAACGCTGCCGGCTGGCTCTTGGCCCAGGTCAGGCACAGGCGCGAGAGCACCGTGATCGAGTCGACAAAGTAGGTGTCGTACTTGGCCAGTTGCTCGGGGCTGCCGTACTGCTGGCAAACATGGTCGAAGTGCGCCTGCGAGAACGGCGCTTCAGTCGGCAGGGCCGGATTGGGGCCAGCGAGAAACACCGCCAGATCCCGGAATTCCGGCCAGGTCTTGGGGCGCACGCAGTCGCCGCGCCAGTCCTTGACCGACAGGTCGCCTGCCTCCAGATCGACGAATAGGGTGCTGTCTTCAGGCAGTGTCTTGAGCTGGGTGGTCTTGCCCAGACCGCTCTTGCCCAGCAGGACGAGCTTGACGCCGTGGCGTTCGGCCAGGCGCTGATCAGCGGAGATGATGGGGAAGGCCATTACGCCACCTCCGTCATCAAGGACTCGGCCGTACCGAAGGCCGACAGCAGCGGGCTGTCGTCGGTCGCACCGGCCGCCAAGGCCAGATCGCGCAACTCCTTCAAGGCCCGGTGGCGACGGGTGTCGGCGTTGATCTGGGTGGCCAGCAGCTGCAGGTGGGCATTGACGTCGGCCAGCGTGGCCTGGGCCAGCGGCTTGTAGATGACGCCTTCGCCGTCTTCGTCCTCGACCTCTGCGTCGAGCGGAATGCTGATGGCCGGCGGCAGTTGCGCGGTCAATGTCTCTGGCACCCCGGGCAATTGCATCTGGCTGACCAGATCCCGACCCTGGGTGTTCTTCTTGAGCTCGCGACGGGCGATCTCGGTCAGGGCGTCTTCGGCCAGACGGGTGCCGATAGAGAGCACATCATCGGGATGCAGCGCGCAGACGACCCGGGCAACGTCGCGCGGACGGGCGTGGCCAGTGACTTCAAAGGCGTGAGAAATCTCTGCGCGAACGGCCTCGCGCAAAGCACGCATGACGGGATTACGCATGGTGTTCGCTCCAGAGTTGGTTGAGTTGATTAACGAAGGGCACGACGCGGCCCAGCCACTCGCTGACGTTCTTGTGCTGGTAGGCTGGGATGGCCTCCACGGCGACCGTGGGCGGGAACGGGACAGTGGCCATGAGCTCCAGCCCTTCGCGCAGGCGCATCCAGCGCTCCATGCGCGCGTTCTCTTCGGGGTCACCGGGGGCGGTGTGGTAGCGGCCATCGCTGCCGAGCACCATCAGGCCTGGCGCGCCTTCACGGGCGATGCGCTTGGCCTCACTTGGGGTGGGCAGCGGAGAGTCTTCGTCCTTGATGACCTCGACCACGGCGCACTGCTCGATGCCAGAGAGGTTCTGGTCGGCGGCGAGCTGCTCGAAGATCTTGACGGCCGAGGGGCCGCAGACGCCGGCCTCCTTGATGCGCGCTTTCACCTCGCGGGCGATGGCGCGGATCTCCTCGGGCGTTTTGGTGAGGGCTGCGCGCTGGGTGTCGGCGGGCAAACGAGAGAGCTCGGCCGCTGCTGAGACTGAAATTTCGCCACCCTTGACTGCGGCCTGTAGCTCGTCAATGCCATGATCGAGCACTGCCCGTGCGTGCTGCACAGTACGTCGAGAGACCTTGAGGTGCTGAGCCGCCTCGTCCTGGGTAAATGCGCAAATTTGCGCATTTGCATCAGGCCTGCCATGAGGCAATGTGGCCAAACGCGCTGCAATGATGGCGCGCTGCCCTTCACTCAGATGCCGACGATGCAGGTTGAGCGAAACGACCAGACCGAAGGGATCACCGTCGTCGGCACTGACCTGGCGCACCAAGGGCTCCAGCCCCAGTTGCTCGCAGGCACGCAGGCGGTGGCGACCGTCGATGACCTGGCCATCCAGAACGAGGATCGGTTCGCGCTGGCCGTGGGCGGCGATGTCCGCCACCAGGGCGGCGAAGGCTGCCTCATCCATGACCGGGAAGAGCTCGGCGGCCGGATGCAGGGGGAGGGACGCAGTCATCACTTGCCCTCCCCAGCCCGGCGCAGCACGAACTTGGGCTTGCCCGGGGTCACGGTGCGGGCCGACTCGAACTGCTGGCGCAAGACCTCGGGCCATGCCTTGAAGCGCGACTCGCTGACGCTGAATTTGGCGGTGATGTACTGGCGCGGGTCATCACCGCTGGCGCTGATCCGATCCCACTTCGAGGACAGCTCTGCTTGATCCCAGGCGACTGTTTTGTCGACCTCGACGGTGATGTCGAAGTCGCCGTCCTCGATGTGCGTGGTGCCGGTGTCTTTGCCTTGGGCCAGCAGTTGCGCCTTGGCCGCATCGGCGTAGCGCATCTCCAGGCCGGTCTGCACCATGGCCGCCAGGGTGCCGAGCTCGGACTTGGCGTCGCTGATGAAGCGCTGCAGGGCAGCAACGTTCTCCAGCGGCAGGTCACGGATGACCTGGGCGGAGAGATCGAGGAAGGGGATGGGCAGATGGACGCCGGAGGTCTCCAGCGCGGCTGCCAGGGGGGTGGGCAAAGGGGTGGGCAGATTCGTGCCCACCCCGGCATTCAGGCGTGCGCTCATGCCACACCTCCTGGGCTGACGCGCTCGGTCGTGCTCTTGTGCAGGTTCTGCGCTTCGAAGGCCTCGACGTCCTCCAGGCGGTAGGCGATGCGGCCTTGCAGTTTCAGGAAAATCGGGCCGATGCCCTCAGTGCGCCAGCGCTCCAGACTGGCTTCGCTCACGCCCCAGCGCTCGGCCAGTTGGCGTTGATTCAGGTGCTTGATGCTCACGTTTTGGCTCCTGTTGTCATGTGCAAAATTGCAGGGCCATGGTCCCAACCAGGGGGTGGGCAAACCGGTGGGCAAAGTGGACGGAAAGGGTGGGCAGATTTGGTAAATAGGGGGTTCGCCACCGGCCAGACGCAAAAAAGCCCGTCAGGCGATGCCGGACGGGCGGGTCAACGAGAAACCCGTGGACTCATGGGATTGGCAGCGCTTGAGCCAGGTGCAGCTGTGGCCTGCGGCGTTCCAGGGATACCCGGAGGGGTGGGCAAAGGGGTGGGCAAGTTGCCCACCAGACGAAAAAAAGCCCGGAGGGTCAGTCCGGGCTCGCGGGGTAGCGCTGTTAGCGATCAGCCTTTGGGTGGGTAAGGGTCGTTGCCGTAACTGTTGCGCTCACGGATGCGCCCATCCTCCCCATGGATCAAGACTTCGCTTTTTTGATTGATGGCAATCTCGCGTGCGGCGCGCTCGGCCTCGGCCTGCGTGCGGTGCAGAGAGGTGTCTCGGGTATTGCCTTCGCCGCGAACGGCCCAGCCTTCTTCACGGGGGACAACGTGTTGGTTTTTTCCGGTCATGATGGAGTCCTTTTCAATGGATAGAGATCAAGAAACAAAGAGGGTCACGAGGCTGTCTTGTCGTTGGCTCACCCCCTTTCCAGAATCAGAAACTCCGGGCGCAGCCAGAAGTGGCCCTTGTCGTCGGATTGCACGAAGGTGTCGAACACCGCCTTGTGGCGTTTCTTGATGTCGGCATAGCGGAAGGTCTCTGAGATCTCCAGGGCCTGCGCGATCCCCCGCTTGTGCACCTCGTCGCCATCGGCGTCTTCGAGGACCTTGAGGAAGCCATACACCTGCGGCGAGAGCTTGTGCTCTGCGCCGCCGATCAGCACGACGCGCCGGGTGTGCAGCAGTCGCAGCGAGGTTTCATCGCTGGTCACGGGCGGCGCGAGGCCATCGAAATACCCGTCAAGCGGCTCCAGCGTGAGATGCCCTTTGCGCAGCTGGGCCACCGCGCGCAGGGGAATCACGCGGCAGTCGGCCAGGGGCGAGGCCCTGAGCAGCGCCGCCTCGGTGGTGGTGATCACCGCCTCGGCGCCAGGTGCAGCCAACTCGGCCAGTTTGGCGCGTGCCTGCACAGGGTCGCTGTCCAGCCGGCAGCCGAAGAAGAAACTGCGCCGGTGGCGGCGAATCTCCAGCTCCCCCAGGTGCCAGAGCACGCCCGGGATGAGTTCGGCAAGGGGGTGACGACCTCGCAATCCCAAGGCCTGGTGCAACCAATCCGCCACCTTGCCCGGATGGGCCTGCCACAGCCGTACCTGCGCCTTGGGCAGTTCCACCTCCCCGCACTCAAAGCACAGCGCCTGGTAGCGTCCAGGGGCGCCGGCCAGCGGTTGCGGTCGTACCCGGTGCTCGCGGCAATCCGGACACAGCACCTCGGGCACCACCTCTGCGGCCAGGCTCAACGCCTCGCAGTCGCGCAGACGCTGGTACAGCACAGCGCGTCCGCCCAGCCCCACCCCATCCGGCAACAGCTGCTGGTCGGGCGTCTCCAGCAAGGCGCAGAGTTCAGCCAGTGCGGGTGCGTTGACCGGACCTTCGCTCACAGCATCTCGCTGTCGGTCACGGCCTCATCGGCTGCCACTGGCATGGGCGGGTCTTGCATCACGCCCAGGGCGCGCAGCAGGGCTTCTGCCAGATGGACGTCGGCCTCTTCCATCTCGCGCAGATTGGCAATGCCAGTCGGCTTGACGCGGATGTGCAGCACCCGGTGCGACTTGGCTCCGTCAGCGGGCTCGAAGTACAGGCTGACCACCGCATCGAGGATGTCGAAGCCCTGGCTCATCAGCACATCGGTTTTTTTGGCGCGCACGCACGCCAGCGCATCGGGGCTGTCCTTGTCGCCGGGCGGTTTGATGATGAAATCGCAGGCTGGCGGCTGGATTGCACTTACCCGGCATTCAGACAACCGTGCCATGACCACCCCATGGTCGCGCAGATCCAGGCCGCTGTGCTCATCGGGCCACACGCCCTGGCGCAGGCGGTTGAGCAGGAACATCGGCTGTGGCACCGCGATGGGCACAATGGGCTTGCGGAACACATACTGGCCCAACGGTGCCAGCAGTTTCTTGCGCGCCGAGTTACCGCCAGGTACCAGCAGGTCGATGACACCGTTGGCCGGAT
>Ga0116144_10004159_pt1 | contig 13906 bp, 12 predicted proteins | sample AD_UKC035_MetaG_FD_89746 | JGI IMG/M metagenome (GOLD analysis project Ga0116144, IMG submission 89746) | Active sludge microbial communities of municipal wastewater-treating anaerobic digesters from USA - AD_UKC035_MetaG | ecosystem: Engineered > Bioreactor > Anaerobic > Digestate | place: USA... | reverse complement strand
TGCAAGAAAGGCAAGGCTGGTTCTTCCTCATGAACTTGAAGATATTCTGCCTGAGTCTCCGTCTAATTTCTTCTATTCCTTTGAATTCTACAGAAATCCCGAAAGAAAAATATATGTTAACATATATGCAATAAAGGATGTTCTTTATAATTACTGGAAGGAAATCGCAGATAAATGCGGGGCGAAACTCTCTTTTTTTTCTGATACAACTGTTTTTAATTCCCTTCTGAAAAGGCATACTGTCAAAGAAAACCATGCCGGAATTTACGCGGTTGATGATTATATCCTTTTAAATATAACGGAAAAAGGCCGTTTAGCAGGTTCATATTCATACTCATTTGCCATGGAAGAAACATCGAAAGCCATGGATATGCTTAAAACCATCCTGTCTTCATGGAAATCCTCCGTATTTTTCCTGGGATGCGACAGGATGAGAAAGGAACTGGATGAGGCAATAAGAGACAGCGAAGAAATACGGTTCATGCAGGACGTGGAAAGAGACTTTGTCTTTCCCTGTATGGTAAAAAACAGTATCTATAAACTGAAACCCCTGAAATTGAGAAAAATTGCAGCGAGAAAAAAAATTCCAGTTTATGCCGTTTCCTTTTTGCTGATTTTTATTATTGCTTCCTTCATTGCATTTATTCCTTATTTCAAGCTGCCGGAAAGAGAAAGATACAGAGAAAGCATAATTAATGCCATGAAAGAAAAGTTCATTGCAACCTGTCCCGATGTGACAAAGATAGTCGACCCCCTTGTCCAGATAAAGGAAAAGATAGCTGAAAAAACAACCAAACTCGATACCATTTCAGGATATCCTTCAATTTTAAAAATAATGGCAGATATAACAGCTCTCTTTCCGGATGGAGTAGCCATTGAGATAGAACAGTTTACCGTGGCGGCGGACAATGTTTCGATTTCCGGGCGCATAGAGTCGCTCAAGGCACTTGAAGATGTAAAAAAAAGGGCTGTTTCAGAAAAATTCAGCAGTGTTGCTATAGGGGCTGTTTCTTACGACGAAAGAAACAGGGTATCTTTTAACATGACACTTGGAATTGAAAAAGATGAATGACAAAAAACTTTTTTTCCTAATAATCTTATTCGTATTTATTTTTGAATACAAGTTTATCTATATGCCAGGCAAGAAAAAGCTTGATTCTGTCAATCAGATTATTTTTCAGAAACATTCGGATAAGCAGCTTCTGGACAAACTTTGTTTTGAGTACGAACAAAAGAAAAAAAGTGAAGAAGAAAGAATAATAAGAACTGCTGATTCAGATTTCTCCCTTTTTTCCTATATGGGAAATCTCATAGAAAAACAGAAGATAGAAAAAAACATTACGGGTATCAAACCGCTGCCTCTGGTGGATAAAGAATCGTTCGTGATTGAAAAGATAAGGCTGAACATGGAAAATATTACATTGCAGCAGGTATATGATTTTCTCTATGGAATGGAGAGTTCAGCAAATGCCATATATATTCCCGAATTCAGAATGAGAAGAAACAGGCAGCAACAATTTCTTTTAAGCGCCGAAATGGAAATTCTTTCTATAAAAACGAATGAAAGGTAAGCTGAATTTTCATGCATGGCAGCCGGGAATTTGAAAAGAAAGAATGCAGTTACACAGGCATAAAAATGGAGTAAAACAGAATAAAAATAATTTCACCTACTCTTTTCTAAATATAATCTCACTATGGCAAATATCTACATTATAGACGGAAGTTCAATTGTTTACAGAGCTTTCCATGCGATAAGGGATTTAAAAACCTCTTCAGGACAGCCCACCAATGCCATTTACGGCTTTATAACTGCCCTTCTTAAACTTTTGCGCGAGAAGGAACCCGTTTACATAATGTTTGTTTTTGATATGAAGGGCCCCACCGTCAGACACGGGACTTTTGCCGAATACAAGGCAAACCGCAAGCCCATGCCGGATGAATTGTCCCTGCAGATTCCTACAATAAAAAAGATAATTGAGCTTTTCGGCATAAGGATTTTTGAGAAACAGGGCTACGAAGCTGATGATATTATTGCGAGCGCAGTCAGAAAATTCGCGACTGAAAGTAATATTATATATATAGTGACGGGAGACAAGGATATGTATCAGCTTATAGGGAATAACGTGTTTCTTATTAATCCGGGTGATGGAAGTATTACGGACAGGAAAAGGTTTATAAAAAAATACGGTGTTGAGCCGGTCAATATCATCGATTTAATAGGTCTATCCGGAGATAAATCCGATAATATCCCCGGAATAAACGGAATAGGAGAAAAGACCGCTCTGAAACTTATAAAAGAATATGGAGACATCGAAGGAATTTTTTCCGGCATTGATAAGATTGTCCCTGAAAAACTGAGAAAAAAACTGTACGAAGGAAAGGATACGGTTTACATGGGTAAGAAACTTGGAACACTGATAGATGATATTCCAATTGATTCCTGTGTAGAAGATATAAAGATTGGGGAAACTGATATCAAAGGACTGCTTGAATTGCTTGAAAACCTGGAGTTCAGAAAGCTTGCCGCAAAAATCAGGGGTACTTTTTTAAAAGAGGGAGGGAACCTTTTGCCTGAAAATACCATGGGCTTTTCGACAGGCGATGTTTTCACATACGAGGAAATAATAAGGAATCCCGAAGCATTCAAGGATATCTGCGAATCGCCTATTATAGAAAAATGCGGGTTTGACATAAAGAGAAAAATGGTTGAACTGGGCAGGATAGGAATCAATTTTTCGATGCCTTTTTTCGACATTGCTGTTGCCGCACATCTTACGGGGAAATCAATATCGGAAAAAAATATATTTTCATGCAGGGACAGATATGCTGAATATCTTGAAAGCATGGGGCTGAAAAAGCTTTTTGACGATGTTGAAATTCCCCTGGTAAAAAGCCTGGCATTGCTCGAGGCAAACGGTATAAAAACAGACAAGGAGTTTCTCGTCAATTTCAGCGGCAGGCTGAAGAAAGAACTCGATATCCTGCAGGACAGGATATATGCAGCAGCCGGGGAGGTCTTTAACCTCAATTCTTCACAGCAGCTTTCGCACATCCTTTTCAAAAAACTGGGTTTGCCGTCCGGCAGGAAAACCAAGACCGGTTTTTCCACCGATAATGCGGTTTTGAAAGAACTTTCGGATGTCCATCCGATAGTGAATATGCTTCTGCAATACAGGGAAATATACAAATTGAATTCAACATATGCGGAAGGGCTGATACCTTTCATTTCGCAGGAGACCGGCAGGATACATCCTGATTACAGCCAGGTATCTACTTCCACGGGCAGATTGAGCTGCAGCAATCCAAACCTGCAAAATATTCCTGTCAAAACTGAACGGGGCAGTGAAATAAGAAGAGCTTTTTGCGCCGAAGGGAAAAATATCCTTTATTCTTTCGATTACAGCCAGATAGAATTAAGGATACTTGCCCATTTTTCACAGGACAGATATCTTACGGATGCTTTTAAAAATGACAGGGATATTCATCAGGAGACGGCCGACATACTATTTGCAGGAGATTCGCTGTTTTCACCGTCAATAGATGCGGGCGGAGCAAGAGATATGAGGAGGGTTGCAAAAACGATAAATTTCGGCATTATCTACGGAATGGGCGCTTACGGACTTTCGCAGGAACTTAACATTGCTTTATCCGAGGCAGATAATTTCATCAGGGAATATTTTGCCAGATTCAGCGGCGTGAAAGAATATATAAACGATACTGTAAAATTCGTGGAAAAGAATGGCTATGTTACGACTATTCTGAAACGAAGAAGATATATAAACGAGGTTTTGAGCCAGGATAAAAGACAAAAGGAATTCGGAATGCGGGCAGCCATAAATATGCCGATACAGGGTTCGGCAGCGGACCTGATAAAGCTGGCAATGAACCGCATAAATGAATATTTTTCTTCAGAAAAAATGAAAAGCATGATGGTTCTTCAGGTGCATGACGAACTGCTTTTCGAGACAGTGCCCGGTGAGGAAAAATCGGTATGCAAAAACGTAAAGGATATAATGGAAGGGGTGATGAGCCTCAAGGTTCCCCTGAAGGTGGATGTCAAGAAGGGTTCCAATTATCTTGATATGGAAAACATTGATTTTGACATCTGAACAATTAATAGCTTACAATAATATGGAAAAAGGAAGAAGTTTTGATACTGTAGAAGTTAAATTTAACAAAAAAGGCGAGAAGAAGCGGAGTAAAGGAGACCAATGCTTAGAATAAAAGCAAAGATATTCATATCCATGTTTATTTTGTCGGCAGTCTGCGCTTCCGCTTATTGGGAATGGACACCTGAGAAAGGAAGGTGGATAAATCCAAAGTACGCGGTTAAAGATACTGCGAAAGAACAATTTCTGTGGGCCGAGCAGCTTAGAAGGGAAGGGGAGCTTGAAAAATCAATAAACGAGCACAGGAAATTGATAAAACATTTCCCTGAATCGGAATACGCACCTGAATCCTGCTATATTCTCGGAGAAACATACAGGGTGCGGGGCGATATAAAAGAGTCTTTTATTTTTTATGAAAAGATAGCTGAAGATTATCCGGGGTCTCCCAGAGTTTTTGATGCAATAAAAATGAAGCTGGAAATGGCTGAGAAAAGAATGGAAGGTTCTTCTTTCCAGCTTTTTAAAGGGAAAGCAAAAGAGAAGGGAGAAATGCTGGCTGGAGTCCTGGAGAAATATCCTTATTTTAAGGAAGCTGACGAAAAATCTCTCCAACTCGGGAAATTCTACCTTGATATAAAGGAATACAAGATGGCAAAAGATGTTTTTCTCAAATTAGCAGATAATACTATGAATGCGGAGGTAAGAGAAGAAGCGTCTTTTTATCTCGTAAAAGCCGAATATCTGTCGGTATCCGGTGCAACAACGGATACCGAAGGATTGAAAAGAGTGAAAGAGAGAATCAACAGGTTCAACGCTCTTTACAGCGAGAGCAAACATGTTGAAGAAATCCTGGATATAAAGAACAAGCTTGATGCCTATGAAGCAAAAAAGTATTTTGAAATTGCATCCTACTATGAAAAGGCAGGCAAGAAAAAGGCAGCAGATTACTATTTCAGGATAATAGCAGAAAATTACCCGGAAACAGAGTATGGTAAAATTTCACTTAAAAAGGTTGGTCCTGCCGATTAGCTTGATTTTCCTTTCTGCAGGATGCAGTTACAAAATTATAGGCGGAGGCGAAAGGGCAGTATATATAATGCCCGTGGAAAATTCAACACTCAATCCTCAGCTTGACATATACATGAGCGAGGAATTGAGCCGGGTTTTTATCCGCAATCCCAGATTTATTCTTGCCGGTCCAGATAAGGATAACAGCATTGCCTTAAAGATAAAGATTGAGGAAACGGATAGACAATCCCTTTTTTATTCATCAGAAGAGCCTCCCAGGACAGTAATAGCAGGAATTTCCGTGGTTGCTGAAGTCGAGCTTATCAGAAAGGGAGAATCTGTTTTGAAAGAAAAACTTTCGGAAAGCGCGGCTTTCCCTCTTACCGTTGCTTATAACGAAGAAGAAGTTTTAAAATCCTTGTCGGAAAAACTTGCCAATAAGGTTTATTTCTGGCTTCTGGATAAAGATGAAAAAGGCGAATTCTGATATTATCATAATTTTGGGGGATGCGGAAAAAGGCGAGAAAAAAGCCGCCCAGTTTAAAATCTCTTACGGCATATCTGATTTTGATACAAAAACGATGTACGCGGAAGAAGAAAAGATAGAGGCTATTCTGCAAGAGATAGATTACCTGCCCGTTTTTTCAAAGAAAAGGCTCCTTCATGTAAAAAACAGCGAAAAACTTTCAAAAACAGATTGTGAAAAACTGGAAGTATATTTTCACCATCCGCCTGAGCATATATGCATAGTTTTTACTGGCAAAGAAATAAAACTGCCGCTGAAAAATTATGCTGATGATATCACGGAGGAAACCGGGAAAGGATTATTCCCCCAGGTTTTCAGATTGAGAAGAAAAGATGACAGAAGGAAACTTGTTGCTTTATTGATGGAACACCTATATCTGAATGAAAGAGATTTTGCCCCTGTCATAACGGCCGGAGAAATTTACCTGAAGAATGTTCTGCAGAACCAGAGAAGAACAGACGGGGAAACAGTCAGTAAATTCAACAGCCTTCACAGGCTTGATTTTGAATTGAAAACGGGCAAGTGCCACACGGGCCCGGAATTGGAGATTTTTCTTTATTATCTCTTCAGCTAAGCTTTTTCGTTCTTGGCCATATATTTATTTCTGAATTTTGCAAGCCTGCTTTTCTTTCTTGAAGCCGTATTTTTATGTATGGAATTCTTTGCCATGGCCGTGTCAATGCTTCTGAGAGCATTTTTTATTTTTTCCCCGGCTTTTTCATCCTGGTTCAATACGGACTCTCTGGCTTTCTTTATAATAGTCTTTATCTTGGATTTTTCTATTTTATTCCTTTTTTTCTTTTTTTCTTCCTGTCTCTGTCTTTTCAATACGGTCGGTTTTCTTACAGGCATTATGCCTCCTCTCAGTGATTAGTTTGTAAATTGATACGTAAATAATATTGACTGATTAGCCCTCAAGATTATAAGATAATACCATAAACTAAACTTTTTATCAATATTTAAGTCAAAATATAAGAGAACAAGATAAAATGGACAGCAAGAAAACAGCTGAGTTTGATGCCTGCTACAGAACATATGCTCCGAAAATGTACGGTGTAGCTTTCAAAATGGTAAATAATCATCAGGATGCTCTTGACATAGTTCAGGAGAGTTTCATAAAGGCCTATAAGAGCTGGGAAAAATTCAGGGGAGAATCTGCTGTATCTACATGGATTTTTAAGATTACCCTGAATAATTCCTATGATTATCTCAGGAAAAGGCAGAAAGAAAAGACGGTTGAGATGGAAAGGGATTTTGAGGACAAAAAAAAGTATTTCGGAGAAGCCAGGATAATAAGGGAAGATGTTTCAAAGCTCGTTAAATCCGAGATTGAAAAGCTGACACCAAAACAGAAGGCAATATTTATATTGAAAACCTATGACGGGCTCAGTTACCATGAAATAGCTAAAATAACAAACAGCCGCATAGGAACTGTAAAAGCTACGTATTTCCAGATAATTCAGAAGCTCAAAAAAAATCTTTATATAAAAGAGGTGATTAAAAATGAACTGTGATAAATTTAAGCATTACATAGTTGACTTTCACGCGGGAGAAATCGGCAGCAGGGAGAGGCTCGAATTGGAGATGCACATGAAAAGTTGCGAAAACTGCAGGCGAGATTTCAAAGAGTGCGATGCAATTATCAGAAACAGCAGGAAGATAAGCCCGCCTGTATTCGACGATGAATACTGGAGAAAGAAGCGCGAAGAATTGGCCATCTACAGGAAAGAAAGAAGATTCTTGTTGAAACCTGTACTTGCAGCAGTTGCAGCCATGGTCTTAATTTCAGTTCTTTTGCATCAATTTTTACCCGGCCGCGTGGGAAATAACATGTTAACTGAAAGAAAGAAGAATACTTTTGTTTTCAATACTCTGCCTGTGTCTGAAGACCGGCTGCTTGAGATGGCAGATTATATTGATGAAAAATCGGCGAGAGATATGCTCGATATCCTTTCTGAAAACGATGTCCATTTTACTTTTTATTCAAGCAATTAGCCTCTCTTTTATGTCTCTCGGTATCTACTGCAAAAAATAAATCTTTCTTGTTCCGGTTTATACCATACTCAGGCTGTATATGCTATAATAAGAGTATATCAGTTCAAGTCTTTTCAAGGGAAGCAAATCGCAATTAACCGTACTATAAAAGCTGTTTATTGAAAGAAAAGAAATGAAAATTACGGTGCGAAAATATTCATTTTTAACATAATTGGAGACAATATGGAAGAAATAAAATTGCTTATTCCAGACGGAAATAAAAGCATTATTTCAATACTGGGGAAAAGAAGGTCTGTCAGAAGTTATAAGGATGAGATGATTTCGCTTAAAGATATTTCGGAGTTATTATGGGCTATTTGCGGAAAAAATTCGGAATGGGGCGGGAGAACTGCTCCTTCGGCAGGAGCTACGTATCCTCTCGAGATATACCTTATGGCACTCAACGTGGAAACTCTTGAAAAAGGTCTTTATCATTATCAAATAGAGGCACATGCGCTTTCTCTTTTTAATAAAGGGGATATTTCCAGGGAGCTTTCTTCTGCCTGTCTCAACCAAAAAATGCCTATTAATGCTCCTGCAACTGTTATTATTGCAGCCGATTTTGGAAGAACTGTAACAAGATACGGGGAGAGAGGCAGAAGGTATGTCTATATGGAGGCCGGCCACTGTGGACAGAATCTGCATATTGCCGCAGAATTTTCCGGATTTGGCACGGTAATGATAGGCGCTTTCAAGGATGAAGATGTCAGGAAAGTACTGGGGATAAAAGAGGAAATACTATATCTTTGCCCCGTGGGCAGAAAATGAACAAGAACATAGAGATATCGTCAATATTTGAAAGAATTGCGGATATACTTGAACTTAAGGGTGAAAACATCTTTAAAGTGAAGGCTTACAGGAAAGCCGCAAGAATTTTTCTTGAGATGACGGACGATATTTTATCTGTCTGGAAGAATGGAAAAATATCCAGTATAGAGGGAATAGGCAAAAGCATGGCGGAAAAGATTGACGAATACATGTCAACCGGACATATCCGGAAATACAGCGAACTTCTCGCTGCCGTACCTGAAAGCCTGCTCGATATGCTGAAGATACAGAATCTTGGGCCGCGTACTCTTTTGATTGCCCATGAAAAACTGGGAATAAAAGATATAAACGACCTTGAAAGGGTCATTGCAAACGGCCAGCTTGCAGCAATTCCCGGGTTGGGAGATAAAAAAGTCGAAAATATAAAATTGGGTATTGAGCTTTACAAAACAGGGAAAGACAGGATTTCCGTCGGACTTGCCCTTCCCGTTGTGGAAGATATAATGGTTTCTGTCAGCAAGGTTTCAGTCAGGTCGTCCCTGGCAGGTTCCATCAGAAGGATGAGAGAAACAATAGGTGATGTTGATATACTGGCTGTTAGCAATGACAGTGCCAGTGTAATAGATGCAATAGTTAATTATCCTCTTGTAAAAAATATAACGGCAAGGGGGGAAACAAAGGCTTCAGTTATTATTGAAACTTACAACCTGCAGGTTGACTTGAGGGTTGTGAGCGAAGGCTCGTACGGAGCCGCTCTCCAGTATTTTACAGGTTCTGCAGCCCACAATGTAAAACTCAGAGGATTGGCAAAGGATATGGACTTGAAAATAAACGAATACGGTGTTTTCAGGGGAGATGAAAATATCGCAGGCAGGACAGAGGAAGAGGTATACAAAATCCTGAATCTTGCATGGATACCACCGGAATTGCGGGAGGACAGGGGAGAGATAGAAGCAGCTATGCATGGAACACTGCCAATGCTTGTTGAAACAGGCGATATTCAGGGAGATATTCATACTCATTCCACATATTCAGACGGGATAAATGACATAAGGACAATAGCTCTTGCGGCTAAAGAAAGGGGATACAGATACATAGGCATTTGCGACCATTCCAGGACTTCGAGGATAGCGGGAGGGATGGATGAAGAAAAGCTGAAGGCGAGAAACGAAGAAATAGACGAGGTACAGTCCGGCATAAAGGGCATAAAGATACTTAAGGGAATTGAAGTGGATATTCTTTCGGAAGGCCAGCTTGACTATCCCGACAGAGTGCTGGAAAAGCTTGATTTTGTCATTGCAGCGATACATCAGGGTTTTTCGAAAAATGCAGGCATGAGGATGAAAAAGGCCATGGAAAATCCATATGTCGACATTATAGCGCATCCAACGGGAAGGCTTCTTTCGGGAAGGAGAGGATATGAACTGGATATTGAAGAAATTATTGAATACGCAGCGGAAAAAAATGTTGCGCTTGAAATAAATTCGCATTTCGACAGGCTTGATTTAAACGATGCAAACATATTGAAAGGCAGGGCCAAAGGCGCCAGGTTTCTCATCAGCACGGACCTGCATAAGATAGATATGTTCGAAAGTATAAGCCTTGGCGTCGGCATGGCAAGAAGGGGTTGGCTTGAAAAGAAGGATGTTTTAAATACTTATGCGTGGGAAGATGTGCCATTGAGAAGGAGGATATAATGCTGCCTGTAATAAAGATAGAAGGAGAGACTGTGCCGGAAGTGTGGGAAAAGAGCCTTTTGGAATTATGGGAGAAGGGGATTTCTGTCAGGACAGAATATGATGTTCCCGGAGTCCCTGAAAGCAAGGATGCCACTATGATAATGGTAGTGAAAAAACCCTTTGCAGAACCAAGGATTCACCTTGGCTTCCCGGGAGGGATGGAAGACCTCGAAAAATACAGACAGGAGGTAGTTGCAGGTGTTCACGACCACTGGATAAACCCGCAAGAAAAAAAGTGGACTTATACTTACCATGACCGGCTTTTCAATTATGGCGTTCCCGGTTCAACAGAGAAAAAGAGAATAAACCAGGTTGACTATATTGCAGAAAAGCTTTCAAACGCATTTTTTTCAAGAAGGGCGCAGGCGATAACATGGATACCCTTTTACGACCCCGAAACCTATGACCCGCCTTGCTTGCAGAGGATATGGTGCAGGATTTTGAAACAGGAGAGCGATTTATTCCTTGTAATGAATGTTCACTGGCGTTCGCGCGATGCTTACAGGGCTGCTTTTATGAATATTTTCGGCCTAACTTCCCTCCAGGAATTTATTGCCGGTAAAATTTCAGAAAAAACAGGGAAAAAAATCAGTGTTGGACAATATACAGACATAGTAGATTCATACCATATATACGGGGACAGTTTTGAAGATTTCAAAAACCGTTTCCTCAACATGCTGGACAAAAGGGATTTCTACAATCAAGACCGCCTTAAAAGCAGAACTGTCAGAAGCGATGATACTGTTGCTGTCGCTGGTTTTGAATACGGGAAACAGCTTCTTGAGCTCGAAAGAAAATCAGGTAAGAAAGGAGCAACTGCCTAAGAAAACTTTGTGCAACCCTTTTTGAGAGTCTCCAGAAAAATACGGGCAGAGAACGAAAAAAGCATAATCTGAAAATAATTTCATGTTTTAATTCGCCGGTCCTATTCTATGTATATGTTCCCCGGCTTTAATGGGTTCAACTGCCCGGCTTTGCTTCTGAATTCTGTTTCATCGAGGGCGAAAAGCGGACTAACTTCGACCACTGATTTTTGGGGAATTTTCATGCCTGCGCGCAACAGCCACTTTCTATGAAGTTCCGACATTTTTCGCTTCACATCAGCGGGAGAATCAATTCCTTCACTGTTTTTCAATGGCGCAAATTCCCCTTCTCTCTCTGTTTCCATGCATGATACTTTTCGGGCAAGTGGAATTGCGTCGAATATGAATGTTTCAAACTTCCACACTTCTTTTGCCTTGTCTCCCTGCCTAAGAATTTTCTGCTGCCTGTGGTACGGCAGACCGATTTTCTTCCCATTCAGATATCTTATGAATTCCGTGCCTATAATATGTACTCCTATGCTCCCGTCCGCAAAAAGAGGTTTCCCGCGGGCATCCCTGGATTCCCGAAGGTTTTCGGGCAATTCGATATATTCGATAACGGCAGGCTTTCCGTCAGCAAATACAAAAGTTCCCACTTTTTCATCATGCAGCTTTTTTACTGTCTTAAGAGAAAAATCGGAATTGTTTCTTACATGGTAACCCAGGAAAAGAGGATCAAGTATTTTGACAAGGGGATTGTCTATATGGCAGTAAAAAAGGTTTTTTATACCTCTGTCTTCAAGTTTTTTAAGAAGCCCTGATTTGCACAGAGCTTTAATGCATCCGCCATGTCCGTCGGGATTTGAAAAAATATTTCCGTCTTCTTTCAGGATAAGCCTGCCGTCAGGCGTTAAAGAAGGCAGAAGTTCCTGCCGGAAAAAAGACACGCTTTCTCTGTCAAGCCCGAAAAACTTGTTCTTTTCAAAATAATTTCTTATCCCACGGTTATTTTCGGGGTTGGTCATGATGAGCAAAGGTATTGCGGCGCCGTATTTTAAAGAAAGGGCTTTTATTTTCTGGCTGAGCAGCATAAAAAGGGACTTGCCCCTGACCGGAGAAATGGGATACATGCCTTTAGGGTAAGGATATCCGAGCCGTGTTGCCTGTCCTCCCGCCACTGCCAGAACAGCCGTTTCGCCTTTCCTGATGGAAAGTTCTCCTCTTTCAATAAATTTTTTTTCTGCGCCGCTGTTGCAGGGCCTGAATACAAACGGGGGGGTTATTTCCCTGCAGGATGAATAAGGTATATTGTTAAACCCTGAAAAATTGCTGTAAAGTTCAAATACAAGTTTCAGATTGAGCCGAACGGCATTCAGCAAAAATTTTTCTTTTTCCTCTGGAGAAAGGCTGTCCAGGTATTTGACTACATGAAGCTGGTTGTATTTTTCAAGCAGAGATATGACTTTTTTTTTATGTGACATATTTTATTTCCGGCGTTAGGCAGAAAAATATTTATTCGCATAATGTCTTATTTATGTTATTTTATTATAATATGGAAGAGCATAAAGTATCAAGCAAAATTCTTTTAATAGGAGGTCCTACGGGAGTCGGGAAGTCACACATAGCTCTGGATGTTGCCCTGAGAATAAACGGGGAAATCATATCTGCCGACAGCATGCAGTTTTACCGCGAAATAAATATAGGAACGGACAAGGTTCCCGTGCATATGAGGGAAAAGGTTGCACATCATCTGATAGACCATATTTCTCTTAAAGACAGTTTTGACGTGCATTCCTTTGTCAATGAGGCCCTTTTACATGTAAGAAAAATATTGCAGGCAGGTAAAGTTCCCTTAATAGTTGGGGGCAGCGGGTTATATCTGAGAATCCTTATGAAAGGAATTTTCCCCATGCCTGAAGTAGAAGCCGGCAAGCAGGCCGAGGTGCGCAGATACCTGGGGGAGCAAGGGCTTTGCGGGCTTTACAGCCTTCTGAAAAAAACAGACCCAGAAGCGGCGGGCAGGATACACGAAAAAGACAGGAAAAGGATAACAAGGGCTCTTGAGGTTTATATCCTGACAGGGAAAAATATCAGTTTCTGGCAAAGGCAGAAATCTGAAAATCCGCTTGCAAAGACAGGGAAGCCTGTATATTTTATACTTACAAGAAACAAGGAAGTGATGTATAATAGGATAAACAGGAGAGTCGATTACATGTTCGATTCCGGCTGGATAGACGAAGTCGAAAAGCTTAAAGAAGAAGGCTATGCCGATATGCTTGTTTACAAAGCTCCCATAGGATATGCAGAAATCCTTGATTTTCTCGCTGGCAGATACAACTTGGAAGAACTTAAAGAAATAGTGAAAAAAAAGACAAGGAGATTCGCAAAAAAACAGTTAACATGGTTCAGGAAAGAAGACGGAAAATGGATTGAAATTGAAAACGAACAAGAAACTGCAGACATGATAATGAGGGAATTTATGAAGTTTGACGGGGAGGGGGTATGATACCGAGATATACAAGAGAGGAAATGGGCAAAATATGGTCCGAAGAGAACAAATTCAGGAAGTGGCTCGATATAGAGATAGCTTCTCTTGAAGGATGGAACAGCATAGGAGTGATTCCCGACAATGCTTTGAATGACATCAGGAATAATGCAAGGCTTGATATTGAAAAGATTAACCTGATAGAAAAAACAACGGGCCATGATGTTATAGCTTTCGTGGAGCAGGTCGGCGAAACGGCCGGAGAATATGGACATTACATACATTACGGACTGACTTCTTCCGATATACTTGATACTTCTCTTGCCCTGCAGTTAAGGGAAGCGGGCAGCCTTCTCATGGAAGATATTGATATTGTCATCGGCACGCTTAAGGAAAAATCTCTTGCATTAAGGGACACTTTCATGATGGGCAGG
>Ga0116144_10004150_pt1 | contig 13939 bp, 9 predicted proteins | sample AD_UKC035_MetaG_FD_89746 | JGI IMG/M metagenome (GOLD analysis project Ga0116144, IMG submission 89746) | Active sludge microbial communities of municipal wastewater-treating anaerobic digesters from USA - AD_UKC035_MetaG | ecosystem: Engineered > Bioreactor > Anaerobic > Digestate | place: USA... | reverse complement strand
AAGCGCCAGGCAGCCCAATGATTTTACGATTACTAATCAACAAGATTTCCTCTCAATTGCAAAGTCCATTACCAATGTGCTGACCATTTTCTTAGGCGGCATTGCGGGTATTTCTCTTTTAGTAGGTGGTATTGGAATTATGAATATTATGCTCGTATCAGTGACTGAGCGGACGCAAGAAATTGGCTTGCGCAAAGCTTTAGGTGCCAGGCGTTCAGATATCATGATCCAATTCTTGACGGAATCTGCCTTGCTCAGCCTGATTGGCGGGCTAATTGGTATCCTGTTGGGATGGCTTTTGGGAATTTTGGTAGGCGCAATAGCCAATCGTACAGGTACGCCACTCAACCCCCAGATTGAGTTCAATGCTGTTTTGCTTGCCACAATTTTTTCTGCGGCAGTCGGGATATTCTTTGGCTACTATCCTGCCAGCAGGGCTGCCAGGTTGCAGCCAGTAGAGGCGCTTAGGTACGAATAAGTAGAATCCTAATATGTTCTAGTAGCATATTGTCAGATTAAACAAAAAGCCCCAAGACGTGACACTCGGTTTTGGGGTTTTATTAATTCTTAGGTTAAGTACTAAGGCCGTTTTCCTAAAGTGACGGGCACTTCCATTCTTTCACCATCTCTAAAAATGGTAAAAGTAATCACATCGCCAGGCTTCTTATTTAGGATCATATAACTCAAAAGGTCACTGAACTCGCGGACTTCACGTTCATCAATCGCAACGATCAAATCGCCGCCGGCCAGTACGCCAGCAAGGTCTGTGGATCTTGTGCCTGCTTTAAGGCCAGCATCATCTGCAGGACCGCCTGAGACGATAGTGGTGATGTAAGCGCCAGTAGATTGAGGTAGATCAAGCGTTTCTACAAGTGTAAGGTTCAGGCTGTTTAGACTTGAAAGACCTAAGTAGGGATAGTCATAATAACCTTGTGAAATTAGTGAGGGCAAAACCCTGCGCAGAATATTGGATGAAATTGCAAAACCAATGCCAGTATTGACCGGGTCGCCAGTCATGGTTATGCCGGATGTTTGAATAGCCCGGTTGATGCCAATAACTTCGCCGTTCAAATTAAGCAGTGGTCCTCCAGAATTACCGGGGTTGATTGAGGCATCGGTTTGGATCAGATCGCCGGCTGTAAAATACAAGCCTTGCGAGGTCTGCCGGATGGAGTCTAAAACACGTCCGCGCGCAGAAACAATACCAACCGTCATTGTGCCGCTTAGGCCGTACGGGTTTCCAATCGCTACAACAGTTTGACCGACCATTGCCAGGTCAGAGTCACCCAAGGTAAGGGGAAATAGCAGGTCAGGGTCGACATCAACTTTGAGTACAGCAATATCGGAGTCAAGATCGTTGCCAATCACATCGGCATAGACTTTTAGGCCCGAGGAGAAGTCCACTTCTACCGTTTCAGCATTTTCTACCACATGATAGTTTGTTACGATATGACCTTCTTTGTCAATTACAAAGCCAGAGCCCTGCCCATTGCCAAGATTGCTGATGACCTGGATGGAAACCACACCGGGGCTTACCTCTTCGTAAATCTTTACCAGGGAATCCTGCATTAAGGCATAATCCGGCATAGTAATGATTGGGTCGCTATCCGGAACAATCATCGTTGGTTCTACAAGTTGTTCTGGTTGAACAGCTTGAGTGTTTTCGTCTGTCATTGATTTTGGTAGGGCAAAAGAAAATTGGCAGGCAATCGTTGTTAGTGAAATAATCAAGATGATGGTTATGATGAGCCATTTGTTACGTTTCATTTTAGTTATCCTTCGTTATTAGTTTGCACACTTATTGTGTATCTATTCTAAGCTTAAATTGTTTGAATTTTGTTAGTATTTTATGTAATAAGTATTACTCAAGTCAAGTTTTGGGCACAAGCTTTTTAGCATTGTTTTAATCTAAAGAAACATAAAATTCTTTTCAATGCAATACTTCCCATTGCATTTATGAAATTAATCGATTGGTATTTAGAGTAGACCAATATTGAATTTTGGTAGATGAGTCTAATGCTTAAGTGGTTTTGACGTCTGTTAAAGGAATTCTAATTTGAAAATGGTTTCAGACTGTTGGCGAAGTATCTTGGACCCCCAATGATAAATTACTGTATAATTACAAAAAGGAAGTACGTAAGATTTAATGATGGAGAATGATTATGTCAATGAAATATAAGATAGGAATGATAATTGGGATGTTGTTTTTAATCCTAATATCAGCTTGTGAAAGGCCAGCCTCAAAAGCGCCGATTGCCAAACCAGAATCAGGTGAAGCAATTGTCACACCCCTGCCAATTGATCAACAGATTTTAAATGCTACTATGACCGCCCAGGCGATTATGAAGGAATTCAATCAACCTACATCGGGAAGTGATGCTGATAATAAGGATGAACCTCAGCAAACTGACCAGGAAGAAACCCAAATTCCCACCGCCATAATGACGGAAGAGTTTACACCTACCGCGCTGCCACCAACGCCTGAGTTAACCAAGCCAGAAGTCTACACTGTAAAACAAGGTGAATTCCCGTTTTGCTTGGCAAGGCGTTTTGATGTTGACCCTGATGATTTATTGTCTATAAATGGCTTAAGTGGTGCACCTGCCCCAGGCACAGAATTAAAAATCCCTCAATCTGGTTCATTCCCAGCTGAAAACCGGGCATTATTAGATCATCCCGATACATGGACAGTCAGCGCTGGGGAGACCATCTACCAGATAGCTTGCGCTTATGGCGATGTATATCCAGAAGCGATTATTGCGGTCAATGGGCTGGTTGAACCGTACGACCTGACTGCAGGACAAATTCTTCAGATACCATAAGTTTCCCCCTTTTTTTACTTTAAAGCCGACTCAACAGCCGGCTTTTTGTGTTTAAAATGAAATGATATAAATTCCGGATAATTAGCTGGATATAATAAAGCTGAATCTGAAATACGAACGGAGACAAATGGATAATTTTAAAATACTTACCCGAAGGAAGGTACTTAAGAGCCGTGCATTTGATATCGAGAAAGTAGATTTTTGCTTGCCTAATGGGAAGCAGCACAGCTATGATTTGGTGGATCATCCTGATGCGGTTACCATCCTGCCAATAAATGAACAAGGTGAGGTATATTTCGTGCGGCAGTACCGTGTGGGTGCAGAAGCGCTCTTATTAGAATTACCGGCTGGGGTGTTGGATGCTGGAGAAGAGCCAGAAGTAGCGGCCCGACGTGAGTTAAGGGAGGAGATCGGAATGGATTGTGAGCGCCTGGACAAAATTGGTGAATTCTTTATGTCACCAGGTTACACAAATGAATACATGACAGTCTTTTTAGCATCAAACTTGTTTTCTTCGCCTCTTTCACAAGATGATGATGAGTTTCTTGAAGTATTAGCGATTCCCCTAACCCATGTTTTCGAATTACTGAAGTCTCAGCAAATCCTGGACGGCAAGACAATCTCAAGTTTCCTCTTTGCTTTACCAAAACTAGCTGAATTGTTCCCTGGTGTAAAGTATTGAGGTTTTTCTTCTCAATTTTCCAACGAATTCAGGAAGTTCTAAGACTCAAACCAAGATTTTAAGATAAAATTGAAGTTTGGACACAGATAATATTTTTCTTGGTAGGTATTGAATATCATCTTACCTTTACAATAAACAACTTATTTACAAGGAGTAAAACATGAAACGTGAAATGGTAATGACCGATGCAAATGAGGCTACTGCACATGTAGCTTTTCGTTTAAGCGAAGTTATTGCAATTTATCCAATCACCCCTTCTTCTGGAATGGGCGAATATGCAGATGCCTGGGCTGCTGAGGGCATACCGAATATCTGGGGCACAATCCCAAATGTTGTACAGATGCAGTCGGAAGGTGGCGCTGCTGGCGCAGTGCATGGCGCTTTGCAGGCAGGTGCCCTTTCAACAACTTTTACCGCCTCGCAGGGTTTATTATTGATGATCCCGAATATGTACAAGATTGCTGGCGAACTGACCCCTACAGTCTTTCATGTTTCAGCGCGATCATTAGCAGCGCAAGCCCTGTCCATTTTTGGTGATCATTCAGACGTTATGGCTGTCAGGCAGACAGGTTTTGCCCTCTTAGCCTCATCATCCGTCCAGGAAGCCCAAGATATGTCTGTAATCGCCGAAGCTGCAACGCTGCGCTCGCGAATTCCATTCGTGCACTTCTTCGATGGCTTCCGCAGTTCACATGAAATCAATAAGATTGTTCGTATCTCAGATGATGAAATGCGGGAAATGATCGACCATGATTTTATCGTTGCACACCGTCAGCGCGCTATGTCCCCAGATAAGCCTGTCTTGAGAGGTACCGCCCAAAATCCTGACGTATATTTCCAGGGCAGGGAGACAGTTAATCTTTTCTACGAGAAATGTCCTGAAATTGTTGAAGAGGAAATGCAAAAATTTGGCAAATTAACCGGCAGGAATTACCGCCTGTTTGAATATTGCGGGGATCCTGAAGCGGAACGAGTCATCATCATTATGGCTTCTGGTGCAGAGACTGCGGCGGAAACTGCAAAAGTATTGACTGCGCAGGGCGAAAAAGTAGGCGTTGTTAACGTTCATCTTTACCGGCCATTCTCACTGAAACATTTGCTGCAAGCACTCCCGGCAACCGTCAAGAAAATAGCTGTGCTTGACCGCACCAAAGAACCTGGCGCAAATGGCGAACCGCTCTACCTAGATGTAATAAATGCACTGCGTGTAGGTCTTGATTCCGGTTTGGCACCATTCAAAGAATTACCCCACGTTGTTGGTGGACGTTATGGCTTATCATCTAAGGAATTCACACCAGCTATGGTTAAAGGCGTTTTTGAAGAACTTAAGAAAGATCAGCCAAAAACAAACTTTACAATTGGTATTATCGATGATGTTACCAATACCAGCCTAGAGTATGATCCGACCTTTGAAACCCTGGAGAAGTCTGTAGTCCAAGCAATGTTCTTTGGTCTTGGGTCGGATGGCACAGTCGGCGCAAATAAGAACTCAATCAAGATCATCGGTGATGAAACCGAAAATTACGCCCAGGGCTATTTTGAATATGACTCCAAAAAATCTGGGGCTGTTACCGTTTCGCATTTGCGCTTCGGGCCACAACCGATTAGAGCTCCTTATCAAATCTCAGAAGGCCAGGCAAGTTTTGTCGCCTGCCACCAACTCTCCTTTGTTGAAAAATTTGATATGCTGAAATTTGCGCGTCCTGGCTCGGTTTTCTTGATGAACAGCATTTATGGACAAGATAAAGTTTGGGATACGCTGCCCAAAGAAATGCAAAAAGACCTGATTGAAAAGAAGATAGAATTCTATGTTATAGATGCTTACGAAGTAGCTGATAAAACTGGCATGGGCCAACGCATCAATACCATCATGCAGACCTGTTTCTTTGCAATAAGTGGCGTCCTACCTAAAGACGAAGCGATTTATCAGATCAAGAAATCAATTGAAAAGACATATGGCAAGCGCGGTGAAGCTGTTGTGCAGAAAAACTATGCCGCAGTTGATCAGGCCTTAGCTAACCTGCATAAGGTGACCGTTCCAGATAAAGTGACCAGCACCTTCACTCGCCGGCCTCCTGTGCCCGCTGAAGCGCCAGAATATGTGCGTGATATCCTTGGTATGATCATTGATCGCCGGGGTAATGAGGTGCCTGTTAGCGGGATGCCCGTCGATGGCACATTCCCTGTGGGAACCACGAAGTGGGAAAAGCGCAATATCGCCCTGGAAATTCCAGTCTGGGAACCTGATATTTGTATCCAATGTGGCCGCTGTTCCTTTGTTTGTCCGCATGCCGCCATTCGAACAAAAATATACCCGAATGAGCTGCTAGAGAAAGCGCCTGAGGCCTTCAAACATACTGAATCTAAAGCCAGGGAATGGCGTGAAGGGTATGCTTTCACTGTCCAGGTTGCCCCAGAAGATTGTACCGGCTGCGGTATGTGCGTGGAAAACTGCCCTGGGAAGGATAAGACTGACCCAAGCCGCAAGGCTATTAACATGAAACCTCAACCGCCTATTAGGGAACAAGAAATTAAGAACTGGGATTACTTCCTTTCCCTACCACTGATAGATCGGGCAGCAATTTCACCTCACCTAGTTAAAAATTCACAGCTCTTCGAACCGCTGTTTGAGTTCTCCGGTGCTTGCGCTGGTTGTGGAGAAACACCGTATATTAAGCTTGCCACACAACTTTATGGCGATCGTATGATGGTTGCAAATGCCACTGGTTGTTCATCCATCTACGGCGGCAACCTTCCCACAACGCCTTATACGAATAATGCTGACGGGCGCGGGCCAACATGGTCTAACTCGCTCTTTGAAGATAATGCCGAGTTTGGCTTAGGCATGCGGTTAACCATTGATAAATTCACTGAATACGCCAGGGAGTCGTTAGATAAATTATCCGCTAAGGTCGGAAAAGAATTGGCAGATGAACTCTTGAATGCCACCCAAAAAACTGAAGCTGACATCCAAGCTCAGCGCAAGCGTGTTGCTGAGTTAAAAAAGATCTTGGGTGAGATGAATACACCCGAAGCGAGAAACCTACTTTCACTATCCGATTACCTGGTGCGCAAAAGCGTCTGGATAATTGGTGGTGATGGTTGGGCTTACGATATTGGCTATGGTGGCTTGGATCATGTCCTTGCCTCTGGAAGGGATATTAACGTGCTGGTTTTAGATACCGAAGTTTATTCCAATACCGGCGGCCAATCCTCAAAAGCCACGCCGCGTGCCGCGGTTGCCAAGTTCGCTGCCAATGGTAAGAATATGCCTAAGAAAGACCTGGGTATGATGGCAATGAGCTATGGAAGCATCTATGTTGCCCGCGTAGCCATGGGTGCGAATGATAACCAAACCCTTAAAGCATTTGTTGAAGCGGATGCTTACGAAGGTCCATCCCTGATCATTGCCTACAGCCATTGTATTGCACATGGCATTGATATGAAAAAGGGTCTAATACAACAAAAACTCGCTGTCAACAGTGGGGCATGGCCGCTCTTCCGCTATAACCCCGATCTTGCAATAGAAGGCAAGAATCCGCTGCAATTGGACTCAAAAGAGCCAACGGTAAAATTTGAGGACTACGCATACAATGAAACCCGCTATCGCATGCTTGTTCAATCTAATGAGATCCGGGCTGAAGAGTTGATGAAAAATGCCCAAAAAGATGCTGAAAAGCGTTGGAATCTGTACAGCCAAATGGCGGCGATGCAATATGATACAAACAAGGAAGAATAAGCAAAGAATAATAAATAATCTAGGGTAGAATAAACGGTGACAGTCAAAGACTGTCACCGTATAATTTAACAAAGGAGTGAGAAAATGGCAGACCTTACCACAAATTACCTGGGATTAGAACTAAAAAACCCCCTCATAGCATCTGCATCTCCCCTTTCCAAGCGGATTTCATCCGTAAAACATATGCAGGATGCAGGCATCAGTGCGGTAGTACTTTATTCACTCTTTGAAGAGGAAATTAGGCATGAAAGCTTGGAATTGGATTACTACCTGAACAAAGGCACAGAACAATATCCAGAGGCACTGACATACTTTCCAGAGTTAGATTATTCTGATATGGGAACTGAAAAGTACCTCAACCACATAAAGACCCTGAAAGAGTGTGTTGAGATTCCAGTTATTGCCAGTTTGAATGGCGTTTCAAACGGGGGATGGATTAAGCTGGCGAAGCAAGTTGAGCAAGCTGGTGCTGATGCCCTAGAGCTGAATATCTTTCATTTGCCTTTAGATAAGTCTGCAGAAAGCGGTTCAATTGAGAAAAATTATATCAAGCTGATTGCGGAAATTAGAAAAATTATCAACATTCCTGTTGCATTAAAACTCTCCCCCTACTTTACGTCCATTCCACATATCTCTGCCCGGGCAATTGCTGCTGGGGCTAATGGGTTGGTCTTGTTTAATCGTTTTATGCAGCCAGATATTGACGTAGAAACTTTAGAAGTATTACCACGCCCCAATTTGAGTACCTCGAATGATTTATTACTGCCGCTTAGATGGATTGCCCTATTGTATGGCAAGCTACAAACAGATTTTGCCTTGAGCAGTGGCATTCACACACATATTGACATGATCAAAGCCATTATGGCGGGCGCATCTGTCACCATGGTTGCCTCAGAATTCTTGCGCAATGGGATTGATCAGGCACAATTATTATTACGGGATCTAAATAGCTGGATGGACTCAAATGGCTATAAAAGTGTCAAGAAGATGCGCGGATGTATGAGTCAAGAAAAAACTGAAAATCCTGCTTCATTTGAACGTGCGCAATACATGAAAGCACTGCGTTCTTTTGAAGAGCACATATTGTGATCAATGACAAAAAGGTAAAAAATGAGCGTTGTTGATGAAATCAAAGCCCAGCTTGATATCGTTGATCTCATCTCTGAGTCAGTAAAACTACGCCACACTGGTAAAAACTACACAGGCTTTTGCCCTTTTCATAGCAATACCCGCACGCCTGCATTTGTGGTTTTCCCGGAAACCCAAACATGGCGCTGCTTTGGTCAGTGTAATGAAGGTGGGGATATCTTTGGCTTTGTAATGAAAAAAGAAGGCTGGGATTTTTCGGAAGCCCTAAATTTTCTTGCAGAAAAAGCCGGTGTTACACTGACTGAATATTCCCCAGAAGATAAAACAGACAAAGACCTGCAAGATAAACTATCGGAATTATTAGAAAGAGCTGCGCTATACTTTCGTCAGCAGATGTTAGAAACACCTCCGGGTCGAGAAACCTTGAACTACCTGCACCAGCGCGGGCTGACTGACCAGACTATAAAAATATTCGGCCTTGGGCATGCTCCGGATGGTTGGGACGGTCTGCTAAACCACCTAAAGCATCTTGGCTATGATGAATCCATTATGCTAGAAGCAGGGTTAATCACTGAAAGGGAATCCGGCGGTTATTATGATCGCTTCCGGAACCGCTTAATGTTTCCTATTCGCAGTACTTATGGCAAAATGGTAGGTTTCGGCGGGAGGGTGCTCGATCCTAACGACGTCCCCAAATACATCAATTCACCCAAAACAGCGCTCTTTGATAAAGGCCGCTTGCTTTATGGGTTGGACCAGGCAAGGCAAAGTATCCGGTCAAATAACCAGGTTGTGATTGTGGAAGGGTACATGGATGCCATTGCCTGTCACCAGGCAAACTTTGCAAATGTTGTCTCGCCCATGGGTACAGCCCTGACTGAGGATCAATTCCGGTTGGTTAAAAAATTTACCCGCCGCATCGTGCTTGCTTTAGACCCGGACGCAGCCGGTGAAAAAGCGACTCTACGCGGGCTGGAGACTGCCCGCCAGATTATGGACCAGGATGCAGAGTTGCGATTTGATGCTAGGGGATTACTGCATTTTGAGGCGCGTCTGAATGCAGATATCCGGATTGCAACTTTGCCAGGAGGAAAAGATCCGGATGAAATTGTGCTAGCTGACCCAGACTCTTGGCGGCAAATCATCAGTGCTGCCAAGCCAGTGGTTGAGCATGTAATGGAAACCTTGGTAGCCGCCAGGGATATAAACGATGCCAAGGTGAAAAGTGAAATAGCCGCACAGGTTTTACCCCTCATCGAAGACGTGCCTGACCGCGTTGAAAGAGAAGCCTACCGTCAGCGCCTGGCGCGTTTGATTAAGGTAGATGAACGCGCACTGCTTACACCAGCCCAAGAAATGACCCGTTTAAGAAATAAGCGGGGCACTCAAAAACAATCCCAAACGCAAGATCCGCGCAAGGTACCTGAGCTAAGCCGTTCAAACCGTGTTCTTGAAAAATACAGCATCCAATTTTTGTATAAAGATCCGGAAAAGATTTATCAATTGGACCACTTTTTGCAAAGTTTCGAACTTGAAAGTTTTAGTCATGAGGATTTCCTGGAAAGTGATTTTAAAACAGTGATGCTAACCATCGAAAAATCACTTAAACAGGATGAGTATGCACCTAATGAATTTGTGGAGCGCAATTTATCTGAGACAATCTTGGATGAATTATCGCAATCAAGTAAGCTGCCTGACCTAACCAATGAGGTCCCAGAGCAGAAAGAATCAGCTGATTTGTTCAGAACGGTATTACGACTCCGGTTGAACAGGGTCAATGAGCATATTAACGACTTGCTATTCTTACAAAGTGAAGTCTCAGAAGATGACAATGAACTTGCCTTGGTTTACCAGGCAGAAGCGATGGCACTAATTAAAACCAGGAAGCAAATAGACACAGCCTTACAATCCCCCGCTGCTGCGGGTAGGGGTAAAAAGACTTGGTGAGAATAATCAATCTCATTCGTGTAAAATAGAATTAATAAGTTGAGCAAAATCTTATGAATGATTCTGACCCGATGTTGCCATCTAATTCGGAGGATAAACCAACCTCTGAATTTAATTCAGACTATATTGATGATTTGGTTGGATCCGAATTTATTGATGACCCTATTCGGCTTTATTTGAGAGAAATTAGCCAGATTGGCTTGCTGAATATTGATAACGAGTTTTACCTTGCTTCTTGTCTAAAGGCGCGAGATTTATTGGGTACTTTCAGCGGTGTTGATCTTGCTAAACTGGAAGATATTGAACAGATTGATTCGATTATTTACGATATCTACAAGGACATTCTTTATTTGTGGTCACAAGTACACTCAGATGTAGACCTGTTTCAAATTGATAAGCCTGATCTATTAGCCATTCTTGAAGAAGCTCAAAACCTCCAGGAGAATTGTCTTAGTTCGGGCAGCTCTTATGTGCGTAATTACTTTGCGGATGATCGATGGGGGGTTGACCGAAATTGGGAAGTATTAGTAAGGGATGTTTTTCAATTATTTCTTGGTTTTTATCTACTTCCACAATCGCTTTTAGTCAATCTGAAAGATGTCATAAATACTAAATCAAAAATTCCAAGCTTGTCCTTTCTTCGAAAACAGAACCTCTCTTCTGAAGAAATTATATCGGCATTCGAAAAGGTTAAATCAAACGCTGACCAAGCAACACAAATTTTGGTGAAGTACAATTTGCGTTTGGTCATTAGCGTCGCCAAACGCTATGTAGGCCGCGGCATTCCTTTGCTTGATCTAATTCAAGAAGGCAATATTGGCCTATTGCGCGCAGTTGATAAATTTGACCCCACCAGGGGCTTTAAATTCAGTACCTATGCAACTTGGTGGATACGCCAGGCAATCAGCCGTTACATAGCTGAAAATGCCCGTACAATTCGAATCCCAGTGCACATGGTCGAATCAATTACAAAATTGCTGCGTTTACAACGCAGTATGGTCCAAAAATTAGGGCGCGATCCCACCTTTGCAGAAATGGCAATTGATTCAGGCTTCCTTTCTCAAGAAGATGTCAATGCATTGATGGACATGGAAAAAGATGGTGCTTTAAGCGATCCTGAGTTACTGAAAAGATGGGAAAACGCATCCCAAAAAGTTGAGCTGATACTGAAAACGGCAGAGGAACCCCTATCATTAGAAAGCCCGGTTGGTGATGAGGACAACAGCACCTTGGGAGATTTCATTGAAGACGAAGATGCCACCGAGCCAATGGATGCGGCTACACGTGAAATATTACGGGAAAAAGTACTTAAATCTTTAGATATTCTTTCCGAAAAAGAGCGTCAAGTATTGTCCATGCGCTTTGGTCTCTTAGACGGCATTGACCATACCCTTGAAGAAGTCAGTGATTACTTCAATGTGACCCGCGAACGAATCCGCCAAATTGAAGCATTAGCCCTGCGCAAGCTGCGCCACCCCACCAGCAGTAGAGAACTACGTGATTTTATGAATGAGTAGTTTGGTCTTTTGATATCACGGATTAATTGAAATTAAATTAAAAGAGCTCGCTGCCAGGCAAGCTCTTTTGTATTATCTAATTAATTTTTAGGGTCGATTTCCTCTTCCTTGTCCGCCTCGAGGACTATTGGATATGGCTTCCTCAAAAGCTTCTTGGGTCATTAGTTGTGGTTCGTAAACCAGGCCGGTTTGATTCTGATAATTAGAAGAAAACGCACTGAGATGATTTAAAGATGCTTTTAGCAGATTCTGATACATCAATTTGATGTCTGCTTTATCTGTCTGTCCAATGGCTTTTTCTAGGTCAAGAATATCTACTTCTTCAACAAGCCCGCCAACCTTTAGCGCTTCAGCTAATGATGCACCACCTTTTTCAACCAGTTCATCATATAAAGCTTGTAATTCTTCATTAACGAAAACGCCTCTTTCATCATTTTGAATAATATCAGTTACCCCATAATTTTCGAGCATTGATTTAACAGAATCGGTATGGTTTTGTTCACTTCCAGCAATGTTATTGAAAATATTCAATCCCCATTGATCATACAGGGTTAGGTAAACATCGCGGGCTAATTTTTCTTCCTCGCGCATATACAGCAAATCAGCCACTTCTTGCGCACTTAAATCACCCACTGCTAGAATTTCGCTTGATTCACTTGGCTCTTGTGCGGTAGTTTGATCAACATCCTCAATCTCAGCTTTTTCTTCCGCGACCTCATCCTGTATTTCACCAACAACAATTTCAGTTGTTTCGGGTTCGTTCACAATCGGGTTCTCATTCACATCAGTGGCTAATTTGCTCGGTATTGAGCAAGCTGAAAGAACTAGCACTGTACTGATCATCACAATAATCGCTTTTATAGAAATTTTCATTTTATATACTCCATCTATCACTTAAATAGTAATTTTAAATTTACAGTCTAAAACACCCAAATTGTATATGACACTTATTTAGAGCTAATGAACAAGTTGTGAATGATTTGTGTTAATATTGAATCAGTTATTGCTTTTCTTATTGTAAACGAACTGCTTTTAAACTGAAAAATATTTTCTACTCATGCTATCAACACTTAAGCCGAATTTTAAGGAATAAAAAATGAATACCCGGGAAAAAACAAGTCCCCTTTACACTCAAATTTACAATATAGTTTGCCAAATTCCGCCCGGCAAGGTAGCAACCTATGGACAAGTAGCTAAACTGGTCGGTGGCTGCACAGCCAGAATGGTAGGATATGCCCTCTCAGCCCTGAAAGACGGTAGGGATCCAAATGTGCCATGGCAGCGCGTCATTAATGCACAAGGTCGCATCAGCATGCATGGTGTAGGTAGCAGCATTCAACGCATGCTCTTGGAAGAAGAAGGTATTGAATTCGATCAAACGGACTCAATTGATTTTCGTAAATATCTCTGGGATTTCTAATCAACTACCGATAAATACCTTCATGATTTACATTAGGAAAATTCAGAGAAGCTAACTAGGAGAGTAACCGTGAAACTAATTGAATACACCGACATTGACGAATATCTTAGCCAGGTTCAAGAATATTTGATGAAGAATGAAGCCCGCAGTAACTTGGCTTTGGGTATCGCACTGCAAATCAAAAAAGATCCGCTGCGTTATCCACAACATTTTTTAGCTGCTGTGTTTGATCTGAATGATCAGCCTATCTTAGTCGCATTGATGACGATGCCATATCCGCTCATTGTCCAGGGAGAGCACCCTGACCCAAAAGCAATTGATCTCCTGATAGATTACCTTCTCCAACATCATTTCTCCCTGAGCGGGGTAAACGGCCCCCATGAATTCAGTGATCTTTTTTCTCACCAATACACGCTTAAAACAGGCGTGCATTCAGAGCTTGTTATATCACTGCGAAACTACGAACTCAAAGAGGTCATATCCCCGCCACTGCCGAAAGGAAAATTTCGCCTGGCTTTAGCAAATGATGAGGACATAATTCAAGACTTCCTGCTTGCTTTCCATGCAGAAGCGGTAAGAGAGGGCGCGCCACCGCTCAGCAAGTCTTTGGTGCAAAAGCAATTACAACAAGGGTCTATATTTGCTTGGGAGGTCGACAACGAAATTGTGTCCATAGCGTTGAAAAGCCGCCCTTGCATAAAGACAATCACAGTCGGTGGGGTT
>Ga0116144_10004148_pt1 | contig 13940 bp, 9 predicted proteins | sample AD_UKC035_MetaG_FD_89746 | JGI IMG/M metagenome (GOLD analysis project Ga0116144, IMG submission 89746) | Active sludge microbial communities of municipal wastewater-treating anaerobic digesters from USA - AD_UKC035_MetaG | ecosystem: Engineered > Bioreactor > Anaerobic > Digestate | place: USA... | reverse complement strand
GGAAATGATGATGCTGGTACACCGCTGTTGGTAGTGGACCAAGATCAAAGCACCCTGTCGGCAAAGTTGGTGGCAGGTTTGCAAGAAATCGATGCTGTGGAAGTATACCCACTGACCGGCGAGCAGGCCGAGGATGAGTTTGCAGATCAAGATGCTCCGGCCTGGTTGACCATCCCGGATGGTTTTGAGGCTGATCTGTTAGCGGGCGAGCCCGTGGTATTGGATTTCAGGAAGCTGCCGAACAACGCCAGTGCAGATGCTGTGCAGCGGGTAGTCAGCGCAGAGATCGGTAAGGTGACGCAGGCAATTGATGCGGCGCGCGTTAGTGTGCTAGAGGCAGAACGCAGCCAGCCATTTGCCTCGGATGCGGAGAGACAGGCATATTTTGAAGCCAGTCTTGATGCTGTTCAAGAAATCCTTGCTTCTGTTCCTCAACGGGTTGAAATCAAATACCCGGAGGTGGTTGACGAAAATTTGTATGATTCTAAGGCTCAAGCTTCTTCGGGCCAGCTCATTACCTGGGTATTCATCCCCTTATTGGGGGCCTCGGGAGTGTTTGCTTTTGAGCGTCAGCAGAAGACCTTGCCTCGTTTGATGACCACACCGGTTGCAAAAAGCACATACCTGTTAGGGGTAATAACCGGCCAATTGGGGGCCGGGATTGTGCAAATGATTCTCTTGATTGGTTTCGGTGCCCTGGTGATGGGGGTGAATTATGGTCAATCGCCGGCAGGTTTGGCGGTGTTGATGCTGGCTTTTGGTTTGGCTTCGGTGGCTTTTGGAACCATGCTGGGCACTTTTGTGAAGACCGAAAAACAAGCAGGCAATATCAGTATTATGATGGGTATGGTGATGTCCCTTTTAGGTGGATGCTGGTGGCCGTTGGAACTCTTCCCAGGGGCGGTGCGCACGGCGGTTATGGCTTTGCCAACCACCTGGGCCATGCAGGGCTTTACAGTCCTGACCATGCGCGGCGGTGGGTTTATCGATGCGCTGCCGATCGCGGGGGTGCTGGTTGGCTTTGCTTGTCTGCTCTTTGTGATAGGAATTTGGCGTTTTCGATATGAATAATGAATCTGTGGTAGTCCTCGTCTCGGCAAATATCGAATGGCAGGCTTTGCGCAGTTTATTGAAGGATGTGATTGTAGAAAATTCGCCATATGGCGAATGGTTTTTATATAAATTCGCTGACCGACAGGGGCCGGTATTGTTCTTTCATGAGGGTTGGGGGAAAATTGCTGCGGCGGCTGCCACGCAGTACGTGATTGACCGCTGGCGGCCCGAATTGTTGATCAACCTGGGCACTTGCGGCGGCTTTGCGGGTCAGATCCAGCGTGGTGCGGTGGTGTTGGTCGAACGGACGGTCGTGTACGATATTATTGAGCAAATGGGAGATTTTGATGCGCACATCGCCCATTACGCGACAGAGGTTGATCTGAGCTGGCTGAAAGAGCCATATCCCCAAGAAGTGATACGCACATTGTTGGTTTCGGGCGATCGTGATTTGATTGTGGATGAGGTGCCGCACTTATACAAGAAGTATGGTGCGGTGGCTGGGGATTGGGAATCGGGAGCGATTGCCTGGGTGGCCCAACGTAACCAGACGCGCTGTTTGATCTTACGCGGCGTAACCGACCTGGTGGGGGATGGCGGCGGCGAAGCTTACGACGGGAATATTGAAGTCTTCGAGAACGGTGCGCGGCAGGTGATGGATGGGTTGGTTGCCACTTTGCCGGCCTGGATCGGGCAAGCTGGTCTTTACTAATCCAGGGGTCATGAGTCAAATTTTTTGGTGTAGCAAGAAGGCTGAATTGATTTAGCAATCTATACAACGATCAGCGGATTACTCGCGCGAATGAAGCTGGCGCTCGATTTCGCGCTGGGCATCTCGCTTGGCGATCTCGGCGCGCTTATCGTACAGCTTTTTCCCTTTGGCAACGGCAATTTCTACTTTTGCGCGGCCTTCTTTGAGGTAAACACTCAGAGGAATGACTGTTACCCCTTTTTGGCGCACATCGTTCCATAAATGTAGGATTTCGGAGCCGTGGAGCAGCAGCTTGCGCGGCCGGCGTGGGTCATGATTGTAACGGCTGGCCTGTTCATACGGCGCAATGTGCGCATCCTCAAGCCAGGCCTGGTGACCATCAACGCGCACAAAAGCCTCTGCCAGGCTGATCTGCCCGGCGCGCACAGATTTGATCTCGCTGCCTTGCAGCGCGATCCCAGCCTCGTAGGTTTCAAGGATAAAGTATTCGTGCCGGGCTTTCCGGTTTGTAGCAACAACTTTGACGCCCATAATGGACCGATTTTATCACAAGTAAGGGGTGTCGCGGTGCTTCTATGGGGAGAAAAAGTGTTGTATGGCAGCCTGGACGGCCGGGTCGCTGCCGGGAGAGTCTGCTGCCAGCAGAATATCTGGTTGGAGCCCGGCATCTCCGACCGGCTGCTCGAGCCCGGGCGCCCACCAACGGGCGGCGGTGACGTGCAAACTGGATTCGTCTTGAAGTAAGAAGACAAGCTGGATGGCATCTTTGCCATATGTTGGAACACCAATCAACGGCGCTCTCTGCTGCCCCTGGAGTGCCCCAGCAATGATCTCGGCCGCGCTGGCTGTGTTTTGATTGACCAAGACCACCAGCGGGAGAGAGAAGAAGACGCCAGGGTCCTCAACCTTGATCGTTTCAACGTCTTTGCCGCGATACTGCTGCTGGATGACGATGCCTTCGGCCAGGAACAGGCGGGCAATCTCGACGCCGGCATCTAACAGCCCGCCATAGTTGTCGCGCAAGTCTAGGGCAAAATGTGTGGCGCCGCGTTCTTGCAGGTCGGCGACCGCCTTCTGAATTTCTTCGGCCGTGCTGGCGGCGATGATGTTCACTTTGATCAGTCCCAGGCGTGGCTCATCTGGAGCCAAACGCCAGGTTACTGATGGCAGAGCGATCTCGGCCCGCTTGATCTTGAAAGGTACCGCCTGATACCCAGGGGTGCGGCTGATGGTAATGGTCACCTCTTCGCCTATTGGGCCGCGGATGGCGGCGAGCAAGATATCTTGAGCAGTATCGGGGGTAAGAACCAGGTCGTCTACCTGCAGGAGACGATCCCCATCTTGGATGCCGGCCAACCTTGCAGGGCCATCTGGGAAAGGAAAGAGCAGAAAATACCCTTCTGGATCTTTTTCAATCGTTGCCCCGATGCCTCCGTAACTGCCCTCGAGGTTTTGGGAGTTCAATTCGTGTTGGGCAGGCTCAACAAAGCTGGTATATGGATCTCCATATGCCTGGATCATGCCCCGGATCATGCCGTATTCCAGGGCGGGGGCGGCAGGTGGGGTTGGTAGACCCTGGTTCAAGATCAGGTCATAGGCTTCGGTAAGTATGGGGAAATCATCAGCAGAAGATCCGATGCGGTCGTGGGTGACAAATCCTGCTAAAAAACCAGCGCTTAGCAGCGCAATGACCGCCAGGGTGGTGGTATATGCGCGTTGAAAAGGTGACATTTTTCCCATGGTCACGCGTCGATGGTCGGGCCGGGCTGTGCCAAAAGCTTGGCGATTGAGCGCAGCTCAAGCCACCATTGTTCTTTTGGACGTTGGTACTGGGTGTCAATCACGCGCATAAAGTCTTCCATGGGGTGGAACTGCATTTTGCCGGCGTTCAGTCCAATATAGGTGCAGCGGTTAGAATTTTTCTCGCGTTCTTCGATCAGGTAATCTACGCAGCGGCTGGCAAACCGCGTGGCTTGAATACGGTCGAAGGGCGAAGGATCTCCGCCTTGCTGCAAATGACCAAGGATCGCCTGCCTGACATCGAACAAGTCGCCGCCCTCTTCAGAGAATAACGCGCTCATAAATGCTGTGGTGTAGACTGGGTTCACAGATTCATTGCGGATCATCAGCCCCAAGCGTTTGCCGCCCTTGAAACTGGTGATCAGGTTCTCAAGGTCAACTTGAAGATCGTTCAAGGTTACACCCTCTTCGTGGATGTAGACCCTCTCGGCACCGGTGGCCAGGCCGCCCAAAAGCCCCAGGTATCCACAATAGTGGCCCATTACTTCAACCACAAAACAGCGCCGGGCAGCCACTGCCGACTGCTTGATCTTGTCGACGGCATCGACAATATTGTTTAAGGCTGTATCGGCGCCGATGGAGAAGTCGGATCCGGGCAGGTTGTTGTTGATGGTTGCCGGCAGGCAGACCATGGGGATGTTAAAGGCTGGGAAATTGTTGCGCTCGTTGAGCATTTTGTAGATTGACTCGTAAGCATTCCAGCCGCCCACAACCAACAAGCCTTGGATCTCGTGTTTTTCAATATTGCGCGCAATGGCATAAAGATCGCTGCCCACGGGGATGCGGCGGTTGGTGCCAAGTTCTGAGCCACCCATCGATGCCCAGCCATTGACGCTCATCCATTCCATTTCGTGGATTTCGTCGTTCGCCAGCCCTTCAAAGCCGTTTTGAACCCCGAGCATGACATGCCCTTTGTCGATGCCAAGGCGCACAGCCGCGCGAGAGGCTGTGTTCATGCCGGGCGCAGGCGCTCCTGAGTTCAGTACGGCAAAGCGGTAGTGCTTTTGATTGGGGTCGCGGGTGTGTGGCAAAGCGCGTACGAAGGTGCGCAAGGTGCGGAAGGCTTCCTTGAAGCTGGGCGTACGCAGCTCTAAGGCTGCCTCGTAGTCATGAGCTTCGATGGCGTCGGCCACAGCGTGGGTTTGTTCAACACAATACATCAGGGGGGTTGTAATGATCTGCGTGCCGTGGATGCCCACCAATTGCGGGTCGCTGCTGGGCTTGGCATCCAAGATGGCATGCACGGCAGCGTGACCCATTCGGGTTCCCAGGTTGCGATCGAAAGCGCTGGGTTTGCCGCCGCGTTGGACATGCCCCAAGATGGTGACGCGCACTTCCTCACCCATACTTTCTTCGAGGACTTTTTGAACGTCAGATGATCCGATATATTTCCCATGGCGGTCGCGAGCGCCTTCTGCCATGATGACGATGCTGTCGCGTCTGCCGGCGCGGCGGCCTGCTTTCAGCCGTTCGCACATTGTTTGCTGCCAGTCATCGGTATCTGGAGGACTTTCGGGGATCAGCACCCAGTCAGCGCCAGTGGCCAGGGCGCCCATCAAGGCCAGGTAACCACAGTTGCGGCCCATTACCTTGACGATGAAGGTGCGTTGGTGGCTGGAGGCGGTGCTGGTGATGGCATCGACAGCCTCGGTGATGCGGTGCAAGGCAGTGTCGGTACCAATGGTCATATCAGTGCCGAACATGTCGTTGTCAATAGAGCCTACCAGGCCCACGATGGTGAGGTTAGGATGCAGGTCAGCGAACTGCTGGGTGATCTGGCCTTGGGTGACCAGTTCGGCTAACAAAGAGTTCCATTCTTGACGGAAAAGGTTGGCCCCCGTCAGGCTGCCGTCGCCACCGATCACGATGAGGTTGTCGATCTCTCGATCTAATAAGTTTTTGGCTGCGGTGAGACGACCTTCGCGTGTGCGGAACTCCTCGCTGCGAGCGGTGCCGATCACGGTTCCACCGCGCTGCAAGATGCCACCCACAGAATCCCAGTTCATTTGGCGGATGCGGCTGCCGCCTTCTACTAAACCTTGATAGCCTTCGTATATTGCATAGACGTCAAGCCCTTCTTGCAGGGCGGTGCGCACAATGGCGCGCAGGGCGGCGTTCATTCCTTGTGCGTCGCCGCCGCTGGTTAATACTGCAACTCGCTTTTTCTCTTTAGTCATTCCAACCTCCATGGTTATTTGCCTTGTGGCAACTGGTGAGCAATGGTCTGTATACGCTCAAGCACGATATTCCACGAATATCTTTGCCGTACAAATGTTTGAGCGGCCTGTCCGATCTGGCTGCGTTGGGTCGGGTTCTGCAGCAGGCGAATGATATGGTCTGCAATTTCTTTCGGATTGTCGGCAATCAATAGTTCGCGGCCAGGCTCAGCGCCCAAGCCTTCATTAACTACACTGGTTGTGACCACTGCGCGGGCGGTGGCCATGGCTTCTAAAACTTTATTCTGAATGCCGGCTGCGAAGCGCAGCGGGGCGGCAAACACCGCGGCGTTATTCAGGGCGCTGTTCAGATCGGGGACAAAGCCCGCGACCGATACCCCAGGAATGGCAGCCAGGCGTAAAACTTCGGCATTTGGTTCTGCACCAACAATTTGCAGCGTGCACTCTGAAACCTGTTGGCGGATGAGCGGCAGTATGTTTTGAGCCAACTGAACCGCTGCGTCTACATTGTGGGCCACCCCCATATGACCGCTAAAAATGATGCTGTCAGGAGTTTCTGCCTGGCCATTGGGATAGAAATGTTCAAAATCAACCCCATTGGTCACTACCTGGATATTGGCTTCGGGGCAGATGACAGCCAATTCCTGGTGGTCTGCATTTGAGATCAGCCAGGTTTCGTCAAAGCTCTGTGCTACCCGTTGTTCATAGCGTTGGATGCGCGGCCGTTCGATTGTGTAGAGCAGGCGTGATGCCAGGCCGCGATAGGGGAGCGAACGTTTCACTTCGCGCGAAATGACATCCGTTAGATCTACAATGCGGTAAAGTTCTGGATGATTCGCCAAGAATTGAGCCATACGGAAAAGGTGGATGTAGGCGGCATCGAAAGAAATGCTGGATAATTTCTGGTCTACCAGGCGCTGCATTTCGTCAGAACGGTAATAAATGGCCTGCAGGGGCAGGTCGCGCCAGATGTTTGATGCAACGGATAAGACAGATTGCCGGGTGCTTTTATGCACCACCTGGACATCTGTGCAAACGGTCTTGAGCGCGTCTAGACTGGTATACTCAGATTCGTCTGCAATGAAGGAAAGCAGATGAATCTCATGCTGGCGAGCAAGTGATTTTATGAAATTGTATGCCCTGAGGCGATCACCCCGGTTCGGCGGGTAAGGGAGGCGGGCAGTAAGGCAAAGAATGCGCATAGGTGTCAGGGTTCAGGAGGGTAACAGAATGTTATAATTATATCCTTATAATCCTGGCTGAGGGCAGGTTGTTCACCGATCAACCTGCTCAAACCAAAAATTGGTGCAAGAACATGATTCAATCCCCAGTATTTATCATAGGCTGTCCGCGTTCGGGTACAACGTTATTGTTCAATGTATTATCTGAAGTTTCTTCGCTTTGGTCGATTGGTTATGAAAGTAAAGAGATCATTGAAAAATTCCATCATCCGGCGGAAAAAGGGTGGGAATCGGGGGCTCTGGATGCCGGTGATGTAACGCCTCTCTCGCGAGCCTTTATCCTGGATGCTTTTGAAAAGCAATCTGCCTCGGGGGATTTCTGGCGACGAGTCAACAGCCTGCGCGATGGATTGCGTAAAAACAGCCTTTACCGGGCGATCAAGAAAAAGGGCCGTGCTGCTGATGCTGTAGGTGCTTTAAGTAGTGCGATCCCACAACAAGGATTAGACATGGTGCGCACCTTGGTGCGCCTGCGTAATACAATACTGCCATTTGGCAAGCCGAGCGTTGTTCGCTTGTTAGAAAAGACACCCGAAAACTGCCTGCGTCTGCCTTTCTTGTTGGAGTTATTCCCAGATGCCCGGGTAATTTATTTGACACGAGACGCCCGCCCGAATGTGCATTCGATCATGGAGGGATGGCGGCAGGTGCATGCATTTCCTGGTTACCGTGTGCCAGAGCAAATCAGGATTCCGGGGGATGTGCGCGGGCGTTGGGCTTTTAGCCTGATCCCTGGCTGGCGTGAGCTGGTTGACAAATCCTTGGAGGAGGTTTGTGCGTGGCAGTGGGTGCGTTGTAATGAAGCTGTGTTGACCCATCGGGATCAGACCCGGGGGCGGGTGCCTTATTTGACTTTGCGCTATGAAGACCTGGTCGCCGATCCATCCCAAGAATTTAAGAAGATTGCCGATTTCATTCAAGTGGATTTTGAGACAAGTTTTCGCGACTTTGCTTCAGGCCTGCCAAAGATCAATGTGGTTTCAGATCCAGACCCAGATAAATGGCGAAAAAAGAATGGGGCTGCGATCGAGCGGATCTTGCCAATCGTTCAGCCGGTGATGGATCGATTGGGTTACGATAGCGTTTGAATCAGGCGGGCTTGTCCGGGTGCGTTATCAGCACGTCATAGAAGGCGGCTAACTTTTTCTCCATCTCGTCCCAGTTGAACTGTGTGCGTGCCAGGGACTGGCCTTTCTTGCCCATATCTTGCCCCAGGGCCGGTTGACGCAGGATCTTCAAGATGGCCTGAGCGTGCGCACTTGGGTCGGTGGCGGCAACGCGGTAGCCGTTTTCGCCATCGTGAACGTAGGGTCGGGTGGAGGCCAGGTCGCTGCTGACGATGGGAATCCCATATGCCATGTATTCGAACAGTTTGGTTGGAACATTCTTGTCATTCTTGGCGTAGGGCTGCCAGGGCACCCAACCGACCGCGGCCTGCTGTAAATAGGTGCCGATTTGATCGAACGGCACGCGCCCGACGATGTTTACGGCATGGCTGATCCCGCGTTGATCCACATCTTGCTGTACCTCTTGCTGTAGGCCGGGGGGCATGAAATGCCCGACCAGCACCAGGCGTGCTTCGGACATTTCTTCAAGAACTTGTTGGAAAGCGGCGATCATCAAACGGGTGCCGCGGTTGCGCTCGTGCCCGCCCAGGTGAAGGACGATTGGGGCGCGAGGAGGCAGGTCCTTTGTGGTTGCATTAGCGTCCTCGATGAAAAACATGGCGGGATAATTGAACAAGGTGACCTTGGGCAGCCTGACGTTTTCGAAGGACTCGGCGATGGCGTGATCCGAGAAGATCAGGCCGCTTTGTAAGCGGGCGAGAACAGGCTCAAGCCAACGAAAAACCCAGGCGATAGGGTAGCGGATCCAACCCGGCATGTAATCCTTCACTTTGATGAAATCCGCATATACCTCGTGAATATCATAAATGGTGGGTTTGCCTGTAAGCAAGCGGAGGAAAGGCGCCACTAAGAGCAGCTCGGGATCGTGGAAGTGGTAGATGTCTGCCCGTTCGGCCCGCGCCGTGCGTAAGATCGTCCACCACAGGCGAGGACGCTGCCAGCGCGGAACTTGAGGCAAGCCGATGATCTGCACCCCATGGCGCAGCTCGGTGGTGTCGTGAATAGCGATGAGGGTCACATCGTAACCGCTTTTGTGCAGGCTTTGCGCCTCGCGGTAGAAGACACGGTTATCTAGAGCAGAGTGAACGGATGAAAAGATGCAGGCCTTCAAGGTGCTGGCTCTTTCACTCATTGCGCTTCCGAATTAAACGAGCAGGCACCCCGCCCATAATTGAATAAGGCTCAATGTTCTTAGTGACTACAGCGTTTGCTCCAATGATGCTTCCACGGCCAATTGTCACGCCAGCTAGAATCACCACGTTGAACCCAATCCAGACGTCATCATCGATTATTATTGGCTGGTTATTGTAGCCTTGTGATGAAATTGGCAGACCTAGTTTTTCAAAAGCATGATTACGGCTGATTATTTTGGCGCCAGCGGCAATAAGGACATTGTTTCCAATAACAATCTTTTCATTCCATGGATATAGGTGAGCATCTTCTCCAAGATAGCAGTTGCTGCCGACTGAAACAAGGGCGGGATTGCGGATACGCGCTCCCACGCCCACCCGGAAGTTTTTACCGCAGTTGGCCAGCAGTTGACCATAATAATAACCTCGCAACCTTTGAGAAGGCTCAATGCGGGGTAAGTTGCTGATTGCTTGTAACAGCCTACATAGAGTCTTGAGTGGTTTGATTGCCATTGTGGTCTCTTTCAGAATCCAAGGACGACAGGAGATTGAGGATATTCTCAACCGCTTTGGGTTTGAAAAAATATGCACTAATCTGAGGGTCAACTGGGCGAATCTGTTGCTTGGTGATTAGGTCGATAAGCTTTTCAGGCGACTCGCATAGTGCACTGTAACCGTTCTCGAGTAATGGTGCCATGGCGTCAAGACCCTTGAAAGGCAAGATCAGGGTCGGCGTGCCCAAGGCCAATGCCTCATAGTGGCATGTGGATGTTATGCTTAAGTGAAGATCGGCAGTTTTGATTAATTCGAAAGTGGAAGGGTTCTCATTGTTGAGCACTACTTTTACATTTGGTACATCTATAAAACATTGTTGGTATGCATCTTTGTTCATTTCCCGCATGTGCAACTTAAAAGTGATCTCGAAATCGAACTTGCCTTCCGCAAGCTTAATGAATTTTTGGAAGAAGTCACAATATACAGATGGGTAAACCAATGGCTGTGTGGTGACTACTAGTTTTAATAAATTTCCTTTTGGGAAGGCTTCGGATCGGAAGCGATCTATTCTAGGGCTTCCTACAATGTATAGTTCCTCATCCCAAAAGCGGTTTTCAGTAAGCACATCTTTCCAAAACTCGCCATATAACAGGAAAATATCTGGGATTGGCATAGCGCGCTTATGATGCCGTGCAAAAGATGTCCACGAATAGCAAGGATGATATTTGAATACTATGCCATGCTGAAGTTCAATCAATTGAATGTTTCTTTCTTTCGCCGCCGCTGCAAGACTGGCATAGCCGTGAGTGTTCACAAGCATGATCACTTTGGGGTGGATACGATCTAATAGCCAACCAAAGAGATGCTTGGATAAGTAGAACTGCGTAAATTCACATTTTAGGCGGGTAAATTTGAACCTTTCTTCATCTACATAGGGCGCAAGGATATGACTCATGGATTTTGCGGTGTCGGCGATATCCCCTAGATTTAACCAGGCTGCAAGGAGAGCAGGTATTTTGCGGAACAGTGTCAGCGAAAATTTACTTTTGATATGTGCTTTGCGCCGCGATGGGAAAAAGGTAGGTGCATGCAGGGTTTCAACCTTAAGGTAGTTGTCCATCTGATCTAGTAGTTCGTCAAAAAAGATATCCCTGAAAGTTTCTCCATCCAATTCGCGTAGATTTAAGTCTTTGGTCACAATGAGTGTCTTGGCTTTTGGTATGCGGGTCAACCCTCTAAGATCGTCAAAAATGATCTGTGCCAAGTACGATGCGGGCCACTTGACCTTTTCTGGAATGATCTTTTGACCTGTAAGCGTGGCTATAAAATCCCATCTTAAGAGAGGCCAGATGCACCAACCGTCAACTTTGAATTGAAGCAGGTTATTTTTTTCTTCTAAATCGTAGACGAGTTGGTGGGCATCAAAGGCAGAAAGCGTGTTCATGTGATATTAGGCCTTGGTCTGGTTCCTGGCTGCTTATTGAATAGGGTGCCTAGAAAGTTGCAACGTGTACGTCGAGGAGCGTACACTGCGTTGGGCAAGACTCATACTTGGCCTTGATGTCTCCCGTGATTTGTGATATCGTAAGCAGGTTATGATGCCGTTGTTGGCAGGCTAAGCCAAAGCCTGGCTCACAGGCGAATCATACCACACAACCCTGAGAAGAAAGTAAGGTAGAGCCCATCATGCCCACTAAATTGAGCCGCTACTGCGAAGGTGTTATGGAAGCCGCCTGGTTGGTGGCAGTTGTTGTCGTGCCAGTCTTCTTTAATATATATTCCAGCCGGATCTTTGAACCGGATAAGATCACATTGTTGCGCACCCTGGCGTTGATCATTTTGGGGGCATGGATCATCAAGCTGCTCGACGAGGGGCGGGCGCGTTGGGAGAACCTGGAAAAGGGACCCTCGTTCTCGAAATTCTTGACCCAAACCCCTTTGCTGGGGCCTGTAATCGCCCTGGCGATTGTTTATGTGATTGCGACAATTTTCTCGGTTAGCCCCAGGGTCAGCCTGGTAGGTTCTTACCAGCGTTTGCAAGGCACATACACCATGTTCTCTTATATGGTAGTCTTTTTGGCCATTATCGGCAATTTGCGCAAGCGCAGCCAGGTGGAGCGGGTGATCACAGCGGTGGTTTTGTCCAGCTTGCCGATCAGTTTGTACGGCATTCTTCAAAAATATCGCATTGACCCGGTGCCATGGGGTGGAAATGTTTCGAACCGTATCGCCTCGAACATGGGTAATTCGATTTTTGTCGCCGCTTACCTGATCATGGCTGTTCCGCTGGTGTTCGGACGCATCGTTCAATCTTTTGGGGCGATCTTGAAAGAAGAACAGCGGGTGGTTGTCCACATTGTCCGTGCGACCTTGTATGTCTTCATCTTTGCAGTTGACCTGGTGGCGATCTACATGAGCGGAAGCCGCGGGCCATTCCTCGGCTTATTAGCTGGCTTTTTCTTCATGTTTTTATTGTTGTTTTTGAACTGGCAAAAGCGTTGGATGATGTTGACGACCATTGGTATTGCCGGTGGGATGGCTGTTTTTCTATTGCTCCTGAGCATCCCGAATGGCCCACTAAGCGGCCTGCGCGATGCGCCTTTGATTGGCCGGTATAGCAAGGTTTTTGATACCGAAGACCGTACAAGCCAGGTGCGTATCCTGATCTGGGAAGGTGCCTGGGATTTAGTGCGACCTCACGCACCGATTAATTATCCAGACGGAAGCACTGATAAGGTCAATTTCCTTCGCCCGCTGGTGGGGTATGGCCCTGAGGGGATGTATGTTGCGTATAACCAATTCTATCCATCCGAGTTGGGAAGGGTTGAGAAGCGTAATGCTTCGCCCGATCGCTCTCATAATGAAACCTGGGACTCGTTGGTGACGACCGGCTTGCTAGGATTTGCGGCTTACTTGTTATTGTTTGTCAGTGTACTCTACTATGGGTTGAAATGGCTTGGCTTGATCCATACAGGAAAGCAGCGTAATGTGTTCCTGGCGTTTGTGGTGATTGGAGGTGCTGCAGGTGCAATCGGCCTGACTGTTTGGCAGGGGGTGGAGTTCTTTGGCGTGGGGCTGCCGTTTGGGGTCATCATGGGTGCGATCGGATATTTGACGGTGTTTGCACTATTTGCATCGACGATGTTTGACAAAAGCAAGATTGGCCCCGATGCGGTGATCATGATCATGCTTTTGGCCGCCATTGTGGCGCACTTTGTCGAAATCAATTTTGGGATTGCGATCGCATCCACGCGCACGCACTTCTTCGTTTATGCAGCGCTGTTATTTGTCATGGGGTATGTATTGCCTCGACAGTCAGCCGCCACTGAAGCGCTGCCAATCTCCGATGGGCGGGAATTAGTCGAACCTGACGTGCCGGCGAAGAAATCCACCAGTAAGCGGCGCAAAGTGGCCCACGACCAGCCGGTGGGGGCAGGACGTTACCCGGCTTGGGTGCCGGCTGCGGTGGTGGGTTCTGCCATTGTTTCTGTTATTTTGGTCAGCATGGGATATGACTTTATCTCGAATTCTGCGCGTGCCACATCGGCATTTACGATCATTGGCAATTCAATGACTCGGCTGCCAAACCGTGATAATGCCCTGTCGTACGGTGTTTTGGCCATGGTCTTGACAACCTGGCTTTCGGGCGTGCTGCTGGTAACAGCCGAAAACAAGGAAGCTAAGGATGCTTCCTCTTGGTGGCGGGCATTGGGATTGACGGCAGGTGTTTCGGCAGCGGTTATTTTGCTGTTTTGGTTGTGGCATGCTGGAAGCCTGGCGGCTCTTGCCAGCTTGGTTCCTAGTACAACGACAGAGGTGCTTACCCAGATCAATAGCCTGGGAGGGCTGCTGACCAGTTTCTATTTTTACTTGTTTATGATCATCTTTGGGGTGGCGGCTTTCTTGCCTTCTGGTTGGCCAAGCCGTGCGCCGGGCGCGTCGGCAATAGGTGCCTTTCTTGCGCCGGTGGTTGTGTTGGTGGTTGTTTTGCTGGTATATGTCACGAATTTGCAAGTGATCCACTCAGATATCGCTTTTAAAATGGCCGATCCATTTACCAAGAGCCGCCAATGGCAGGTGGCAACACTGCTCTATCAGCGCGCACTTCAGCTTACGCCAAACGAAGACCATTACTATTTGTTCTTGGGGCGCAGTTACCTGGAACAAGCAAAAATCAGCCAGGATGCCGAAGAACAAGCCGACCT
>Ga0116144_10004145_pt1 | contig 13947 bp, 15 predicted proteins | sample AD_UKC035_MetaG_FD_89746 | JGI IMG/M metagenome (GOLD analysis project Ga0116144, IMG submission 89746) | Active sludge microbial communities of municipal wastewater-treating anaerobic digesters from USA - AD_UKC035_MetaG | ecosystem: Engineered > Bioreactor > Anaerobic > Digestate | place: USA... | reverse complement strand
GAAACGGATAGCCGGTTCACAAGGCTCCGTCGCTTTAATGGGATCATGGGATTCTTACATCTCATCCAGGGTTTGCTCATGATCTTTGTCAGCAATGACAGAACCTACCCTATCTTCACCAATTACTTGAACTTTGATATGGCAACTCGCTCTCTAACACCGAATCCCCAACTCTTCTACGAGTTGCGTTTCGGGCCGGCGGTTGCGGCTTTCTTGCTCATCTCGGCCGTGGCTCATTTTTACCTGGCAACCATTGGCTATCCACACTATGTACAGAATCTCAAGAAAGGCATGAACCCTGTGCGTTTCTATGAATATGCCTTAAGTTCTTCGTTGATGATCGTGCTCATCGGCATGCTCATTGGGCTTTGGGATCTGGGCGCCCTCATCCTGATCTTTACGCTCAATGCCACGATGAACCTGTTCGGCATCATGATGGAGCTACATAACCAGCACACAGAGAAGACAGACTGGACCGCCTTTATCTATGGTTGTATTGCGGGGTTCATCCCGTGGGTGGTGATTATGTTGTACTTCGTGGGGGCGGTTTCATCCGGCGAGGCCAAGCCGCCGGACTTTGTATACGCGATCGTTCCCACGCTGTTTGTCTTCTTTAATATCTTTGCCATCAACATGGTGTTGCAGTACAAGAAGGTGGGGCCCTGGAAGGATTACCTGTACGGGGAACGCGTTTACATCATCTTGAGCTTATCGGCCAAAACAGTTTTGTGCTGGTTGATCTTTACGGGTACGCTGGCCCCCGTCTAAAGCAAACCGCCTGCCGCTGGCGACGGCGTTTTTCCTGCGCCGTTCACAGAAAGCGTGACAATAGTATCACATCCAGTCATTGCTTAGCGCCACAATGACCGGAGTACATTTCATTTCAAAGCGCACACTATCACTAAGGAGAAATTAATATGGAAGAGCAAGTTATGTCTATGCCGCGTATCGGCGACAAGGCCCCGGCGTTCAAGGCCGTGACCACTCAGGGCGAGATCAACTTCCCGGAGCAGTACGCCGGCCACTGGGTTATCCTGTTCAGTCACCCCGCCGACTTCACTCCGGTCTGCACGTCGGAGTTCATCACGTTTGCGTCGCTGGAGCAGAAGTTCGCCGATGTGAACTGCAAACTTGTGGGGCTGTCGGTGGATGGGCTATACAGCCACATCGCCTGGCTGCGCACCATCAAGGAGAAGATCGAGTACAAGGGGATGAAAAACGTGGAGGTGCGCTTCCCGTTGATCGAGGACATCACGATGGAAGTCGCCAAGAAGTACGGGATGATCCAGCCGGGCGAAAGCTCCACCAAAGCGGTGCGGGCCGTGTTCGTGATTGACCCCAAGGGGATCATCCGCACCATCATCTACTACCCGCTGAGCCTGGGGCGGAATTTCGACGAGCTGTACCGGGTGGTCGTGGCGCTACAAGCCGCTGACGCCTTCACCATCGCCACGCCGGCCGATTGGCGGCCCGGCGACGACGTGATCATCTCGCCGGCGGGGTCTTGCGGGGTGGCGCAGGCGCGCATGGAAGGCAAAGAGGACATGGTCTGCAAGGACTGGTTCTTCTGTACCCGGAAGATTTCCGAACAACAGGTGTGGGACGCGGTGTTGAAGAAATAATCGCGCGCGCTTTCAAGCTGATAGAATCCGGTGTAGAATGAAAAGGGTTCACAGCCACAACTTCTTGTAGGCCCTTTTTTGGGTATCCAGATGCCCGCTGCCTCCCCATTGTGGGTGTGCAGCGGGCAATTGGTTAGACTGGCGGGCGATTTATGTGAGGAGAAATGCGTATGGGAATGATTTTGAAGCTTATCGCAGCGTTGGCGACAGCGGCAACCGGAGTGCTGGCCCTTGTCAAACCTTCGGCGGCCTATGGATTCATCGGATTGAAGGCCGAGGGGGCGCGCGGCGTATCGGAGATGCGTACAATCTTCGGCGGACTGTTCATCGCTCTAGGCGTTACACCGCTATTCCTGGGCGACACGGCCTATCTGATGCTTGGCATTGGCTACCTGGCGATTGCCGCCGCGCGTATGTTTTCCATTTTATTCGATAAGTCCTAGGCGCAGTCTAACTTGATCAGCCTCGCCATCGAAGTAGTGTTGGGCGTCATTTTGATCCTCTAAGGGACTGCTATGACTATTCGCATCGTAACCGACAGTACGTGTGATTTGCCCGCCGAAACGATTGCCCGGTACGGGATCGGCGTCGTGCCGCTCTACATTAACGTGGGCAAACAGGGATTCCTTGATGGCATTGACATCACGCGCGAGGAGTTTTACGAAAAGCTGCCCACGTTCCCGGTCCACCCCACCACCGCCGTCCCGTCGCCGCAAAAATTCCGCGCGATATACAATGCCTTTGCCGACGAGGGCGCAACGCACATCTTCTCCATCCACATCTCGGCTGCGTTGAGTGCGGTCGTGGATATGGCGCGCACCGCGGCGCAGGAAACCACGTCTGTGGCGGTCACAGTGCTGGATGGCCAGCAGTTGAGTCTGGGGACGGGCTTTCTCGTCGAGACGGCGGCGAAACTGGCGGCAGCCGGACGCTCCGTCGCCGATATCCTGGCGGCGATCAACGACCAGATTCAACGCACGCGCGTTTTCGCCGCGCTGGATACGTTGGAATTCCTAAGGCGCAGCGGGCGAATGAACCGCTTCGTGGCCGGCCTCGGCTCACTGCTGCAACTCAAGCCGATTTTGACGATGCATCATGGCAAACCCGACTCGGAGCGCGTCCGCACGCGCGAGCGCTCCCTTCAACGGGTGATCGATATGCTGCGTGAGGCCGGTATGCTGGAGCGCGTCGCCATCGTCCACACCCACGCGCCCGATCGCGTCGCCGAGCTGCGCGAAAAGGCGGCCGCGCTGCTGCCGGAGGGAGATATCCTGACCATGGACATCACCCCGGTCATCGGCGCGCACCTCGGGCCGGGTGCGGTGGGCTTTGCGGTCATCAGTGCGCCGCAAGTTTGATTTTTTCACGCAAAGGCGCAAAAGGTTTGTGATTCGCCATTCGCTATTTGCCATTCGCTATTTGCCATTTGAAAGGAATACCTCTATGAACTTCTTACAAATCTACTTAACTCTCGGGCTGCTTATTCTCGGCTTAATGACAGTGTTGTGGTTGGTCAGTCTCGCGCTTAAAAATTCCAGCATTGTGGACATTTTTTGGGGGACGGGATTCGTCATCACGGCATGGGCAGCGTTTCTGATCACACCCGGCGGCGTGGCGGCGCGCAAGGTGTTGATCTGTGGAATTGTGACCGTGTGGGGACTGCGCCTCTCCCTGCACCTTCTTATCCGCAACTGGAGCAAGCCGGAGGATTTCCGCTACCAGAAGTGGCGCAAAGAGGCTGGGCCGTCGTGGTGGTGGAAAAGTTTCTTCAAGGTATTTTTCCTGCAAGGCGTCATTATGTGGATCGTGGCAGCCCCGCTGCTTGCCGCGCAAATCGGCGTCCGGCCAAGGCAACTCACCTGGCTCGATTTCCTCGCCATTCTGCTCTGGCTCGTCGGCTTCTTTTTCGAGGCCGTTGGCGATTGGCAGTTGGCGCGGTTCAAGGCAAACCCGGTCAACAAGGGCAAAGTGCTGGATACCGGCGTCTGGCGGTACACCCGACACCCCAACTACTTCGGCGACGCGATGCAGTGGTGGGCGTACTATCTTATCGCACTGGCGGCGGGCGGCTGGTGGACGATTTTCAGCCCCATCCTGATGACTGGCCTACTCCTGCGCGTCTCCGGCGTCACGCTGCTGGAAAAATCTCTCAAGGAGACAAAACCAGGTTACAAAGAATATGCGGAACGGACGAGCGAATTTATTCCGTGGTTCCCGCGCAAAAAGAAGTAATGAGTCATGAGGGATGAGTAATGAGGGACAGTCTTACGCATTCCTCATTTCCCATTACGCATTTCTCATTTCCCATTCCCCAAAAGGAGATTCTATGAACATCGCCAAAATCATCGCCATCATCGGCCTGCTCGCCATGACCGGCGCCATTCTGTATGCATTTGTGGCCGGCGACTTCGAGACGGAAGGCGCGTGGATCACGTCGCATCCGTGGGGGATTGTGTCGCTGGTAGATTTGTACGTGGGCTTCATCATCTTCTCGCTGTGGATTGTGTACCGTGAGAAGTCGCCAGTCGTCACCGTCGTCTGGGTTGTACTGATGATGATCTTGGGGAATTGGACAGCGGCGTTGTATGTGCTGCTCGCGCTCGTGAAGTGTCGGGGAGATTGGAAGACATTTTGGATGGGAAGTCGAGCAAAGTAAAGGTAGGTAAATCGAGTCTCAGTAGATCGAAAATTGGATTCGTAGTAACCACTTCAGTGGTTCTTACGAATCCAATTTTTGATCTACTGAAACTCCAATTCTTGACTCTTTCCAGAGGCTAACGATAATTTGCGTATGAGTGAAAGCCTGGAAATGTATCTCGCTACGATTATCCACCTGCGCGCCGCGAAAGATGAACCGGTATCCCTTTCAGTGTTGGCGAACGCGCTTTCGATTGCCAGCGTCTCGGCCAACGAGATGTGCCGAAAGCTGCAAGAGCAAGGTCTGGTGATTTATCGTCCCTACAAAGGCGTCACGCTGACGGAAGAAGGTGAGCGGCGCGGGCAGGCGGTGTTGCGCCGGCGCGGGCTTTGGACGGTGTTTTTGACGCAGAAGCTCGGTCTGGAGCCGGGCCGCGCGGTAGAGGTCGCCGATGCCCTGGAACATGCCACGCCCCGGGATGTGACCGACCTTCTTGACGATTTCCTGGGCAACCCGCGCGTGACGCCGCTGGGCGATCTCATCCCCTCGGCCAACACGCGGGTGGCGTATCCGGCGGCGACGCCCTTGACGACGCTGGCGACCGGGCGGGTGGGGCACGTGGCGGAACTGCCGGCGGCGGCGCCCATCCGCGATTTTCTGCACCAGCACGGGCTGCAAGTTGGAACGCCGGCGACGGTGTTGAGCATCGCGGATTCCGGCGAGCGGTTGTTGGCGCTGGGCAGCGAGGGCGCTTCCATTCGCCATCTCAGCGTGAGCCAGGATATTGCTGCGCAGATCTTGGTGACGCCGCACGAGGACTTGCTTGAGATTGCCGCGCTGTGTGCGGACGAGGAATCTTCTCCTTACGTCAAACTGATCCCCCTGAGCCAGTTGCAGAAGGATGAGGTGGGCGTCGTCGTGCGGCTCAACAGCCGGGGCGCGCTGCGACAGCGCTTGCTGGACATGGGCGTCGCCACTGGCGTGGAAATCCGGCTCAAGCACAAGGCGCCGTTAGGCGATCCCCTGGAATTTACGGTGAAGGACTACCAAATCTCGCTGCGCCGGGAAGAGGCGGCGGAGATTATGGTGGAAGTGGCATTCTGCTCTAACCTGGTCACCGCTTTGCAGTAAATAGGCGTCATTATCTCCTTTCTATTTCTCCTTTTCTCTCCCGCGTGATTTTAAGGCACGCCTTATAAATTCGCTTGACAAACATCACTATCGCGTTATTATTTAGGTTAACCTAATAATATAACGATTTTTTATTTTAGTTCACCATAAGATGGAGATGAAAAATGATGAGGTTATTGAGCGATTTGAAGCCCGGCCAGTCGGGTACCGTGTGCAAGGTGGCAGGCGACAAGGCGTTGCGCCGGCGTATGTTGGACATGGGGCTGGTCAATGGCGCGGAAGTGCGCGTCAAGCGCGTCGCGCGGCGATTTTCTGGATGTACCTCACCGGCACCATCGCGCTGGGCATGATCCTCAAACAGACGGTGTTCAAGGGCAAGGAGCAAGCCCCCTTCGTGATGGAACTGCCGCCCTATCGCCTGCCGACCCTCAAGGCCATCTGGTTCCACATGTGGGAACGCACGAGCGGCTTCGTGCGCAAGGCGTGGGGCCTGATTATGGCGACCAGCATCATCATCTGGCTGCTGCCGGCGATCCCGGTGAGCGGCGGCGGAACCTTCGCGGCGACGGATGTGGAGCACAGCGCGTTCGCCGCAGTCTCCGGGGCGAACGCGCCGGTCTTTCGCCCGGCGGGCTTCGGCAACTGGCGCACTGGCGGCGCGCTGGTGACGGGCTTCGTCGCCAAAGAAGTCGTGGTAGGCACGCTGTCGCAGGTCTACGCGGTGGAAGAGGAAGAGGAGGCCGCAGAACCGACCACATTCTTCGAGGACGTGGGCGAAATCCTCACCGGCTTCGTCGGCGCGACGGTGGACACGCTCAAGTCGCTGCCGCTCATCGTGGGCATTGACCTCTTCGAGGGCGAAGAAGAAGACGACCTGACCGATTTGATGCTGGCCGTCCGCGACGACTTCGAGGCCACCAGCAACGGCCACGGCGCGCTGGCCGCGCTCTCGTATATGCTTTTTGTGCTGTTCTACACGCCGTGCATGGTTGCTGTCGCCGCCGAGCGCCAGGAATTGGGCGCCAAGTGGATGTGGGTCAGCATCGTGGGGCAACTGGCGTTGGCCTGGCTGGTCGCGGTCGTCGTCTTCCAGGGCGGCGTGCTGCTGGGATTGGGATAATTTTCACCGCAGAGACGCAGAGACGCGGAGAATTTCTTTTTTCTCTGTGTTCTCTGTGCCCTCTGTGGACAAAGAGGCGAAACGATGTTAAAGACTATACTGCAAAAAATGGGCGACCATGACTTCTACAACCTGGCGGATTTGGCGCGACAGTTGGGGATCAGTGAGGACTTGTTGGGACGAATGTTGGAAGACTTGGCCCGGAAGGGCTATCTGACCCCTCTGGGGGCGTCCGATGGCGAGAACCGCCAGAGTTGCGGTGGATGCAACGCGCACAAGTCCTGCGCGGCGTGTTCGATTGGGCGGCAGCCATCCTTCACGGGCTGGACTTTGACCGCTAAAGGCCGCGCGGCGGCGCAACGCCAGCCGTAGGAGCGTCCGTGAAGAGAAATTCCTATCCTCGAACTATGCCAAAGCGTACCGAGCGCGCTGCCCAAATCCGGCGATATTTCGGTTGGTGGTGATATGTTGGCTACCGGCATGGGTTGGATTGTTTGTTAAGGAGACGCCGGTGCTAACGCCACTATGCAGCCCGAAAATGGGGTTCCGACTACAAGACTAACGACTATGCGACTATTTTAGAAGGAGTAAAATAACGCTATGCAATTAACGTGGTTAGGTCGTTCGCGCTTTCAACTGATAACCGCGGATCAAACGCGCATTTTGTTCGATTTGGGCAATTTGCCTACTCTCCTGCGCGCGTCCAAAAGATGCAAACCCGCGCGCAGGCGTCGCAGGCGCGTCGCTATCCCGGCGATTGGGTGTTCGCGGTTAATCTGCTAAATCTGCTGATAGAAATCCCTACCTTTAACATACATCCAACACATCTAAAAAGATTTCTCATTAGCTGGCATTCATCAGCGGTTGGATGAAAAGAACTTTCTCAACGAATGTAACGGAATTTAACGGATATTTTTTGTTTAATCCGTTCAATCTTTAGAGACTATTTTTAAGGATAAATTCATATAATTATGAAAGATCGCAGTGTTTATACCTTTCTATCGGCTATCTTCTTTCTGCTGCTTCTGGTTGTGGTGGTTGCCTGCAATGGCGAAACGCCAGCCAACATTATGCGGAGAGTTTTGCCCGCCTCGACTTCGGCAAATACGCCCGCGTGCTGGAGCGAACTGCGGATGGTTGGTACAGAATCGCTGCGCAAGACGCGGTGAATATGACGGGGAATCCCATCACAGATGATGGGTGGATCAATGAAAACCAAAATGTTGCATTCCACGGCCCATGTCAAGAAGTCCCCAGCGCAGACGGGTCTGCGCCTGCGCCGTAAAGTGCAATACAGCCGGCGGCGGCAGACGAGTACGAGAATATGAGCAACGTTTATGTCATTCAAGCCGTCATAGGCGGCGTGGTAGCTTTGACCTACCTTGCCCTCACGCTGTGGTATGAAAACTGGCTGTGGAAAAAGGGAATGGATCGTTTCCGGGAATGGTTTGGCAACAAACTGGGGTATCCCATCAGCGTAGTCACCGGGTTTCGCAGTATTTCCTGGAAAATTGACTCCAATGCTCCGCTTGCAAAAAAAGTATGGCTGATGGTGGTATCCAACATCTTTATTCTTCTTAGCGGGATGGTCCCCATTTTCTTTCTGAGCGTTCTCGGCTCTTTGATGTTCTTTGTGGCCGCGCTTTTTGAGTGAAATCACTTTAGAGATAAAAGGGAGAGTTTTTTCGTGCGGGGATCTCCGCACGAAAAAACTCCCTTTCAACCCTCCGCCGCGTCAGCGGTGATTCTTGGGTAAAGGCTAAAAGCCAATGGCTAAAAAGTTATTTTCAGAGGAATTGCTCATTAACCGGCGGTTCACCAGCGGTTGGCTGAAAATTTCACGCGAAGACGCCAAGCTCGCCAAGTTCTTGTTTTTTACTTTGCGCCTTTGCGCCTTTGCGTGAAACAGTCTTTATTTTCAGAGGAGCGCAATGAAAAAATGTAACGGCCTCTGGTGGCTACTGACGGAAGAATTCCTCGATCCCGACTATCCGCGCCGCGCGACTACTACCGCCTGGGCGCAGGCCGTCGGACTTGAAGCCGCCGGAAGTTATGGAAACGGATGGTGCTACACGCTCAATTTCCGCAAACCGGCTTTGTCGGTATAATCACGACGAAGCGAACCGCTTTTTTAGGCAGTAGCTCAAAGCCCTGAAGAACCCTGGCATGTTTTTGACTATCTGACCAAGCGACTGCCGACTGACGACTAACGACTGACGATTAACGACTACCAGACTATTTTCGGAGAAGACATCCCCATGACCACTAACGTATGGCTCGCATTCGGACTGACGCTCTTTGCCGGACTGGCGACCGGCATAGGCAGCATTTTCGTGTTTCTGACCCGGCGCACCAACTATCGCTTTCTGTCGGTGGCGACCGGCTTTTCCGCCGGCGTGATGCTCTATGTCTCGTTCGTCGAGATTTTCTTCAAAGGCGCCGAGGAACTCCTGATAGCCTACGGCGCGCCGTGGGGCAGTTGGATCAACGTCGCCGCCTTTTTCGGCGGGATGCTCTTCATTGGGCTGATTGACAACCTGATTCCCTCGGCGCAAAACCCGCACGCCGTCCACTCGGAGCAAGAGACCGCCGAACTTCACCCGCCCGCCCCTGATTGCCTGGAGACGCACCCGGCAGAATCCGCGCCGTGCGCCCAACACCACGCGCTGTTGCGCACCGGCCTGTTCACGGCGCTGGCGATCGGCATCCACAACTTCCCGGAGGGGCTGGCGACCTTCCTGGCCGCACTACGCGACCCAGGCGTCGGCGTGGTCATCGCCATCGCCATCGCGCTGCACAACATCCCCGAAGGCGTCAGCGTGGCCGTGCCCATCTATTACGCTACCGGCGAACGCCGCCGGGCGTTCATCTACTCGTTCCTGAGCGGCCTGGCCGAACCGATCGGCGCGCTGATCGCCTACGGCGCGCTGCGCTTGCTGGTCGGCGGGCAGGGCGGCGTCATGCCGCCCCAGGTGATGGGCGTGCTCTTTGCCGGCATTGCCGGCATTATGGTCTACATCAGCATTGACGAGTTGCTGCCCACCAGCCGCGCCTACGGCAAAGGCCATGACAGCATCTTCGGCCTGGTCGGCGGCATGGCGGTGATGGCAGTCAGCTTGTTGCTGATGCAATAACCCCAGTTTGACAAGCAAGTTCACTATGTTACAATGTATTCCAACGTATTGAAATATTTTTTCAATAAGGAAAAAAATGACGCATCTAAAGCACCCGGCTATGACCCAGGCGCTGCGCGAGGCGGGATACCGGCTCACCCAGCCGAGGCTGGCTGTGCTGCAAGTATTGCAGGAGAACGACGCGGGCCTCAGTCCAGAGGAGATTTACCGGCAGGGCAAAACGCTCTGTCCCACCCTGGGGCTGGTGACGGTCTACCGCACATTGGACTTACTCGCCGAGTTGGGGCTGGCGCGGCGCGTCCACAGCGAGCAACATTGTCATAGTTACGCCAGCGCCGGCGCCGACCGGCATTATGTGATCTGCCAGGCGTGCCGCCGCGTGATCGAGTTTCCGTGCCACGGGCTGGACGACCTGATCGCAGAGGTGCGGCAGCGCACCGGCTATACGATTGTGGGGCATCTGCTGGAGTTAAGCGGATTGTGTCCCGACTGCCAGGCGCGTCAAGAGATGTAGTTGGCCCGGCCTCCCGGGGGATGTGCGATACGGTAGAAAGTGTCGCATTTTTTAACTATCTTATTGATAAAAATTTTCAATTAGAGAAGGGGTTGCTTATGTTGCGGAAAATCGGTTACTTTGGTTTAGCCGTGGTTGTAATGGTATCGGCCCTGTCCGGTTGTCGCAGGCAGGCGACAACGTCGGAAGGCAAACTCAAGGTCGTCGCCACCACCACCATCGTGGGCGATGTGGTGCGGCAGATTGGCGGCGACGCCATCGAACTCACGGTGCTGCTGCCGGTAGGCAGCGATCCACACGCCTTCTCGCCGGCGCCGCGCGACGTCGCGGCCATCAGCGCGGCGGAGGTCGTATTCATCAACGGCGCGGGGCTGGAGGAGTTCCTGACGGAGTTATTGGAAAACGCCGGCAAACAGGTCGAAACGGTTGACCTCTCTGAGGGATTGACGCTGTTGGAGTTTGCCGACGCGGCCCATGAGGACGAGTCCCACGAAGGAGAGCATGAGGATACGCATGAAGGCGAGCATCACCACGACATGGATCCCCACGTCTGGATTTCGCCCCGGAATGTGCAACGCTGGGTGCCCGCTATCGAGCAGACGTTGAGCCGGTTGGACGCCGCCAATGCGAAAAAGTATCAGGCCAATGCCGCCGCCTACCAGTCGGAACTGACCACACTGGATGCGTGGATCGTGGAACAAATCGCGCAAATCCCAGAAACGCGCCGGGTGCTGGTTACGGATCACCAACTGTTTGGCTACTTCGCTGCGCATTATGGATTGGAACAGTTGGGCGCGGTCGTGCCGGGGTACAGCACGCTGGCGCAGCCTTCCGCGCAAGAATTAGCGGCGCTCGAAGACGCCATCCGCGCCTACAATGTCCCCGCGATCCTGGTGGGCAACACGGTCAATCCGGCGCTGGCGCAGCGGTTGGCCGAAGATACCGGCGTGCAGTTGGTGTTCATTTATACCGGCTCGCTCACGGCTGCCGACGGCGACGCGCCCACCTATCTGGCCTACATGCGATATAATGTCAACGCCATTGTGACGGCGCTAAAGTAAGCACACGAACAAATACCACTGCTGCGGCCACAAGCACAGCGACAGTTGAATCGAAGCCAAATCACATCAAGGGAGTTTATTCTCCAAACAACACCTAATGTCATTAGCGCCGTAAGCCGCAGCCGACCTTATTCAAAACACAACTATCGAGTTCGTTAGTTATTCGAGGCTGGCGCTTCCGGCAAATTAGGACACGTCGCGCGGTAGGGTTCGTCGCCGAGGTATTGCTGCCATTCCTCGCGGGTGAGGTTGCGAGGGAGACGCTCACAGGCCAACCGGATTATGTCTTCGGGCTGCCACCACGAAACTTGCATGGTACCATCTGAACTGTTTGAGAGGGTCTGTCGCCCGTCCGGGCTGAAGGCTACAGCATTTACGAAACCTTTATGTGTCAGTCGTGCAATTTCGTGTCCGGTCATGGTTTCCCATACTCGCGCTGTGTTATCATCACTACCAGAAACTACCCATTGTCCGTCTGGACTGAAGGCCACAGCATTGACAGAAGCTTCGTGCATCATCCAGGCCAGTGTACGCCCGGGGGCCGCACCTGTATTAAGTGCAGCCGAAACATCCCATATCCAGATCATTCCATCCCAACTGCCAGTGGCAATCCGCCGTCCATCTGGACTAAAGGCCACAGCATTTACTTCTCCCGTGAGTGATAATTCCACAGCTTTCTGCCCCGTAGTCGTTCCCCATACCCGCGCGGTGTTATCTCCACTACCAGAAACTATCCATTGTCCATTTGGGCTGAAAGCCATTGCGTTTACAGAACTCTTATGTGCTATTTGTGCAATTTCCTGCCCCGTAGTTATCTCCCATACTCGCGCTATGCCATCCAGCCCCCCAGTAACCACTCGCTGTCCATCTGAGCTGAAAGCCACCGTGTTTACTCCTGACTCGTGTAGCATCTGCACGATTAGTCGCCCTGTTATTACATCCCATACTTGTGCTGTACCATCCTCACTGCCAGTGACTAACCACCGGTTATCTGGGCTAAAGGCCATAGAATTTACATCACTCCCGTATACCCTCATAATTTCGAGACCGGTCTCTATTGCCCATACTCGCACTGAAGGACTGAAACAAAAATAACCACTTGCTTCTTCACAGATGGATGCTCCTACCCACTTCCCATCTGGACTAAAGGCGACAACTTTCATCCCTTCGCCGCGCCATAATTGTATAACTTCTTGTCCGGTGGCCGCTGTTGTGCTGGATATGGCCGAAACATCCCAAACCCACACTCTATCATTCCCACTGCCGGTTGCTATCCATCTGCCATCTGGGCTGAAATTTGCCTCCCATACAACCTCTGCATGGGGCAATTGCATGATTTCATAGCCGGTGGTCGTTTCCCACACTCGCGCTGTGTTATCGCCACTACCAGTGAGTACCTGCTGTCCATCTGGACTAAAAGCCACTGCATAAACGGCACCCTCGTGCGTTAACGTAACTTCACGTCCTGCGGCTATCCCTGTGTTATTAACCGCATCCGCAATGTTCCACACCCACGCCCTGTTATTCGTATGACCGGCGGCTATCCATTGCCCATCTGGACTGAAGACTACATCCCATACCCACCCTGCGTGTGTAGACCGGGCGACTTCGCGACCGGTAGCTGCCTCCCATACGCAGGTCGTACCATCCCAACTACCGGAGGCCACCCACTGTCCATCTGGACTGAAAGCAATAGCACTCACCACCCATGTGTGCGCCATCTGCGCGATTTCGCGTCCCGTCGAAGCTTCCCATACCCGCACGGTACCATCCAAGCTACCGGTAGCCACCCACTGTCCATCTGGACTAAACGTCGCTCTATACACCCACCCTGTAGGCATCAACCGTGTGATTTCACGCCCCGTAGCTATATCTGACACCCAGGTATTGTCCTCACTACCCGTGATCTTCCACTGCCCATCAGGGCTTACGGCCATAGGCGGCCAGGTTCCCGCGTGCGTCGCCCGCGTAATTTCGTGGCCAGTGGCTGCTTCCCAGGTTTGCGTTGTACCATCTGAACCATCAGACATCACGTTCTGGCCATCAGAGCTGAAAACCACGGTTTTCACTCCCGTGTAGGTTATCCGTGTGATGGGAATGGGTAATAGTGGGAAACCCTTCGCTAAGGTCTGGTTGATCATCGCACTTTGCGGGTAGCGACGTAGAGACTCAATGGACAACAATAATGCACGTGGCAATTGTGTCGGCAAGTAGTCCCGCATGTATTGTGCCTGCGCTCCTAACTGACGCGCCAAGGCTATTTGAGCTTTTTGTTCGGCGCGCTTACCTTCCGCTTCGGCCGTGGCCATGGCGACTTCGACCTCAAGCCGGCGTGCTTCGGCGGTCGCTTCGGCGGATAGAGCGCGCGTCGCCTCCGCCTGCGCCGTTGCTTCGGCGGACAGAGCGCGCGTCGCCTCAGCCCGCGCCGTTGCTTCGGCGTTAAGAGCACGCGTCGCCTCCGCTTCCGCCGTCGCCTGTGACTTCAAGGCCGCATTGCGTTGCTGCCAGCCAAACCCCGCCGCCGCAATTCCCAGCACCATTAATACTACCGCCCCTATTGCCAATCGTCCAATGCGGCGATTACGGATAGATAATTCCCGGTTAGCCTTTTCTTGTTCTTCGGCGCGTTGCTTCTCTAATTCTGCAATCGCTTGTTGCCGTTCCAATTCCGCGAGTCTTTGTGTCATCGCGGCTTCGAGTTGTTGTCGTTCCAATTCTTTACGACAT
>Ga0116144_10004135_pt1 | contig 13964 bp, 11 predicted proteins | sample AD_UKC035_MetaG_FD_89746 | JGI IMG/M metagenome (GOLD analysis project Ga0116144, IMG submission 89746) | Active sludge microbial communities of municipal wastewater-treating anaerobic digesters from USA - AD_UKC035_MetaG | ecosystem: Engineered > Bioreactor > Anaerobic > Digestate | place: USA... | reverse complement strand
GCTTTCATCCACCAGGCGGAAGGCGCCGTAGTGGGCCTGGGTCACTTCGAGAGCCATCTGCAAGATGACTTTGAGGGTTTCTTCGAGGCCGACGCGGGAGGAGATGAGTCGTCCGGCGCGGCCCAGGCGGTTCAACTCGTCCTCTCTGCGCCGTAAGTCACGGTGGGCGTTGGCGAGTTGGCGGGCCTGGTAGATCGCCATCGCTGCCTGGTTGACGAAGTTGTCCAGCAGTAGCAACTCAAACTGGCGGAAAGGGCGCTCCTGGTGCAAGTACACGTAGAGGATGCCGACGACCTGATGGGCGACGATCAGCGGGAAGCAGGCCATCGTTTTGGCGCCCGCCGCGATTTTGGCCGGGTGGATGGTGAGGTCGGGTTCCTCGTGGGAGAGAACACGGCGGCGTTGGGAGATGGCGCGCATGCCCAGGCCGTCGGGCCGGGGGGCGTCGCGCGGCGGGGCTTCGTCCGGCTCCCCGGCGGACACGCGCGAGGCCAGGTCGAAAGCGCGGCGGCTCTGGTCGTACTCATAGATGACGGTGGAGGCGCCCGGCGTCACTTTGATGGCGCTCGCAGCGATCAGGCGCAGGGTGGCCTGCACGGCTTCGGCAGCGCTGCCGGCGCTCACGCTGAAGCGGTTGATGGCGACGCCGATCTGGTTGAGGTTCGCCAGCGCTTCTACGAGCTGCGATTCGGTGCCCGGCGCATCGGCGGCGGTCGGGAAGGGTGGTTTGGGTGCGTTCATACCTACCTGCGTTTTTTATCAGTAGCTCGCGTCGCTGAAGCAGATTTTTTTGCTGGTTTGTCAGGGCTTGAGGGTGAAAACGTCTCCATTGTAACACGGAAGCATGAAACGTGAAACGTGATGTCGGTCAACATCACGTTTCACGTTTCATGTTCTCATAAGGAGGCAATCGGCTGATTAAATGTCGTAATACAGCGTGAACTCATAGGGGTGAGGGCGCATCCGCACAGGGTCAATCTCGGCCTGTTTCTTGTAGGCCATGTAGGCCGAGAGCAAGTCCGGCGTGAATACGTCGCCCTTGAGCAGGAATTCATGATCGGCCTGGAGCGCCGCCATGACCGCTTCCAGTGAACCCGGCACTTGCTTGATCTTGGCGGCTTCCTCCGGCGGCAGGCCGTAGAGGTCCTTGTCCATCGGCTCGCCGGGATCGATCTGATTCTGAATACCATCCAGGCCGGCCATCAACAGCGCCGCCAAGCACAAGTACGGATTGCAGGATGGGTCAGGGGCGCGGAACTCGATGCGCTTGGCCTTGGGGCTTTTGGAGTAGACGGGGATGCGGCAGACAGCCGAGCGGTTGCGCTGCGAGTAGGCCAGGTTGACGGGCGCCTCAAAGCCGGGCACCAGGCGGCGGTACGAGTTGGTGGTGGGGGCGACGAGGGCCAGCAGGGCGGGCGCGTGCTTGAGCAGGCCGCCGATATAGTACCGGGCCGTGTCCGAGAGCTGAGCATAGCCAGAATCGTCGAAGAAGACATTGGTATTGCCGTTCCACAGGCTTTGGTGGACGTGCATACCGCTGCCGTTGTCGCCAAAGAGCGGTTTGGGCATAAAGGTCGCCGTCAGGCCGTTCTTGCGGGCCACGTTTTTGACGATATATTTATACATCAAGATACTGTCGGCCATACGCACCAATGTGCTGTAGCGCATGCCGATCTCGGTTTGACCGGCGGTGGCGACTTCGTGGTGGTGGAGCTCGATGGGCACGCCGGCCGCCTCCAGCGCCATCACGATGCGGCTGCGCACGTCTTGCAGGGTGTCGGCCGGCGGAACGGGGAAGTAGCCGCGTTTGGGCGGAATCTGGCCGCCTTTGCCGCCGACGGCCCCGCTGTTCCACCAGGCTTCCTCGCTGTCAATGTGGTAGAAGGCTTCGTTGGTGTTGCTGCCGTAGCGCACGGTGTTGAAGATGAAGAATTCCGCTTCCGGCCCCCAATAGCTGATGTCGGCAATGCCGGTCTGCTTGAGGTAGGCTTCAGCTTTCTTGGCTACGTAGCGCGAATCGCGGCTGTAGGGTTGCAGTGTCACGGGATCGAAGATGTCACAAATGATGACCAGGGTGGGGACTTCAAAAATCTGGTCTTTAAAAGCTGTGTCTGGGTCTGGGATGAGCAGCATGTCGGACTCGTGGGTTTCCTGGAAGCCCCGGATGGAGGAACCATCGAAGCCGATGCCGGCCTCGAACAATTCCTCGTCCAACTCGCGCGCGGGGATGGTGAAGTGGTGCCAGGTACCGAGCAGATCGGTAAAGCGCAGGTCCACCATATCCACGTCTTTGCCCATTTTTACAACGTCGGCGGCAGTCTTTAACATGTTTTTTTCTCCTTTTTTTGGCGGATGATTCTTTTGCATTATAAAAGACGGGCGCGGGCGCGTCTAGTACCCAAATGGGTCATTTTACGCGCGCTCCAGAGATATTAAAGAAGGTACTTTTTTGGTTTATGTGTTATACTAGGCTATGTTGTGGGTGAAAAATGATCATCATGAACCGGCGTTCACCAGCGGTGGGATGAAAATTTCACGCAAAGCCGCCAAGCTCGCCAAGGCTTTGTTTTTTACTTTGCGTCTTTGCGCCTTTGCGTGAAACAGTCTTTATTTTCAAGGGAGGCAGTGTATGGCTTTAGACGTTGAAGCCATTCGTCGGGAGTTTCCGATTTTCGAGCGGAAGATTCACGGAAAGCGGCTGGTGTTTTTGGATAGCGCGGCGAGTTCCCAGAAGCCGCGCGCCGTCATCGCCGCGATGACGCGCGTGTACACACACAGTTACGCGAACGTCCACCGGGGTTTGTACGCACTGGCGGAGGAAGCCACGGAGGCGTATGAGGGCGCGCGGGTTAAGTTGGCCCGCTTCATCAACGCACCCGATCCCGCCGAAGTGATCTACGTCCGCAATGCGACGGAAGGCCTGAACTTGGTCGCGTATAGCTGGGGGATAGAGCACATCCACGCCGGGGATCGGATCGTGATCACAGAGATGGAGCATCACGCCAACCTGGTGCCCTGGCAGCAATTGGCATTGCGACAGGGAGCGGAGCTGGCCTACGTACCGGTCACGAACGATGGGCGGCTCGACCTTGCCGCTCTGCCGCCGCTGCTGGCGGATGGGCGCACGAAGCTGGTGGCGTGTTCGGTGATGTCCAATGTGCTCGGCACGCTGCCGCCGGTGACGCAGGTGGCGGAGCTGGCGCACGCCGCCGGCGCGTTGGTGGTGATGGACGCCGCGCAGGCTGCGCCGCACCAACCTGTGGATGTGCAGGCGTTAGGCCCCGACTTTTTGGCGATTTCCGGCCACAAGTTGTGCGGACCGGGGATGGGCATCCTCTGGGGCCGGGGCGAACTGCTAGACGCGATGCCGCCGTTCCTTTATGGGGGCGATATGATCCGCACGGTAAAGCGCTATCAGTCCAAGTGGAACGATTTACCCCACAAATTTGAGGCGGGCACGCCGCCGATTGCCGAAGCAGTGGGGCTGGGCGCGGCGGTGGATTTCCTCGGCGCCATCGGCATGGAGGCGATTCACGCGCATGAGCAGGAGTTGCTCGCTTACGCGCTCCCACGGTTGGCGGAAGTGCCGGGCATCCACATCCTTGGCCCTGGTCTGGGGGAGCGAGGGGGCGTGGTGTCGTTCTGGCTTGAGGCGGCGCATCCGCACGACATCGCCGCGTTGCTGGACGAGGATGGCATCTGCATTCGCGCCGGGCATCATTGCGCGCAGCCGCTTCACGAGCGGTTCGGCATCCCGGCCAGCGCACGCGCCAGTTTTTATCTGTATAACGACAAAGAGGATGTGGACGCTCTGGTCGCCGGGTTGCACCGGGTCGTGAAAATTCTGGGGAGATAACAAAGATGAGCAGTGATTTATACCGTGAACAGTTGTTGGATCATTACCACAACCCTGAAAACTTCGGGGTGTTGCCTGATGCTGACGTGGATGTGGAGATGGATAACCCCACTTGTGGGGATGTAGTTCACATGACGGCCCGCTTGGACGCTGAGGGCCGGATTACGGCGGTGATGTTTGAAGGGCAGGGCTGTGTGGTGAGCATGGCGTCCGCTTCGATGTTTACCGAGATGGCAGTGGGCAAGACACCGGAGGAAGTGGCCGCGATGGGCCTGGCGGACATCGAAGCGATGATGGGCGGCGTGCGGCTGAGCATGGGCCGGGTCAAGTGCGCGACATTACCATTGAATGCACTGAAGTTGGGTTTGAAAGAAGCCGGCAAGCTGTAGCGGTTGCGCCGGAGAAGCATGCGGCGGGAGAGGCCTGGCCTTCTTCCGCCGCTTTTGTTAAGAACCTATCCGAAAATTATAGCAACGATGCGCCGCCAGGCCGACCCTTGCGGCTGAAGTCGCTTTTGGGAAGGTGTTTTTTCGTGGGCGGGCGTAGCTCGCCCACGAAAAAACACCCCCTCAACCGCGCCTTTAGGCGCAAATCACGAGCCAAAACGAATTTTCGGATAGATTCTAAGGTTGCACGTCTTCTGTTGGCGGAGGGGTCGGTGGTGTAGGAAGTTTTTCGATCTTGACGGGAACTGTTTCTGGCAGCAGGTTCTGAATGGCAATCTTGTCCGGCGCGATCACCACAGGGGCCAGATTGTATTCGCCGGGTTGCAGATTGGTCAAGTCCAGGGTAAGACTGACGGCGGTGATGGGCAGGGTTTCCATAATCAGCAGTGGCCCGTTGAGAATCACGACGACGGATTCGATGCCAATGGTGGCGGTGTAGGCCGGGAGGAGGCCGCGGATTTCGGGCTGAATGTCCAACTTCAGGCCGCTTTTGATAGCTTCGATGCTCAGGACGGCGGTGACGGTTGGACGGGTGGGTTGAATGGTCACCAGCCCACTAGGAATTTGCAAGTCCACGGTGGCCGTCAAGGTTTGGGTCAACCCTTCAATGTTGATGAGTTGCGTTTGCAAGAAGCCTGGTATTTCGTTGACGGCGCGGGTAGTCGCGTAGACTTTGATGACCGGGGGGAGCATCTGCAAATCGGCAATACGATACCCTGCCGCTGGTTGACCCTCCAAGGAGACGTTAACCGGTAAATCGTGAATGTAGCCAAGGGAGGTGACGGGTACGTTGATGTTGACTGACTTGGGCAGGAGGGTCACGTTGGCAACCGGCTGCCCCTCGGCATCGAGGGCGGTCAGCTCGTAGTCGTTGCGGCGGTTGCTCTGGGCGCCCTCAATTTCAACCGTAGCTTGGACGATATTGACCTGTTGCACGAAAGAGGCCGGCCCCTGGATGCGGGCTACCTGGGGCATCACTTCCGGTGCGCTCATCCGGTACCCTGCCTGGGGCGCACCGTTCACTTTGACGGTGATGGTGATCTCTCTCTGGATGAAGGGTTCGATATTCAGGGTGATCTCCGCCGGTTTTACGCTCAACAGGCGCACGGGTTGAGGCCCGATTTTGATCTGCACGGGCGCTGTCACCACCCCGGTTGGCGCTTCAGAGAGGTCAATGTAGGCATTGATGTCGGCGGTGGTCAGGCTCTCCCAGATGGAGCGTGGAGCGCGCAATTCCACCTGGACGCGATTGACGTCCTGCCCGTATTTGATCCGGTTTTCGGGCAAGCCTTGAATCTCTACGGGGATGGGGGTGCCGTAGACGCGCTCCACCGTCGGGTCTTCCGCCTCGACAGCGACGGCCCAGAAGAAGAAGGCTAACAGGATGGAAATGAGCAGCAAGCTCAGATTTTGTCCTAACCAACGGCTCATGTGTTTTCCCTTTCTTCCTGGGGAAGACGTTGCCGAAAAAGCCGGAAGCCGGACGCGCGCGGTTTGGGTAGCAGGAAAGCATGTAAGATCGAGGCGAGGCGCGGCGCGTCCACATCGCGGATAATGCGACCATTATGGGCCAGGGAAATGGCGCCGCGTTCTTCGGAGACGACGACCGTGACCGCGTCAGTGTCCTCGGTGACGCCCAGCGCTGCGCGGTGCCGCAGCCCCAGCTCACGGTCGGCCAGGAAGGCGGCAGTGAGGGGCAGCACGCAGGCCGCCGCTACCAGCCGACCTTTGTGGATGATAACGGCGCCATCGTGGAGGATGGTGTGGTGATCAAACAGGGTGGTGAGCAGTTCGGGGGTGACTTGGGCGTTGAGCGGGATGCCGGTTTCGGTGTATTCTTTGAGGCCGGTATGGCGTTCAAAGACGATCAATGCGCCAATGTGACGGGCGGCCATGTAGGCGCTGGCCTCGACCACGGCGTCAACGGCGCGCGCGATACATTCATTTTCATCCTGCGACAGTCGGGTCAGTCGCCCGCGGCCCAGTTGCTCGAAGGCGCGGCGTAATTCCGGCTGAAACAGCACCGGCAGCGCCACGAGGAAGGCTGGCAGCAATTGTTGGATCAGCCAGGAGAAGGCCCGAAGTTCCACTACTCGTGAGAGCAGCGCCAGCGAGATCAAGAGGACGGTTAACCCGCGCACTAAGGGCAGGGCGCGGGTCCCGCGAATGGTGTAGAAGAGCCAGAAAAAAAGGACAGCCACCAGGGATATATCCAAGATGTCTGCCCAGGTCAATCGTTGAAGCAACCAGTTCAGATCCCACATTCCATACTAAATTCGCGGGGGCAACGCCCCGGTGCCGCGCGGCGCCGGCGGCTCTCGCCCGGTCATTTCGCGGTATAGTTCAACGTAATCCTGCCGGTTGGGCGGGTTAAGCGCCAGGATCGCCTCGATAGTTTTGCTGGCAGCGTCTTTCTGACCGGCCTCCAACTGCAAGTCGCCGAGGATGTCCAGATGTTCCAGGGCCTTGTCGCGGTTGCCCATGTTGAGATATAACTGGGCCGCTCGCGCGCGGAGGGGAGGATTGTCTGGTTCACTGCTCATCAGGTCTTCTAAGATCGCCAGGACTTTATCAACCCGTTGTTTTTCCAGGTGGTGCCTGATCAGCTTGTCGAGAGCTCCCATGCCCAGATGCGGCCGTCCGGTGCGGGGATAGAGGCGGAACAGTCCCAGGTGGGCGCGCTCGTCGTCCGGGGCGATGCGGACGATTTCTTCGTAGCTTTTGATAGCGGCTTGCCAGTTGAGGCGCTGCATGTCCAGGTCGGCCATTTTGTGAAGGATGCGCACTTCCCATTGGCGCGGATCGGTGCCGCGTGGCGCCACCCGCAGGGCCTCGACATACGTTTCGCGCGCGCGTTCCGGTTGCGCCAATTGATAATAGGCGTCGGCCAGTTCTCGATATTGATTCAAGGCGTCGTCAATGCGACCATGTTGTACCATCAGATCAATGACGCGCTTATGGACGTTGATGTCGAGGGGCGATATTTGCAAAATCTCGTGGTAGGTTGCCAGCGCCTGGGGCGTTTCGCCGCGGATTTCGTGGGCGCTGGCAATGGTATGCAGTTTTTCAACGGATTGTTCGATGTTGCCGGTTTCCTGAAAGAGCGTCGCCAACAGGTGGTGGAGGGGCAGGTAATCCGGCGCCTTGCCAATGGCGTGAAATAATTCTTCCAGGGCGTTGTACACTTTGTGCCGGCGTTGGTATTCCTGCGCCATGGCCAGCGACTTGAGCACATCCTCCGAGCCGGAGAGGCTGATCAATTCACCCAGGCTCAGCACCACGCCGGAGCGCGCCATGCCATCCAGTCGTTTGCGAGCTTTTATGGACTCTTCTTCCCAGCCGCGCTGCCCCAGGAAGTTGACGAGTGTTTCACCCAATTGCTGGATGCGCTCCGGTTCGCCAGTGTTGATCAAGTTTTGGGCAAGTCCTTCATAAACCCGGATCAGATCGTTGGCCTGGGCATGTTCGATGGTGGCCAGGTCCACGATTTTCACCGCTTCCAGGAAGTATTGGAGCGCCTGTTTGAAATTGCCCTGGGCCTGATAACATTCCCCCATCGTGTAGTTGCTGCTCAGGACATATTCCGGGTCGGTGATGGAGCGTTCAAACTGGACAATGGCATCGCTGAAGCGCATTTGTTCTTTGTAGAGCAGGCCCAGGTTGAAGTGGATCGAGGGCATTGAGACGCCCGCTTGTAGGAGTTGTTCGTAGGCTTGTTGTGAGACCTGGTAATCGCCGCGCGTTTGAGCGTCAATGGCTTTGCCGATGAGCATGTCCACTTCCATTTGGGACAGTCCCTGCACCTGGGGTTTATCTTCGTCGAAGATGGATTCCGCCAGTTTTGCCAGCGCGCGCTGCCGCGCAATATCTACTGGACTGCCGGCATCTTCGATGACGCCTTCGGTGAACTCATCTGAGGTCGCGTCCGTCTGAGCATGGGCGGCGGCGGGTTTGGGCAGTCCACGGTTGCTTTGCAGCAGCATCATGGCTTGCCCGATAAGCGGCTCGTGCGGGATGAACTGCTGCATCTGGCGGCATACTTCGACGGCCCAGTCATGGTGATCGTCCTGGTAAAGATACGCCAGCCAGAGTGCGGCCTGCACGGCTTTGTCCACCTCGCGTTCTCGCTGATATTGTTGCAGCAGTTCGGCCCAGGCTCGATCGTTGTTGGGGGTAAGGCGTACGGTGGCCTCCAAGGAGGCCGTCATTTTGGCCCCCAGGTTTTGCTTCTTGTAACGCTGGGCTGCCTCAAAATACATCGTCGCGGCATCGGCGGCTTCCCCTCGTTTTTCACGAATCTCAGCGATACGCTCGTAAGGCCCGGGATCAGCGGCATTGAGTGTGATGAGGCGCTCGTACACGGCGAGCGCCTCGTCTGTCTGGCTGGCGTTGAGCAAAGCCCAAGCATAGCCCAATAGCGTAGAAACGTCGTCAGGGAACTCTGCCAGCGCGCGCCGGTAGGCTTTGACGGCGTCGTCCCATTTTTCTGCCCAGACCAGGTCATTGGCCTTCTGTATTGCATCGTCGAAGCGTAAGCGGTTCCCTGCCATGCGTTACCTCGTTATTGTCTTCAGGTGATTCGTAATTTTTAATTCGCTATTTGCAATTCTCTGCTTCCAATGCCCAGACCAGGATGCCTTTTTGCGCATGCAGACGATTTTCGGCTTGGTCGAACAAGGCCGAGTGTGGGCCATCGGCGACGGCGTCGGTAATTTCTTCGCCGCGATGCGCCGGTAGGCAGTGCATGACAATGACATCGGGTTTGGCGCAGCGCAGTTTGCTCTCGTCCACGCGATACGGAGGGAAGATTTTGCGGCGCTGTTCGGACTCTTCTTCCTGGCCCATTGAAGTCCAGGTATCGGTGTACAGCACGTCGGCATCGGCGGCGGCAGCCAGCGGATCGTAGGTGGCGGCCAGGTGCGCGCCGGTCTGCGCGGCCAATTGCTGGCCCAACGCCCAGGTCGCCGGGTGTACTTCGTAGCCACGCGGGGCGGCGATGGTGAAATTCATCCCCAACAGTGCGGCCCCCAACAGGAGCGACGTTGCCACGTTGTTGCCGTCGCCCAGATAGGTCAGTTTCTTGCCCTGGAACCCCCCTTTGTGTTCCAGAATGGTCAGGAAGTCAGCCATGCCCTGGCAGGGATGAGAGTAATCGGACAATCCGTTGATGACGGGGACGGTGGCGTACTTTGCCAGTTCGACCACATCCGCGTGGGCGAAGACGCGCGCCATAATCACGTCTACGTAACGGGAGATGACGCGGGCCACATCGGCTGTGCTTTCCCGCTTGCCCAACTGAATCTCGTTGGGCGACAGATACAACCCGTTCCCGCCCAGTTGCAGCATCGCTACGTCGAAGGAGACGCGGGTGCGCAAGCTCGGTTTCTGGAAAATCATACCCAATACCTTGTTTTTCAGATAGGGTGGCGCGTTGCCGGCTTTCCACTCCTGCTTGATGCTTAACGACAAATCGAGGATGTGTTGCATCTCTGCCGGAGTGAGGTGCGCCAAAGAGAGGAAATGTTTCATAAGGGTGTGCCTCCTGTGAATTGGTATGATCCATAGTATACCATGAACAATCAATCCAGTAAAAATGCCCCAAATTGCCACGATGAAGCCGGGTTAGTCAACCTGTCGGGCCTTTGAACTGTTACACATGTCAGGCAGTTATGGCGTTGACGCCAGTTGTCGGGGCGGTGCAGTCCATGCTATACTGACAGAGATGTAAAAAAAATCTTCTCAACGGATAAAACGGAATCTACCGGTTTTTCCGTTAAATTCGTTCAATCCGTTGAACCTATTTTGTAAGGAGTGACCGATGACAGAAGCGAAGTTGCTGTGGATTGCGGAAGAAGTGAAGGCATTACAAGACAGTGGCCTGTTCATCAATTTGCGCACAATTGAGTCCGCGCCGGGTGCGTGGATGGTGGTGGATGGGCAGCGGGTGCTCAACCTCTGCACCAACAACTACCTCGGCCTGGCCGACGATCCCTGGCTGATCCAGGCGGCTAAAGAGGCGCTGGATCGTTATGGGGCCGGCCCGACGGCGGTGCGCTCCATCGCCGGCACGTTGGCGATTCACAAGGAGTTAGAAGAGAAGATTGCAGCGTTCAAGAATGTGGAGGATGCGCTCTACGTGCAAAGCGGTTTCCTGGCGAACCAGGCCGCGTTGCCGCCCCTGGTGGGCAAGGAGGACGTAATTTTCTCCGACCGTCTTAACCATGCCAGCATCATTGATGGCGCTCGTTTAAGTCGCGCCAAGATTGTGGTTTATGAACACTGCGATCCGGCCGATTTGGAGTCCAAAATTAAGGAATATCTGCCGCAGCATCGGCGTGGGTTGATGGTGACGGATGGCGTTTTCTCGATGGACGGCGACGTTGCGCCGTTGGACAAGCTGTACGAGGTGGCGGAGCGGTATGGCGTGCTGACGATGGTAGACGACGCGCATGGTGAAGGCGTGTTGGGCCGGGGCGGACGCGGCATCGTCGATCACTTTGGACTACACGGCAAGTTCGACGTGGAGGTTGGCACGTTCTCTAAAGCGTTCGGTGTGGTTGGCGGCGTGGTCGCAGGCAAAAAAGTCATCGTGGACTATCTGCGGCAGAAAGCGCGTCCCTTCCTGTTTTCCAGCGCCGTCACCGCCGCGGACACTGCCGCGTGTATGGCGGCGGTGGAGATGCTCGCCGCGTCCACCGAGCTGGTAGAGCGGTTGTGGGAAAACACTCGTTACTTCAAGGGACAGATGCAGACATTGGGCTTCGATGTGGGCCACAGCGTCACGCCCATTACGCCGGTGATGTTGGGCGACGTCAAGCTGGCGCAGACTTTCAGCCGGCACTTGTTCGCGGCCGGCGTCTTTGCGATGCCGCTGGGCTTCCCCACCGTGCCACAGGGGCAGGCGCGGATCCGGGTGATGGTGTCAGCCGCCCTCTCCCGTGCCGATCTCGATTTTGGCCTGGGAAAATTTGCCGAGATTGGCCGGACATTGGGAGTGCTGTCATGAAATTGACATCCGGGAGAGTTCGGGTATAATTTTTATGTCGTAACGCCACGACAGGAGTGAGTTGTACTTTTCTGTATTAGAGACCTGCAAGACTTATACACATATTTCTATGAAAACAAGCCATCCAATCTGGTGATGATTGGATGGCTGTTTTTGTTAATAGGGCTGCTTTAGTGAAGGGAGTGTTGAGATGGGAAGATTACGTCGTTTGGTGCTGGATACGCTTAAGCCGCATGATCCGAACATCATTTTGATGGCGGAACAGCTCAGTGAGCTTCCGGGGGTTTCGGCGGTCAACATCAGTATCTATGAGATGGATCGCAAAGTGGAGAATGCCAAAATCACGGTAGAGGGGGATTCTATTCCCTACCGGCAGGTTGAACAGTTGATCGAACAAATGGGCGGGGCAGTTCATTCCATTGATGAAGTGGTTGCCGGCAAGATTATTATTGACGACGCGGCGACGTTACAGGACTGAGTCTGCGGTTGACAGACTTCGACTGTCCTGCAATAAGATTTGGTGATTGCGGCTATATTTACACGATTGATGAACTTTTTCAGAATTGCGTAGGAATTCACCATTAACCGGCGGTTCACCAGCGGTTGGATGAAAATTTTCACCGCAGAGACGCAGAGATTTTGCTATTCGCTATTCGCTATTTTCAGAGGAGGAGATAAGTCATGGAGAGCGGTCACGTTGAACGTGCGGACCAGGCGTCCCAGGGTGTCACTGAGACGGATCGCGCCGCGGCGACAGATGTGCCCCCCCAACGTAGGGGAAATCGGATTTCACAGTCACTGGGCCGGACGGCGCGGCGCTGGGCCGAGTATTCGGAACTTTCAGGGGCGGGCAACATTGCGCGGCGAGCTTTTGCCAATAACTCCTTCGATGGGGTGTTGACGATGGTGGGGGTTGTGATGGGCGGGTTTGCTGTGGGGGTAGAGGACCCCAAAGTGATTCTCGTTACCGGGCTGTCCACCGCAGTCGCTATTGGCATTTCTGGAGGATGGGGCGCCTACCTTACGGAGTCCGCAGAACGGCAACGTGAACTTACCGAACTTGAGCGAAGCACCTTAACCAATCTGCACGAATCCACAATCGGCCAGGCGGCTCGCGCGGCTGTGTTGATTGTCACCGCCACCGATGGTCTGTCGCCGTTTCTAGCGGCATTTTTGGTGGTCATTCCTTTCTTCTTAACCGCTTTCTTGCCTTCGATTACCTATGCTTTTTATATGTCTTTAGGCATGGCCTTGTTGGCGCTCTTTGGCTTGGGGGTCTATCTCGCCAGCGTTTCGCAGGAGAACCGGATGATCTACGGCCTGAAGACAGCCGTCGCCGGGGTAGTTTGTATGGGACTGAGTTTGCTGGTGGAATACTTGTCGGGCTAACGTCTGTTAACCCAATCCTCGTCGCCCCAGTCGCGCACCGCGCCCATTATCCGCCCGGCGACGAGCCCGAATACAATGACGACATAGCTGGCGATTCTGACCCACGGATCATCCACGATCATATTCATAATCAACGCGACGATGATCCCAATCACGCCACCGATGATCATCAATAACCATTTGGCCGGGAGATCCCGGAGAATGCGCTTGATGGTGAACGGTTGGCGGCTTTTGTGGTGTCGCTTGGAGATGCGTTGCATCTTGGCGCGATCTTTGGCCGTAGGATCGCGGCTACTTAGTTGTTCATTGCGCAATCGTTGCAAACGGCGAATTTCATCATCTTGGTTGTTCATAGAGCCTCCTCTGAAAATAGCCACAGAGAGCACAGAGAACACAGAGAAAAAAGAAAATCTCTGCGACCTCTGCGTCTCTGCGGTGAAAATTTTCATCCAACCACTGGTGAACGCCAGTTAATGAGGAATTCCCTTGAAAATAGCCACAGAGATCACAGAGTTCACAGAGAAATATGAAGAAAAGCTCCGTGTGCTCAGTGTCTCCGTGGTGAAATTTTCATCCAACCGCTGGTACACCGCCGGTTAATGGGTAATTCCCTTGAAATAGTCACAGAGGGCACAGAGAGTACAGCGAAAAAAGAAAATCTCTATGACCTCTGCGTGCCCTGGTGAAAGATTTTCATTATTGAATTGTCCCGCAGGTTCGCTGACATTCCTGTGAATACCAAGGCTAGGGCGAACTTTTAGCTTGTCTTTGTTACAAGCCATAAGTATAGCAAATTTGTGTTTCAAAGTCCATCGTTTCCTTGAAAGTAAAGAATGTTTGTAATAGCAGGTTGCTACAGCCCGGCGCTGTAAAATGCTTTAAAAGCGCATTTTTCTCTCGACTCCTATCTTTGACATCTATTTGAATGATGTTATTATTGCCGTCAAGTGTGTACATCCTATGGAAAGTAAGCAGACACAAAAGCCCATCTACCGAGTGTTGATCGCAGTGATCATTGCGACAATCCCCTGTTACTGCCTGGGATTTGTGGCGTTGGCGATGCGTCCCTCTTCACCATCGCCGACCGCGCGCCCCACACTAACTGCGACAACGCCTCCCAAAGCTACATCAACGCCCTATTTGGTCGGGCCTGGCACATCGGTGCCGCTCAAGACTTTACAAGCTACGCCAACCCAATGGTTCCCCCCCACGCGCACGCCTACGCCCGAGCCAACCTTTACGGGAACGGCCACCCCTACCGAAACGC
>Ga0116144_10004133_pt1 | contig 13966 bp, 16 predicted proteins | sample AD_UKC035_MetaG_FD_89746 | JGI IMG/M metagenome (GOLD analysis project Ga0116144, IMG submission 89746) | Active sludge microbial communities of municipal wastewater-treating anaerobic digesters from USA - AD_UKC035_MetaG | ecosystem: Engineered > Bioreactor > Anaerobic > Digestate | place: USA... | reverse complement strand
TCACGATCGTGCTCTGGGGCGTGACCAACAAGTCGCTCGCCGACTGGGCCGAGGTGCAGGACATCGGCGACCCCGAGAAGGTCACCGAGCTCAAGGGCTTTGCCGGCAGCCCCGGCATCGTCCAGGGCAAGGCGCGCGTCTGCCGCACGGTGGCCGAGGTCGGCGAACTGAAGGAAGGCGAGATCCTGGTCGCGCCGACGACCTCGCCCTCGTGGGCACCGGCCTTCGCCAAGATCGGCGCCTGCATCACCGACGTCGGCGGCGTGATGAGCCACGCGGCGATCGTCTGCCGCGAGTACGGCATGCCGGCGGTCGTCGGCACCGGCCACGCGACCAAGATCATCCGCACCGGGATGATGCTGCGCGTCGACGGATCCTCGGGCCTGATCAGCATCGAGCGTTGAAGATGGGGGCAGCCGTGCAAGCGCAGACACTGCAAGCATCACAGCGCCCGTCCGGCGGCACGCCGACGGTGCGCTGGTTCGAGGAATGCGACAAGGACTCGCTGCCCGAAGTCGGCGGCAAGTGCGCGTCGCTGGGCGAACTGATCCGCATGGGTGCGCGCGTGCCCCCGGGCTTCGCGGTGACGACGCACGGCTGCACCCGCTTCCTGCGCGAGGCGGGCATCCTGCCCGAGATCGGCAAGCTGCTCGAGGGCCTCCCGCACGACGACATCCCGCGCCTGGAGGAGGCCTCGGCCAGGATCCGCGAGATGATCGAGTCGCGGCCGATGTCGATCGAGTTCGAGGACGAGATCGCCGAGGCCTACCGGCGCCTGGCGCTGCGCTGCGGGCTGCCGGCCGCGCCGGTGGCGGTGCGCTCGAGCGCCACCGCCGAGGACCTGCCAGGGGCGAGCTTCGCCGGCCAGCAGGACACCTACTTGTGGATCCGCGGCGCCGAGGAGGTGCTGCACCACGTGCGACGCTGCATCTCGAGCCTCTACACGGCGCGCGCGATCGGCTACCGCCAGAAGATGGGCTTCCCGCACGAGGAAGTGGCCATCAGCGTGGGCGTGCAGAAGATGGCCAACGCCTACACCGCGGGCGTGATGTTCACCGTGCACCCGGCCAACGGCGACCGCTCGGTGATCGTCATCGACTCGAACTACGGCTTCGGGGAATCGGTCGTCTCCGGCGAGGTCACGCCCGACCACTTCGTCGTCAACAAGGTGACGCTGGACATCACCGAGCGCACGATCTCGCGCAAGGAGCACTGCTACACCGTCGACCTGAAGACGCAGCGCAGTCACCTCACCGAGGTGCCGCTCGAACGCCAGACGGTGCAGTCGCTGGTCGACGACGAGATCTCGGAACTGGCCTGGATGGGCAAGCAGATCGAGAAGCACTACGGCCGGCCGATGGACATCGAATGGGCGGTCGACAAGGACGTGCCATCGGGCAGCAACATCTTCATCCTGCAGGCGCGCCCCGAGACCGTCTGGAGCGCCAAGGCCAAGGCCGAGGCCGAGAAGAACGCCGGCAAGGAAGCCACCTCGGCGATGAACTACATCGTCTCGGGCCTGCTCTCGGGCAGGCGCGTGAACTGAGCCCCGTGAAGGAGGACCTCACGTGTTAGTGCGCAACTGGATGAAGGCCACGCCGGCGACGGTGACCGGCGACATGCTTCTGAGCGAAGCCAACCACATCTTTTCCGAAAGCAGCGTGCAGGCGCTGCCGGTCCTCGAGAACGGCCGCCTGCGCGGCCTGCTCACGCGCACCAACTGCCTGCGCGCCTCGCACCACGTCGCGCGCACGCAGAGCCCGGACGAGTTCGCGTTCTTCTCGACGCAGCTGCGCGTGCGCGATCTGATGGTGCGCAACCCGGCCACCGTGCAGGCCGACGACACGATGGAATCGGTGCTGCAGAAGGGCCAGGAGCTGCAGGTCGGGCAGTTCCCGGTCATGGACAAGGGCGAGGTCGTCGGCGTGATCTCGGCCAACGAGATCTTCGCGCTCGCCGCGCACTTCCTCGGCGCCTTCGAGCGCCGCAGCGGCGTGACGCTCGCGCCGATGGCGATCGTCCCCGGGACGATGGCGCGCGTCACCGACATCGTCGAGAAGGCCGGCGCCGAGGTCGTCGCGATCTACCCGATTGCCTGCGGCAAACCCGGCAACGCGCTGAAGAAGCTGATCGTGCGCTTCCACGGCTCGAGCGCGGCCGCGGTCAGCGCGGCGCTCGAGGCCGCGGGCTACGCGGTGATCGAGTCGGTCGAGGACGCACAGGCGATCGCCAAGGCCGCCTAAGGCCGCATAAGGGCCGCGGCCCGAGGGCATCAGGCCCGCGGCCCGAGAGAAAAATACCCCAGCAACCCCGCTAGTCGGAAACACCCCCAACAGGAGCAAGAGCAAGATGGATCTTCGCAGCTACATCGCCCAGTGCGACCAGGCCGGCGAACTCAAGCGCATCGCCGCACCGGTCGATTGGAACCTCGAGATCTCGCACATCTCGAAGCTGGTCGAGGAGAGCAAGGGCCCGGCGCTGCTGTTCGAGAACGTCAAGGGCTACTCGACGCCGATCTTCACCGGCGCCTTCGCCACCACCAAGCGGCTGGCGATCATGCTCGGCCTGCCGCACGGCAACAGCCTGTGCGAGTCCGCGCACGCGTGGATGAAGAAGAGCATCAGCGCCGAGGGCCTGATCAAGGCCAAGGAGGTCAAGGACGGCCCGGTGCTCGAGAACGTGATCCAGGGCGACAAGGTGAACCTGGAGATGTTCCCCGTGCCGCGCTTCTTCCCGCTGGACGGCGGTCGCTACATCGGCACCACGGTCTTCGTCGTGCTGAAGGACCCGGAGACCGGCGAGACCAACCTCGGCACCTACCGCATGCAGATGCTCGACAACAAGAGCTGCGGCGTGCAGATCCTGCCGGGCAAGCGCGGCGAGCGCATCATGAAGAAGTACGCCAAGATGGGCAAGAAGATGCCCGCCGCGGCGGTGATCGGCTGCGACCCGCTGCTCTTCATGGCCGGCACGCTGATGCACAAGGGCGCGAGCGACTTCGACATCACCGGCACCGTGCGCGGCCAGCAGGCCGAATACCTGATGGCGCCGCTGACCGGGCTGCCGGTTCCCGCCGGCGCCGAGATCGTGCTCGAAGGCGAGATCGACCCGAACAACTTCCGCCCCGAGGGGCCGTTCGCCGAATACACCGGCTACTACACGGACGAGCTGCACAAGCCGATCCCGAAACCGGTGCTCGAGGTCAAGCAGATCCTGCACCGCAACAAGCCGATCCTCTGGGCCACCGGCCAGGGCCGCCCGGTCACCGACGTGCACATGCTGCTGGCCTTCACGCGCACGGCCACGCTGTGGACCGAGCTCGAGAAGATGAAGATCCCGGGCATCCAGAACGTCTGCGTGCTGCCCGAATCGGCCGGCCGCTTCTGGGCCGTGGTCTCGGTCAAGCAGGCCTACCCTGGGCACTCGCGCCAGGTCGCCGACGCGGTGATCGGCAGCAACACCGGCAGCTACGGCATCAAGGGCGTGATCACGGTCGACGAGGACATCGCCGCCGACGACCTGCAGCGCGTGATCTGGGCGCTGTCCTGCCGCTACGACCCGATGCGCGGCACCGAGCTGATCAAGCGCGGGCGCTCGACCCCGCTCGATCCCGCGCTGGACCCGAACGGCGACAAGCTCACGACCTCGCGCATCCTGATGGACGCCTGCATCCCCTACGAGTGGAAGCAGAAGCCCGTCGAGTCGCGGCTGGACGAGGAGACCGTCGCGCGCATCCGTGGCCGCTGGGCCGAGTTCGGCCTGGGCTGAAGGGAGGACGACGATGGCCACCCGAAGCCCCAAGACCCCCAAGGCCGACAAGCCCGCGAAGGCAGGCGCCGCAAGCGCGAAGGACGCGGCCCGGCGTGCGCGGCTGGCCGAACTCGGCAAGCTGCTCTCGAGCCTGCCCTGCCCGCAGGCGCTGCTGTGCGTGCAGAGCGGCGAGGACACCGACGTCGCCGCGGTCACCGCGATGTGGGTCTCCTACGACCCGGTGATCGTCGCCGTCTACCTGCACCCGGCGATGCGCACGCACCAGCTCGTCAACCGCGGCCGGCACTTCACGATCAACGTCGTCGACGAGGCGCAGAACGCCAAGGCGCTGCTCGCCGGCTCGATCAAGGGCAACGACCCGAGCAAGCTCGAGCAGCTCGCGCTGACGTTCGAGCCCTCGGAATCGATCGGCAGCCCGCGCGTGGCCGGTGCGGCGGCGAGCTACGAGTGCCGCGTGCTCAAGGTCGCCGCCTGCGGCGATCACGACCTGTTCCTCGGCCTCGTCACCGGCTGGAGCGTGCGCAAGGGCGGCAAGCCCGTCGTGCGCTACGGCGGCAAGAGCCACGCGGTCGGCGCCGAGCTCGAAGGCCCGGCCGTCAAGTACCCGCATTGAAGCACCCGCACTGAACCCGCGCCGTGCCGGCAAGGCACGGCGCCACCGGAGACCCGCATGGACAAAGCCAAGAACGTGAAGCTCGTCATCCTCGACGTCGACGGCGTGATGAGCGACGGCCGCATCATCATCGACGACAACGGTGTCGAGCAGCGCAACTTCGACATCAAGGACGGCTTTGCCGTCGTCGCGCTGCAGATGACCGGCATCGACGTCGCCATCATCACCTCGAAGAAGTCCGGCTCGGTACGCCACCGCGCCGAGGAACTCAAGATCAAGCACTTCCACGAGGGCATCAAGAAGAAGACCGAACCCTACGAGAAGATGCTCGCCGAGATGGGCATCACCGATGCCGAGGTCGCCTACGTCGGCGACGACCTCGTCGACCTCTCGATGATGAAGCGGGTCGGCATGCCGATCGCGGTGGCCGACGCCGTCGACGAGGTCAAGAGCGTCGCCGCCTACGTCACCAAGGCCCGCGGCGGCTACGGCGCCGTGCGCGAAGCCGCCGAATTGATCCTCAAGACCCAGGGCAAGTGGGAGAAGCTGCTCTCCAAGGTTGCCTGAAGGCCTGAAGAGCAGCGACGGACCCTCCGCCAAGCCATAGGAAACCCCACCCCAACCCGCAACAGGAGCAAACGCAAGTGGCTACCCCACCCCGAAGCAACCGTGAATTCGTCGAGGCCCTCCTCGCCTCCGGCGACGCGGTGCGCATCGCACAGGAAGTCGACTGGGAGAACGAGGCCGGCGCCATCGTGCGCCGCGTCTGCGAACTCGCCGCCCCTGCGCCGCTGATGGAGAGCATCAAGGACTACCCCGGCTTCCGCTACTTCGGCGCGCCGCTGTCGACCTATCGCCGCATGGCGATCTCGATGGGGCTGGATCCGAAGACCTCGCTGCCCGAACTCGGCCGCGAATACCTCAAGCGCACCAGCGGCGAACCGATCGCGCCGGTGGTCGTCAAGCGCGAGGAAGCGCCCTGCAAGGAGAACATCCTCAAGGGCAAGGACGTCGACCTGTGCAAGCTGCCGGTGCCGCTCGTGCACGACGGCGACGGCGGGCGCTACGTCGGCACCTGGCACGCGGTGATCACAAAGCACCCGGTGCGCGGCGACGTCAACTGGGGCATGTACCGGCAGATGATGTTCGACTCGCGCACGATGTCCGGCGCGGTCTTCCCCTTCTCCGACCTCGGCAAGGCGCTGACCGAGTACTACCTGCCGCGCGGCGAGACCTGCCCGTTTGCCACCGCGATCGGCCTCTCGCCGCTGGCGGCGATGGCGGCCTGCGCGCCTTCGCCGATCCCCGAGCCCGAGCTCACCGGCATGCTGGCCGGCGAGGCGGTGCGCCTGGTCAAGTGCGAGACCAACGACCTCGAAGTGCCGGCCGACGCCGAGATCATCATCGAAGGCGAGATCTGCCCCGACTACAAGGTCGAGGAAGGCCCCTTCGGCGAGTACACCGGCTACCGCACCAGCCCGCGCGAGTTCCGCGTCACCTTCCGCGTCAATTGCATCACCTACCGCAACAACGCGACGATGACGATCTCGAACATGGGCGTGCCGCAGGACGAGGGGCAGCTGCTGCGCTCGTTCTCGCTCGGACTGGAGCTCGACAAGCTGCTGCGCAGCCAGGGCATCCCGATCACCGGTGTCTACATGCACCCGCGCTCGACGCACCACATGATGATCGTCGGCGTGAAGCCCACCTACGCCGGCATCGCGATGCAGATCGCGCAACTGGCCTTCGGGTCCAAGCTCGGACCCTGGTTCCACATGGTGATGGTGGTCGACGACCAGACCGACATCTACAACTGGGACGAGGTCTATCACGCCTTCTGCACGCGCTGCAATCCCGAGCGCGGCATCCACGTCTTCAAGAACACCACCGGCACCGCGCTGTACCCGCACGCCACGCCGCACGACCGCAAGTACTCGATCGGCTCGCAGGTGCTCTTCGACTGCCTCTGGCCGGTGGACTGGGACAAGATCAACGACGTACCCTCGCTCGTGTCCTTCCGCAACGTCTACCCCAAGGACGTGCAGGAGAAGGTGCTCGCCAACTGGACCAAGTACGGCTTCGATCCGGTGGCCCGCTGATCGGGCTCCTCCAAGCAAAGAACCGCATCAAGGGACCGCAGGAAAGGACATACGCAATGAGTCAATGGGAAGTCTTCGTCTCCGACCTGGCCGAGCTGCCGGAAGGCAAGGACCTGGAGCTGACGATCCGCACGCTCGACCCGGGCATCCACAAGTACACCTACAAGCGCGCGAAGGTGCGCGTGTCGACGACGCTCGACGCGCTGCCCGACAGCCTGCAGGTGCGCTACGGCCGTGGCCAGCTCGCGCCGCAGCGCTTCTCGATCCAGGTGCTCGAGGAGGTCGAGCGCCTGCCGGCCAAGTACCGCTGACCGCAGGGAGGGACGAGCGATGGCCTGGCGCGACCTGCGTGCGTTGATCGACGGCCTCGGCAGCGGCGTGCGCCGCGTCGGCGAGCGCTTCTCCCCCCGTTTCGAGATCGCCGCGGCGCTGCGCGACGCGCGCGCCGACGCGCCGGCGCTGCTCTTCGAGTCGATCGAGGGCCACCCCGGCTGGCGCGTCTGCGGCAACCTGATCGCCAACCGCGAGCGCCTGGCGCGCGCCTTCGAGACCACGCCCGAGCAGCTTGCGGAGACCTACCTGCAGCGGCGCCAGCAGGGCCTCGATCCCGTCGGCGCGACGCAGGTGCCGGTCAAGGAGGTCGTCGTCACCCACGACGACGACCTCACCGGCCTTCTGCCCATCCTCACCCATCACGAGCTCGACGCCGCGCCCTACATCACGACCGGCGTCGTGCTCTGCAACGAGCCCGGCACCGGGCGCCGGGGCATGGGCATCCACCGCATGCAGGTCCACGGCCCGCGGCGGCTCGGGCTCTTCCTCGCGAACCCGCCGCTCACCCTCTTCCATGCCGCCGCCGAGGCGCGCGGCGAGCCGCTCGAGGTCGCGATCGCGCTGGGCCTGGAACCCGCGATCGTCGTCGCCTCGGTCTGCAAGGTCGGGCCGCTCGTGCCCGACAAGATGGCGATCGCCGGCGCGCTGCGCGGCGAACCGGTGCCGCTGATCCGCGGCGAGACCGTCGACGTGATGGTCCCCGCACGCGCCGAGATCGTGATCGAGGGCCGCGTGCTGCCCGGCGTGCGCCAGAAGGAAGGCCCCTTCGGCGAGAACACCGGCGCCTACTTCAGCAACGAGAGCCCGGTGATCGAGGTCACCGCGGTCACGCACCGGCGCGAGCCGATCTACCCGGGGCTGACCCCCTGGGCCGCCGACGTCGACATGCTGCTGTGGCTGGCCGCCGGCACCGAGATGCTGCGCCAGCTGCGCGAGCACGTGGCCGGCGTCGCCGACCTCGAGATCGCCAGCGGCACCGCCGGCTTCTCGATGGTCGTCGCGGTCTCGGGCACCTCGCGCTCCGAGGTGCGGCGGCTGATTCACCTGGCGCTGGCCTTCGACAAGCGGCTGAAGTCAGTCACCGTCGTCGACGACGACGTCGACATCCGCAACCCGCGCGAAGTGGCCTGGGCGATGGCCACGCGGCACCGTCCGGCTCACGATACGATCATCATCTCCGGCACCGAGGCCTACGTCATCGACCCTTCGGCCAGCGGCGAGGGCCAGGGCTCGAAGATCGGCTTCGACGCGACCCGCGGCGACGGCAGCGGCGCCGAGAAGGCGCGTCTCGAACCCCGGGCGCTGGCCAAGGCGCGCGCGGTGCTCGGCGACCTGATGACCTGAACGTGAGGCGCCGGCGATCGCCGGCACAGCAAAGAGGACGACGATGCGACTCGTGGTGGGAATGTCCGGCGCCAGCGGCGCGATCTACGGCGTGCGCATCCTCGAGGTGCTCAAGGATCTGGGCATCGAGACGCACCTCGTGATGTCGGACTCGGCCAAGCGCACGATCATCTACGAAACCGACCGCAGCATCGACGAGATGAAGGCGCTGGCCACGCATGTGCACGAGCTCAACGACGTCGGCGCCTGCATCTCGAGCGGCTCCTTCCGCCACGACGGCATGGTGATCGCGCCCTGCTCGATCAAGACGCTCTCGGCACTGGCGCACTCGTTCAACACCAACCTGCTGATCCGCGCCGCCGACGTGACGCTCAAGGAGCGCCGCAAGCTCGTGCTGATGGTGCGCGAGACGCCGCTGCACCTCGGGCACCTGCGGCTGATGACGCAGGTCACCGAGACCGGCGCGGTGCTGGTGCCGCCGCTGCCGGCCTTCTACCACCGGCCCAAGACGCTGGACGACGTGATCAACCAGTCGGTCAACAAGGCGCTGGATCAGTTCGGCATCGACTGCAGCCTCTTCAAGCGCTGGACCGGCAACGAGGAACGCGAGCATGCCCGTGCGCGCAGCGCCGAGCGCGGCTGAGCCGCAGGCCGCGCCGCCCGCCGCCGAGTTGGTCGGCGAGCCCGTTACCTTCACCGGCGTGGTTTGCGGCGGCGTCGGCGAGGCCGCGGGCTTCCTTTCGATCGACTGGGTGCGCGAAGGCCTGCAGCGCGCCTTCGGCTTCGAGCCCTGGCCGGGAACGCTGAACCTGCGCATGGAGGGTGCGGACTGGCAGCGCTGGCGCGCGCGCCTCTTCGGACACCCGGCGGTCGTCCTCGAGCCGGCACCCGGCTTCTGCCCCGCGCGCTGCTTTGCGGTGCGCCTGGCCGACCGGTTCGACGCCGCGATCGTCTTCCCGGAAGTCCCCGGCTACCCGGACGACAAGCTCGAGATCGTCGCGCCGCTGCACTTGCGCACGGCAATGTCACTGCAGGACGGTGACCGCCTGCGCGTACAGGTGAAGACCGCGGACGCCTCATGAGCAAGGCCACCCGCAGCCTCGACGCGCCGACGCTCGCACTGCTCGCCAAGGGCAGCCCGGTACTGCTGCTGAGCGCCGACGCGAAGGGCCGCCCGCACGCCACCTACTCCTGGGCGATCGCGCTCAGCGACAAGCGCCTTCGCATCGGCGTCGACCGCGGCGGCCACACCAGCGCCAACTGGCAGAAGAGCGGCCACGCCGCCGTGCAGATCGTCGGCCAGGGCGGCCGCAACCTGCTGATCGACGGCCGCGCCAAGCGCCTGGCCCCGGCGCTGCAGTGCGAGCCAGCGATGGAACCCTGGGAACTCGCGATCCGCAGCGTGCTCGACCAGTCCTGGCCCGGCGTTGCCACGAGCGTGCTGCGCTACCGCTGGCCCCCCGAACGCGCCGCGGCGATGCGGTGCTTCGAAAGGCAGCTCTACCAAGAACTGCAACAAGACAACTGAGGGACGCAGATCGTCCGCCTGCGCCTTGGGTCCCTCGGGCCCCTTGCCATCGGCATCGTGCGACGGGTCATCGGCACAGGCTGCTCGATGCCAGGGGCAAGCTCGCATCAAGCGAAAGCGTGCTGCTCGGAAGTTCCTTCAAGCGCCCGCGCTTGTGGCATTCTTGCCCGCGCACCGGTACACGGGGAGATGACCATGACTGCGCGCGTGCATGATTTGGAAATGGAAGTCCTCAGCCTGCCCGCTGAGGACCGTGCGCGCCTCCTCGAACGCCTGATCGCGAGCTTCGAGCCACAGTCCCCGGGGCAACGCGCGTGGTTGGAACTGGCGCAGCGCCGCCTTGCAGAAGCAATGGCCGGCAAGGTCACCATGGTTCCCGGTGACGAAGCGCTGGCACGAGTCAGGGCACGTCTGGCGTGAGCCATTGGCTGCATCCGGAGGCGGAGGCAGAACTCGGCGACGCCGCGCTCTACTACGCCACGCATGCCAGCCGCGCGATCGCCGAGGCTTTTCTTGCGGAGTACGAGCGCGTTCGCGATCTGATCGTCGAGAACCCGCGGCGAGGCTCCCACCTTCACGGCGAGCTTCGCGTCTACCACTTCGATCGCTTTCCCTATTCGCTGATCTACGCGGAAGACGGGAAGCGCGGACCGCAGATCTATGCAATCGCACACCAGCGACGAGCGCCTGGCTATTGGAGCGACCGTGCATGATCGCACCGCGCGGTGGGACACGATCCGAACGAACTGCTTCAACGCTGGTGAGTTTCGGCCTGGATCCTGACTCCTCACGGGCCCCTACGGTCTTCGCGACCTGTCACACGTTCTCAAGCCGGCTGCGCGTGAAAGCGGACTCCCAGTGCTCGCGCCACTCTGAGCACGGTTGCAAAGCTCGGGTTGCCTTCGGCGCTGAGGGCCCGGTACAGGCTCTCGCGACTCAGACCTGCCTCTCGCGCGACCAGCGACATGCCTTTGGCGCGGGCAATATCCCCCAGCGCTCGTGCGATGCCGGCTGCATCGTCAGGTGCTTCCTCGAGCCAGGCATCGAGGTACGCGGCCATCTCTTCCGGTGTCCGCAGATGCTCCGCGATGTCGTAGGGCGTGGTCTTGACCTTCGTGCTCTTCTTTCGTGAAACCGAAGTCGCCATCGCTTCACCCTTCATAGTTTTTGCTCAAGCGAATCGCCTTCGCAATATCCCTGTCCTGGGAGGACTTGTCGCCCCCACCCAAGAGCAGCAACAAACGGTTGCCTCTCTTCGAGTAATAGACCCTGTACCCCGGCCCGTAGTCGATCTTCAGCTCCGAAACACCGTCGGTCAGGTTTCGGCCAGAACCAGGATTGCCGTGAATGAGCCGGTCGACCCGCATCAGGATACGGGCGCGGCCCGCCGGATCCTTGAGCCCGTCGAGCCACTTGCGGTAGTCGCTGGTTTGTTCGACGCGCATGTGCGCAGTGTAGCCCAGCGGCTACGAAATCGACCAGCGAGATCATCCCGCGTGAGAGCAGCCAGCGCGTGTCCTCCGTACAGGTCATCGACAAAGCCACGAAGTGAGTCTCGCCGCGGCCCTCACACCGTCAGCATCGCCTACGTCGCACCGGCCTGCGCTTCCCCGCCTTCGCCCGCTCCATCCTCGCTCCGGGCTTCGTCCCCTTCCTCCCGCCGGACGACCGTGACCGGCATCGACGCTCCCGCGAGCACCGCCAGCGCGACGCGGCCAAGGCCGGCGGCATCGGTGTCTCCGATGCCGCGGGCGCCGATGACGATGTGGTCGCAGCGGTAGTTCTCCGCCAGCTCGACGATCAGGTTCTCGGGCGCGCCGCCCGCGACCTCGCTCTCGAAGCGCTGCCCTGCCGCCTCGACCATCGCCTCGGCTTCGCGCAGCAGGTCGGCGCCGGCGGCGCGGCGCACCTCGTCGATGCGCTCGGCGTCGTGAGCGGTCATCACCTCGTACAGCGATGCCGGCGCCTGCACGTTGACGAGCACGTACTCGCAGGGCAGGCCCTGCGCCGCCAGGCCCAGCGCCCAGCGCACCGCCTGCAGCGCGTGCACCGAACCGTCGATCGCCAACAACAGCCTCATCGCTCGTTCCCCGGTCGTGAATCCGGCGCCGATCATGCCAGCCCGCGCGGGCAAGGCATCATTGCCTCTTTCCCGACAGCACAACCCCCGACATGAGCATCCGCAACCTCGACGCCCTCTTCGAACCGGCTTCCGTCGTCGTCATCGGCGCCTCGGCGCGGCCGGCCCGCGTGGGCTCCACCGTCTGGCGCAACCTGCGGCATGGCGGCTTCCCCGGCAAGCTGATGGCCGTCAACCCGAACTACACCGAGCTCGACGGCATTCCGGTCGTCCCGCGGGTGCAGGACCTGCCCGAGGCGCCCGAGCTGGCGGTGATCTGCACGCCGCCGGCCACGGTGCCCGGGCTGATCGCCGACCTCGGCGCACTCGGCACCCGTGGTGCGGTGGTCATGACCGCCGGCCTCACGCGGGAGCAGAAGCAGGCGATGCTGGACGCCGCGCGCGTGCACCTGCTGCGCATCGTCGGCCCGAACTGCCTGGGGCTGCTCGCGCCGCACGCCAGGCTCAACGCGAGCTTCTCGCACGTGCAAGCCAGCGCCGGGTCGCTGGCCTTCATCTCGCAGTCGGGCGCGCTGGCCACCGCGATGCTCGACTGGGCCAGCGGCCGCGGGGTCGGCTTCTCGCAGGTGGTGTCGCTCGGCGAGCGCGCCGACGTCGACTTCGGCGACCTGCTCGACTGGCTGGCCAACGACGCGCGCACGCGGGCGATCCTGCTCTACATCGAATCGATCGACGCGCCGCGCAAGTTCATGTCGGCAGCGCGCGCGGCGGCGCGCAACAAGCCGGTGCTGGTGGTCAAGGCCGGACGCTCGGCGCATGGGGCGCAGGCTGCCGCCTCGCACACCGGGGCGCTGGCCGGCGCCGACATCGTCTTCGACGCCGCGATCCGCCGCGCCGGCATGCTGCGCGTGGACACGCTGCAGGACCTCTTCGTCGCCGCCGAGACGCTTGCGCACTATCACGAGGGCCCGGCCGAGGGCGCCGCGCTGGCGCGGAACCTGACGCTGGTCACCAACGGCGGCGGCGCCGGCGTGATGGCCGCCGACGCCGCGGCGAACACGGTGCTCGAGCTGCCCGAGCTGCCGGCCGCAACGGTCGAGGCGATGGACGCCTTCCTGCCGGCGAACTGGTCGCGCGCGAATCCGGTCGACATCATCGGCGACGCGCCCGTCGAGCGCTACGTGCAGACGCTGCAGGCGCTGCTGGCGACACCCGAAACCGGGACGCTGCTCTTCATGCACGCGCCGACGGCGATCGTGCCCAGCGCCGAGATCGCGCGCGCGCTGCTGCCGCTGGCCGGCGCGCAGTCGCGGCGCGTGGTCGCGTCCTGGCTCGGCGGGCCGGGCTTGGCGCAGGCGCGCGAGCTCTTCCAGTCGGCCGGCATCCCGAGCTACGACACGCCGGAGCAGGCGGTGCAGGCCTGCGCGATGCTGGCGGTCTACCGGCAGAACCAGGAGCTGCTGCTCGAGGCGCCGCCGGCGCACACCGCGGCCGCAGCACCGGACCTCGCGAAGGTCGACGCCATCATCTCCGCGGTGCTCGCCGAGGGCCGCGAGATGCTGACCGAGCCCGAGGCCAAGGCGCTGATGCGTGCGGCCGGCATCCCGGTCACGATCACCGAGGTCGTCGGCCCCGGCGAGGACGAGGCGGTGCGCGCGGCCAGCGAGATCGGCTACCCGGTGGTGCTGAAGATCCTCTCGCCCGAGATCAGCCACAAGAGCGACGTCGGCGGCGTCGTGCTCAACATCGAGAGCGAGGACGAGCTGCGGCACGCGGTGCAGGCGATGCTCGCGCGCGTGAAGCGGCTGCGGCCCGACGCGCACATCACCGGCTTCACCGTGCAGACCATGGTGCGACGCCCGCAGGCGCTCGAGCTGATCATCGGCAGCCACGTCGATCCGCTCTTCGGCCCCGTGATCCTCTTCGGCCACGGCGGCACGGCGGTCGAGGTCGTCGCCGACCGCGCCGTGGCGCTGCCGCCGCTGAACGAGCCGCTGGCGCGGGCGCTGATCCAGCGCACCCGCATCGCGCGGCTGCTGGCCGGCTGGCGCGACGTGCCGCCGGCCGACCAGGCGGCCGTGGTGCAGGTGCTGACGACGCTGTCGCAGCTGCTGGCCGACGAGCCGCGCATCGCCGAGATCGACATCAACCCGCTGCTGGCCGACGCCAAGGGCGTGATCGCGCTCGATGCGCGCGTT
>Ga0116144_10004132_pt1 | contig 13966 bp, 9 predicted proteins | sample AD_UKC035_MetaG_FD_89746 | JGI IMG/M metagenome (GOLD analysis project Ga0116144, IMG submission 89746) | Active sludge microbial communities of municipal wastewater-treating anaerobic digesters from USA - AD_UKC035_MetaG | ecosystem: Engineered > Bioreactor > Anaerobic > Digestate | place: USA... | reverse complement strand
TGGCCTCGTAAACCTCGAAGTGGGCTGTCAGAATAGCATCGGCATCGGGCATGATAAACGTCAGCTGTGGGATAGTACTCAGAGTATTACCCTCCTCATCGGTCCAGTGGGTGAAGTAGTGTCCGGGCTTTGGAAATGCCTCAAGGGAAATAATCTCGCCAACGAAACACTCCCTGCCCGTTCCTACCTCTCCCATTTCTCCCATGGAAACTGCCAAATCTCCGGTTCCCTGAGGCATAAACTCAATGGTAAGCGTTCTTAAAGGTTTTTGCTCCAATACAGCGGTAAGGGTAACCTCCGAGTCGGGCATTATGTAGGTAAACTGCGGGTTGGTACTTATGATGTCCTCGTTCTCATCAACCCAGTATTGAAACATCCATCCCGCACGGGGAATACATTTTACATTGGCTTCATCACCGGGCAGGTAGTAGCTATGCCCTCTAAAGGTTGCATGACCTGCCGGAGAAGACACGAGCCATAATGGGAATACGGGATCATCGTATGAACCTCCATCACGAATTGTCCACCCATAGGTATCGATTATACTTTGGCGAGCCGAGGCCACATTACCCGAGGAATACTTACTATATCCTGCATGTAGTTCAACTCCATGTTTCAAATTAAGAGCCGACCAGTTTACCAGTATGGAGTTGTAATTACTAAGGCTAAGGGTAACGCCGCTGAACATACCCTGCATACCCCATATAGTCTCTACACTGCTCACATCCCAGTTGCCAATATCCTGATTAAAAGAGATTGCGTCTCCGAACATACCATCCATTCTTCTTACTGCGCTAACATCCCAATCGCCAATATCCTGATTGAAAGAAGTGGCATTGAGAAACATAAAGCGCATACTCGTTACGTTGCTTACATCCCAACTGCCAATGTCCCGGTTAAAGGAGGTGGCACCAGCGAACATGGCCTCCATATTCGTTACGCTACTTACATCCCAATTGCCGATATCCTGATTAAAAGAGATTGCGTCTCCGAACATACCATCCATTCTTCTTACTGCGCTAACATCCCAACCGCAAATATCCTGGTTAAAGGAGGTGGCACCACAGAACATGTATGACAAATCCGATGCTGTGATAGGTAGCATTGCCGGCACCTCGGTCAGGTTCGTTGCATTACAAAAAGCACCGGATAAACTCTGCAAGCCAAGGCTTCCAAAACTGATTACCTTGGTCAACTTCTCAATGTAAGAACTTGGTTCCCAATAGTTTGAACCATACCATGTAAGTGTTCCGTTGATAGTAACCGTATGCTCCCCCCACATACTATAAGTGTGCGAAAGGTTGCCCTCCGTGTTAACAATCTCTACATCGCTGCCGTCGCCCCAGTCAACGGTAAGATCCACATTGCCACGTAGTAGCAGGGTGATGGTGGTGCCATCGGAAAGGTTCGTGTCGAAAACCAGCACCATGGCATCAGAAACCTCGTAAGCCTCAAAGTTAGCCACCAACGTACGGTCCTCGGTAGCGATAAATGTATAAGTCGCATCGGTGGATACCTCACTGTCATCCTCGGTCCAGTTCACAAAAAAGTAGCCGGGCTTTGGGTTGGCAATAAGAGTGGCCGATGCACCGTGGTTATACTCGCCTGCACCCGTAATGCTACCCCAATTCTCCGGATTCACGGTGACGCTAATGGTGTACTTTATTTGGCTGAAGTTGGCCACCAGGGTGCGATGACCTGTGGCGGTGAACGTATAAACGGCATCGGAGGAAACTTCCATTTCATCCTCAGTCCAGTTCACAAAGGAGTAACCCTCGTTGGGGGTAGCGGTAAGGACAACAGATGTACCATGGTCGTAATCGTCCACACCCGTAATGCTACCCGAGTTTTCTGGATTCACACTGGTGTTGATGTTGTACCTATTTAGGCTGAAGTTGGCCACCAGCGTGCGATGCTCTGTAGCGGTGAACGTATAAACCAAATCGGTGGAGACTTCGATATCGTTTTCTGTCCAGTTCACAAAGGTATAACCCTCGTTCGCTGTGGCAGCAAGGGATACCAATGAGCCGTATTCGTATTCGCCCGCACCCGCTATACTTCCCGAGTTTTCAGGGCTCACGCCGGCACTGATGGTGTAGATAAGTTTGAAGTTGGCCACCAGCGTGCGGTCGTCGGTGGCAATAAACGTATAGGCAGCGTCGGTAGAAACTTCCATATCATCCTCAGTCCAATTCACAAAGGTGTAGTCCCCGTTTGCAGTGGCGGTTAGGGTAACGTCTGCATCAAAATCGCAATCCCCATCACCCTCAATGGTTCCTCCATTAATAGGATTTGCGCTGGCAACAATGGTGTAATGATCCACAGGACCACCATCCTCAATAATGTCCCAGTTAAATTCATCGATTAAAAACTGCCTCGCAGTTGCCGCATCGCCAACCCTGTATTTACTATTCCCACCGCTGAAAACCACATCATTTTTCAGCGCAAGTTTCGACCACTCAATGAGGATACTGCTATAATTGGCTGTGCTAAGGGTTACATCTTTAAACATATCTACCATCCCCTCTACGTTAATCACCTTCCACCCGCTGATGTCCTGATTAAAGGAGGTGGCTTTATAAAACATATGCGACATATTATTTGCGCTACTCACATCCCATTCCCCGATGGGCTGATTGAAGGAATCAGCTCCATAAAATAAACCATTCATATTCAATACTTTACTTACATCCCAATTCCCAATGGGTTGGTTAAAGGAAGTGGCTCCACCCAACAATTCGCCCATAAGCGTTGCCCCGCTCACATCCCATTTTCCGATGGGCCGGTTAAAGGAGCTGGCTCCAGTGAATAGGCAGTTCATATTGTACACCCCGCTCACATCCCAATCGCTAATATCATGATTGAAGGAGTTGGCCCCATGGAACATAAATGACAAATCCGTTACTTCGGATGGCAGGACATCGGGTGCCTCGATAAGATTTTTAGCCCCCATGAATGCGCCCATCAGACTCTCCAGACCAAGGTTACCAAAGCTGGTTACTCTGATCAGTTTTTCAATGTTGGGGTAAGGGTCCCACCAGTATTTCCCAAACCATGTGAGCGATCCGCTGAGTGTAACCGTGTACTCTCCCTCCTCGTCGTAGGTGTGCTCAAGGAAGCACTCTGCGATAACTATCTCCAAGTCGCTGCCATCGCCCCAATCAACGGTAAGATTCACATCGTTGCGAAGTGGAAGGGTTATGGTGGTGCCGTCGGAGAGTTCAGTATCGTAAACCAGAATCATGGGTTCATCCGGAGGGTCCTGTGCCCATAATGTGGTGGCAGATAGGGTTCCGAATATCAAAGAAATTATTAATAGTGTATTTTTCATGGTAAAATATTTTAGGTTTTGGGTCATTTGGTAAATAATTATCTAATCAAACTGTATGCCAAATACTTACCGATAGGAGCAAATTAATTCAGCGACTTCTGCTCGAAAGAGAGTCAATCTCAACCTTAGGGATAATATCCTGCGTAAAATATGAGCTCATCACACAATTGAGCAGTACCAATAAGAATAGTGCGAAATGGGCTCATGGGGGTAAATATTAAAATTTTACAACAAGCAAGTTACAACTTTTAGGCATTCAAGTCAAATAAATGATTTAGGAATTACTAGTGTCCGTTGGCTGAAGCCAACGGAAATAATGACATTCACATTGTAAGCATCTTCTTTTCAGGGGCTAAAGCCCCTTCCAAAACTTATACCTTAAAACTATATTTCATCTCTGGGCTTTAGCCCCATTACTTATAAGGTTTTAAATAATCCTATTCTAACCCTTTGGCCATTGGTTAAGGGCCGAAAGTTTGTTTAGTTCAGGCTACTCCTTGAGTTTGATAAGTTTGAAAGTGGAATGGTTGTAGGATAGGTTCCAATTCTAAGATTACCTTAAGGGAAAATTTTCTTCTGACTATCCTAAAAAATGCTACAATTAGGTTTGACACAACCATTCTATTTTGTAATTTTGACCCGTAGAGGCCAAAAGTCAAAAGTAATGTCGGAAGTGGACATAAAGAATAGCATTGTTAAATCGGCAACCATATTCTTTTCTAGGTATGGTTTCCACAAAACCACTATGGATGAGATTTCCCGGCATGTTCATAAATCCAAGGGGGTTCTCTACTACTATTTTAAAAATAAGGAGGAACTTTTTAATGAGGCACTTAGGCAAGAGCTTGGCGTTGTAAAAGCTGAGCTTAGTCGAATTCTTACGGGTACAGGTGACCCGCTCACCATCCTAAAAAAGTACATCCTTACCCGCCTTAAGCTCCTGAGCACCGCTGTTATTTACCACGAAACGCTCAAGGCCGATTTTTTTGAAAAGTATGAGTTTGTAAAAGGGGTAAGGGATGATTTTGTGGCTTTTGAGCACACTCAACTCACCAACATTTTGATTAGGGGTCAAGCAGAAGGATACCTTGATATCAACAATTTAGAGGGCAATGTGAATATCCTCATCATGCTTCTCCAAAGCATTGAGTTCCCCCTCTTCTTACAGAATAAATACGCCGAATACTCCGTTATCATTGAGGAACTCGCATCAATGGTATTGAACAGCCTGATGATGCAAAAAAGAACGTAATTTTTTTACAAAATATTTGACCAAAAAACCAATTCATTCAAATTATCCATATATTTGCATTGACTAAAAAACAATTTTATTCAACTACAATATTGCGAAATGATACAATTTGCGGAAAAAATTCTAAAAATGCGGTGGTACATCATGGCCGGTGTGCTACTGATAACTCTCTTTTTCGGATACCATATTGGTCATATATCTCTTGATTCTGACATTATCAACTCACTAAGCAAGGATGACCCCTCCGCCGTGCTGTATAAACAAGTTGGCGAAGAGTTTGGCGGCAACGAGATGGGGATGGTGATTGTTGAAACCGATAATATCTTTAGAACCGATGTGTTGCACCATATTAAGCAGCTAACCGATAGTATTCAGTACACACCCGGCGTTTCAACGGTAACCAGCATAACCAATATCCTTGATATCAAGAGCACTGAGGAGGGGATAGAAATTGGGAAGCTGGTTGACGAGTATGATATCCCTGAAAGCCAGCAGGCTTTGGACAGCCTGCGGGCGTATGCCCTATCCAAAGAGATGTACAAAGGGGCCATCATTTCGGAAGATGCCACCGCCACAATCATCGTATTTACCCTGTTCCCCGATACTGACAAGCAGGAAGTAGCCAATGAGATAAAAAGGATGACCAGCGGTATAAACCTTCCTGAGACGTTGTACTATGGTGGCCTGTCTTTTATGTTGAATGAGATTACCGAGCTGATGGTCTCGGATATGTTGTGGCTGCTCCCCATCACATTTCTTGTTATAGCATCCGTTCTCCTGCTCAGCTTCAAATCGTTGCGTGGCGTTTTCCTCCCCCTGCTCACAGCGGCAATTAGCGTTACATGGACCATTGGGCTAATGGTTGTCTTGGGGTATAAAATGACCATCACCTCCAGCTATATCCCCGTAATCCTGTTCGCTATTGGTACGGCCTATACCATACATGTTTTAAACAGCTTCAACGCTAAATATAAAACGGACAGAAGACAGGCGATTATCGGCGCATTGGTTTACACCGTTATTCCGGTAATACTTGCGGCGGTAACCACAATGATCGGTTTCATTTCATTCATATTCGGGTCGTACCTCCAGATGATTACCGATTTCGGTATATTTTCAGCCATTGGCACTTTTACAGCTTTGCTGCTCTCACTATTCTTCATCCCCTCGCTCCTCTCGGTACTGCCTGAGGGCGGTTTGAGAAAGAATAAGGAATCGAAGGGTGAGAACAGCTGGTTGGCGCGCAAGGTATTGCTACCCCTTTCAAAATTAATGACCAAACATCCCAAGTACACCATCTCAATCTGGGGTGTTATCCTTATAATCAGTATTTCGGGCATTTTCTTCATTAAAACCAGTGTGAATATAGCCGACTACTTCAAGGCCGATAATCCCACCAGGGTAACAGAGGATCTTATGCAGAAGAAATTCGGTGGATCGTTTCCCGTATTTGTTGTTTTTGAAGGCGATATGCAATCGCCCGAAGTGCTTCAATTGATGCTCCATACAGAACAACGAATGAAGGAGGATCCGAATATCACAACCACCCAATCGGTTGCCGACCTTGTGGAGCAGATGAACGATGCCATGGGCGAAGGGTTGGCAATACCTGACGAGAAAGCCAAAATTGAGCAGCTATGGTTTTTGCTCGATGGGCAAGAGGTCATGTCGCAAATGGTTTCGCCCGAGCTGGATAAGGGGATCATACAATCCAAATTCGCATCCATTAAAACTACTGATATTGAGTTATTTGTGAAGAGAATGGATGAATTTATCGGCGATAACCAAATGGACAACTGCAAAATCAGCATTACCGGCATCCCCTCCATTTACTCCAAACTGAATAGCAGCCTTGTGAAAAGTCAGTTTAGTAGCTTGGCCATAGCCATAATTCTGGTTCTGGTCATTGTAGGCCTTATCCTCCGCTCATTCTCCAAGGGGGTTTACGCAGCCATTCCCATTGTGGTAACCATCCTGTTCCTTTTGGGCTTTATGGGTATTTTCGGTATTCCGCTCGATATAGCAACCGTTCTTGTGGGCAGCATCGCCCTGGGAATCGGTATAGACTATTCCATACATATCACTTCGGGTGTGAATTCGCATTTGAATGGAGCGGCTAGTATTGAAGAGGCAATTGAAAAAACCCTGATGCTAAGTGGCAAGGCGGTTATAATCAATGCAATGTCCGTTGCCATGGGATTCTTAGTGCTTGTATTTGCCCAAATTGTTCCCTTTCAGAACTTCGGTTTGTTGGTTGCCATCAGCATGCTGGGTTCCAGCATTGGGGCTCTTACGCTGCTTCCGGTAATACTGATACTGGCCAATAGAGTAAAACAAAAATATAACTCATTAAAATAATCGAATTATGAAGACATTTCTTAGAATTTCAATGTTCACAGCAGCATTCATGGTGCTATTGGGTAGTAACGGTTACCCACAGGATGCCCTTGCGATACTAAAAAAAATGGATGAGGTGATGTTCTCGGCTAAAGATGTATCGGGTAAACAAAGGATAGTCCTAATTGACAAGAACGGCAAGCAGGAAACCCGTGAGGGGGCAATGATGCAGAAGGGAACCGACAAACGGATTTTCCGTTTCACTTCGCCCGCATCACAGGCAGGGATTTCTGTTCTATCGCTTCCCAATGATGTTATGTACCTGTATTTGCCCGCTTTTGGCAAGGAGAGAAGAATTGCCTCCAGCGCAAAGAATCAGAAATTCTCGGGGACAGATTTTTCCTACGAAGATATGGAGTCCACGTCCTATTCCGATAAGTACACGCCTACCCTCTCAAGTACCGAAGCCGATGTGTATGTGCTAGAATTAGCTCCCAAATCGGGATCGGTTTACTCTAAAATCGTGGTTCGGGTCAATAAAACAAGCTACTATCCGAATCAGATGGAGTACTACGACAGGGGCGGAAATAAGGTAAAAGTGGCGCAATACACCTTTAGCAGGGTGGGAAACTACTGGAGCGCATCGGAGGTTGAGATGACAGACCTAAAGACCAACCATAAAACAAAGATGCAAATGTTGGATGTAAGATACGACACGGGGGTGTCGGATGATGAGTTCACCGTCAGGAAGTTGAAGCAGTAGCGATATGATAAAAGGGAAGTTAGCCGGTGTTTGGATGCTGATTCTTGTAATTGGCTACCCATTTGCATCAAAAGCTCAAAATGTTGAGGTAACCATTACCGAATTTCGGAACACCAAGGGTCAAATCGTCATTAAGGTGTTTGAGGATAGCCAGAGCTACCGTAAAGATCGGGCTTTGCACGTCAAAACATTTCCAAAGAGTGCGGTGGAAAAGGGTCAAATGACTATTCAACTCAACCTCGCTGCGGGTACCTACGGCCTTGCCCTTATTGATGATGAGAATAGTGATAACGACATGAATTATAAGCCATTGGGTTTACCCAAAGAGGGTTTTGGATTCTCAAACTACTATCTCACTAGGCTATCAAAACCAGCGTTTGACGATATTAAGTTTGAGGTTACTCATGGTCAAAAACAAAGGATTCCCATAAGAATAAAGTACTTATAGAACAAACCTGTAAATTGTACGATGATGAAAAGAGCGGCATTTTTTTTAGCGTTGATTCCTCTGCTTATTTCTCCCAATATTTCCAGAGCCCAAGAGGATTTTGAAACAGCAAATCCTGATGAAAACAGATTAAAGATAGGTGGCGAACTGCTGACCGACGAAAGGATTTTGCTAAAGAATGGCAACGATTGGGCTTGGAACGAGAATCGCATTGCGGTTAAGCTGGACAAGCGGATTAGGGATAACTCCAAATTCTATGGCGAGGTCTGGCTTAGAAATATTGGCCTTCCCACTGCAGCCCGTTCAGCCGACCTGTTCAACAAGGGGATTGTTGACCCCATTGATTTTGAGATTAGAGAAGCTTACGTTCAAATGTTCGACTTACTTACCAAGAATCTCGATGTGAAGATTGGGCGGCAACGCATTGCCTGGGGCACGGCCGATAAAATAAATCCTACTGACAACCTAAATCCCTTTGATATGGAAGATATTCTGGATTTTGGTCGTCATCGTGCCTCAGATGCCATTGATATCAACTACTACTTGAGCGCAGATTTTTCGTTACAGGGAGTTTTTGTACCCTTCTTTCAGCCGGCTAATCTGCCCGTGGGCATTTTTGCCAATGCGCTAAATCCCTCTATGGATTTACCCCCTGGTATGGTGCTAAAAGGACTGTCGGACAGCCTGCTAATGCCCCGATACAATCTGAAAGAGAGCTCAACCTTAGGAGTGAAATTTAGGGGGTCAGCCATAGGTGTCGATTTTTCCCTCAGCTACGTTTGGGGACGCGATGGGCTGCCCATCAATACCAGCACCACGGTAGTACCCGTTGATGCTCTGGGTGGCATAAGCATAAGTTCGCAGCTCTCCTTTCTGCAAACGCATATTATTGGTGCCGATTTATCCACAAGCATTGCGGGAATTGGCTTTTGGGCTGAAGCAGCCGCATTTCTCCCTGCCAATGATGTGGTAACCACCTACGATTTTTCGGCACTTTTCCCCGGTTCACCCATACCCCTAGTATCCCATACCACCCTGTTGGAGAAGAATAAGCCATATGTAAAGTATATCATTGGTGCCGATTATCTTTTCAAAGACAATTCGTATCTAAACATCCAGTACCTACACGGGTTTATGCACGAAAAGGGAAACGATAATCTGAACGACTATTTCTTTATGCAGTACGATAAGAAGTTTTTCAACGAAAAACTCAGCATTGCACCCATTGGTGGTGCTTTTATTGTTACCGACTGGAAAAACATTAAGGAGAACTACGCCCTTGTATATATGCCACAGGTTGCCTATAAAGCCACCGATGATGTGGAGATTACTCTTTCAACAGCATTTTTTAACGGTAAAGGGGACAACCTTTTCGCCAATCTGAAGGATTTTAATATGCTTATGCTTAAAATGAAGTATAACTTTTAGAGTAAACAAAAGAGGGGAGTATGAATAATGGGGTTAAAGCCCATTTTAAGTGAGTGGCTGTCCGTTGCCTAAAGGCAACGGAAATAATATTTTCGCAATCTAAGTATCTTTTTCTCAGGGGCTAAAGCCCCTTTATAGGTACTACCCTAATACGCTATTTCATTTCTGGGCTTTAGCCCAGAAATTGCATTAAAGTACAATAAACCAATCAGATATAAGCATCGGCATTACCGTTGCCCCGAGGGGTCGGGGTCAGCCACGGATAAAGAAAAAAATAGTCCCAAAGGCTTTAGCCCCATTACTTATATGTTTCATTTAATCCAACTAAACTCCTAAAGGTTTGCCGGTAGTTTCAAATCAGCCAGCGCAATGGCCGTAACAGCTTCCATAATTACAGGCATACGCAGGGCTATGCAGGCATCGTGCCGGCCCTTAATCACCAGTTCCTCCACCCTATCCGTCTCCATGCTGTAGGTGTTTTGGGGTATGCCGATGCTCGAGGTGGGTTTTACAGCCACCCTGAATACCAGTTCATTGCCATTGGTCAGCCCACCGGTTACGCCTCCGGCATGGTTTGTGGCCGTGCGCCCCGTGGCGTCCAGTATGGGGTCGTTGTGCCGGCTGCCGGTCATGGAGGCGGACGCAAACCCCGAGCCAAATTCAATGCCCTTAATTGCCGGCACGGCAAAGGCCAAATGGCTGATAACAGATTCCACAGAGTCGAAGAATGGCTCGCCTAAACCTACCGGGATTCCATTTGCCCTACATTCAACAATCCCTCCCACAGAATCACCCTGCTCCAGAGCCCGGTCAATGGTTCCCTCAATATCGCAACTACCCCCCACCGATATCAATTTGGCTTTAATATTTATGGGATCAACCATTCTTTTTGCCACCACACCGGCTGCCACCAGCGCAAGGGTGAGCCTGCCCGAGAAATGCCCTCCACCCCTGATATCGTTGTGCCCCCCAAACTTGACGTGGGCGACAAAGTCTGCATGACCGGGGCGTGGTGTTTTTGAAATACTGTCATAGTCGTCCGACCGGGTATTGCTATTGCGAAACAGGATGGTGAGGGGAGCCCCCGTGGTATGCCCATTCACCCAGCCCGACACAATCTCGGGCATATCCTCCTCCACGCGGGGTGTAGTGCCCTTGGCGCCCGACTGTCTGCGTTTAAGGTCGAGTAGGAAATCGTTCACCGTAAGCGGCATGCCTGCGGGAACCCCGTCGATGGTTACCCCAATGGCAGGGCCGTGCGACTCGCCAAAGATGGAAATCCTAAAGATTCGTCCAAATATGTTCATTGTTTCGTTGTTCGTTTATTGTTGATTGTTGTAATCAATACTAATTAATCCATCATTAAGCACCCGTAATCCTCTGAATGTCCGTAAAAAACTCGGGGTAGCTCTTCCCCACCGCTTCAGCATGGTCAATCTCCACCTCCCCTTCGCCCGCCAGGGCGGCAACCGCACAGGACATGGCAATGCGATGGTCGCCGTGCGATTGAACGCAAGCTGCCTTTGGCTTGCCTCCCCGAATAATCATTAAATCGTCCTGTATGGCTATGCCAATGCCCATTTTTGAGTATTCCTCCATAAGCACTGCGCCTCTATCGCTCTCCTTCACTTTTAATCGGGAAACGCCCAAAATCCTTGATTCTCCCTTACAGTGCGATGCAAGGGCCACCAGAGGGGGAAACAAATCGGGGCAGTGGGTGGCATCGAAATGGAACCCGTTTAAACCCTCCCGCCTAACCAAAATGCTATTCTCACGAATAGAAACATATGCCCCGCACCATATCAGGGCATTTACTATTTCCCTATCGGCCTGAAGCGATAGCGGATTGAGGTTTGTTACCTCAACCTCTCCCGCTATGGCACCGGCAACCAGCAAGAATGCGGCTCCACTCCAATCGCCCTCAACGCTGTAGCGGCAGGGTATATATTGCCCGGGTGCCTTAACTCTGAATTGGGTATCATCAATATTCTCAACATCAACACCAAAACTGCGCATCATGTCAATGGTCAGCTTAACGTATGGTGTACTTTTGAGATTGTTGGCCTGTATGGTAACATCGGAGAGTGCCATAGGCGAAGCCAATAGCAAACCCGTGAGAACCTGCGAACTCAAAGAGCCATCGACACTGATTAGCCCGCCCTTCATCGGTCCTTTTACCCGAATGGGAAGATATCCATTTGCCGTGGAGCACTCAACCCCTGCCTGGGTCAGTGCATCGGCAAGCATCTGCATTGGTCTTCTCTTCAGGGTGCCCTCGCCTGTCAGAACCACCTCGCCGGATAGTGTTGATGCCATGGAAGAGAACATCCTTATGCCCAATCCCGATTCTCCACAGTTCAAGGGTTGTATCGGTAGTTTTAACCCCCCATTAATCGCTATGCGGTCATTGTCAATTTCAACGGATGCTCCCAGATCCTTACAAACACGGACGGCAGCAAGGCAATCCTCGCCGGTGCCGGCATTCAAAATCTCCGAGCGTCCCCGGGCCATCGCTGCAAGGGCTATTGCCCTTTGGGCAACGCTTTTGGATGCAGGGGCCTGCACCGTGCCACTAACCGCCGAAGGCTTTACTAACCTCTTCATTCAAAACAGTGTTAAAACTACCTTGCTGCTCCACAGGGAGTGAAATGACAATATCTTTATCTGACAAATCTACAACCTTCTCACCTAAAGTGCATAAAATTGCATTTATGGAGTGCTTTTGGAGATTAATGTCAAACCCCCTCTCCAGCAAACTGATATCGGCCTCAAACCCAAAAAATAATTTAAACGACTCAACTGCCTGGTTGGCAAGCCATCGCTGTCCGGCGATTACTTTACATCCACAAATCTCAGCACGTGCGCCTACACTCGACTTTCGGTAGTTGGCATTGAGAACGATAATTGACGGGGGCAAATGAACATCTCCAATTGGATTGGCAACAGGCAGAAGAGCCGACACAACAACATCAAAACCACCCATTTCATGCTTGATTTTTTCCATACCCAAAGCCCTGCATCCAAAGTGATCGGCAATGAGCTGTGCCTTATCCGGGGTGCGGTTGGATACCGTAACCTCTGCCCCGCCGGTCACCAACCCATAAACGGCTGCTCTGCCGGCCGGGCCGGCACCAAGAACAAGGCATTTGAGCCCATGCAGGGTAAGGCCCGATTCAATGAGCGAACGGGTAACGCCATGATGGTCAGTATTATATCCCGACAGCTTGCCGTTGTGGTTGACAATTGTGTTGACCCCGCCAATGCGATCTGCCTCTTCAGAGATGTAATCGAGAAAGGGCATAACCTCTTCCTTGAACGGGGTGGTTATGCTGGCTCCCGAAAGATTAAAATTCCTGATTAGGGCTATCACATCATGGCCACTCAAAGCCCTAATGCGGGTGAACGCTGCATCAATCCCCTGACCGGTAAAGGCAGAGTTGAAAAGCTGAGGGCTCTTGCTATGAAGAATAGGATTGCCAAATACGGCATAATACCTCTTGCGGGATTGGAATTTGTCGATTGAGGATTTCATGCTACTCGCTCTTAAACAATGGATTATCACACTCCATTCTTCTCAGAATATCCTCCATCTCGCCGTAGTTCATCTGTCCGGGAGCAACCTCCATCCCCTCAATGGATGCATAGGTAAATGGAGCACCAAGGAATGGAGCAGCCAGACGGGTAATTCTCCCTATTTCGCCCATGCAAAACGCCACAAGGTTTGAGTACGCATCGTACAGACCAAGGATAGTGGAGCAATCCTGTGGCTTATTGGCCGGGCATACAATTTTCACCGTATCGGCAACGGAACCACGCATGCTGTCAATCAAATGCATTAAGTATTTCCTGTCGGGAGTTTCCTTATAATTATGGTACGACAAGATTACCTTACACCCTGTGCTGTGGGCAAAATGGGCTATCCTGTTACGGTAATCCTCGGGTACATTAATATCGATATCAACATAGGTGCAACCCACCCGGATGGCCTGATTATACTTAGCTTCGAGACGGTCAAAATTTTCATGGGAGCGATAGGTGGCAATGGTGCTTCGGCCCAGTCGGAAAAGGGTTAAGAGCTGTTCATCGGGGAGGTTCAGCAAATCCATTCTTATCTCGGCCAACGCAACATTGCTCAGATGCTTTAGCGCTTCTTCGTAAGTTACATTCCCTATGCTTAAGCAAATTTTTGGGTGCATCTTAACTAAAAGGTAAGTGAACAGCTATTTATAGTTTTGCACTAAAAAATTTTTAATGGTAGTCAGTGTCAGCCTCTCGATTACAACCTCCCCAATCCCCTTCATCAGGATAAAATCGACGGAATCGGCAATTTTCTTTTTATCCCTGGTGAGTGCTTCAAATAGCTGCAAGGGATTCAGGGTCGTAACGGTTGGCAACCGGAGTCCCTGT
>Ga0116144_10004129_pt1 | contig 13974 bp, 5 predicted proteins | sample AD_UKC035_MetaG_FD_89746 | JGI IMG/M metagenome (GOLD analysis project Ga0116144, IMG submission 89746) | Active sludge microbial communities of municipal wastewater-treating anaerobic digesters from USA - AD_UKC035_MetaG | ecosystem: Engineered > Bioreactor > Anaerobic > Digestate | place: USA... | reverse complement strand
TGTTTCGCTGCCTGAAAAATACACCTGCAAATAATAACACTACTGCAAACCCGGCAATAAAACTATTACGTACAAATTTTTGCCGCCGTATTACCTGTTGCTGTAATTCCTGTTCTTTACTCAGCAGATCGATTTGTGATTCTTTCTTTTCAAGATCAAAGGTGAATTGAAGGGTTCCCAGTTTTTTGTCCGTATTCGTATTATAAATAGTGTCTTTTATGGCCAGTAACAGATTCTGGTATTGAAATGCATTTACAAAATCAGATTTATCTAAATAAGCTTTGGATAAACCTTCGTAAGCGTCTTTAATTTCTGTAAGGGCTTTTAGTGGTATTCCTATATCAAGGGATTGTTTATAGGCTCTTATTGCGGATTCAATATCTCCTTTGGCGTAATAAGCCTGTGCCAGCCCAACAAGAGATTGTGTCATATCCAGGCTGGTATTCAGTTTTTTTGCAAATTCATACGCTTCAGTATGGTTTCTGATCGCTTCTTCAAAGTTCTTTTTTCTGGTATTTACCCGGCCAATATAATTAAGCGAATAGGGCAGGTCTTCTGTTCCTTCATAAGCTTTTACAGATTGATTTAAATAGAACAGGGCAGTGTCGTCATCACCCATTTTATAATATATTTCACCCAGGTTAGCTGTTGAAGTACCAATCAGGTATTTGTCATTTATTGCCTGGCTTAATTTATACGATTGACGAAAATAATCGAGTGCTTTATCATAGGTTGCCGGTTTATTCAGGTAAACCGCTCCAATGTTTACGAGGGAAGTAAGAATCCGTAATGTATCATTGATCTCCTCAGAAATTTTAAGTGACTTTAAATGTAACTCGAGGGATTTTGCATCATCGCCCTGGTTAAAATAAATGGCACCCTGGTTGCTGAGCATATTGGCAACACCTGTCTTATCTCCGATCAGGTTGTATACATCAAGTGCCTGCTGCCATGTTTTTATTGCATCAATATATTTGCCCGGCAGGTAATACCCGATACCCATATTCTTTAACGCAAGCGCCAAACCAGCTTTGTAATTGATTTTTTCTGCTAATTGCTTCGAGGACATGGCAATGATGACAGAGGTATCCGGGCTGGTATTAAAGTAACTTTTGCTTAAAGCATTGAGCACATCAACCCGGGCAGTATCGGGAAGGTTTGTTGAGAGTAATTTTGTTAAACTATCACTCTCATTTGATTGGGCATTTGTTTTAAAACAAAAAAAGAAAAAAAGGATGAAAATCGTAAAACAGCTGCTTTTTTTATTCATTCCTTTGAAAATTTTACATTGATAAAGCTATGAAAATGGTATTGGATGAATATACATTTTAATCATGAATTTTATCACCTGACTACCATTTTTAATGTTGACCCTTTATTTCTGACAGTTTAAGGGAAACTAATAAAAGTAAACAGTTTATATAAAAGGAGGCTGTAAAGTACAGCCTCCTGAATAGTTAAATGTCCGGTTTACTTTAATTTGTTTTTATAAGCTTCACTACTTTGCGTTGCCCCCCCTGAACTACTTCTGCAAAGTAAATTCCCGCTGTCCAGTTTTCGGAATTGATCTTCTGTGTACTGTTTGCTTTTATTTTTTGAACAGCCAGAACTTTTCCGTCAATATTAAGTATCCTGTATTCTATCAGGGTATTTACATCCCTGCTTGTTACCTTAATATTGAAGAACCCAACACCTGGATTTGGACTGACATGAACTGAAAAGTCAGATAATTCAACCACTTCTTCATCTTCGGTATTTTCATTTTCTTCCTGCTGTACAATCACAGGAGCGCTTCCTGGTCTGGCCATTGCCGGGCAACCAACTTCAGAAATTTGCCATTGCTCAGAATAGCTACCGTTAGGAATGTTCCTGCCATTTATTACAACAGGTTTGTTATTACCAGTACTGGCATTCTTAACTACTATCCGGTTACTAGGACTGGTAGTATAATGCTGAGGGGTTATATAGAAGTAATCCCCGGTTGGTGTCAGTTTCCATTTCTGGAAATTGGAGTTTGTATATGGATCCAGAATGATTTCACCATCTTTAGAAGTAGTTCCATTTTTGGCTTCTAATGATAAATAGGTACTGGCCTGGTTGATGATCCTGTAGAAACCGTTAGCTCCTGAAGCAACTTCAAACTTCCATATCTTCTCGTTTGGTGGGGAACTACCAATATTAGTAGTTTTTACCTGGCTACCCGCAGTTGCACTACTATTATTTGCAGACAAGGCCTTTCCTCCATTACGATTTACTATCGTATAACATTTGTCTTCTTCTACAGGCCCGCAGACGGGATTAGCTATAGTAATAGTTTTTGTTGTTGTACAACCTTTCGAATCCGTAATGGTAAATGTCCATGTGCCGGGACCCCTTGTGAAAGTACCTGTTCCACTATATGGGGCAGTTCCACCTGATGCATTTACTGTAACTGTTGTATTTGTTGCATTGCAAGGTATTACAGGCGCAGATACAGTAGCGGACAAGCTATTTGGTTGAGAAATATAGCCTGCTACAAAACTTATACACCCATTTGCATCCGTTACAAGGAACAAATAGAAACCTGCATCCCTTACGAAGGTTCCGGTTCCATTGTAAGGGGGAACACCGCCTGTAGCTGTAACTGTTACTGTTGTTGTTCCTCCGTTACAGGAGATAGTTCCTGCTGTTGCATTTACCTGAAGTTCGGCAGCAGGTTCAGTAACCGTTACAGTTTTTGTTGCTGTGCATCCTTCAGCATCTGTCACCATTACCGTATAGGAGCCTGCACTAAGAAAATACGCATCCTGGAAAGGCCATCCGTTGCTCCATTGATAGCTGTATGGGGCAGTGCCACCACTCACTGTAAGATCAACTGATCCTAAAAATCCGCCTTTGCATCGTACATGGGTGACATCAGTGGAAAGCTGAATTGATGAACAACCAGTTAGCACAGTGGCAGTAGCTGTATTAGAACAATTATTTGCGTCTGTTACAGTGACGGTATATGTACCTTCTGCCAATCCTGTTGCTGTTGATGTGGTTTGAACAGGGATGGTATTCCACGAATAGGTATAGGGCCCTGTGCCACCTGTTGCAAGTGCTGATGCTGTTCCATCATCACCGCTATTGGTATTAGTGACGCTTGTAACAATGGATATTGGTTCAGGTACTATTAATATACCAGTATCATATACGATAGTATAATTAGGAACAGGATCATTTTGATTTAACCCGGAAGGAACTATCCGATAGTTGCCCGGAGCAAGATTACCGGTACCTGCCGGTACGTTGTTACTATTAAATACTTCAAAAACCGGGCTGTTTGCTAATTCACTGCTATCAGAATCTTCATATTGGTAAATAGAATTGAAGGTTTTATATAATGGTTGCTCTCCATTACATCCTGCAATAGTGTCTTTAGCTTTTACAATCAGGGTTTCCGGTATTATGGTTAAATGACCTACCTGGTAAGTAATATCAAAGTTCTCAGATAACAATACTCCCGGGCCTATCAGCCATGTACCCGGAGTATATCCCGAGATCATATTCATGGATTCATATCCGCTTAATGAATCAGCCCCTGGGCCATACACATCTAATGAATCGACAATCAGTAATACATTTTCATTGGTTTCATCATTAAAGCTATTACTGTTGACCGCTGCTTTTCCATTAACCGCCTGCTTGCCATTAACCAATGGGATATTATTGACCGCTGCTTTTCCATTAACTGCCGCTTTCCCGTTGACCGCTGCCTTTCCATTAACAGCCTGTTTACCGTTTACAGCTTGCTTTCCATTATAGATGACTGCGTGAGCGGAATCAACCTGGTAGTCATACAAAGATTGAGGAGCTACCGGGATAAAATAAGTGGTATCATAAGCAATTCCATTTACTGCTGCTTTTCCATTGACAGCTTGTTTACCATTTACTGCTGCTTTACCACTAACCATGAAACTCATATTGAGAAAATCTGCTTCTGACAAACCATTAACCGCTTGTTTGCCATTTATGAGAATCACAGAATTAGACATTGCTGATTGATGGTTGGTAACCAGCGAATCGAGGAATGCAGCTCTTTCTGATGGTAGAACATTCGTTGTATCATAGTCATAGTTGAATCTGATTCCTCTGCCATTAATCGCTGAACCATAAATCAAAGTAGTGTCGCGGGGTGTTATAGTAATCGGCATCCGGTTAATCGTAAGAATACCATCACAGAACTGGTAGTTATATAACTGAGCCAGTGCCTGCGATGCCGGCAAAGACAAATCTGTAACAGATGAGTGAGCCCGCCTGTAATACAAACCAAAATTGCTTAAGCTATTGGCCGATGAGCTGAAAGTAATATCGGTCAACCCCAGGTCTTGTACTGTTAGGTTGGTTGAGTCTAATGGCTGGCCATTTACCTTTACTTCATAAGTGTATTCCGGGATCTTTTCTCCGTAATATTTAACTGCATTATTAACTATCACTTTTACATTCTGGGGAATAGCAGATTTCAAATAAATTGAATCGCTGACACCACCATCCAGGCCACCCGCGGTAATTGGTGGATTATACACCGTAATCGGCGGATTGCCCATAAAAGTAGGAATGTCTACTGTGAGTTGAGTATTACTTATTGCAATAGGGGCAATGGTATCAGTTCGAAGTATAACTGCTGCACCGGAAGCAAAATATTTTCCGTTAATGACTAACGTAACAGGATCTGTGCCCGGTATCAATTCAGCATCTGTTAAATTAAAACTATCTATTAGCGGGAATGGATTAGAAAAAGATAGTAAAGCTGAATCAGCCTGGATAAAACCAGAACCTGTATTAATATCATAGCCAGGCGCATCCATATCTATAGCAGTGGTTTTCAATATCTGCTTCATTTGAGCAGCTGTAAATGAAGTGTCATTAAAATATCTTTTTCTGGCTTCAATTAATAAACCGGCAACAGCTGCAGCATGCGGTGCAGCCGCAGATGTTCCAAAGAAATTCGGAAAAAGATCGTTGTCAATATTTACGCCACCAAAATCAACAGTTGTATTGACACCATTTGGTGCAATGATGTCTGGTTTATTCCTGTCTACATTATCTATTATTGTTCCGCCGCGGGATGAGAATGAAGCTACCGTTGGCGGGTTGACTCCATAAGCAGGAGTATTAAGATAAAGTGCAGCTCCTACTGCAATGGCACCGGCTGCATTGGCCTGTCCAAGTACGGTTCCCACACCTTGTGTATTAACAGTCAGATTATCGCTGCCCATAATAACGCCATCTCCTCTGAAGAAAACATATTTGAAACGAACAGGGGCCGTTCCGCCTTTACGGGTGATGATAATTTTTGCATCCACCGGTGCTTTTACCACGAATGGTAAAATCTCAAACGGATCACCTGACAAATTATCCCTGTTGAATCCAAATAACCGGGTGCCGAATTGATCGACGAGATATATATCAAGGTCATTCAGTGCACCGGCAGAGTTACCCAGTGAGTAAAAATCATCATCCCATTGCAGGGCAATCGTATAAGAACCTTTGGGTAAGAAAATATTTTGGTAAACACTGCCGTTTTCAAATTGATGGGCAACACCAATGTAATCAGGAGGAGCAGGAACAGCATTGAAAATTCCTTCGTAGGATTTATTTCCAAAATTTCCGGCAGAAGTGAAATAACTTACTCCTGAAGAAGTAACATCCTGTACAGCATTGGCAATAACTCCATCCTTAAAGAATGGTTCTGTTATGTAAGTAATGTCATCTACAATAACATCGCAACCCAGGTCACGAAGCTCCCTGATGCCGTCTGCAAAATTACCCGCACTGATAAATCCTGACTTGAAATACAAGCTGGCTTTAGGTGCTACGTCGTGTATTATCTGCAACATGGCCCGGCCTTCATCAGAGCCTTTTCCATATTCTGCGGGATATTCCTGCGCTACAACTACCGGTTGCATATTTGACGGGTTCTCAATACCAGGCAGGTCACCGTTTTCAACATCTCTTGATGCAGGATCCCCGAATTTAGTGTTATAGCTGTCGGACATTACGCCAATCCTGACACCTTCACCTGAGAGTTTCCAGGCCTCTCTTGCTTTATCTGAAATCATAGCTTTATCTCCCTGGGTAGTCGTTAAACCAGTAAGGCTATTCAGGATCGGGGGGTAATATGGCCTCACATAATTAATAGTATCGATAAGCATATTTAGTTTCAGTAAATTGGCAATAGGGATAAAACCAGTTATGACCAAAGTCGTATCACCATTATCAATAATATTATTTAAGCCATATTCGGGTGTTTGCAAAAGTGCAAGCAGGTAATCATATTGAGCACTATCTGCAATTACTTCTATTAATACTTGTGTAAAGTCATCTTTTGTTAAGAATACTGTACTGGAAGCGGTTGTATCAACAACAGATTGGGGGAAATTGAATAGCTGGGTCAATTCAGCGCCAATTAGTGTCTGGATAGTGTCATTAGCTGGTGGCTCGTAATAAGGCACTATGCAATTGGTCACAATTACGTTCAATGTTGTTGAATCAGTACAACCTTCAGCATCAATTACAGCATACCTGTAAATGCCGGCTGCCAAATTTGTTGTATCCGTACCATTATAGGGTGGCGTATTCAAAAATGTATAGGGAGCGGTACCATTTGTAACGATCAGATTTACATTACCTGTTAACTGACCACTTTCAGTACAAACAATGAGTGAGTCTTGTGAGGTCGTTGTTAGCACCAGGTTACAACATTCTGTTCCTGTCACTACACCACCTTGTGCTACCCAGTTAGAACCGGTACCGGTAAGGGCAAAATTCCTGAGTGTAGCATTCCTTCCATTACCGCTGGCATCAGTTAATATTGTATCGGAAGGGTTAGCAGCATTTGCATTACCCTGGTTAAAATTGTAAACAGCTACTAAGTTCTGTCTTGCATAAGTGATCTCGCAATTCAGATTTTTTTGTAGTTCTGCTGAATCTAAAGCTCTCCCCCAAACTCTTACTTCATCGATACTTCCATTAAATAGTTCAGAATTGCCGCTCCATTGAGATCCGATATAAAAAGTAGCAACCGGGTTGGTGGGAGGTGAATTGCCAGGATTTGGAATAGCAAATCCGGCGGTTGCCCTCAATATACCATCCAGGTAGAAATAGGTATTGCTATCCGTACGTACAACGGCATAATTATGCCATACAGTATCTGTTGGCCAGGGAACACCGGTAGCATACCAGCTATCACCGATGCGGATCGTATCATTATAATTTTGTCCGATATAAAATTGTCTTCCCTGCGCAACGATGTTTCTTAGTACACCGGGTTGAAAAGCATCTTGTTTTGCCCAAACAGAAACTGTGTAAGCCCCGGTGGTTGGAATCAATTCTACCTGGCCTTCCACCACATCATCAGTGCCATCAAAATTTAACGCCGCACCAGGACCGGTAAGGACACAATTAGTACTAAATGATGCACCTGCATCTTTACCTGCATTCCAGTTGGCAGTCATATAGGCGACAGTATCAACTTGGATACAGGTTAATGATGGGTTTTGCGTGGCATCAAATCCGGTGAGGTTCGTATTATTGCCGTTTTGGATGTTCAGGCTAGTCAGCTGGTTATTGTTACACAGCAGGTTTACCAGTGCCGTATTCGCTGAAAGATCGAGGCCGGTCAGATCATTGGATCCGCAGAACAAACCCTGGAGAGCTGTATTGGCAGAAAGATCGATACTGGTAAATGAGCTATTGGTGATGTATAGATTCTGTAATGCCGTGTTGACAGAAAGATCCAGGCTGCTGAATTGGCTATTTTCTAAAACCAGCCGGGTCAGTGCAGGGTTATTGGATAGATTGATGCTGGTGATAGCCGTGTTGGAAATGGACAGGTTGGTCAGCAGGGGGTTGCCTGATACATCCAATGTGCTGATCGGGTTTATATAGCACCAAAGAAGTGTCAACGCGGTGTTGTCGGACACGTCAAGACTGAGAATATCATTATCAGCACAGTTCAGGCTTTGTAAGAGTGTATTATTGGAAACATCCAGGCTGGTTAAATTATTGGTATTGCAATCTAGCACAGTGAGCTGGGTAAATGCTTCAATGCCCGTGAGGTCAGCGATATTTAAATTGATGACATTGATGGCACCCGTATATGCTTCCGCCTCACTTACCTGTATTTCCGTATCGCTGTTTGTATTGATCGCCGCATTTGCCACCAGGGCCGCTTTGAAATTGGCATCGGGGATATTTACAACAGGCAAGAGCTCACCTACTACATAATTTCCGGAACTGGTATTTGAAATTCCGGTTAGTTCAATGGATGTCGATGTGGGATTGGTGGTAACAGGATAACTCCAGCCGCTGCCACCCCATCTTCCCACTCTTAGTTGAGAGGTGTTCACTCCCGGATCAAGAGCAGAAGCAGGCCAGCTAAGTGTGATGGTTGCGTTATTAAAAGTCATTGAATCTGCACTTACAGCCCAAAAGCGGTTTACATTAAGAGAAGTGTCAATTCCCGAAGAACTTATATTGGGATGTACGAGATTGGAGATTTGTACCCGTACACCACTATTCGGAAACCCGAATGTTTTATTTAAAGTAATGGTTATTGGGGTAAAATTATTTAATGGGTCGCCCAGCCTGAATGTTTTTGTACTAACACCAAGAGGATAATTCATTTGCAGGTTTCCTTTTACAAAAAGATCAGTTACTGAGTTATTTTGTACCGATGCTGTCTCCGCTATGATTAATTTGTTATTCCCCGTCGAAATATTTCCGTAATTAAAGTTTAATAAATCGGTTATTGTTTGATTCCCATCCCAAAGAAGAATATCCCCTGCGGCAAGCCTGAAAGTGATTAAAGTACCAATGGTTCCGGTTCCAGCCAGCTTCTGGCTTGACATCAGAAGACTATAAATGGTACCGTTATTTCTTAGTGTATCTCCTGAAAATGATATATAAGATGAAGGGGAAGCTGGCCCGCTGATAACGGCTCCGGAATTGACAGTTAAATTTGGTGCGCTGTTATTAAAACTGAAATCCCCGTTGTTCAAAACATCAGTTCCGGCACCATTATTAATCGTTACTGTGCCGGAGAAAGCAATTAGTGTAGCATTTGTTTCAATTACTACCTGGTCGATCGTAATATTTGAAGTAATATTAACCTGGTCTCCATCTATTATTGTAATAACCCCATCTGAAGAAGAGGGGGCATAAGTTGACGTAACCCACCCCGCAGATGCACCACCATATCTTTCCCAAATAGATGCGTCTGTCCACGACCCGCCACCACTGCCATCGGTACGAAAGTCACCGGCGGATTGCGCATTTATCTGCTTGCTGTTCAGCAAACAAAAGCATGCAAATAAAACAGGAATTAAAAATCGGGAGTTACTGCTTTTAGCCGGGAATATTCCGGTAAGTAATTGCCTGAACGAGGTAAAAATTGTAGACAAGGTCTAAGCATTTAGTTGGTTAAAAATTCGAAACAGAATCTGCTTAGATTTTAAAGGGATGGATTGAGAACGTACTATGTTTATTGAAGAAAACTTCAATAAACATTTTTCTTTATTTGATTAATAAACTGGTATTACGCTAACGAATCAGTGCAGGATTGTTTGGATATTTTAAAGCTAAGTGTTTTTGCTTAAACCAGGAAAAATATGTGCTGATATTTATTCATTAACTTATTGAATATGTTTACTGGCTGTATAGTGGATCTACGTATAATTGAAAAGGTCCATGTAATCTAAGTTGATCGGATACGATTCTCAGCAAATCTGTGAATAACCGCTGTAAAAATCCTCCCTTAAAATCCACCCGTTGCCCTTACATTTGCACAATTTGTTTTTTAAAACAACAAGTGCAGTAAGCAATGCTTAATTCCCCAATTCCCGCTGTATTATTATTAGCTGACGGTACTGTTCACCAAGGGCAGGCCTTTGGTGCCATTGGCACCACTACCGGTGAAATATGTTTCAATACCGGCATGACCGGTTACCAGGAAGTGTTTACGGATCCCAGTTATTTTGGGCAGATACTTATTATGAATAGTGCCCATATCGGCAACTACGGTGTAAAGGATGTGGATGTAGAGAGTGATGGTGTGAAGATCAATGGCCTGATTGGTCGTAACCTGGAAGACCAGTATAGCCGCAAACTTGCCAACGGTTCACTGAATGAATACCTGAAGGCGAATAAGGTTGTATCGATCGAAGGAGTGGACACCCGGACACTGGTGGCACATATCCGCACCAGGGGAGCCATGAACTGTATCATTTCCTCAGAGACCACCGATATTGAAGTACTAAAAAAGAAACTGGCCGAAACACCAAATATGGACGGATTGGAACTGGCCAGCAAAGTGAGTACCAAAGAAAGCTATGAACTGGGCAATAAGAATGCAGCAGTTCGCATTGCCGTGATGGATTACGGAGTAAAGAAGAACATTCTTACCTGTATGGTGGAGAGAGGGGCTTATGTAAAAGTATTTCCGGCGAAAACACCTTTGGAAGAAGTGAAGAAATTTCAGCCCCACGGTTATTTTATCTCCAACGGCCCTGGCGACCCGGCCCCGATGGATTATGCCGTAGCCACGGTAAAACAAATATTAAAAGAGGAGAAGCCGGTCTTTGGTATCTGTCTCGGTCACCAATTACTGGCCCTCGCAAATGATATCCCAACGTTTAAAATGCATCACGGTCACCGGGGATTGAACCACCCGGTGAAGAATGTTATTTCCGGCCGGTCAGAGATCACGACACAAAATCATGGATTTGGGATAGATCCTGAGGCGGTGAAGAAAGCTTCCCACATTGAGATCACCCATGTAAACCTAAACGATCAGTCCATTGAGGGTATTCGGGTAAAAGGAAAGCCTGCTTTCTCTGTACAGTATCACCCGGAAGCAACACCCGGGCCACATGATTCAAGGTATTTGTTTGACGAGTTTATTACGATGATTAGGGAAAGGCACAATTAGCATGGATGAGTAACATATTTTAAAAGCCTCTTACAATGAGGTTTTTTTTATTTTAGCGAAAATGTTTCGACTAGTTCGCCATAGCATCTTTTTACTATATGGTATAATCGCTTTTTGCATTTCAGTAGCACAGCCGTCTGCTGATTATAAAAGAATAGATGAGTTTATTAGGAAATATCCGATCAGGGTATCAGTTCCAGGAGATATTAAGGTACTCGCAAGAGAAATCAGAAGCCAATCTTTTAACGATGAAGAAAAAGCAAGAGCCGCTTTTTACTGGATCACGCATAACATCAGTTATGATTGTGAAGGCTATCGCCTGAATAACGGATTGTATGAACTGGAGGATGTGTTGAGCCAGAGAAAAGGTATCTGTGCCGGTTATGCAGCCCTTATGAAATTTTTTTGTGATGAACTGGGCGTAGAGTGTGTTATTGTGAATGGCTTTGCGACAGGTATCGGTGTTACTTCTACAGATGCAGACAGCCTGAAAACGAATCATGCCTGGAATGCTGTAAAAATTAAAGGGCAGTGGGAACTGGTGGATCCTACCTGGGGCAGCGGTAGCGCTAATTCAGATTGCACAAAAACCTTTTCTTCCTTCGATGAGCATTATTTTTTAGCCAGACCCGAAGATCTTATCATTACTCATCTTCCGGATTCTGTCCGGTGGCAATTACTGGATACTCCGCTTAACCGACATCAGTTTTCCAGTTCCATTGCCAAATGGAAAAAAGAAACTGACCCTGATGAATTGAAGGATTCTGTGATACAAAGAAATATAGGCGAGACTGTGAGATTTACTTTTGAAAAAAAGGATGAGCGAAATATGATCTGTCTGTCTGTGTTTTCAAAGAATAGTAAGGAGCCAACCGATTTATTTGATACTCTCAGGGTGGCAGCAAACGGATCTTACTATTATGATTTTAAAGTTAAAAAACCCGGCTACTACAGGGTGGATGTATCTATTTTCTATTATACAGGAACTGAAAGTGAGAGTATCGGGACGTCTGTTGAAACTTATTTCCTTCAGGTACCGGCGACGATATCCAGACCAAGGACATCTGTAAAAAGTAATTAGAATCAGCAGGATAATATTATCTTTCAGCAATGAAAATTGCCATCATCAACGGCCCCAACCTGAACCTGCTCGGTAAGAGAGAAACTGATATCTACGGTAATATGCCATTCGAAGAGTTTCTTGATTCTTTGAAAAAGAAATATGCCAATATTGAGATCAGTTATTTCCAGAGTAATGTGGAAGGTGAACTGATCAATGAGTTGCAGCGGGTGGGATTCAGTTATGATGGTATCGTTCTCAACCCGGGCGGTTATACGCATACATCAGTCGCTATCGGTGATGCCATTGCCGCCATCAAAACACCGGTGGTTGAAGTACATATCTCCAATGTGCATGCAAGGGAGGATTTTCGTAAACTATCACATGTTAGTGCCAAAGCAGCGGGTAGTATTTTCGGTTTGGGCCTGAAGGGATATGAACTGGCCATTGACTGGTTAATGGCTCATTAATAGTACTGATTCTTATCAATGCACCAAATAAGCATAATCATCCGGTAATTTATTATTACCAATAGCTTTGCAATATGAGAACTCCTTTTGAATATAAGCCCGCAGAAGAGGCTTTGTCTGTTGTACAATCGGGTCATCGTGTATTTGTACAGGGTAGTGCGCAAACACCACTATACTTATTAAGAGAACTGGCTAAAAGGGCTCCTGAACTCCGGGATGTGGAACTCACTTTTATTACGGTACAGGGGGATATAGAACTGGATAAACCGCAATATGCTGATTCGTTCAACATCAACTGTATGTTCGTCTCTGAATCCGTACGCAAGGCAGTAAATGAAGGCCGGGCCGATTTTGTTCCTGTTTTTTTAAGTGATATTCCCGATCTGTTCCGCAAGCAGATGCATATTGATGTGGCGCTGGTGCAGGTATCACCACCTGATAAACATGGTTATTGTTCACTTGGTGTGTCGGTGGATGTGGCCCGCAGTGCTGTGAATACAGCTACGCATATCATTGCACAGGTAAATCCGAGAGTGCCACGTACACATGGTGATAGTCTGGTACATACCAGGCGGTTTTCGGCGATGGTGTATCATGAAGAAGAATTACCGGAAGTTGACTATGGCACAAAAGTGAGAGAAGATGAATTGAAGATCGGGAAGCTGATCGCCGGCCTGATAGAAGATGGCAGTACGCTGCAAATGGGTATTGGTACTATTCCTGATGCTGTACTCCGGTCACTGCATAGTCATAAAAATCTGGGAGTACATACCGAAATGTGCAGCGATGGTATCATTGATCTTTTCGATAATGATGTGATTAATAATTCTCAGAAAAGGATACACCCGAATAAAACAGTGACCGGTTTTGCGGTGGGCACCCGTCGATTGTATGATTATGTTGATGATAATCCTGCTTTCGTATTCCTTGATATAGATTATGTGAATGATCCGCATGTTATACGCCGAAATCCGAAAGTGGTAGCTATCAACAGTGCCATAGAAGTGGATATCACCGGCCAGGTATGTGCCGACTCTATCGGCTCTATACAATACAGCGGTATTGGCGGACAAATGGATTTTATGCGGGGTGCCGCTTTGAGTGAAGGAGGTAAACCCATCATTGCATTAACAAGCCGTACAGTGAAAGGTATCAACCGTATTGTACCTTTCTTAAAACCCGGTGCCGGTGTGGTTACCACCCGTGGACATATTCACTATGTGGTAACAGAGTTTGGGGTGGCCTACCTGTTTGGAAAGAATCTTCGTCAGCGGGCCAAATCATTGATTGAAATTTCTCACCCGGATGACAGGGAGATGCTGGAGAAAGCCTGTTTTGAACGATTCAAAGTTTTTTAGGATTTACTTGCCCATCTATATAAGAAGAGGCTGTCCCAAAAGGATGGCCTTTTTTGTTTATTTGAGATAGTTGGATTCAGGTACACTGTTTAGGGATTACATTTTTGTACCAGGTATGGAGTAGTTGACGGAACG
>Ga0116144_10004128_pt1 | contig 13974 bp, 13 predicted proteins | sample AD_UKC035_MetaG_FD_89746 | JGI IMG/M metagenome (GOLD analysis project Ga0116144, IMG submission 89746) | Active sludge microbial communities of municipal wastewater-treating anaerobic digesters from USA - AD_UKC035_MetaG | ecosystem: Engineered > Bioreactor > Anaerobic > Digestate | place: USA... | reverse complement strand
TAGTAGTTCAACCATTAATGCATCGAACCATACAGAAAATTCAGCCTCAACGATTACTGGAGGTTTAAGTGTAAGTGGTGGAGGTGGAGCAACGACTTCAATTAGTGGAGACGTAGCAGTAAATGGAAACATTACTGCTACGGGTTCCATTATGGACAGTGGTGGAAATAGTAACAATCACAGCCATTAATTTATAAACCATAGACAAGGGGAGGCAAAAGCCTCCCCTTGTCTATGCGTATATTACTCAATAATTTTTACAACGCCTCCCGAAAACGGAGAACTATAACCTCCTATTACACCTGTTAAAAGGTAGTTTTTATTTTCATTAATAGCAACAGACGCTCCGCCATTTACACCGCCATTACTTAATAACTGAATTTCTCTGTCGTAAACATATGTATCGCCAACTCGATTATATAAAAAAAGTTTTCCAGAATTTAATGTTGATCCGACGATTAACATTAAACCATCTTTTGACAAGCAAGTGCTATAACCAAATTGAAATTGTTGAATCTTTTCAGGTGATTCTATTTTTTGCTGATACTGCCAAACATTATTAACTTTTTTATAAATATAAACTGCACCAACATTTATTATACTTTGATATTTTTCACCAAGAGCGCCAATTACAGCCCAAGTTCCGTCATTATTTAATGTACAATTGTGTCCAAAATATAGCGGATCTTGCGGAATTGGTGGATATAGAGCAGAGTGATAGGTCCATACATCCCCTGAGCGAGTAAAATAATAAGCTCCGCCGGAGTTTGGTATAGTGTTAGTTGGTGTATAATTATCAATATGGTTTCCAGCAAATAAACTCATTCCGTCGCCACTAATAGCAACGCCAATTCCAAATTCATAAGAAATATCATTTAAAGGATCTCGAAGAGGGTGTAAAAGTTTTTGTTGATATTGCCAAATATCATTTACTTTAATGAAGATATAAACTTTCCCTAAATAGGAAGGCCCATTTTTCCAACAACCAACTGCCATAACTGTTGCGTCACTATTAACTGAAACTGAATAACCAAAAGTTTCATTTTCTGCTGGAAAAGGAGAATATATAATTTGTTGTTGTGTCCAAATTCCGTTGATTTTCTTAAAGTAATAAACAGCGCCAGCTGAATTTGCATAATTTGGATTAAAAGGTGCGCCGACTAACGCCATTGTTCCATCTGCGCTAAGTGATACATCATGTCCGAAACTTTGATTTGTAATTTCTGGATTTGCTACAATAAAACCGGTTTCAGTGTTTGCAATACCGTCATTACCCGTAGTAAATCCTACTGCATTTGACCATGGGCTTAAACCGGCATTTTGTCCTTTATACCGAACTCGGACATAGTGTTTCTTTAATTCTTGCATATCAGTCACTGCCCATGAAGTAAGATTCGTAGTGTCATCGTAAGATCTTTGAACGATGTCAATAAAGTTCACATCAGTCGAGAGCTCCCAATCTGAGCTAACGTGATTATCACTTCCTCCGAGCGTCTGGAAACTTGTTCCGATGAACGTCATGTATAAAGGACGATCAATAGCGTTATTGACCGGAACCGTGATACTAGGTTTTACCATTGCAATACCTTGGACAAGAATATTAATTCTTCGTCCATTAATAATAAAACCACCAATCCCTGGTGTTTGTCCTGCTGTGTAGTAAATGACGTTACGTTCAATACGCGCGACACCTAGAACACCTTCGACTTCATAATCTTGATAACTATCGTAAGTCGTTAAAAAGTATTCTTTGGTTTCACGCAGTTGAATCGTGCTATCGCCATCGATACCCGTATCCGTTAAAGAAATTCCTTCTAACGCACTTAAGTCTAAACGTCCTTGGCCATTGAGTTCAACAGGACCTAATGCTTGTCCTTTTAAACCACTCGGAATCCCATAGAGTGCATTGAGTGCGTCAGGAGCTGTATTTTTTCCTGTACCGCCTTCATGAAGCTCTAATGGGTTAACAAAAGACTTTCCAGCACTTTGCCTACTCAGAATACGAGGCATCTTCAATCTCCTTCAAGACTGACACAGGACATGTTTATCAAAACCCGCCCTGTGTGTTTGTTTAATTAAAAGGGGCACGCCACTGTCCACGATTAACAGCATGCGTTTTAGCTGTCCTTTTAATACGTGGAGAATTGATGCAGCAAATGCGTAAAGCTTCCAGAATGCGATCCTGATAGAACGGGTCATGTTGAGCTAAGGTAATGATTCGACTTTTTGCTAAAACATGACCTTCAATCCCATGTTTACGGATAACAACTCTAAATTTTTCTTCCTCTTCAAAATGGCGATCTCGGACAGTCTGAACCATGAACTGACCAACCCCTTCAACCATCTGAATCAATCCACTCGTAAGGTGAAAATCTTCAGGGGATGTACTAATGTGTTCAATGGTCCAATAATAGGTAACACTATCCTCGATGTTATTGGCTTCTAAATCAAACCACAGATCTCCACCATTCCAAAGACGACGAACATTCGGTTTAACCGTCATGCTATTAAAGTTAAACTTATCCATCGCGTAGATAAGTTGCTTTAACGTCATGTATTTGTCAACAGCTAAACCTTGATCAATTTCAGCATTCGAAGCAATGTTATTTCGCATTGCTTCTAACATCAATTCAAAGGCAGGACTATTTCCAAGCTGAATCGCTTGTGCAATCCGTTCAAGCTGGAAGGTAATCGGTTCAAAACCAAAAACATCATTTAACTGATGTGCGTGCTGAGTTGGTGGGTATTCGCTAGGTTTACCATAGACACCTGTAACCCAGTCAACCCCACGACTATCGTTAACAAATTGTTCATAGATGTTAACGATATTGTCAATGTTGTTTTGATGAACACCCCCTAAGACTTGATATGTAATCCTGATTTCACTAGAAACATTCGAATTTTCAATCAGAATAGCATCGGCAATCTCTTTACCAAAACGCAATGTTGCTTCGCGAGAGATTGTCGGGATCTTATAATCTTGCCCACGAACTAAAGGCTGCTGTGTTAAGCCGTCATAGACAATTAAAGAATCTGTAAAGAAAGGGGCATATTTCGGAACAGCAACTCGAACAGGTCGATCGCTGAGTTGATAGAGTTCACCTGAGACAAGATTATCCGGGTTAGACCCAGTGGGATCTTCCGGATAGCGATAGTAAGCGGACACAGTTATTCTCCTCGAGAAAGCTTCATTCACTGGATTTGGTTGGACTCTTTCTACATCATGGACAAACATCAGAGTAGGTAGGCTAAAAGCCTACCTACTCTGACATCATTCATTAAACCACCATGTTCTTTTCACCGACATGCTGAACACGCACATAGAGCTCTTGTCCGTATTGAAGACGATATGCTTGAAGCATATTTAAAATATCACCGCCTTCACGATCAAGAATGATATCGACAAAATCAGGATCTTTTGCAATCTGTCAACGAGACCGGATATGTCGAAGAGCAGGATCTTCACTGATAAACTGTGAAGCAACAAATTCAGCCTGAGTGGAGATATTTTCACTATTGTCTTCTGGGTAGACAATAGACGGCTTGGCGGGTGCGACATCTAACACATAGACACGATAATGCGTGCCATTGATTGTAAACCCACCTTCACCTGAAACATCCGGCTGATAGTAGATTGTGTCATCATTTACCCAAACTTTTCCATTTTGAGTCTTAACAGAATAGTGATCTGAGAAATGATAATTTTTAATCTTAAATTGAGAGATTAATCCAACAGTCACCGACCAGTTAAGGAAATTGAGACTCTCTACTGCTGTCGCTAGACTAATCGGAACAGCTTGTTGACTCCCATCGACTGTTTGTAATATCAGTCGTCCACCTTCTTCAATATCAGCACGAAGGACATAGCTCATTTATCTATCTCCTTTGCTGTTAGGGAAGTAACCAAGAGGTTAGATTGGTTGTACTGTTATAACTAGAAGCTACGATCGTTGTAAAATCGGGATCGGTTGACAGTTCCCAATCTGACGAAACATGTACATCGCTAGCACCATCAAAATTTAAATCAGACTCAGAAGCATAGGCGATTGTTCCAGTGACACCTACGTTGCTTGCATTTTGAGTCGGTGACTGAATAGTAGGTGGTACAACAAGGATAGGCTTCATTGTAATTGTAAAGGTTCGACCATTTACAATGAAAGAAGCCGTCGTATATAGAGGATTGGTTGAGACAAAGTAGATCTTGTCATCAATTCTAGAAACTTCACCATGTAGACTATTAAAAACATAGTCATTCTGATCACTATAACTCTGAATGGTGTATTCACCTACTTCACCATGAAAGAGCTCAGTAGGGCCATTTAAACAGATAGGGTCTTTAATCGTTAACGCAGCTGTTCCTGCAAGATTGGTTACATGGAGTACGGCTCCATCACCTTTCTTTTCAAGATAGATGTCATTCCCAACTAAAACATCAGGAAGACGCTGCACCTTATGGATTTTGGGCATGCAAGTCTCCTAGATTAAAGACATCTCACCACTCATTGATACCGACGCTAACATCCCCACCCACTTCTTGAATGACACCTTCAATGAAGGCTTCTAAACCTTCAATTTCACTCATGGCGTGTGTGTGGTTAATATCGGCTTTTGTCGAGAGGGCTGCATTGACAGCTGTCAATGACTGATTGATCTGATTAATCTGGTTTGTTAATTGAGAAACAGTAGCATTTACTGATGCTGCTTGATCATTAATTAAATCTTGAGTATCTTGACGAACCAGTGCTACTGCTTCATCTAAGACAACACGCGTAATGTTATTTTGCTGCAGTGTTTCCAGTTGACTCAGGCGTTGCTGTTGTGCTTGAAGTTCACTAGAGAGTTGTGCTAAAGATTGATTAACCGGGGACAGTGCGGTATTAATTGCATTATTGACCTGATTAATATTTGTATAATTGTTAAGAGCGGCTGTGATCTCATCAATTGCCGCATTTAACTGCGCAAGAGAGATATAGTTCTGGAGAGAATTGGAAAGTTGATTAAATGCTTCAATGCTAGGAACTGCATTAACATCAGCTTTTAAATTTAAAGCTGTCTGTGTTGCAGATGAAACAGGCTTATCTAAATCTGACGTATTGTTGACAAGATCCAGACCTAAAGAAGACTTGGTTACCAATGAGACCAAAGTCGCTAAAGTCATTCTGTAATCTTGTCGATTATAAACGACATAGATTTCAGCAAGTTCAGGCGCTGCAGTCAAAGCATTGAGCTGGAGCAAATTCGACATAAGACACACCTCTATCAAAGATGGTTGATTTATAGACTATCGTGAAAGGGCGTATCTAGGTGCCCCCTATTCAAATGATTTGGTCTTTTTCAACGAGGTCTTTTATTGACATGACACAGGGGGATCCGAAGGTCCCCCTGTGTCATGGACTTACACGATAGAAGATCTATCTACTATTACTAGTAGATGTTGATCTTACCATTCGTTCGTGCCAGCTTGAACGGTGCCAACCAGCGCGCCGTTGTAAGCCAGCTTACCATCCATGACCGACAGCGCTTCCAGGATCGCACGGTTCGGCAGGACGAAGTCCAGCGACTCGTATTCGGCGATCTTCAGGAAAGATTGGTCAGCGGTGTTGTAGAAGTACAGCGCGGCGCCGCGTACGATCCTACCCACCTCCTCCAGATGACGCGCGACAACAAGCAGGTCACGGCCTACCGGTACGGCAGCCGGGCCGGCGAGCCCGACTACATACCCCCAGGTGCAGCCCTCCCAGAATGAGAAAAGCCCGGCAGATGCCGGGCTTTCCGTTTGCGACTTCGGGTCCCTCCCCGCGCGAGGGGGATTAGATCAGGCAAACGCCCCGACGTTTTTCGGCGTGCCGTAGGCCACGCCGTTGATGTCGAGCGCCGGGCCTGCGTTGGCGTTGCCGGCCCCGATCAGCGGAGAGCCGGGCTTCGGGGCGCCGGTCGTGCCGATCAGCATCAGATCGGAAACAACTTGGCTACCTTCGTCGCCGTCGATCAACCCCGTCGATGCGCCTCGTCCGACGTTGTTGCTGACGAGGCCGGCCGCAGTTGTTTTGGTTGTGCGGTTGTCACGCACTACCGGCACCGCCGCGTCAATTGCGACGTTGCGCACAACCGGCAGCGTCACGGCATCTGCATGCAGATCCACACCCGCAACGGTTTGCCCGATGCCGATAACGTTTTCCAGTCGCCCATACGCTCCCGCACCACCCTTCCAGTACAGAATCCGCGACCCACCGCGCACAACGCCGGCGTCCGCTTCAAAGGCAAAATTGGCGGTCCCTAACGCAGCTCCAAGGTATGTCCCCACTTCAGCTTCGAACTGGTCTACCTTGATTTTCCCCGATGTAACAAGAAACACCGCACCTGCGGACTTTAGAAAAACATCCCTAAATGTGGCGACGTGCGCTTCGGTTGCGCCAACCCCGTAATCGAACACCGGGCCGACTGCGTTTTCAATCGAGACCGACTCGAAAAACGCGCTAACCTTGGTTTCGGAGACCACCAACCACGCTGATGTCGCAGTTGATGCAATCACGCTGCGCTTACGGCCAGCACCACGAACAAGTAGTGGATAATTCGTTTGTGCAGGTCGCGCATTCGCCCCGATGCGCAGGGACCACGATGTTGCCGTCTCAACCGTCCGCCCTGGGAGTACATTAAGAAGGGCTGAACACGTCATTCTGTTTCCTCCGCAGGCATAGCCCACCCCTGCCCATGCGGTTGCTGGAGAATAACCATTGTTCGCGTTATTGCCCTTAATCGGGTCTACCCAATATACCGGATGGATTACCTCCTCTTCCCCGGAGTGCAGCCCATCAATCAGACAAACGGCTGTTGAATGCACCTCTTTCCCGGCGCCATTGCTTGCTCCAATCCAGATCGTCCCGTCTGCGCGCCCGAGCATTTGCATGTGCTGCCGGCTGCCAGTAGTCGTGTTGATCATATATCGGCCCACCCGCGTCCAGTCGCGGTAGTTGCCGGCTGGCGTAGCCACCCAAATCCAAAGAGTATAGTCAGCACTCGGATTCTTGTACCCCGCCTCAATTAGCGTAGAGACGATCATTGCACCAGTACGCTGGCACATCGTCCCCGAATACAGCGCATGCCCCTCGGGATGCCCGATTTCGTCGGGGTCGGTAATCTGTTCGAATACGCTCAGGTCGCGCGACAGCCGGTACACCCCGCGCGCAGCGGTGAATCCATGATCGATAGGTGCAATCACAACGTCAGGCAGGAAAAATAACGTTGTGGTTTGTCCTGTCGCCCAGTTGCCGGTCGGATTGTTACTCAGATCCATGCCGCGCCAGCCGCGATACTGCGCGGCATCTCGGGCGCGTGTGTTCGGGGCGATCGGATGAATCCCATCCCATACGAAAAACGCGGACGAATCTCCGTCTCCGTACTGAATCCAGAACTCTTTTTCGTAGGGGTCGAACTGCACCGCATGACAGTGCCGCACAATGTTTTCCCCGCCGGTGTTAAGTTCGAGGACCACATCCCACGTATCCCCGTTGTTGCGGGAGCACAGCACGTTACTCCAGTCGTTGGCCCCGCCAGCCGCGCGCGACGTGTTGACGTTGTACTGCCCGAAAACCACCAAATCCTCGCCGCGTCGGTTCGTGGCGCGTGTTAGCGACCATGCGGCCATGATGCTGACGTTACCTGCGGCCGTGTCGCGCGCACTATTCCACCCAACGCAAAACACCGGCTTGTTATTGTTGTAAAGCGGCGCGTTACTCCCGCAAGTCGCAAAATTATCAATCGACTTGTAAAGGTAGCTGTTCTGGCTCGTAAAATCGCGCACCTGAGCGAGTTGGTAGTCATCCCATGCCCAACAGGTATAAAACGCTGCTGATGTCAGAAGCGTGACACCGTCCTCTTTGTAAAGCGTCGTCACGGCCAGCGATGAGATGTCGGCCCCGCCCGCCTTCGGGCGCAACACCATCGTTGCATCAACAGCGCGGCCAAAAATGTAGGTTGCGTTTTCGCTCAACGCCAGGAACGGGAGCGCATCGACGCACACCAGCCGATTCTCGGCGCTTGGCGGATTCTCGACGGGGTAGATCTCGCGTGATCCTGCCAACAATCTATTCCTCCCACCCGGACCCGTCGTCATCTCGACAAGCCCGTTCCGGCGGTCGTCGGTATAGGTGTTGGCAGCAGCTTGAGCGGCATCGGCCTTAGCGGTCGCGTCATTCGAAGCGGTAACGATCGCGTCAGCGATGGCTTGCGACAGGGTGGTGTTCAGCGCACCCACCGAAGCGGCGATCTTGCCATCGACATCGGTGCCGATGATCGAGGAACGCACATCAGCAGCGGTGTTACCGACGGTGACGACTTGCAGCTCGGAGTCCGAGACTTGCAGCAGGTAGATGGTGTTGGCAACCAGCGGAGTGGGCAGGGCCGAGACGCGAGCAATCTTCAGTTGTGACATATGTGAAACTCCTTCGAAGGGTAGGAAAATACAAAGGCTACAAACAAACTCATTAAGGATTAAAAGTTGTCTGTATCAGAGAAAAATCTTTAGACTACTTTTTTGGTTAGAGTGTAGCCGGACTCTTAATTAAAGAAAAGGTTTCTCGCTAAGTCACAGACAACTAGGTCAGGGATGTGCAGTACCGCCCGATAGTAGAAATTATTTAAAAGACGATTTCTACTTAATCAATCGCTGAAATGGTTCGATTTGGACCTACAACACGATAAACCTGGCTTCCTGTATACTCCATGGCATTGGTAATCAGTTTACCTGGTGTATATTCTTTTCGTAAGAAGATCCCTGAGGCTTCATAAAAGGCATGTGCGAGCTCCGCGCATTGCCATTTCATATCCCGCTGAGCACGCATCCCTAAAGCGGCCCTAATGGCATCTGAGACGCCATAGGGATAGTCTAGCTTACTTAAAAGAAATGACTTATTAAAGTTATTCCACTCAGCGCCCATCGGAACACAATGGAAAGGTCGATCGGTTGTAACACGGGCAATTCGAATCTTTGGAATGGTTGCTTCAATGACAAAAAGTTCATCATCAAGTCCATCGTGACAGCGCCATGCAATTCCAACATGACCATAGTCTGATTTGGTCAGTTTACGAATTGTTTTAAGTGTTAAATCGGTCCACATCGAATAAGGATCTTGGCTCCAAGCAAGTAAATCCCCTGCTTGTATAGAAGCCATTGGTAAAAGTGGAAGCTCTGACATCTTAAACGCCCTGATTGACTAATTTCAAATAGCCACTATTTTGTGTCTCAACGACATTTCCATTCATATACATCAAAAACTTATAACGGGATAAATCTTCATTGATCCACCTAAACTTATAAATACCAGCATCTAAGTAATAGGGGTTCACGGTGCCAATGGTGACATAGACTTCATCATCGAGTTGACCTGGGACAAAGTTCTTATCAACTTCTAAGCGGTAAGGTTTTAATTTATTAATCCCTTCCAGATTAAAGTACATCCTCAGACGCACATAGTCATCTGTTCGAATAGTATCAATCTCATAGCCATACTTTGCACCATAGCCTGGCTTAATTGAACGAATTGCACAGACTTCGGCTTTGATGTTCTTGTTATATTGAAGATTGAACTGATGAAGTGCCAATTCAATCAGAAACTCTTTTTCAGACTTTAATTCACCGACACTCATCATCTTTCTCCAAGAAGTAAGGTTAAATAGGAATCTCACTTGATTTCAAGTTTTAAAATCATAGAGAGAAGAGGTTGTAAGCCTCTTCTCTCTATATGTTCATAAAACATCTAGTCAATCCGTGCTGGACAGGAGATATGTGTTAAACTGATTGTTTCAAATTGCTCAGGTCTCTCAACACCTAAAATAGCCACTTCATTAAGTTTTAACCATTGTAGTTCTTTAATTTCCGGTTCACATAGCAGATACTGACGATCAACGGTGATCCAGCTGCATAGAAAAACCGTATCTGGGTATTCCTCATGATAAAGGATATTTTGAACTTGATTGAAAGATAATGAATATCGTAAGCTTTCTTCATTAAATTGAGGAGCCACATCCCCAAATCGTTCTTTTAAGCTATTACTTACACAATGACTTAGATGGAGTCGTTTATTTTTTCCGATGAGATAATGAGGATCTTCTTGACACTCATTAACAAAATGAAAAATACGCCACCGAGGATCATCTTCAAGAACATGGCAGAGAACTTGCTGGGTGGTTAGTTCAATGATCCCGATTAAAGGTGTAAAGATATAATGCGTCTCATGTGGAAAATCATAACTTGAAAAGAAATCAACACCAGAAAGAAAGTGCTCTGAAATTGTATCAGGACATGGTGGTGACCGATAAAGGATCGAACCTCTTCCAAGTGACCAATCCACTTTGTCTTTAAACCACTCTTTTCTTACTCCACAGAGTCGAGTCATTCTTAGTGTTTCCTAAAGAATAGTTTAAAAAGTCGCTCATCGACGGTAACTGTTTCTTTAGTTTGAACGCACTTTAATTCGTAGACAACGCGTGTATTGCGTTTATTAATTCCAATAAGAATAAAATCAAGTTCTTGATCAAGTCGATACCGAACTAGATCAGGCTTGGTCTTTATCTTTTCAATATTAATCGTATCTGGAATAGAATCGTCTGATGTAGTAAACCCTTGACCGGTGATAATCGGTTTCTTACTAAAATAAGACAGAAGCTTTAAGAGTTGATTTTTAATCACCGACAGCTCCTTTAACAGGAAGGTCTGGTCTCTTTGTCTGTGCTTCACAGGCAATTGAGACACGACACGTCATTCTAAAAGCACTGGCATTATACTTTTCAACCTTAGCTGAAAAACTATGGACAAAAAGAATAGTCCCTTTTAAAGAGATGGCTTTGCCTTGACTAAGATAAATATACTTACAAGGCATACCTGGATAAATTAGTAAGGGATCTGAGTTTTCCCAAACTAAATCAATCTGTGCCATTGAACGCTGAATAACTTTAGAACGTTCAACAAACGGGTTTGAACTCGGACCCCCTTGCGCAATTGGGGCATAATTCAAACCATCACTACGTTCTTTAATAATCACTTCATGATTAAGTTCAGCGCGAGAAGCCTGAGGGCCATTCTCTGTGATCTTGACAGGTTTTTTCATATAGGCTCGTGCATCAGGCATTCGATACCCTGAACCTTCGTTCATATAGTCAAGCTCTGCGCTATCGGTATAGCGACGCTGTGCAGTAACGGCAACTTTAATAACATTACCCTCTTTCATATAACTCTTATCGAGCTGAGGAAGCTTTTCTTGCGGAACAGCATAAAAGACCATTTTCTTGTCTTTGCCGTCAAAGCGCTCTGTATCATAAGTCGGATAGACAAACCAGAGCTTTTTACCTTCATAGGTCTGGAAATAAGTTCCAATGCCTCGGTTATATACCCCACTTAACTGATGTTGTATAAAAGTCGGCACCGAAGTGACCTTTAAGCCATGAGGGATAATGGCATTTGGAATGGGTTCTTTATTATCGGGTTCAACCAAATCCATACCTTGAGCTGCAGGTTTTCCATCAACTAAAACTTTAGAAGACTCTCCAGCTAATAAAGACCGGATCAAATCACCCGGTTTAACATTCGCAAAGGCTCCCCCTGTTGTCTTGATTCGAAGCGGTTCTAAAGCTCGATCGACAAGCTCTAAGTGAATTTCGACCATATCAGAGACATTAAGGTCTTCCGCGTGATAAGTTTCAAGCTCACTCCCGCCCACAGGTGGATTCCGAGAAGTGTTAAAGATGGCTTTGTAGCGCATAACTTGAACAGGTTCATCTTTAGCGCGATTACTACCACCTTCTTCAAGCGCTGTTCGCTTAATGGTAAATTCTAAATTCTGGCGATAGGGAAAGAGACGGTTAACATAGTCACCCATCCCCATCCTAAAGACAACAGTTGCTGTCTCGCCAATATTGTTTAAATAGTCTCGAACGACTTCAATAGAGTTAAAGTCCCAAATGGCAAGGTCTTCTTTCTCTGTATGAAGTGTTCCTTTGTAGTCATACAAAATCTTCTTACTAGGACCACTAATAATACTTTGAACTTCGGGCCATAGAGGAGAGTGCTCAAAAGTCATCGATTGACTAGACATTGGTTCTCCATCCTTGGATACGGTTGATCTGATCAGTAAAGACTTCCTTCATACTTTCCCGATCAGGGAAGAAGGGTTTATCATTGTTAATCGTAACAACTTCAAGACCAGAAGGTGTCATTCGTGTTTCCGTTTCTTTTACTTCACGGGCTAGAATATTCTTAAAGTTAATTGTCTGCACATTAGTAAAGTTGGAAGCTAGCGCAGAGACCTTCTCTTCTTTACTAAAGACAGATTTTGCTTTGTCATAAACCACCGATGCAAAAGCATCTAGTTCAATTAAGTCCTTAAGTGGTGCGTTTCCAATATTGACTCCTGTCGATAGATATTCCGCCCAGGCAATCAAATGCGAATGAATAACATTATAGATTTCAGCAGTATCTTCATATCTCAAGACCCGAATCGTGACACCTTGACGATGTTTTTCAAACATGCTATCAATGTTAAGCTGTGTCGTAATTTCTTGTCGATCAAGATACCGATCAATTTCGTCAACCCCTGAGATCCGTACACCATACCGCCTTACTTGTTCTACACTTCTAGAGTGAAGGTAAAGCATTTTAACCGTATAGTAACGATCCCATAAATCTTTATACGTAGGAAGGGTTTTCTTAGCCATTACTGATAAAACCCTTTAACGGCATCTTTCATTAGAAGGATCAATAAAGGACCATAGTAGAACTGCTCTAAAGCTGGCCACTGTTTATATTCTCTTACTAAGGCTGCCAGCAGAACTAAGTCGATTGTCTGATATTTCAAGTAGTCTTTAATTAAAACTTCAAGAATACTGATATTACTCTCCCCTTCATAGAAAGCTTTTGAAAGTACGTAGTAATCATCGACTAAGACTGACTTAATAAGCGGTGTTGTCAAAACCCCATCGGTGTAAAGATTACGTTCTTTCCATTTCAAAGTCTCCATCTCAGGCTGACCTTCAAAGGAAGAAAAACCATAGTTTTGAGGAACAGGATCATTCTTTACATGTGTTTCAGTATGTTCAATGACTGGATAGACGTAGTAGTCCATGTTCCAATAAGCAGTACCCTTTAACCATGAAGAGCGGTTAAAGTGGGTTTTAGGTGCGAGTTGAACTTTCTGATGAACTAAGGAAAGGTTTTCATACTGTCGATCCAATAAGACCTGCCAGAGCGCACCTTGGTTCAAATAACGCTCATGGTCTGTTGAGATTACCTTCATATCCCGAAGTTCTGGCGCAATCCTTGAATCGACAATGGCAATAATGAATAATACTAACCAGGCATCATAGATTGATTTAGATTGCCCTGGTACAACCAAAGTCATCTGAGTACGATTAAAGAACTTCTTGAAGTAATGCTGAATCGTATCGTGATACGACTTTGCAATGTCAGTCGAGAGCGCAAAGATTTCTTCACGTAAGACAGGAGATAGACCTTCTGTCAGTCTCTCTTTACTGAATCGATAGACACGTACGACCTTTGATTCAAGATCTCGACATACTTCAGAGTCTTCATTAGCGTAGGTGACTAAATCATAATCAATCAAATAAACGCTATCTCGGTTAAAGACTTTTCGTTCAACAGACTTAATTCGAAATAGACCTGCTTCTCGAGATCCGGCATTTGCAATAAAGTAATCGTTCACATTGGGAACAATGTGAACGATATGCGCACTGCCTGAAACCGTCGTGATCGCGTTTTCACTATCATAACTTGTCTGAAGTGGACTGGCAACACGTAACTCTAAAGCTTTTGTTTTTTGGTATTGTTGAAAAGCCGCATTTTGACCAGGGTCAATTTCACGTAAGTCATTATGTTTACCCAAGAGTTGACCATAATAGTCAACAGTCCAAGGCATCCCGTCGATGTAAGCTACTAGTGCCGCATGGGGGGTGTTATTGTTATCC
>Ga0116144_10004127_pt1 | contig 13975 bp, 8 predicted proteins | sample AD_UKC035_MetaG_FD_89746 | JGI IMG/M metagenome (GOLD analysis project Ga0116144, IMG submission 89746) | Active sludge microbial communities of municipal wastewater-treating anaerobic digesters from USA - AD_UKC035_MetaG | ecosystem: Engineered > Bioreactor > Anaerobic > Digestate | place: USA... | reverse complement strand
ATTTCCGCTCTTGTTTCAAGCTCCGCTTATAATATGAGCGGAAATCCTTTGTCAAAAGTCATTTGTTTGAATTAATTTTTAGCCTATGAAGATCTTAATTATTTGTGCCTATTTTTGACTTTATGTTTATTTGAAGCAAACAGAAGATTTCAGATATCAAAAATTTACCTATTTTTTTGTCTTCTTATGTGCGATATTTGTGCGGGAAAAGCTCTGTAGTTGGCTTAAAAGACCTTAAAATATTTTTGTTAAATTCCGGAAGGTTATTGTTGTTTCGGGGTGTAGATATGCGTCATATGACGGGATATTTTTTGATTATTTTTTTAAATATATTAACCCTATAACTTATTATTTACATGTTTTCATTTAAAAAATATTCACGGAAATATTCAACATATATACATCAATTAATATCAATAATATACTATTTCTATAAACGTTTTATATGTCCTGATAATTATTTATTTTTGATTTACTTATCAAATTTTCTTATATTTTCTTTTTTTTATACTTTTTAACTTTTCTTTTTTTTGTTTAAGATAATATTTTTTGGTAAATTATTTTTCTTAGAAATGGCAAAACTTCTTTGTTGTTAATGACAGTGAATATGGAATTAGCAGATTTTATTAAATCTTGCCAGACTATAAAAATATTATATTTGCCCCTATTCAAAGGAATTATTGAGGGTTAGCTTATTTAAAGATGTCTTTTTTGAGCAAGACGAATACGGCGAGAAGATTGGCTAACCCCACTATCAGCAAAATCATCTTTGTTGAGCTTGGTTGATAACGAAAGCTAACTTCGTGGGTTCCCTGAGAGGCCTTGACGGCGATAAAACTGGGAAAGACCATGATTTTTTCGGCGATTTGTCCGTCAATGATGGCTTCCCAATCCGGGTGATAAGTCATCTTAAAAATAATCAGGCAATTTTGGCAATCTTTGTTGACTTGAATTTTTCCCCGATAGGTTTCAGCAACAATGTTTTCGGCTTCTATAGTGCCCAAAACGGCCGGTTGGGGAGCCAGGGGGTAGGATAAGGAGTAAAGCGAAGAAAGAAGGCCCTCTTTCTGATAAAGATTATTGTCGACGAGTTTTATTTTGGTAGTATAGGGCAGATCGGGAGTTCCGTTGGTAAGCTTCAGGGTAGGAAATTCCTTTTTATTGGCCAGATCGGAGCGAAACCAAAGGTGGGTAAAGTTAAATAAATTTTCTTTGTTTGATTCAACTAAAAGATTGGAAGTAATAATATCAAAGTAACCGCTTGTTTTAACTTCCGCCAGTTTATACGGGCCAAAGATTTCGATAAGCCGGGCGAACTCCGGCAATTGAAAATCGGCCGGAGTGACGAGATAACGAACATTATAAAATTGATAATGATTGGGATTATATTCGTTAAAGAAAGTTTCCAAATCGGTATTTAAAGACCAGCTTTCCGGCAAAAAACCATTTAAAGGAAATCCTTCCCTGGAAAGCGCCAAGTACATTTGGGAAGCGCCGATTTTAAACTGATTTCCCCAGTTGCCCGGACGCCCGGCAAAAACCCGGCCCGGTGGTAACTGTTTAATTTTCGCGACCAATTGCCGGAAAGATTCTTCGTTTTGAACATACTCCAAATTAGCCTGTTTTAACCAAATTGTATTTAGTTTGAGATAGTTATAATTAGCTTGATATACTGTGAATCCAGCCGCCAAAAGTAAAAGCCAGGCCAGGGGCCGGCGCAATTTTTGCCAAAGAAACTCCGCTCCCAAACCGATTAAGGGAATTGAAACCAGATGAAGACCGTTAATCAATCTTTGGTGGTGCATCTCTTTCATCATCGGCAAAAGATTAAGCAATTCGCCCCAGGTTGTCCGGCCGAAAAAGAGAAGATACCAAAAAGGAAAGGTTAAGGAAAAAAATCGGTAATGACCCTCAAAACAGTAAAGACTGACCAGCCAGCCAAAAAGGAGAAGGAAGGTAAGGATCGGCCAACGGCCGAAATCAAAAAGCTGGCCGCTCAGAAAAAGCTTGGTGACTTCCGTAAAGCCATAAGAATTCCACTTTACCGGCGGATCCCAGAGCGAAATATTGTGGTAAACATTTCCCAACAGCAAAGGAACAAACCAATAGGATAAAAGCATAAAACAGCAAAAAAGAATCAGCAACAAAGGTAGAAAAAACCGGCGTCCGCCAAGAAAAATTTCTCCGGTCAGTTCTTTAATATTTCGTCCTTTTATTTCCAAGAAGCAAAAGGGCATAAATAAAGCGGAAAGAGCGACAAAATAGCCGACGGTCATATGAGAGGCAAAAGTTGCCGTCAACAGAAGAACCGTCAAAAAAAAGTCTTTTTTCCTCCAGGGCTTTTTTTTCTGGTGCCACTGGAGCATTTGCCAGATTTTTCCCAAAGCCAAGGGAGCGAAGAAGAGAGCTGTTTGCTGGTTGGAAAGACCGTAGCCGCGCCAGGCGAAGCTGGTAATATCCGTTCCATAGAGACCGTCGGTTAAGATTTGGCTACCGAAAAAAGCGCTTAATCCGGCGGCCAAAAAACTAAGCCCGAAAAGCCGGCCGGAAAGATAAATTGAAACCGGAAAGAAAATCCAAAAAGAGAAATTAAATAATTTAAAAACAGAATATAATGATATCTCTCTTAATAATAAATGATATATTGATACAATAGCTAATTGAGGCAGATGTTGATAATAACGGGGAAGCGGATAGCCGGAAGCCCAGTCGGGAACCCAATGATCAACCAGACTAATTGGAGATTGGCGATTGGCGCCAAGAGATTCCCACACTTCGTTCATTCTCCGAACCAGCGCGAATTGAAAAACATTGTCGTTCGGGTCGGTTTTAGCCGACAACTCCGGGTAAAGAGTATAGATATTGAAGACAACTGCTACCAGGACTAAAAATAAAGACAAAAAATAATTTTTTCGGTTTTTGTTTTCCATTTAATTAAATAATTATTGCCAAAATTCTAAATATTTAACGATAAAGAGTTGGGTTAAGCCAATCCGCGTGGTCGTCGGAAATTCCGTCTCCAGCGTCGGAAACCAATAATTCTAAAGTTTGAATTCCCTTGACAGGAAGATCTATTCTTTGGGGAAGATCGGCTTTTTTAACCACGGACGAAGTAAAAAGGATACGGTTGTCACCGACAACGCTAAAAATTACACTAGCTTTGCTGCCGGCATCGCTGTCAACACCGTAATCGGCGGTAAAACGGCCGAATTTTCCCTTAAGATCATAAGCGAGTTTGGAATTGGCGTGGGTGGCCAGGCCTTTTTTATAAAAGAAATGGTTGACCGAAAGAAAACTCCAGCTTTTCCAACCGGCCGATGAAGCCAGGTTTCGGTTTATCTGTAAACTGCCGAAGCCCTGGTTGATTATTAGCGGTTTAAATTTAGTCAGGCTTATCGGCCGGCCGGCCAAATACCCCAGATTGGTTAAAAGCCAACCGCCAAAGAACAAGCTGAAGACAAGCAGAAATTTAATTAAAGAGATTTGTTTGACTAAAATTTTGAGCAAAACGACCAAAACAATAAAATTGAAAAAACAGATAAAGGTTTCAATTTGGGGCTGGTTGAAAAAGGCCAGAAACGGCCAGCCGTTCTTCGGATAAAAATGAAGAAGGCTATTATTAAGGTTTATTAAGCCGGTAAAAGAGAAAATCAGGCCCAGAAGTAATCTAAGCCGTGCTTTTAAAGGGTTTTTGGCCAAAAGGAGAAAAGGGAGAAGGGGAAGGCTTAAGCTGACAAAAGGAAAAAGATAACGTTCGTGGCTTTGGGTGGGCAGGAAGAAAAAAGCGAAAGAAGAAAAAGCAAAAGCGAAAAGAAGATTTTTCGTTGACGGCTTCAAAAGTATTTGAATAGCCGTCAAGAAATAAACAAAGAAAAACAAGCCACGGCCTAAGGTCAGAGCGCTGGTAATTCCGAAAGTTAAAATATTATCCGAAGCAGTCCAGTTGCCTTTGGCCACCAGCCACCAAAAATTATAAGCTCTCAAAGAAAGATAGGGGAACCATCCGGTATTATTAAGGATTAAGGTAAACGTTCTTTCCAAGTTGCGGCTAAGTAAAAAAGGAGAGCAAATAAGCAAATAGGTAAATAAAGCCCAGGCGAGATTTTGAACCATCTCCTTGCGGGAATATTTTCTGGCCAGAAATAAAAAATACAAAGGAAGGAAAATTATATTTTGCATTTTTAAAAGAAATCCGGTTGTCAAGCTGATGGTGGCCAATTTGGTTTTTTCTTTAGTCAAAAAGTAGAGAGTCAGAAAAGCGAAAAGGACGCCGAAAGAATCAACCTGGCCCCACCAAACGCCGTCAAAAAGGACGATCGGATGGAAAAGATAAATACCAGCTAGCGGCAAAGCAAAACGGCTGGCCTTGGCGGGTAATTTTAATTTTTCCGGCTCGGAAATCAACTGGAAAATTAGAAAGGCAATCAGCAGATCGGATACGACAGGGACCAGTTTGATCAGAAAAAGAAAAAAATAATTTCCGGGAGAGAAAAATTCGGCCTGATTATTAGGGTCTTTAAAAATCCGGTAGACTTTGCCGACTAACCAAAGAACCCAGGTGAAACCGGCCGGATAATTATAATCGGTATTTAAGGTTACCCAAACCGGTCCGTTTTCGCTGGCTGCTTTGCTCCACGATTTCCAAAAACCGATATCACCTTCAAAGCCCGGTTGGGGAACCAAGAGCAACCTGACCAATAAACCGAGAAATAACAAGACAATAAACAAACGAGTCCGTTGGTGCATAAACCAATTTTATACCGAAAATTTATCTTCGGGCAAGATGAATTTTTGAGCTAGGTTACGGATTGGGAGTCGGGGGAATCGGCGTCGCGGTTGCGACAGCAGCGGGAGAATATTTAACCGAATCAACAATGCGGTCAAAAATTTCCGGATCCAAGATACCGTTAGCCAAGTGGACTAACAGATCGGGATTTTTGGGAATCTCGAAAAAAACATCTACATTCGGAGTCTGATCATTTTTGTTGATATAAATCGCTTTGTAGCCGACCAAGCCATTGGCATTAACAAAGCGGTCAACCGTAGAAATGCCTTTTAGTCCGGAGTAAAATTTCCACCAATTGCGGACATATTCCAATGTTTGCCCTGCGTATTGAGGGGAATTCTTTTTGATTGATTGAACGTCCAATAAAATATTCAATTTCGGGTCTAAATTTCCCCAGCTGATACCAACACTGTCCGGCGGATCGCTGAAGATTTCCAGGGAAAGATTGCCCGGATAGGAAAAAGTATAAGGATAAATCAAACCGGTATAGCTAATCCAGGGAGTATCTGCTGGAGCGGTAAAACGAACAGGCGCGGTGGGTGGATTTTCCGTGGTAACCGGGTTATTTTCTCCGACTTCGGTAGTTGGGTTGGCGGATTTATTTTTGGAGTAATAATAGCCGCCGTAAACAATGGCGCCGATGCCGATCAACCCGACCAATAATCCCAAAAAGACTTTTTTCATATCCATTTCGTTTTCCATATTAAATATTAATAACACATACTTTTAGATTAAGTCAAGAGGTAAAAAAGCCCAACAAATTATTACTGGAATTAATCAATAACCGGTTTTAAGGATGGTATTTCCCTGATTGGCAAAAACGATTTCCATTCCCGCCATTTGCTTAAGTCTTAATAAGGGCAAAGACCCCGTTTCCGGAGTAAACAAAAGATAACTGATTTTATTTTTTTTAAGGATTTCCCTGACGGTTTTTTCCTCGGTTTGAGGATTTAAGATTGTTTTCATCTCCTGTTCTCTTTGTTGGGATTGGTAGGTAACAAAATCATGGCCGAAAAGAACTTTATTATGAGTGAAAGCGGGAATCATGTTGCTGGTATAGTAACCGGAGCTGACAACCGATTCGTCCGGCGTATTTTTATCCAACCAGCTAAAAGCTTCAATTAAGGATTTTTCCAGATAGATATTAATATATGGTTTGTTATAGTCTTCCAGCTGGGATTTAACCGAAAGGTAAAGATAGGGAACAGAAAACATAACGATTAAAAGATAGACTAGTTTGCTTAAAAACGGTTTTTTAAATTTATCAAGCATCTTTTCCAAGGTGGCGGTTGCTAAAATGGAAAGAGGAATAAAGTGAGAAAGTTCAAAAAGTCTTTCCTGGGAAACGGGTAAACGCCTTCCCAAAAGCGGTTCCAGCAGAAAGGGAATAACCGCCCAGACAATTAGAAAATTGGCCAGCAAATCCTTCTTTTTAAGAAAATCCTTAAGGCTGAAGAAAAAGAGAATGGCCGCCGGTCCGAGAGAAAAAAAGTAGCCTTTAAAATCAATATCCAAAGTTACTATTTTTTGTTGTTCATACATCCAGGAAAAAGGTAAGGTGTCTTTAAAAAGTAATTGATAATAGATAATTAAAGGCAGGCCGGCCAGTAAAGCAACCCCGCCGGCCAGGATTAATTTTGCAGATGGTTTTTGTAAAAAAGTGATGAAAAATCCCAATCCAAGGAAAAGATAATAAAAAGAAAGCATCGCCGGGTTGGCAATAGCGGCCAGAATAAAAAGAATTGCGGCAAAAATAAGGAAGCGCCATTGGGCTGGTTTGTTTTTATTTTCGTTAATTTGGAGCCAGCGGTAAAGAAGAAGGATGGCGATCAGAACAAAACCGGTAGTGGCCAGATTGTGGGGAATGAAAAAAGCGCGATGCAGAATATCAACGCTGGCGATTCGGCTGAACAGCCGGGTAAAAGGACGAAAAGAATAAAAAGGAGGCAAAAAAAGGGCAATTAAAAAGGCCAATTTTCGGGAAGAGGCTTTTTTGAAAACAAAACTGATTAGCCAATACAAAACAAAAATCTTAAGCAGGCTGAAGGCAATTCTGACCAGGGTATAGCCTAGATAGAGATTAAGGCCCAATCGGCTGACTAAAAATCCGAAAAAAGGATAGAAAAGATAAACCGGACGGCGGGGAAAATTATCCGGAGAAAGCCGGGAAGTGATAAGAAATTTGCCGTCACTGCCGTCTTTCATCCAGGAAAGATATTGATAGTAGTCGGGCATATAATTATGGGCAAAGCAATAAATGGTGCTTTTGGGCCGGATTACCCATTGGTCATAAAAAAGAGAAAGCAAGCCGAAAAAGGAAATCAAGAAAATTAAAGCCAGGACATAATTGGTTTCCCGGCGGAAAAAAGCAGTAATTTTTTTTATCATAAATATCGGCAAGATAATTTTGCCTTATGGTAATTTGTTTATTAAGATATAATATACAAAAATGAAAGTCATTCTCACAAGACCAAGTTACAAGACCCACCTCATTACGCCCCCTTTGGGGATCGGCTACCTTTCTTCCTATTTAAAAAAGCAAAAAATTGATTGCCGGATAATTGACGGTCTGAATTTAAATTTAACCAACCGGCAATTGGCCAATCAATGCCGGTCGGCGGATATCGTGGGAATCTCGGTTCTTTCCTATTATTTTCTTCAGGCAATTGATTTAAGCAAAAAGCTCAAAAAAATGGGCAAAATCGTGATTATCGGCGGTCCTCACCCTAGTTGTTTGCCGGAATTGACTTTAAAAGAAACTAAAGCCGATTTTGTGATTAAAGGAGAAGGGGAAGAAGTATTCTCTCAATTGGTTAAGGAAATTGAATCCGGAAAAATTAACCGCAAAGAAAAGATCCGCAGTGGCCCTTTTATCAAAGATCTTTCTTCTTTGCCCTTTCCCGATTGGGAGCAAATTGATCCGCGAATTTATCAGAAGGCGCCTCACGGCGGGGTGGTTAAGGCTTTTCCGGTAGCGCCGATTTTAACGACCCGCGGCTGTCCTTACGAATGTAAATTTTGTGCTTCGCCGAAGCTTTGGCAAAGAACAATCCGCTACCGCCGGCCGGCGGAAGTGGTAAAAGAAATAAAGTATTTGGTTGACCGATTCGGGGTAAAAGAAATTCATTTTGAAGACGATAACTTTACCTTAAAAAGAGCCCACGCGGAGAAAGTCTGCCGGTTATTGATTAAAGAAAAGATAAAAGTAGCCTGGGCGACTCCCAACGGTATCCGGGCCGACAAGGTTGATCTGAGCCTTTTGAAATTAATGAAAAAAGCAGGTTGTTATTTTGTCGCTTTCGGAATTGAATCCGGCAACCAAACCATTTTAAATAATGTTGCCAAGCACAGCAATTTGGCAGTTATCAGGAAGGCGGTTAAATTGGCCCATCAGGCCGGTTTAATTACCCAGGGCTTTTTTATTTTTGGCTTGCCCGGAGAAACAAAAGAAACCGTCAGGGAGACTATTGATTTTGCCAAAAGCCTGCCTTTGGACAAGGCCCAGTTTTTAATGCTGGATATTATTCCGGGTTCTGCCCTCTGGGAAGAACTTAAATTCGGCAAAAAAGTTAATTGGCAATTGGATTCCTTCCACGAAATTTCCTGGCTGCCGCCGACGATAAAACGGGAGGATTTGGACCGCGCCCAAAGCTTGGCTTTCAGGGAGTTTTTCCTTAATCCGGCAAGAATAATGAAAATGTTAAGCTTGATTAAATTAAGCCAACTAAAATATATTTTAAGAAGAGCTAAAGATTTTGGAATTGTAAAAAAATGAAAAACTATCTTATTATCGGTGCCGGACCGGCGGGGTTAACCGCCGGTTTAATCCTGGCGGAAAAAGGGGAGAAGGTTGTTCTTTTGGAAAAAAGCCAACAGGTTGGCGGTATTTCCCGAACAGTAGTTTATAAAAAATATCGTTTTGATATAGGCGGTCATCGGTTTTTTACCAAAAATCAGGCTGTTCTTGATCTTTGGGGGAGAGTTATGAAAAAAGATTTTTTGGTCAGAAACCGGATTTCCCGGATTTACTACCAGGGAAAATTTTACAATTATCCGCTGGAGCCGGTGAACGCTTTGTTTAATTTGGGAGTTTTTAAAGCCGGCTGGGCTTTTTTAAGTCATTTGCAGGCCAAATCAAAACCGATTGGGCCGGAAAAAAATCTGGAAGACGTTTATATTAACAGTTTCGGCCGCTATCTTTACAATAAATTTTTTCGGGTTTACAGCACTCGTCTTTGGGGTTTGCCTCCGGCGGAAATGGCGCCCGATTGGGGAAAGGCCAGAGTAGGTAAACTGTCTTTGTTTTCCGCAATTAAGGACGCTTTTTTCCCCGAAAAGGCGGAAATTAAAAGTCTGATAAGGAAATTTAATTATCCGAAACTCGGTCCGGGGCAGATGTGGGATAATTTTGCCGGAAAAATTATTAAGTCCGGCGGCAAGATCCGATTCGGGGCCGAAGTTGAAAGAATTTATCACCGCCAAGGGAAAATTACAGCGGTTGTGACGAACAAAGGCGAAGAAAAAAATCCTCTTCAGGTGATTTCTTCCATGCCGGTTCGTGATTTGATAAATTGTTTAAGCCCGGCGGCGCCGGCTGAGGTGCTGGCGGCTGCCAATCAGTTAAAATACCGGGATTATATTTTGGTTGCTTTGGTCATCAAAGCCAAAAAAATTTTTCCCGACCAGTGGATTTATATTCAGGATCCCGGTTTTATGAATGTGCGGGTGCAAAATGTTAACAATTGGAGTTCGGCCATGGTCGGCGAGAGAGGCAGAACCGTTTTGGGAATGGAATATGTTGTTTCTCAGGGAGACCCGCTTTGGCAAATGAAAGACCGCCAGCTAATAGAATTAGCCAAAAAAGAGGCGGAGAAGCTGGGTTTTACCAAACCCGGACAGGTTGTTGATGCTAAAGTCGTTCGGGAGCTGAAGGTTTACCCGGTTTACGATTTGGATTATCAAAAACATCTCGGGCTGGTTAAAAATTATTTGTCTTCTTTTAAAAATTTAACCTTGGTTGGCCGCAACGGTATGCATAAATATAACAATATGGATCATTCTATGCTGACGGCGATGCTGGCGGTGGAAAATATTTTTGGCGCCAAACACGATTTATGGAAAGTCAATGCCGATCAAGAATACCACGAGAGGAAATAACACAATTATTAATTTATCTTCCCAAAATCGTCACGGTCAAGCCCAGATAAGGAAAATCCTTCTCGTTAATTTTTATCAGGCTTTTATCTTTAAGAGCGCTTTCTGTCTCGGCCGCCGAATCAATGCCTCTTAATTTGGTGTAATAACGGTAATTAAGGGTTTCAAAGCGGCTGCCCGGTTTTACTTGGAGGACGACAAAATAGGCGGAAAATTGACGTTTTAAAGAAGAACCGACCGGAATAGATAAGCTTTCCCTGGCCCTGTTAAGGTAAAAATCAAAAATGCCGCGATTGAATTCGTCAAAACCGCCGACCAAAAAGACATTTTTGTTCCAATCAACGTTTTTAAGGGCAAAATCAATAACCGCGGCCAATTTCTCCGCTTCTGCCGGAGGCGGAATTTTTGGCCAATGGCGGCGGTTAAAATCAAACATGGATATTCGGTAATCCTGTTCGTAAAAAGCTGCCGATTGGAGGTTTTGTGAGCCGGCGCCAGAGATAATTCGGGAAAGATTAAACAAGTCTCCGGCAATAATGACACCGGCAAGAACGATTAGAGAGATCGCTACACCCAGGTAAAATTGGTTGTTGCGGATTTTTTGACCGAAATTTTTCAGGCTTTGCCGGTTGGTTTCCAGTCCGGCGGCGCAGAGAATAAAAAAAACCGGCACGCTGGTAAAAATATAACGGGCCTGGTTATTAATAATGTGTTTTTCGGCCAGAAAAAAATTAAAAAGGAAAAAATTAATTAAAAGCCGGGAGGAATAATGACGCCGGTTTTTTAACGATTGCCAAAAACCGAAGATCAAAAGAAGAAAAATAGGCCAGGAGAGAGTATAGCTGAAAGCCAGAGCTTGCGGGTAAAAAAGCAAGTGACCAATAAAATTGGTTTGCTTGAGATTAAAGACATCGTTCGCCTGGGGAAAAGGGAAAAGATAACCAAAGCGGTTGGTCGGGTAAAATAACCAAAAAAGAAATCCCAAAAGAAAGGGCAGGTATAAAAAAGAATTGTTAAGCCAGAATTTTTTTTGGCGATAGCCTTTGTCTTTTAATAGCCAAACAAGGCTTTCAATTGCCAGCGGCAATAAAATCAGACCCCCGTAATTATATTTGGTAAGGGTTAGCGCCAGCAAAGAAAGACTGCCGAGAAAAAACCAGCGGTTTTTTCCCTTTTCGCGGCCGCGAAAATAGGTATAAATTACCAGAAGAGATAAACAGGCGGCCAGCCCTTCTTTCATCGCGTTGGAAAAATAAAAAAGTCCCAAAGGAGAAGTCAAAATTAATCCCGAGGCCAAAAGAGGCGCCACATTTTCCGTTTTTAATTTTTTGGTTATCAACCAAGCCAAAATGATGGTCGGCAGGAGCAGAAAAAGGCTGACAAACCGGCTGGAGGCAACGGAATAGGGGAAAAACAAGGTGGCAAAACCCAGATACCAGGACTGGAAGAAGGGGTAGTGGAATTGAGGATAGGTAAATTGCCAAAAACGGGACCAACTTTTTTCCCTGATAGTATTGGTAATGACATGGCCGGTCCAAATATAATCACCTTCGTCCGAATAGACGATTTGGGGTAAACTGACAAACTTAAAAACATAACCAATAATCAATAAAGCGGCGAAGACAGAAATAAGGAGAGAATAATCCTTTTTTGTTATTCCGGATCGGAAACTATTCATGGAAATCGGCTAATCAACTTTAAAGATAATTGTTTGATTGGATTGAAAAACTTTTGTCAAAAAGGGATAATCCGGCGTTTTGCCATTGGCCAGATTTCTTTCCAGGTTTGACCAAAAAACGTAGCGGATCTTGTTATCAACAAGGAATTTTTTTGCTTCGGCGTTGCTTATTGTTTGTTGGTAAAAATTGCGGAGGGTATTATCGATTTGTTTAAGGCGGTCGTCGGGAAAAAGATTAACTTCGTCATTGACATAAGGGTAATTGCCGGCAAGAGCGGCGATTAATGAGCCGTTAAACTTGTCCGATAAAACAATGTCGTCTTCCTTGGTATTTTTTTCCAACCAGCGGATGGCGTTAAGGTTTTCCTTCAGGGTATAGTAACCGGAATCTCCGGCCCATTTAAAGTTTTCCGTATTAATTTTTAGGCTTTGTTTGGCAGCCGGAAAGCCGGTTCCCAAAACGATTAGAGTCAGAATAATCAAAATTATTTTGTGAGTGATTGATTTTTTTCCGGCCAGCTTTAAGCTTATTTCGTTCAAAGCCATGGTCGAAAGAATCGCCAGGATGACAAAAAAAGAGGTTTGCAGGAATCGCTGGGAGTTAAAAGAAAAAATTTTTCCGGCGAAGAGGTAACCGAAAATATAAGTAATTGACCAGGGTGCCAGTATTAAAGCCAAATCGCTTTTTTTCTTGATTGCCAGCCAGCTTCCGTAAAAACTTAAAAACATTATCGGACCAACCGCGGAAATTAAAAATGTTTTGGGAAAAATTCTTCCGAAGTCAAACTTAGCGTCACCGCTCATTAACAAAGTCCAAGGATAAGATTGAGTGAGGTAGCGCAGGTAAAGGAGGGGTAGGACGCTGACTAGAAAATAAATTCCCAAATAAACAATTTTGTAAATCCAATGATTGATTTGGCGATGCTGGCGCCAGTTGAGATAGATTGTCAGCAACGAGTATAAACCCAGGACCAGATACAGATTTGCCGTATTGGGGGCGTGGATAAAGCTGATTAAAAAGCCTAAAACGGAGGCCTGGAAGAGATTTTTCAGATTTTTTTCCTCCAAAGCCCGGCTTAATAAGATCACCACCAGAAGAGAAAAAATAAAGGAAAGCGAGTAGTGGGGGAAATAGGCTCCTCGTTGGAAAATACCAAGCGGCGACCAATTGTCAATGAATCTGGCTCCGGACGCGCCGAAGCCGGTGCCGAATAAAGTTAAGAGATAAGCGGTTAAGCGCAGAATTTTTTGATTAAAAACAAGACTGATCAATAAATAACTGGTTAGGAGAAAGACGAGGGAAAGAGCCAGCCGGCAAAGATGAAAGAAAATTAGCGGATCCAGAGGAACCAAGCGGCTTAGATGTCCTAAAAAAATATATTCAAAAGGAATAATGGCGGCCGGGGTCGGAATGGTAACGGTAGTTTTGTGGGTAAAAAGCCAATGGCCCAATCTTCCTTCGCGAAAAATAATCATTTTCCCCCAAAAATCCGGGGGATACCCGTAACTGCCCAAAAATACGCGGTTCTCCGGCGGGATAGCTAAATAATCTAAAACCAGAGGAATATAAGAGAAAGCCAGGAAGATTAAAGACAAAAGAACAATCCAAAATTCTTCGCTTCGCCATATTTTAGTCATTTTTTTCATTTTCTTTATCTTAGCATTTCTTTTTGGAGAAATGTTAAAATAAATTGACCTTAAAAACAAAAATTGGTTACCGACTGAGATGAAAAAAAGAATTTCCGATCTTTTGGCCCTGCTGCTGGCGATTCTAGTCGGTTTTGGCAATGTTTACAATATCTTTCTGAGTTTTTTAGCCACCCCTCAAGGAACAGAATATTTGGGTATCAGTAATTTTTTTCTTCCCGACTATCTTTTTTACTTGACCTTTATCAAAGAGGGGATGAGAGGTCTTTGGCGAATTGTAATTCTTTATACTCAGGAAGAAACCGTTTATTGGGTTATTCATTGGCCGTACCTATTAATCGGCCATTTGTCCCGTTTGTTTTCTCTTTCCGCGCCGGTCGGTTATTGGCTGAGTGTCTTTTTGTTGTCCGGGGCAATTGTTCTTTGCGCCTATCTTTTTCTTAGGTTGTTTTTTAAGTCGATTGGCAAAAGCCATTTGGTTTTTCCGGTTTTGCTAGCCTATCTTTTTACCGGCTCTTTTTTCTTGATTCAGAAAGATCCGTTTTCGATAAGAGTTATGGATGTCACTTGGTATTACCGGGCAGATCTTTTTACAAGACTCGGGATTATTCCTCATCATTTAATCGCTAATTTAGGGGTCATGATTTTTTTTATTGCCTCTTTTTATCTTTTTGAATCTTTTAAAAAAAAGAAATACACTTTTCGTTCTT
>Ga0116144_10004126_pt1 | contig 13977 bp, 5 predicted proteins | sample AD_UKC035_MetaG_FD_89746 | JGI IMG/M metagenome (GOLD analysis project Ga0116144, IMG submission 89746) | Active sludge microbial communities of municipal wastewater-treating anaerobic digesters from USA - AD_UKC035_MetaG | ecosystem: Engineered > Bioreactor > Anaerobic > Digestate | place: USA... | reverse complement strand
GACCCCGTCGCCTTCACGGCCTACTACTCCGGCCTCACCATGACCGACTTCCATTGCGAGATGCTCTACACCATTGACCACTACCCGCGCTCCGCCATCATGCTGCCGGCCGGCCACGGCAAGGCGCTCTCTGAGGACACCGAGATACCGACTCCCGATGGCTGGAAAACGATGGGAGAACTCTCCGTTGGTGACTCAGTATTCTCGGAACTCGGCTTTCCGACAACCGTTGTCGCCAAGAGTCCCACATGGCGTGACCGCGAATGTTATCGCGTCGGAGACATTGCTGCCGACGCCGACCACCTTTGGATGGCACGAACCGAGGACTGGCGAGGGCTTGAGCTTGTCCGTACACCAGACCTACATAGCAAACGTGGACGTAGCGCAAGGATTCCACTGGCGGCTCCTCTCGCCTACGATAAATGCAAGCTGCCCATCGACCCCTATATCCTTGGCCTCTGGCTCGGCGACGGTCATAGCGCGGATGGGAGAATCACCATCGGGGATGAAGACTGGGATTTCCTCTCTGCTGAGATTCGACGCAGGGGCTATGAAGTCGGCGAGCGTAACGGCGCGAAGGCCGCGACGGTCTACGGCATCCGTCCGGTCCTGCGCTCCATCGGGGTCCTGAATGACAAGCATATCCCCCTGATGTACCTGCGCTCTCCGCTCGGGCAGAGGATAGACCTACTCCGTGGGCTGGTTGACAGCGACGGATATGCTCCTGCCAGCGGACAAATCGAAATATGTCTCACCAACAGGCACCTTGCCGATGGAGTGGTAGAACTGGTGCGCTCACTCGGGGTTCGCTGCACGATGAGGACGGGGAGGGCGACTCTCTATGGAAAGGATTGTGGGGCAAAGTATCGCATCGGGTTCTATTACCAACACGCTGCGCTCCTGCCGCGCAAGGCCGCCGGGTGTCGGATGGCTACGAAGTATTACGACCACTATGTTCTTCCTGAGCCGACAGACAGAGCAGATACGGTCTGTATTCAGGTGGCCAACCCATCGGGAATGTTTCTCGCCGGGAGGGAGCTTATCCCGACACACAACTCGACGATGATGAAGTGGTACGTAGTCTACAAGATTGCCCAGAACCGCAACGTGCGTATCATCCTCCTGATGAAGAATCAGGAAGAGGTCAACATGTACGCACGGGCCATCCGTCAGGAACTCGCCGCCAACCAACAACTGCTCAAGGACTTCGGGCGCTTTGTGCCCAATGGGAGGGATGCAGTGTGGAGCAATGACTCAATCATCGTCCGTGGGCGGCAAATCACGGAGCCTCAGCCTACGGTCCTCTTCGCCTCCGCCGCCACTATCGACAGTGTGCTTGGCAAGCGGTCGGATATCGTCATCGCCGACGACATCGTCACGCCGACGACCGTGTCTACGCTGGCGCAGAGAGACAAGCAGTGGGCGATTTTCAACGAGGGCGTCGAGACTTCGCCGCAGTATATCTGGGACCACGACCGTAACGGCAAGCTCCTCGTCCCGCCGCATATCGACTGGCCCATGGGGGTGGGCTACGAGAAGCTCGTCCTTATCGGGACCGTGTTCGATACGGACGACCTCTTTCACCGCAAGGTCGGCAACATCGGGCGTCTGCCGCACGGTAAGCTCGTCACGGACTGCAAAGACCCGGCCTACGTGGCCCTGAAGTTCGACTGCTGGACGGACAAGGAAAAGACGAAGCCCCTTTGGCCCGCCCGCTGGTCAGCGGAGAAGCTGCGCCTCAAGGAGAAGTCGGTCGGTACGATAGAGTTCAACAAGCGTTATCGTAACATCGCCATCGACGAGGGCAGTATGGTTTTCAAGCGAATCTGGGTCTATGGTGGTGAGGACGGTCAGGTGAAGTATCCGGGTTGCCTCGACTCCCGGCGGCGCATGGGTGACGTACCCGAAGACGCCGACTACCTCATCATGGGCCTCGACCCCTCGACGGGGCGCAAGGGGCGCGGCACCTCGTTCTCGGCCTTCGTCGTCATCGCCGTTGACCGCAAGGCGAACCCGATTGTCCGCCAGATTGTCGATGTCTACCGGGCCCAACTGGGTTTTGACGATATTATCAGCGTCATTACGGACGGTGACGACCATCACTCCCTGCCCGGACTGCACAAACTCTACGACTACGACCAAGGGCGAGTCGAGGCCAACGCCGCCCAGACCTACCTGCTCGACAACGCAAGGGTGAAGACCTATTGTCTCAACCATGGCTTGAGACTTTTGCCCCACGAGACGCAGACGAGGCAGAAGAACGACCCCTTCGTCGGTGTCGCTTCGATGCAGGAGATGGTGAAGAACGGGTGGTTACGTATCCCGTACGCCGACGAACCGTCAACTCGGGAGAAAGCTGAGGACTTCATCGAGCAGCTACTCAACTTCCCCTCCGAGCCCTACGACTTCGCTATGGCGCTCTACTTCGCCGAGGTCGCGGTGCGCGGTTTTGGCTCGTCCTACCGGCAAATCGGCAACGGATACGGCAAGACCATCATGAACCCGCGCTTCCAGCAGTCGGTCGCATGAATGGCGCGCTTGTATTATGCAGGCAGCGTGTGGTACACTGAAAAAAGTCAAACCTTTCCCTACGCAAGGAGGTGGTCTTGGCTTCCCTCAAGGTCGATGAAGTCGTAGCCCTTCTGGACGAACTCAAGAATTCGCAGGCGACCCAGCAGAGGATGTCGGGCTACGCGGACATCGTTGAGGAGTTGGGCCGGGAGATTATCGAGAGCGAACGATTCTCCTACATGAAGCAGAAGACCAGCCGGACCAAGCACTCGTGGGAAGTCTCGGACGACAAGACTGACTTCCTCGTCCACATCCCCTTCCTTCCGCAAATCATTGAGGCACAGCGCACTGTTCTCGGTGCTATGCGCTCCCACCGCGTGCCTGTGCCGTCTGCGGATACGCAAGCCTATTGCGACAAGCTGGAGCGAGGAATCGCTCATCTCTGGCGCGAATGGGGCATGCCCCGCCTGCTCTCCGAGATGGGGTGGTACGCGGTAGTCTTCGGTGCCGCCGTGGGCGTCTTGCAGTGGAGCAAGCAGGACAAGATGCCCCGTGCCATCGTGCGAAGCCCGGAGAACTTCTACGCCCTGCCATCCGCCGACGACGAGCGCCGGGTCCACATCGGCATGTTCTCCACCAAGACATTGGGCAGAATCCTGAATAAGGAGTACCCTGAACTCAAGGATAGTCTCGACCCCTCGGAAGAGTACGATGTTATCGACTACTACGACTCCGAGATTCGTATGCGCGTGGTCCGTGACCAGCCCAAGCCGCTCATCGAGGCCAAGAACCCAATCAAGCGCGTTCCCGTCTACGTCTTCCCCGGCATCGTCATCCCGAACTCGCTCTTGGGCGCGAGCTTCGTGACCCAGTGTATGCCGATTCAGAATGAAATCGACCGTCTCTACTCGCGGCAGGCGGAGTACCTTCAGAAGGTACTTGATGCCCCGACCTACATCAAAGACCCCGACAACGTGCCGGAGAACTTCACGTGGAGCCCGGACGTTGTCGTGACGATGGGGCCGCAGGGTGACATCGGTAAAGCCCCCATTGCCGCCATCGATGCCCGCGTCTTTGAGTATCGCCTTGAGGACATGAAGCGCAACCTCGACAACGCGATGGACTTCGCCTCAATCTCCCGTGGCGAGATGCCCTCGCAGATTGTCACCGGCAAGGGCGTCACTGCCTTGTCGGCACCATCGATGCAGCGTACCATGCTGCGCCTTCAGTCTATCGACCCCGAAATCGAGCGCATGACCGAGGACGCCCTGCTCATGTGGCAGAAGGCTGGCAAGGCGGGGAATATCTACGGCTCAAGGCGGGCTCCATGTTCGCCGACACCTTCGACCCGAAGAAGGATATCGACCCCGGCTGGGTCAAGGTCTACGTCTACCTCGACGCCGCCTCCTTCGTTGACCGTCAGGCAGCGCAAATCACCGCTCTCCAGAAGCTCAGGGGCCAGCCGCAGGCGATGAGCTTGCAGCGTTTCCTTGAGCTCGACCCCGACTGTGAGGACGTTGAGGCCGAGAAGCTCCGCATTATGACGGAGATGCAGGAGCAGATGCAGATTCAGATGGGCATGATGCAGCCGCAGGCTGGGGCTGCACCGCCCCAGATGGGGGCAGAAGAGCAGGCTTATGCCGCTGAACGCGGCGGTATGGTCGAGGGTGGCGCTCCCGCTATGGGGGCTGCTCCGAGCGCTGCCCCAGAGGTGGCTACGGCTCCGGCCGAGCCCGGTATGGAGGGCGGCGAAGAAGACGTGATTGCCGCCGTGGCCGACACCTTCCGCGCCATCTCCAAGGTGCGGGGTGAGGTGTGGCTGGTCGGCGATTACCTTGAGGGCGGTATCAGCCCGGAGGAGTTCGCCGAGGGCTACATCGAGGTCTACGTGAGCGAGCCGCTTGACAAGCAGACCATCCTCAACGGCCTACGTCAGACCGAACTTGCTGCGGCAGTCGAGCAGCAGCGACTCGTCTTCCACGAGAACCGCGAGGTCATGGTCAATCACCTGAGCCTTGACGTGTCGCCGGGCTCGCAGGGCTATGAGCCCGCGGTGGAGGGTCAGGAGGCACCTCCGACGGGGGAGGAAGCTCCCGAGATGGGCGGTGACATGATGGCCCAGCTTGGTGCCCTGATGGGCGGCGGTGGTGGTATGCCTCCGGGGATGATGTAATGGCTCTCGTTGAGGGCACCGGAGCGGGCGGCGGTCAGAAGAGCCCGAAGAAAAAGAAGCCGCTGTCGCAGGCGGAGTATGCGGTAAAGTTCGCCGAACAGACCGAGAAGGAAGCGAAGCGAGCCGCCTTCGAGCGCCAGTACAGAAAGGCAGAGCAGGCTTACCGCTCTCGCTACACCAATCTGGAGTGGAAGAGCCCGGAATACTCCGCCACCGAAGACTACAACAAGTCGCTCAGAGACGCCGAGAAATACGGATTTCGGGGGTATGTCGGCACAGAAGAGACCATCCAAATGGGACGAGCCGCCTACAAGAGGGACATCGCTCCCGACGTTCCCAAGCCGGTGCTCGACCTCTTCAATGCCACAATGGGAGAGGTGCCGCAGATTGTCCGTGACTGGGTGAAGCAGAACGGTGTCAAGATTTACGTAGAGGGTGTCTCTCAAAGGCCGTTCTCATCCGCAAGGTATACCGATAAGGATGTCGAGGGCATAGCAGAAATGGGCATACCTACATCGAGCACGGTGGGGACTGCCGTAACCAAGGCCGTGAAGACCGTCGCCGCTGGGCTTGTCGGTGCAGAGGCGTCAACCGGGGTCACCATTGCCCTCTCCGCAAGTGAGTATGCTGAGATGCGAAAGATGAAGCCGAAGGAGCGTGACAAATACTGGTCGTACGTACTCCTGCACGAACTCGGTCACGTCCTCGATGACCAAGTCGGCCGTCGTGGGTCGGCCTCCGAGGGGTGGAACAGAATCAACGAACGCAAGCGGAGAGCCCCGCAGGCCAAGGGGGATTTTACGGTTGACCCCAGAGTCACTCCTGCTGGTTCAGGCTATGCCGTGTACGAAACGCCGGGTCTTGACCCATTCCTCCTCAACAAAGGTTCGCCTCTGTACGCCCAGAATCAGGGTAAGGGCGTCAAGATACAGCGAGCGGAGGCGTTCGCCGAGGCGTTCGCCAACTACATGGTGCCCGAGTGGCGGGCTAACATGGACCCCGCCCAGCGCAACTTCATGGATGCCCTCATCGGTGACCTTGTGCCGAAGAAGACCGAGCGGCAGCGCAAGACACGTGGCTCTCAGATGAACATGCTTGAGGAAGTGCGTCTGCGTTTGCGCCGCGTAAAGAAACTGGTGGACATGATGGGAGTGCAGAACATCACCCGCGATTCCATCATCGACGCCATCGAGGCCGATGAGTGAGCGTTCTCATCGTCATCTTTCTCTTTTGGCTGGGGGTGAGATGCGGTGCCAAGCGTGAGCAAAAAGCAGCGGGCCAAAATGGCCATGCTATATAAGGCTGGCAAGATTTCGCGCAAGACTTGGGAGGGATACAAGGTCATCAAGCCGAAGAGGAAAAAGGGGAAGTGATGCCCGGACCGAATACGCCAGTAATCAAAGGGAACAAAGCTTATGGCGACCGGACGGCGCTCGACCGCCTCGCGCTGACCGGCTCCGGCCTGAAGCAGGGCAACGCCGACTACATCCCTTCCACGCGCAGGCCAGTCGGTCGCCCACAGGGGGCGGCTACCACAGTGCAACCGAACCCCGCGCTGGGGACCAACGCCGTTCCACCAGACCACATCGCGCTGATGGAGGACTTCTCGCGTGCTTCGCTTGTCGCGCAGATTGCCGAGGCTACGGCGCAGGACATGATGGCTGGCCCATGGCTGCGTAAGTACGCCGAGTTCGCCCGTCGCGAGCTTCAACGCAAGGCCGACGCCCTACGGCAGAAGACACCCTTCTTTGATGAATAAATGGCGATAATTGAGGAATAAATGGCGATAATCAAGGACTCGGGGGAAGCCGCCGCCCATTATCCCAAGAAAAAGAAGAGGGAAGAGGCGTGGCAGCCGAAAGCCTATCAGCCGGTAACCTACGACCCGGAGAACCGGGCCGCAGCGATTACCCGCGCCTACTACAAGAAGACCGGCAAACTCCCCTCTGCTCCCAAGCTCTACGCCTTCGTTGACAAAACCAAGGGGCCGGGCTTTCAAAGTCAGGAGGACTTTGATAGTCTGTTTCCCGACTGGGTCGCTGAAGTCGGTGATGACGAGGACGATATTGCCCCGCTTTCCATGTTCATCGACCCTTCGCGCGAGACCTTCCGCGATATGCAACTCAAGGGTCGCATCATGTCTCCGCGCGAGCGGGAGCGCATAGCGGCGAGGAAGCCCTCCGGCACGCCGGAGCCCGAGCTACCGCCCGGCGTCGAGAAGACCAAGACGGAAGTGCAGAAGGCAGAGGCCGGGTTCCATCTTGAGAAGGGCGCGGGAACCGATTTCTTTTACTCCGACCTCTCCGACAGGGAGCTGACGCAGCGGTTCTCGCCGATGTACGCGCAGCGGAAGATTCTCGACCCCGCCGACGCCATGATGGACCCCGCGCTCATCACCGCAGCCCGCAAGGAATACGGCGGCAAGCAGCGCGACGACCTCACCGTTGACCAACGGCTTCGCCTTGACGAACTGGCACAGAAGCTCGCCTTCACCTACGGGCCAGAGTTCTCCGGCCACTTCGCCTACGACACGAAGAACGTCGTCTGGGATGATTTCTTCGACGCCCACGTCGCCCGCTACATCGTGGAAGGCAATCTCTCCTATGCCTTGCTCAAGTCCCCCGGTGACCCCGCAGGAGAGATGCGGAAGATTGCCATGCGGAACATCTTCGTGGCGACAAACGGGAGAATCAGGGAGGACACCCCGACCTACGAGCTTATCGACATGATGGGCTCCAAGGGCGACCCCCTGAACCCGTTGCGGGTACAGGACGAGTACGCAGAGATGTTGTTCGCCGGGTTCTACAATGCCCGTCGCGGGGATTGGTCCGAGCGTGAGGCGGCGATTGCCTACGTCGCCGACTTCGGCGAGGAAATGCTGCCGCCGTCGATGAAGCGCATCTACGATTCTTTCGTCAAGGACTTCAAGCCCCACATTGCGCGGGCGCAGATGGCCTACACGCAGGCGGGGTTGGCCGCCGCGGTCGCTGCCGAGCACCCGGAGTGGGCCGGTATTGACCCGAAGACCCTCGAAGTTGACCCGATGGCAGATGTTCAGTTGGTCAAGGAGGCCGTGCTCGATACCGTGCTTGGCCTTGTCGAGGCCGCCCGTGGCGAGAAGCTGGAGGATATTACCGTCCCCGTCGAGACGACGGAGGAGTACGGCCCTTCCGTCGTCGGGCCACCGCAACGGCGACGCGCCAACCAGTTGCCCTCAGAGATGCGCTCCGATTACATCCACAGCAAGCTGATGCGCGAAATCATCCTGCCGATGGCCGGGGTTGAAGAGACCAAGGAGGGCTGGGGCGACGTGCTACTGAGCGGCGTTGACAGGGCGGCGACCGCCGTGTCATTGCTGGTCAACATCGGTACGATGGACATGCTTCAGGAGATGGGCTTCGCCGACCGGGTGCCGTCCTCCGAGGTCGTGTCGGCTGAAGAGGCTGCCCTGATGAAGCAGTACGGCATTGACGACGACTACAGTTTCCGCTCCGTCTGGGAGCTTTCCGGCGCTTTGACCCACAAATACAAGGCGACGACCGGCCCCAAGGCGTTCCAGCACCGTATGTGGCAGGCGATTGACGAGACTTACGGTACGCACACCGTTGACAATGGATGGCTACAGGGCATCTCCGAGTTCACTTACGGCCTTGCCCTCGACGCGCTTCTCGACAAGGGCGTCGGGCTGATTATCAAGGGGGTCAAGACCGGCGGTATCGCCGCCATCCGCGCCGCCAAGGCGGAGGAGGGGTACAAGGTCGTCAAGGGTGTCAAGGCCGGGGTTGCCGCGACGGAGGGCGTAGAGCAGGCAACGTGGCGCTTGATACGCGACCCGTCCAAGCCTTCTACCAAACTTCTGCGGAGAATGGGATTCAAGAGTAGTGCTGAAGTGACGTTCGACAGCGTCAAGGCGTGGATTGGACGGCAGCTTCTCTCTGGCGACTGGCGCAAGCGTGTCGCTGACATGGAGGACGCGAATCGCGTGGCTCGCGCCCGCATCGCCGGGGGCGGCATCAGCAAGAAAGAGGCCGCTTCTCTGGCCGACGAGATTGCCGAGCGCGAGAACACCATCAAATATCTCGACACTCGCCCCCTCTGGTACGACAGCGTGGCCGAGGCGCTCGCCCGCGATACGCAGAGCGTCCCCTTCATGTACCGTTTCTTCCACATCTCGGACGACGGGCTTGGATGGGCCGGGTTCGAGGCCGGAGGCAAGGCGCACATAGACGACGTTCTCAAGGTGCAGCAGCAGAACGCCATTCAAGGTCTTCTCCGGCAGGCCGGGAAGAGCCGCAACGCCGACGAGATATTCGGCATCCTGACCGACCTTGGCCGTCGCTACGGAATCAAGCTCGACCCCGGCGCTGACATGCTGGGCAAGCTCCACTACTACAATCTTATCGCCAATGCCCACGACGGGGCGTCGGCCATGGGTACCGTCCTCCCGCCGGGTATCCGCTTGGAAGAGGGTGTCAACACTATCTACGAGCATATGGCGTCGATTGGTCACCTGACGAACATGGGCTGCCGGAAGGGTGACCAGACCGGGCTTAAGCAACTGGCGAAGCTCATGGACGAGGTCGCCGCGTTGAAGGGCTCGACGTACTCAGAACTGGCGCAGGGCAGGCAGCGTATCTGGGCGAAGATGTGGGACCAGATTGACGACAATCTCAAGGCGCGCCCCGTGTCGAAGTCGGAGAGGCGTGCCATCGAGCACCTGAAGAAAGTCTCCGGGGTGCAAATCGACGTGAGCAAGGTCAACAATCGCCTCGACCTGTATAAGGCCGTGCAGAAAATCAAGAAGGGCGGCAAGTGGCTGCGCGGAAGCGAAGTCGCCCGCGATGCCCGAATGTACTTCCCCAAGGAGCAGATTGACGAGGCGGCTGGCGTAGTCAGGATTGTCGAGGGCTCCAAAGTCACGCGCAAGCCTATCCAGATAGCCGTCGCCGAGGTCCGTCACAAGAAGGCGGAGAAGGCGTTCACGACGGTGGCGAAGGCCCACAAGAAGGGCAAGAGCACCGGCATGGAACTGGAGAACGCCAAGCGCAACCTTGAGGAAGCGCAGACCCACCTCAGACTTGTGAGGCAGGCGGAGGGGGCACTCAAGAAGGCTCAACCATTCCTTGAGGGTCAGCTTGCCAAGGATTTGATTTGCCGGTATAACCCGCACGAACTCGCCGTCTTCAACTCCGCCTTCATGAAGACTGATACCCTGTTCCACCTTGGCGTGTTCTATGGGCGCGGCCCGTCGCTCCACGGCGCGTCCGTCGCCTTCCGTACCTTCGTTCTCGGTAGGCTTGGGTTCGGTGTGAAAATGGCACTCTCGGACGAGTTCTGGCGCATGTTGCCAGAGGGCGTGTGGAAGACGCTTATCGGAAAGAACGGCGAGTACCGCGCCGCTCTCAAGACGCTTGCCGAGCGCAAGTCGCTGAACCGCGCCATCACCAATAACCTCGCCGACCTCATGCGGTCAAGCGATGCGTGGGTCGCGGTCACGCCCGATGCCGACGACTACCCCCTGTGGCTCAACTCCTACATCGAGTTCCTGCGCGACAACGAGCGTTCGGTCGATATGCTCCTGCGCTTCCCGAGGCAGCCGGGAATGACCGACGAAGTGTACCGGGCGCACCTGATTGACGAAATCAACAAGCTGGTTCTCGGCACATCCAGAGAGGGGCAGATTCTCAGGGAACACCTGAAGCAGATGGGCCGTCTCCCCCGGCACGGCTACCGCACCCCACGCGGTCTGAAGGCGGAGAGTGAGGCGTGGGAGCGCGAGGCGCAGGCGGCAGAGGACGAGTATGGTCGGGCGTGGCGGGCGCTTGATGACAACCGCGAGCGGCAGGAGCATCTCGCCAAGCGCGTAGGGCCGCTGGGCAAGCCGACCAAGGAGTATGAGGTCGCATGGCTGCGTCAGAAGTACACCCAGACGCTCCGTGAGCAGACCGAAGTTCCGGTCGTTCCGAAGACAGGGAAGCGTGGTGGTCGGCTGAAGACGCGGAAGCCGGAACCGCCGCCACGGAAAGTCCTTGTCGAGCGCGAGTGGACTGACGACGAGGTGCTCGCCCTCGTTGGCGACCGCCTCAAGGACAAGAGCGTCAAGCGGGCAATCAAGGCCGACTACCACCGCTATCTCGCCCGTCGGCGTAAGCACTCGCGGGCCTACGAGGAACTGCTCCGCCTGAAGCGTGAGAAGACCGCGCTCAAGGAGCAGCAGAAGGCAGCGCTGAAGAAGCTCAACCATTACGAGATGTCCGACGCTCCGGGCCTGACGGGCTATGCCGACGACCCCGAATACCTGAAGTGGCTTGAGGACACCATCGACAACCTGCTCATGTATGAGACTGACGAGGTGCTGCGTGACGCCCTCCTCACTGGACGCAAGCTCAGCAAGCGCGAGGTCAAAGACGCCGTCGTCAGGATGAGGGAGCAGGGCAAGACGCCGCCCACGGTCATTGGCGTCCACACCCTGCCGCGCTTCGGCGAGGGCTACATCCCCGGCTTCAGCGAGTTTGCCGAGTGGGGTCCGTTCAAGCTCGTGGACAAGATTTCCAACATGATGCGGAAGGCGACCTTCGCCCACTACCAGATGAAGTATTACGACGACTTCATCAAGCAAGGCATGAACGCCGAACTGGCCTATGGCCGGGCCTGCCACTACGCCCTGCGAGAGACCGACCGCGCCATGTACACCCACAACATGACCGTGTTCGAGTACATGACCAAGGACATTATCCTCTTCCAGCCCGCCTACCGGCAGTTCGTCAAGTATTGGGGTGCGCTCTGGGCGAAGCATCCCTTCCTGATGACCGGCATCCGTAACGACATTGCCAAAGACTACCCGGCGGTGAGGATTCCGGGGACAGACTTTGAGACCATGCTGCCGATGCCCTTCTGGGCGCAGGGGGACTTCACCGACGCCGCTCTTCCGGGCGTCGGCCCACTCATTATCCTGCCCCTGCGTGTGGCGAACTATGCGACCGGGTGGACGTGGGACGATGACGAGCAGAAGTACATCTACACCGGGGCCACCGACCTTGACTGGGTCTCGGACATCGCGCCGCTCTCCTTCATGTCGAAGAACAGTTCCATGATGACGTGGATGGACGACATTCTTTACGGACTGTTTCCCTCGTCGATGTCGGCGAATCCGCAGGACAACTGGATGGGCAAGCTGTTGGCGAGCGCAAGGATGAGCCCCTTCAAAGACCCGGTCAAGCGGCAGCAACTGACCATGAACATTCTCAATGCCCAGATTGCCGCCGGGGCAAAGCCCGATTGGACGAAGGCCGTCAAGGAAATGAAGCAGGAGCCGGGCTGGTGGAAACTCCTTGAGACGTTCGCCGTCAACCCCGACGCCATCCTTTCCGGGGTATCTCATGTTGCCAACCCCTTCACTGGACGGATATGGTACGAGCCCGGCGACGAGAACGTCAAACTGGACGATGCGCCCTTCTGGGAGAGGTGGAGTGGGAGCACGCCGCGTACGATGGCCGATGCCCACTGGGAGTTTATGAACGCCTACGGTGACGAGAAGAAGATGCGGGAGGTACTGGAAAAGTTCCCCGGCTATGCCGAGATTCAAAGATTCTGGGACATGACGGTCGAGGAGCGTTCCGAATATCTCGCCAAGCATCCCAACATCATCCCCTACATCACCAGCAAGTATTTCTACGAGGATGGCCTGCCGCTGGTCGGTGGAGAGTTCTGGATAAGGCTGAAGGAGAACGGTATCTATCGCCGCAATCTCGACTCCTACATCGAGAATATGCAGCAGGTATTCCTCGACACGGGATTCTCCGCCTCCATAAGAAAGGCGGAGAAGGATTTCAAGGATAGTGAGAAAGAGGTGGATGCGTTCGTCAAGGAGGCCATTGACTTCTACGCCAAGGGCAACAAGCTCCTTGAGGACAATCTTCGCTATACATATGATAAGTACAAGAACGAATGGCAGACGCCGGAGCCCGGAACGACGACCACATCCATGCAGCGCACCCCGCCGCAGTTCCTCGTCAACTACGCACGTATCAAGGGTATCGAGGAGGACATTTTCAAGTGGGATATCGGTGCCGTGCAGAAGCGCATGGATGACACGTACCTGCTCACGAAGGACGGCGGGAAGCGTTTGCAGGCTCTTGGCCTGACGGCGAACAAGTATGGCGTGGAAGACCGCTGGACCCACAAGGGTATCTACGCGAAGGGCGACAAGTTCGACAAGCAGCTTGGCGCTATGCGCGGCCTCTCCGACACCCTGACCAAGTATGTTTCGCCCCACTACCGCTCGCTCGTCAACATGGACGGCAGCGCCTACTGGCCCGATATCCGCAAGCAGCTCAAGGCCCACGACGATTACAACTGGTCTATCACCAAGAAGCTCGTCACCGGGGCCTACTACGAGATTCCCAACTCCGCCGCCCTCGCCGCCATCGGCGTTCCGATGACGAACCGCAAGGCAATCGACAACGCTCTCGTTGATATCAACGTGGCGTACTGGACATACCGCGCCAAGAGCGAGGGACTCGATACATGGGATGATGCCTACAAGGCGGCGCGGGCTGAGTACATCGCCGAACGAAACAGGATTCTTTCCAAGCCGGGTCTGGAATCGTTGCGCGGTGGACCGGCGAGCCGGGCCTTCTACGTTCTCGGCAACGGTGGCAGAGGCGTGAGTAAGAACTTCCTCAGTCACGTTGTCGCCGAGATGAAGAAGGAGAATCCAAACTACGGTGCTATCGCCGAGTTCTGGATGGACCGCAATCCGTGGAGCGAATCCTTTGAGACAAAGCGTGAGCGGGCTGCGTGGGCATCACTGGCGATGGTCGCGATGGAATACCGCAAGGCCATGAAGCAGGTTTGGAATGAGCAAATGGACTCGACCGGAACAAGCCCGAAATCAAAACTGGGCAAGTCGTACTTGCGTAAACTTGAGAACTATGCAATACTATGGGGTAGGATAGTTCCTGAGTTCAAGAAGAAGTACAACGAACTCGGAGGTGCCGAGTTGCTGACCTCGATGCTGGACCCCAACTACTGATATGGCGCAGCTGGGAGGGGGCGTACAGAGTACCGAGCACCCGCGTGGTCGCTACGCCGACTGGAAAGACGGTTGGTATAAGGTCAATGGTCGCTATGTCAAGATAAAGAACGGCAGGGCCGTCAAGGTGCAGGATAATCCGCCTGCCGCCGGCACTACGACTACTTCCGGTAATGGTGGCGGCGGTGGCGGAAGCTACGGTGGTGGCGGTGGCGGTGGCGGCGGAAGCTCTACCAAGCCCTACATGAACTATTATACG